>Ga0307430_1000471_pt1 | contig 35016 bp, 32 predicted proteins | sample SalMarWE160130MG_FD_202159 | JGI IMG/M metagenome (GOLD analysis project Ga0307430, IMG submission 202159) | Salt marsh sediment microbial communities from the Plum Island Ecosystem LTER, Massachusetts, United States - WE1603-130 | ecosystem: Environmental > Aquatic > Marine > Intertidal zone >...
CGGAAATGGGAGAGTGGTATACCTTTAAAATTAATGTTCCGCGTCATCCTGTCATGGCCGGCATGAAAGATTTTTCCTTGGTTGATGAATTGTATCTGCTGGAACTCTACCCTCCCTTTGAAACACTGATAACCTGCGAGTTTCAAGGATTTACTCATCCCGCTGCCTGGGTAAAGCCGTACGGATTAGGTCGCGTTTTTTATACCAGTTTGGCACACGGCAGCGAACAGTTTGCCAATAAATATTTTTAAAAGATTATAACAAACGCGGTGAAGTGGTCGGCGGAAGGAAAGTGAACTCTTTGATTAATGTTTTATAGCAATCCCGCAGCACGTAAATTTGCAATAAATTCTTCGATATTGTGTTCAATAACTTTTTTAGCATATACATGTGAATGCTCATTTTCGGCTTCCCAAGCTTCAGTATGTAATACCCTGATGTATGATTCATCGAATGACCCTAATCTCTGCAGTTCATAGAAATGTTGTCTCTCTTTTCTATCTTCTTCCGATAAGTACTCATAACCTACCTTTAATGTGCTGTTGTATCCGTCAAGATTTAGTTCCACCTGTTTTCCGTCTCTGGCGGTATAAATGTAGGGCATATCCTCTTCCAGGTTTATTCTAAATATGTTTTCCTCCCTTTTTTATAACACAGTCTTCTATATATAACGATACGGGAAAGGATTTTTCATAAAATTTTCTTTTAAAGAGCGGGATTTGCTTTTTCCAGAGTTTATTGGCAAGGGCATCTACGATGGCGATAAGCATGCGTTCATATTCACAGATAATGGGCGGTATAGTATGGAGTTTTCCGGTGGCTCTCCAGTTAATGCAGCCGCAAAAGGTGGCGCAGCGGCCGTTCAGATCACAGCCTAGGCAGGATGTTTTCTCGCGGTAGTTAAGCAGCACAAACTCTTCCCGCCTTTTTTTTATAAAACCTTTGTATACATCGCCGATAGTGTTTTCTAGATAAGAATCTTCATCTGAACCAATAAACTGGACACATGGGTAAATTCTACCGGAAGGAGCAATGGCAATCTGAGTGTTTGCCAGATCGCATAGGTCACCGTTTCCGTAAGGTTTTTGAGCCCAGGTTTTAATCCGCTCATCAAAGGGACTATAGTAGATTTTTTTATCTCTGCTGATAGCCTCCGCATAATAATCAGCTAATATGTTATATCGTCCTTTTAATACCTTTATATGTTGTGAGTTCCAACTGCCGGAGTAATCTATGGTCTGTAGTACATAGCGGAATCCCATATTAAACAAATGCATAACTCCCCTGGCCAGCATATGCGCCGTTTCAGGTACTACAACGGATACGGCAATTGTATAGGGATTAAAAGAGAAGATAAGAGGAATATTTTTTTCAATATCATTATAGGAGCCTATTCCCGAAGCCAAACAGCGGCAGTGATCGTGCTGTTCCTTATGGCCGTCTATGCTTAAGGCAAATACAATATCATACTGCTTTGAAAATTGAATAATGTCAGGAGAAAGTGAGGTGCCGTTAGTACTGAGTCTGAATATAATTTTTTGGCCGTAGGTTTTAACACTGTATAATACGATCTCCTTTAAGAGGGTAAATTCTATCAATGGTTCTCCTCCGAAAAAAGTAACGGTACACGGGCTGGAAGCCCCCCCCCCGGCTAAAAAATCTATTGCCTTGAATGCAGTTGTACGCTGCATTGTTTTATTTATTTTGGGTCCTGTGTAACAATATGTACAACGCAAATTACAGTTATGAGTAAGATTAAGCGCGCAATACTTTACATATTTAAGCTTTAATTTTTTTTGGTCCATATTAATGATATCTTATTTAAATATATGGTATACATTGCAGGATTTCTTGTCAAATTAATTGGGCTTGGACTAGATATAAAACACTTTACCTTGACTATTGCCGTTATGTAGTTTTATGATCTGTTTATATATAGGCAATAATATTATTTTTAAGTGAAACTTATGATATTTACTACTAAGAAGTATCGATTGCACAGGTTATACTCTCTCTTGTTTGCAATGTTTATCGCATTATGTGTAATGGGCATAAGTCTGCTGCCCATCATAATGCTCTATAAATCAAATCTTGTTTATATTTTGCTAGCGGCCATAAGCTGCTGTATGCTGGCGCTGCTGCTCTACCTGTTCTTAATGAGGAAATATAGAAAGCGCAAAAGAATATTACAGAATACTTTTCCCGCAGAGTGGGACCACATATTAAATACTCAGGTTGCTTACTATTCTTCCTTAAATGATGATGAGAAAAAGAGGTTTAAACAGGAGGTGCAGATATTCCTTGGTGAAAAAAGGATAACCGGAATTGAAATCGAGGTTGACGACAAATGCAGAGTTCTGGTAGCGGCCAGCGCCATAATTCCCATATTCAGTTTTCCGGAATGGGAGTACGATGAGTTGGGTGAGGTGTTAATATATCCGTATGATTTTGATGAGGATTATGATTTTTCCGATTTCGGCGGCAATATCCTCGGTCTGGTTACCAGGGGCGGTTCAACTATGGTAATCTCCAAAACATCGCTTTACTATGGATTTAGTATAGATAGTGATAAAACCAATGTCGGCTTTCATGAATTCGCCCACAAGATTGACGGCGAAGACGGTTATATCGATGGTGTTCCTCCTTTAATTACCGATAGAAATCTTTTAGAGCAGTGGTTGGCTGTAATGAAAAGGGAGTCGCAGGAGATTGAGCAGGGGAGATCGGATATCAATCCCTATGCTTTGACAAACAGGGCAGAGTTCTTTGCTGTGGTAAGCGAATATTTTTTTGAGAACCCCGCTGTAATGGCAAAAAAGCATCCAGAACTATATAATACCCTCCGGAGGATCTTTAAACAGGATACCAGGAGTATGTTTCAATCCGTGGTAAAATCCATGTTTAAACCCTATGGTAAGAAAATAGGCCGTAATACTCCCTGTCCCTGCGGCAGCGGTAGAAAATATAAAAAGTGTTGTTTAGGGAAGAAGAAATAGAAAAATAGAGCTGATGTAATTCAAATGACCAGTAGTTTTTCTATCTACCTTTCAATTGTATTTAACTCCCGAAAAAGCCACCACCTATATTGGTAGTTACATAAATTGTAAATAAATGGTGGCTTTTGCTATGTTTATTGAATACTTTCAAGCAAAATACTAATTTCCTGTTCCTTTTTTGCTATTAAGGTTAATATCTCTGCTATTTTCTTTTCGGGAATGGTATCTGTTTTTTTTGAGTTATCCAAAAGCAGCAGTATTTCATCATAGTATTCTGATGTCTGTAAAAATAAATCTGCAACACGCAGCAGGGTTTGATTATCAGGGAAGTTATTCTTTATGAAGATGGCGTTATCGCTTCTTGTATATTTTCCTGCATTAAACCATAAGGGCAGGAGCTGCTTAAAACCCCAGGCTGGGACCTTTTTGTTTTTAATATCTTTAGCCAGTGCGAGAACAGCTTCCGAACCTTCCGCCAAATTGACAATTGAGATGTTCTTTCCTTTAAGGAGGCTGGCGTTTCGTCTCCATACCTCATTCATATTTGTTTTTACTGTGCTGTCTTCAAAGACCATAAAAAAGTATTTATTAGACGGGACCTGCTTATAAGTACTTAAACTGTATATTCCCTTCATCATGGTGGATGTTGGAGCTTTTAATCCCTTTTGTCCCTTTACAAAACGGTCGGTAAAACCGGGTTCGTAATAGTAGAATGAATTCATATCATATCCCACCAGCAGCTCGGCATGAGGAAAGAAGAAATCATCATCTGTAAACACATTATAATCTATCATGATGAACACCGGATAACCTTTGGATATAAATGTTTTTATGGCCTTTGCACAAAGCTCTTTGTCATCCGTAGAATAGAACATGCGTTTTAAACCCATATACTGACTGGCAAACATAATTCCTTTCAAGGGATTAGCCAAAGGCATAAAACTTGTAAAGGAATCCTTATAAAAAGCACCATAGGTATTGCCCATAAGCCAGTTGTAATAGGATACGGATTTTTTTATTCCCTTCCATTCGCCTATCATTTGCATACATGTTGAGTTGCAGTAGGTCTTGTTGCTGGAAATCCAAGTCAGGTCTTGGATGAAATAACTCTCCGGGAAATCCTCAATAATGTCTTGGGAAATTGCTATAGGATCGTATTCCGCCTTAACATAGTCATAGCAGGAAAAAAGTAAGCAGCACGCACTATGTAATATTATTAAAAAAATATTTTTCTTTTTCATGATATCCTCCATGTTATATTGTTTTATGAATAATCTCTGTTACTCATTGTGTTAGATTTTAGGTACTGATTTATTCGCTAAAAAGTTTGCTGATTTCCTCCAGATACTGTTGATAATTCAGCAGTCCTTTCTCAGTTATACGGTAACTGGTTTTGGGTTTACGTCCTACAAATTGTTTTTTCATAGTAATAAATGATTTCTCTTCAAGTTTCCGCAAATGGATTGATAGATTACCGTCGGTTATATCCATTTCTCCTTTAAAAAAATTAAATTCAATCTCATCGCCGCCTGCCAGCAGAGCTAAAATTGCCAGTCTGTACTTTGAGTGGATTATTGAATCTATATTTGCTACATTAAGCTTAGACATTCTTTTTTATTCCAAAAACCAAGAGACCGCTCCCTATGACAGCTCCTTGAGCTAATGTGGCATAGAATGGAAATATTAGTGTGCCGATAGCTGTTAAAAAGAAAACTATGCCTAATATAAAGCCGGCTTTTGATTCAAATAAGACTGCCGACGAAATCATACTGATGCCTATGATGATAAACGATAGACCGGGGATGTAATGTGCTTGTATATCTGGTATAAAGAATGCTGCTAGAGAAATAATTGCTATTCCGGCTAGAGAGCACATCCATAGAGCCATCAATATTCTTAAAAATAAAGGATTGATCTTAAATATACGAGAAGTATTAATACCAATAATGAAGGAGAAAATAATTCCGATTGGAACCAATATCATCCATATAAGCGGAATATAGGCTGCAAGAGAGTGGATGATTAAGAGAAAAGATCCTGTTCCCCCTAAAAAATTTATGAGCCCCCAGATAATAAATATCTTTTTATAATGAGAAAAAATGTCTCTTGAGGTTTTTGTTATGTTTCTCAAATATGAAATGTCCTCGGCAATGTTATTTAATTTTGATGGCTTAATCATATGCATCTCCTCTTATAATAATAAAGTACTTTAATTTATAAAGTATAATATATAGCAGTCTTCCTTTGATGACAACTCCTCTTTATTTTTTTTTGAAAAGAACAGCCGGTATGAATGACTTTATTATTACATTATTGAGCTTCTTGCAAAAATAACATTTTTGCAAGAAGCTCCTAAAATGGAAATTGCTAACTTATTATGGTATAAAGAATAAGTATTTTACTAACTTAATATATTTTGAGTTTTGCAATTTCCTCTATTATTATAATTTAATAACTATTCGCTTTCTAATCTTCTCAGCATTTTACATTGCTTAAACTACCCTCCAAGTTAAGCAGGAACTTTTTCTTATCCACCCCGCTACTGTATCCGCCGATTCTTCCGGAGCCTAAGATCACTCTGTGGCACGGTACGGCAATAGCAACAGGATTAGCACCTACTGCGCTTCCCACAGCCCGATAACTGTAAGGATTATCTATCTTTTTTGCCAGATCAGAATAGCTGATAAGCTGGCCATAGGGAATAGTTAGTAAAGCCAACCAAACCTGTTTTTGAAAACGAGTACCGTTTAACATATATTTTAGATCAAAGCGAGTCCGCTGTTTGTAAAAATACTCATCCAATTGCTTTTTTAAGAAATCACAGCGGCCGTTTGCGGACAGATATCGAATCTTGTTCACATCACGTTCTTGTTTTCCAAAACTTATAATATGCACCCTATCCCTGTTATCAACACAAAACCAAAGTTCACCGATTTTTGTTTTTAGTGTATCCCAAAATAAGTCCTGCATATTTTCCTTACAGAATAGTTATTTTAAAATATATATTCCAGTCCGATAAGCAGTGCTACATCTCCCTCCCTGTCCCAGCCGAAGACATCATTCCCATCTCCCACCTGCACGGCAACCGTACCAAGCATATTTAATCCCTGATAAATATTATACGTACATCCGAAAGAGATTACAGCGGAAGCATCTAACGGCGAAATTATAGAACGCAGCTGAAAGCTTAACAGATCATCCGGTGCGTAATTAATCTCAGGGTAAAGCAGGAGACCGTACCTGGTATCTTCAGTGGCTGATGCCACCTCCTCCCATTCGGCAAAGGGCCGCAGCGCTCCCTCCAAGCGTACTGTCCAGGTACCGGCTTCATCAGTAGAGAATATCCGCATCAGGCCGAAAGAGACCGTAAAGCCGTCCTCAATATCCTCCGCTGTAGGATTTTCAACAGGTATTTCCATGCCTGCGGACAGCTGCAGATCAAAAAATAAGTTGCCCTGAAAGCTAACGTATGGATGATGCAGGTGTTGATCCGCTTTGAATAAGTAGCCGCCCTCGATCTTTATGCCCAATAGTTTGGTAACAATTCTGCCACCTCCCTGCATCTCTTCTACAGAATTGAGTATCTCTGCACTCTGCGAATCAGGTGCATAGGGAAGCACAATAGCTTCTATGTGCGAGAACTGCCCCAGCGGTATATACAGATCCAAGAGCCAGGCAGTTTCATCACGCAGCACAGATTCGCTTAAATCAGCGATCGGCTCCATACTGCCGAATATCACATCTCCCGCGTTAAACAAAAATCCTTCGCCCCAGGATACTCTGGTTTTTCCCGCGGTCAATCTGAAACCGGGAAAGCGCACCTTAACAAAAGCCCGCTTTACATCCGGCATGATAGCATCGGTTACGATTGTATCAAGTTGCAGCTGGGCCCGTACATCGGGATTTCCTCTCGATTCAAAATTCAGAGCGGTCTTACCCACACCATAAATTACAAACTCTTGGGTTTCGTCTCTGGTCAGCCCCGAAAGCGCACTAATCTCAACAGAGGTTGTCACATCTGCATATAGACTGAATACGAGCAATAGATTTAATAACAAACACCAGAACAGATATTTCAAAATGATAACCTCTCTAAAGAGAACTCATCAGGTCGAAGGGCTACATTAATTCGCAAGTTTTCAATAATAAAACGGGTCTGACTGTTCTTTTTCAGTTTATCTATCATGTTAAACTGTACAGGGATGTATTTCCCGCCAATAGTTTGGATACGTTCCACAACAAGCTCTTTTAGTACTCTTCCGGAAAGCGATTTATATACAGCTTTGCGTATCACAAACAAATTACTGTCAATCCACAACTCCTGCTCAGGATAAGCAACACTACGCTTACCCTTTAATTTCACATGGTAGCAGGAATAGCTGGTACCTGATATTTCAATCTGTACCGGTGCGGTCTCGATAAATGATACTGTATAGAGATCCAAGAGCCCCTTTTCTCCGGTTAAATCTTCATAAGAAAAGGAAGAACCCATTACCGATTCTTTGAGTGCTCCGCCCTGCAGACGCAGCAGGCCTTCAGCGTCCGGGAAATAAAGGTAGATTTCGTCTTTAAGCCGCAGAATTTTCTGTCCCCGTTCTTCAATATTGGTAAAGGTAAGAAGCATATTGTCCTCACCCTCAGCTACAGCTTCAAAAGTTTTTTCCTGAGTACCAAACTGGCTTGTTATTATCATTTTTCCGGTGCTTTTCATTGTGTCATGTACCTGATTGTATTCAGCTTTTTTAATTATCTGTTCCGGAGTAATTTGAGCCCAAAGCATACATGGTAATAAAACAGCCCAGATCACAGTATATAAGAATATTTTTTTCATAACAGTACCTCCTATCATAGTATTACACTGAACGCAGCGCCTCTACAGGTTCGATTTTTGCCGCCTTGCGTGAAGGAATAAACGTCACGGCAGATGCTACTCCGATTGAATAGAGAAAGGTAAACAGCACAGAGCGGATATTCAGTCTGAACGTGATAATACTCGTAATGTCCATATCCAGGTTTTCCCAGAACTGACTCATATCTAGCTGGCCTATGGCAGTTACCAGCCCGGAGCCAATACCAACCCCTAAAAGCGCGGCGATAAAACTCATAAAAAACGCTTCCAGGAAAAAGAGCAGGACGATCTGCTTACCTGTCATGCCCATAGCCGCAATAGTTCCTATTTCCTTCATACGCTCATATACAGTCATCATGGTGGTATTCATAATCACTGTTGTACCGAGAATAATGAAAAACAGACCGATAAAATTGTAGGTTATTTCCGCCATCTGTAACCACGCATACCACGCAGATGCATCATGCCACGACGCTACTACCAACCCCTGATAATCCTTTTCCGGTAGATTGTCCGGATTATATAATACACTCGTAATATCTGCATCATTGAGCGCCTTAGTGATGAGGGCTGCCGGAGCTGCAATGTCATCAGGATCTTTGAGAATAATGAGAATCTCAATCGCCTGCTTGCTCTCTGCCATATTCATGCGCAGCAGGCTGCCCGCATCCTTTATAGGCATCAGAAACAGATTCCTGTTTACTGTGGCTATGGGGAACTCCACTATACCTGCAATCCGTACACTGCGGTTGTTAAAGCCCGCTCCGGCCATGGTCTGAGCAATAAACAGATCGAATGGGTCCCCCACTTTGGCTGGCCGCTCTTCTCCATCCTTATCCTTAACCTTAAGGTCGTGGGCTAATCCAATCGTGACAATAATTTCATTTTTTCCCTCTTGGGGCAGTCTTCCGCCCGTCTTTAAATATTTTTCTAAATCCTGAAACTGGTCCTCAGTTTTAAAATCCACCCCCACTCCCCTGGCATCCAGTTCCTTCTCATATACCCTGTTCTCACCAATAAGCATACCAAAGCGTCCGCCAAACTGAATACGTGGCGAAAACATGTCCACATCTTCGATACCATCCAATACCTCTATCACCTTCTCATAGTCATTAATATTATACTGCAGCGGATTCAACAACTCTTTGCGATCATATTCGATATTACGAATGCGAATGTGCCCGGTGGTGAATTTTACTACAGTATTTTTCATGTCATACTTCATACCCTCTATCAGGGAAAACATAAATACGATTATGAGGGTGGCCAAAGTTATCGCACTCATGGTTAATATCGTACGCCGCTTATTTCTCCAAATATTCCTCAAAGCAATTACTGGTAATTTCATTCTTCACCCCCTCTACTTGTCTCGCAGACAATCTGTTATCTGCATTCTGGTGGCTCTCTTGGCAGGGAAATAGGCAACTGAACCTGCGATAATAATACCCATTATAAAAGCGTTCACCATGGTGCCCCAGTTCCATGCGGCCTTGAATATTCCGGCAGAACGGTAACCGATATTCCCCATATTCTCAATCATCGCGCTTATATCTATGCCCACATCCACCATCCACCAGGTTAAAAAGAATCCGATCGCCAAACCGATAAGCGAGCCGATCAAACCCACACCGACGGCTTCAAAAATAAAGGTTAATACTATGGATCTGTCCTTCATACCCAGAGCTCTCATCATGCCTATCTCTTTTACACGCTCGAACACAGCCATGAGCATGGTATTTGATATGCCGATTACCGCAATAATAATGATTAAAAATATGATAATTTGGGAACCGCCGCTTTTAGCTTGAGCCAGCATAATAAACTCAGAAGCCAGGGCCTTATAATCGAGCACTTCCCAGTTTTCATATCCCGGTAAACTTTTAAGGGCACCGCGGATTTTTTTAAGTTCAGCTGCAGAATCCGCAGTTTCGGCAAACTGTATTACCACATCTGTTGCTCCCTCTCCTATCTGCAGCCGCAGCTTTGCATACTCTAAGGAGATAAATCCGGAGCCCTTATTGATTAGCGGATTTGGCGTTTCAAGCAGTCCCACAACAGTGAGCTCAAGGTCTTCATACGACCCGGCTGCCGTTTTGGTGAGCACGATCACTTCTTCACCGAGCTCAACGCCCAAATCTTCTGCCAAATCTTTGCCGATGATTATTTCCGGAGTTCCTTGTTCTATGAAGCGGCCGTTCTCTTCTACAATCCCATCCTGCAATTTAAATACCTTGCCGTCTGTCTGCACATCGATAGCAGCTACGTCTATGGTAAACGAGCCCTCACTTTCCACAAGTTTTGAGATTTCACCCAAAAACGAGATGCGTTGTGTTGATTCATATCCCGCCTCTGAAAGCGCTGCCTGAATGTCCGCAGGATTATCCAGATGGTATTTGATAATCTTGTAATCCTTTTCCGCCCAGTATTTTTTATCCATAACGCGGGCAGGCCCAGTCTCAAACTGCAGCAGATTGCGTACTGTCTCCATTTCTGCGCCCAAAAGCCAGGCATCCATCCAGATAAAAAGAGCAATACCCACAGCAATGGCTACTGCCGTGATAATTGTTCTTCTCCTATAGCGGGAAAGGTTTTTCCAGGCAAGTGAAATTAAGAACTTCATCTTCCACCTCCTTTACCGGCACCATTCTTGGTAATGAGCCCGTCATGCAGCAGGACCAGCCTATGGGCAAAATCCATGACCATAGGATCATGAGTAGAAAAGATAAAGGTAGTCTTGTGTGCTTTATTCAATTCTTCCATTAATTTCAGGATATCTTTACCCGTACCCGAATCCAGATTGGCTGTGGGTTCATCTGCTAAAACAATACTCGGATCCTTTACCAGCGCTCTGGCAATGGCCACGCGCTGCTGTTGTCCGCCTGAAAGCTCGTTGGGGAAACGCTTTTCCAAGCCCTTAAGTCCGACTTCTGCTAAAATCCGCATACTCTTTTTGTGTACAGCTGAACTGTCCAAACCCAAAAGGGAAAGCGCGAAAGATACATTTTCTATGGCTGTAAGCACAGGTATAAGATTGAATGATTGAAACACAAAACCTAATTTCTCACGCCGTAATAAGGCCAGCTGGTTTTTACTCTTGCCGGACACAGGCTGGCCGTCGATAAAGATTTCACCTGCTGATGCAGTGTCGAGACAGCCGATAAGATTGAGCAGGGTGGTTTTCCCCGAACCCGAAGGTCCGGCAATCGACATAAACTCTCCCTGTTCCACACTGATACTCACCCCACGCAGGGCATGGACTACTATCTTGCCTATCGTATAATCCTTCTTCACATTATCTGCCTTAACCATTACTCTTCTCCTTTCCGACCGGAAGCATTAGGCTTTCCGTCCTGTTGTGGTTTTTTTTCCAGCTTTTGTGTTTTATCAAAAGCAACGGTACCCAAAATCGAGCCTAACGACATGGTTCCTACCGCGTCTGAGGGAAGCAGAATTATGGAACCGTTTTTTCTTAAACCCTCATAGATCATGTTCATTGCCCTTAAATGCAGAGCAGTGGGATTATCTCGATAGCGCTCGGCAGCCTTTTCAAACTTCTCTGATATTTCTACTTCTGCAGTACCCAGGATTACTCTTGATTGGCGCTCTCTCTCAGCCTGAGCCTGACGGGACATGGCGTCTTCCAGCTCTTTAGGAATTATAATATCTCTTATTTCAATAGAAAGAATGGTTATGCCCCAGGGATTTGTCTTTTGTTCCAGAATCTGCTGGATTTCCTTGCCCAGCCTGTCCCGCTCGGAAAGCAGAGTTGCCAGATCGTGTTTGCCGATGGCATCACGCAGCGCGGTCTGAGCCGAGAGTATAACTGCATCCATGAAGTTTTCCACTTCCAGAATTGCTTTTTTGGCATCCCAAATCATCCAGAAAGCAATTGCATCCACATGCACCGGTACCGTGTCTTTGGTTAAAGTAGTTTCTGCGGAAAAATCAGTGGATCTTATTCTGGTATCCACAAAATGAGCTACTCTTTCTATTAAAGGCAGGATAAGGAAAAGTCCGGGCCCTTTCAAACGCTTGAATTTACCAAAGCGCAGGATTACGGCTTTCTCCCAATGCTGTGCTAATTGAAAACAAGGAAATAGCAGCAGCCCGGCGCTTAAAACAGAAAAAAGCGGGACAAAACTCATATCAAGCCGAGCAAACATAATTAACCAAGCTACTGCTATGAACATAATTACCACACTCCAGAGAGGAAGTGCGATTAAAATCGCGGCCGCGACAATAATACCTCCGGCTACATGTACAATGAGCAGAATATCGGTTTGCGGCCAGAGATATAATTGCACTGCAATACCTCCTGCTAAAAATATAATCAGAATAAAGAGCGAGAATGCGTGCGTGCGGAAATCCGTTTCTAAACGCGGCAGTTTTAAATTTTTTATAAGTTGTGAAGAAATATTTTTAGTTTTCATAGACACCATCCTTTGCTAAAGAAAAAGCCACCACATATTGTGGTGATTATTTATAAGGGGAATAGGTGGTGGCTTTTTCTTCCACCTTGCACCCCTACGGGGTGCTCCCCAACATACCACCAGCTTTGCTGGTGGTATGTTCACTTTTTGGATCAGATATTTCCAGCTCTTTGAGAGCTTTTATAAGTTCACGCAGGGAAAATCCGTAAGACGATGCTTTACTGACGAAATGTCTTAAAAGCTCTGCCAACACCCTTTCCCTCTCTATGTCATCCAGCTCTATTTTTTTATCGCTGATAAAGGTTCCTGTTCCCTGTTGTGTGTCGACAATTCCCCTGATTTCAAGCTCGCTGTAAGCCCTGGCTACGGTATTGGGATTTATCTGTAGATCAACAGCCAGTCCTCTTACGGTCGGCAGCTGATCTCCCGTCTCCAGACGTCCGTCAGCAATAGCCATTTCTATCTGTAGGATTATCTGTTTATAGAATGGAACCCCGCTTTTGGGATCCAAGGTGAAATCTAAGATTCTCACTATAAATTCACCTCATATTGTATTAGTGTAATAGTACAATAATAATTTAGTACATTAATACAATTCTGTCAAGTTTTTTTACAAAAAAAGCCGAGGTTTTCCCGACTTTCTCATATAAGCAAGATTTTATAGAACATTATAGTCCGTATAGCTCACCGCCCTATCCTGAATCCGATAAATGCGATACTTCCTGTGAGGAGTGCAGAATGCCGGTCCAACCGTAAAAAAGGTCCCCGCTTTCTCAAACATATTTATTCCTTTATGGTAGTGGCCGCTTAAACAGATGAGAACATTGTTTGAATTTACAATTTCCTGCTGCAGTTTTTTATAGTTTTTATAACTATAGGGATAATCGTCTTCAGGAGGATCAGTAAGTAAATAGTGCTGGATATGAATCTGCCTCGATTTGAGAGTGTCGCTGAGGATATTTCTAAACTTTTCCAGCTCCCCGCCCCTGCGCTCAGGTATGTGATTATCATCTTCCTTGTCAGTGAAGCGTACTATGATGTATCCGTTTATTTCTATACTAGCAGCATTACGATCAAACACCTGCCAGAAAACCTTTTCATAATCGTGATTGCCCGGCAATACCATATACCTCATAGTACTTGCATCTAAAATTTTACATACTTTGTGGTAGCTCTCTATTATATTTTTTATCTCTGATGCGGAGCTGTTCATATGTAAGCTGACAGCATCTCGCTCTTCCTCAATACCTAAAATATCACCTGTAATTACTAAGAGATCAACTTTCAAACCGGCAATCCGTAAAATCGTCCGTTCAAAGAGATCATATTCCTTTTTAATATCCGGAAGAGATTCGGGCTCCCGTTGATTCAAAACCGGCAGATGCAGATCCGAAACCTGAGCAATACGCACTGCTCTTTTCCTATTCTCCCATAACCTGCACAAAAACACGCCGCGAGCGCTGTCTGTTGTCATGATCGATTACAACAATCTGCTGCCAAGTTCCCAAAATCAGCTCACCGTCATTTAGCGGTACGGTAATCCCCGGCCCCATAAAGGTAGCGCGGATATGGGAAAAGCCGTTATCATCACCCCAGGTCTGCGAGTGGCGTGTCGGCTTGCGGCTTGATACAAACTCTTCCAATTGATCGCGCACATCCTCTACCAATGCCGGTTCATATTCAATCGTTGAGATGGAAGCGGTTGAGCCTACTGCAAACACTCCCACCAAACCCTTTTTTATTTTGGATTGATTGACAATCATCTCTACCTGCTTGGTAATATTCTTAATATCCGAAAAGCCTTTTGTTGATAAAGTGATTTCCTGACCAAATACCATGGTATTTCCTCCTTACGCTTATAATTCCAATATGTTTCAGTTTACTCTATCTATAAAAATTATGTAAAGAGTATATATTCGAGGAAATTGCAAAACTCAAAATATATTAAGTTAGTAAAATATTTATTCTTTATACCATAATAATTTAGCAATTTCCATTTTAGGAGCTTCTTGCAAAAATGTTATTTTTGTAAGAAGCTCATTCAATAGAACATTTTGTTTTTTTACTATTATGTCTTGATATATATACCATGTAGGAATAATAATTTTAGACGGGATTAACAGGATTTATCTTTTCATCTAATTGAATATTTTATATATATCCTGTTAATCCTGTCTAATCCAAAATCAATGGCATAACTCCTTGACTGAACACATATTTTCCTTTATAAATAATTTTTTACTTCAAACATAAGAGGTAGCTATGGAAAATTTTCAATCGCTCTCCGGTCAGGAAAAGCAGCAATTACGAGCTTCCTTACAAAAGCGAATCAATGAGTTTAAAGCACAATCATTGCAGCTTGATATGACCCGCGGCAAACCCGGGCCGGAACAGCTGGATATCTGTAATGGCCTCTTAAGCTGTGTTGATGAAAAACACTTTATGACGGGGGGAGGGATTGATACCCGCAATTATGGTATTTTAGACGGAATAGCTGAAGCAAAAGTGCTGTTCGCTCATTATATGGGAGTGTCTCAAGCAGAAATAATTATCGGTGGTAATTCCAGCCTCAATATGATGTTCGACATCTTCGCACAACTTGTCACACACGGCAGCTCTACGGACAGCACGCCATGGTTCTCGCGCAGGAAGAAGTTCATCTGCCCGGTACCGGGCTACGACCGTCATTTCACTATCTGCCAACGTTTCGGCATTGAAATGATCAATGTCGACATGAACGAGCAGGGCCCCGATATTGCGCAGGTTGAAGAGCTTGTTAAGAATGACGGCGATATTGTGGGAATGTGGTGTGTTCCGCGCTATAGTAATCCTACCGGTTATACCTGCTCCGACGATGTGGTTGAACGCCTGGCTGCCATGCCCGCCAAATGCAAAGACTTCCGTATTTTTTGGGATGATGCCTATGCTGTTCACTATTTAGAGCGCGAGCCTGAAAAATTACTCAACCTGCTTAATGCATGCAAAAAAGCCGGCAATCCCGATCGTGTTTTTATCTTTGCCTCAACATCTAAAGTGAGTTTCCCGGGCGGCGGTGTTGCCATGATTGCGGCGAGTGAAAAAAACTGTGCATGGCTAAAAGAGCGCCTTTTTGCTCAGACCATCGGACCGGATAAAATAAATATGCTGCGCCATGTGGTATATTTTAAAGATTTTGCCGGCATGCTAAAGCATATGCAAAAACAAGCAGTGATTATCGCTCCCAAATTCATGACCGTACACAATATTCTTACGGGGGAGCTTGAGGGAAAAGAAATTGCATGCTGGACCAAACCTTCAGGCGGTTATTTTATCAGTTTAAACACTTTGGACAATTGCGCAAAAAAGGTAGTTGCTTTGGCGGGTGAACTGGGCGTAAAACTCACTCCTGCCGGCGCCACCTTTCCCTATAAAAAAGACCCCCAGGATAGAAATATCAGAATTGCACCCACGTTTCCCGGCATAGCTGATCTGAGAAAAGCCACGGAAGTGCTGGCCGTATGCATTCAATATGCAAGCCTATTATAAATAACTATGCGGTCCTTTTAGTAAATAACTCACACCGAACAGGGTAAAAAGCGTAAATAAGAATCCTATTATACACAATAGTGCACTTAACTTACCCCGCCACCTCTTAACAAACCGGGTATGTAGATAGGCTGTAAAGGTAAGCCAGGTAATAAAAGCCCAGGTCTCTTTGGGATCATCCCAACTCCAAAATCTTCCCCAAGTATGCCGTGCCCAGATTGCTCCGCAGATAAGAGCACCCGCGGTGAAAAATAGATAGCCGATAACAATTGTACGGTATGAAAGGTTTTCAAGCTCTTGCTTCTGTTTGTCATCACGCTGCACGAGATAGACAATAGAAACAACAAAGCCGACTAAAAAAAATGCCTCGCCGATAAAAGCCAAAGACACATGCAGTACCAGCCACAGAGAACGTAATTCAGGGATCGGTGTTTGAACGGTACATGCATAAGCGGGGAAGAGGCAATAGCCAATAACAAAAAGCTGACCAAACTACCGCCCAGCAATACCAAACGAATGAGTTTTTGGCCATATATACGCTTGTACATAAAAAGCACAAGCATGCTAACCCCTGAAAAAAAGACCAAACATTCAACAATTGTGGTAAGAGCCAAAAAACCGATAACTACACTGCGTACTGCTGTATAAAGGAACAAAAATACAGCTGAGCTTAAAAGCAGCCAATGGCTTACAGGATCAGTTTTTTTATCGCGCTTGATTACATATATTATTTGAACGGAAACTGCAGAGACCTGCAGAATAAAGGCCGCGAGAGCAGAGGCTTTAAGCATAAGCAGCAATATTTCGCTTGTCACAATTTTTTATCCCCTTTTTTTTGTAAAAATGTGAGTACCAGACCGCTTAAAAACAATCCTCCGGCAATTATAATGAACAGGGAAACAGTATCTTCTTTAAGCAAGAAGCGGACGGAATACGAATAAAAAATATCATAGAGCAAGAAAGGTCCGAGCAGATCGTTCTTTTTACGCTTTAACACAAACTCGGTCCCGTTATCTCGTTTTTCCGTGAATAAAGCAACTAATGAATGCACCTGAAATACTGTTTCTGTTTGTGGAGCGGGATCGCTGCCGGCATTTTTTATGCCCGTAAAAACCAGATAACCGCCGTCAGTAACAAATCCCAAACCCGGCTTTAATTCATAAAAATTATTATCCCCTTGCTTTAAAATTATACTCGCCTCATAAGAATACCGTAAGTCTTCAATTATAAACTCACCGATCTCTAACGGAGTATCGCTCCGGAAGATCCTTCTGCTGCCAGCAGCCGGTCTTTTTTTAGCTTATAGCTTAAGGAGAAAGCATCAGAGTCAACTTTATTTTTATATTGAGAATCCTGACGGACAATTTCAAGCTTATACCCGTGAGGGAGCTCAAGCACCTCTCCCGCAGCAAGAGTAATCTCCTGCGTCTGTTGCTGTAATGAGTAAACACCAATAGTTATAAACATGAGAATACTTAAATGAATTAAATCGGGTCCAAAGCGCAGAGGCGCCTTTTGCATAAACCGCTTAATAATCCTTGAGAAGGTGCATATACTGAGATTAATAAAAAGCAAGCAAAGGGGAGTTAGAAAAAATAAGAGCGATAAAAATTATAATAATGAGTGTGTATGATCAGCCAGGCCACAAGACCCGGATAATGAGTGAGATAAAACAGTTCATCCTGCCCTTGCGGAATGAGTGTAGCAATTAAAAACATTAAGATAAGCAGAACGATCAGTGCGACAGCCAGTTTCGTGGATTTAAAGAAGAAGAGGATTTTTTTTAAGTATGCTGAGACCTTCTTTTGCATACGATGAGTGCCATCTTTGCATCGAAATGGCTTTATGGCAATCGATTATACAAGATACGAGAAATATAAACAGTACGCTGCACATGATCTAACCAAAATACCCCTTGCTGACAAACTGAATATCACCTAATATAAAACTATGAAATATAAATTAGAGACAATTCCGGTATGGGATGCCTTTAAGGAAGATAGTGAATGTCCGCTCTGCATATTGGAAGAAAGTAATGAGAAAAATTATATTCGTTTTTTTTTAGGCGATTCGGTCATGGATCCCGATACACGAGTCGAAGTGAATAAAACAGGGTTTTGCGCCCAGCATGCCTCATTACTTTTCAGCGGAGGACATAAGCAGGGTTTGGGTTTAATGATGCATACTTATCTACTCGAGACAATCCCGCAATTTGAGGTTTACACAAAAGTACTCAGCAATAAAGCACATGAGCTGGCAAAAAAAAGCGTATTATGCACTGTTAAACTTAAGGACAGATCACTCAACACCGCCCTGGATAACCTGTGCAAGTTTGCACAGCAAAATACTTCAACATGCATTTTTTGCCATAGGCTTGAGCAGACACTTCTGCGCTATACATTTACGATAATATATCTTTGGAAAAAAGACTCCGAGTTTAAGCAAGCCTTAAGCGCTTCAAAGGGTTTCTGTCTAAAACACCTGCCTATGGTACTGCGTATGGCTAATACTGAGTTGTCGGGGGCACAAAGCACTGAATTCATCAAACTGCTCATTCCCTTGGAAGTTGCAAGTCTTAAACGCCTGGAGCAGGAAATATTATGGTTTACTCAGAAGTTTGAATATGCAAATAAAGACAAACCATGGAAAACTTCAAAAGATGCTTTACAGCGCACTTTACAAAAATTCACGGGAAGGGTGTATAGAGAGTAAAAAATTGTGTTAAAATACTTTATTAAAAATATAAAAGATGATAATTTATTTCAAGCAAACAAGCAACTGCTATGCATCAGTTGCTTGTTTACGGGCAGGTGTGTAAAATAAAATTAAGAGATAAATTGTTAAGAAAAATATTGTTAAATACGACCGGGCCTAATAGCTCACTTTAAACACAAGCATTATTTTACAAGGAGTGAATATGTCTAAAAGCGGCTACCTGTTAGGCTATGATTTGGGAAGTTCCTTTATCAAAGCTTCATTACTGGATGCGGAGTCGGGTAATTGTATTGCACAAGCTGCTTCGACCGATACAGAACTACCCATCGACTCCCCTCAATCCGGTTGGGCCGAACAGCACCCCGATGTATGGTGGAAACATATTGTAGCTGCCACCATAAAAATAAAAGAAACGGTCGGACCTAAAATAAATGATGTGAGAGCAATCGGAATTTCATATCAGATGCACGGTCTGGTTATTGTAGACAAAGAAATGCGCGTGCTTTATCCGGCCATTATCTGGTGCGACAGCCGTGCTGTTGAGTTGGGAAATAAGGCTTTTTCAGAGATTGGCCGCGAAGCATGCCTCTCACACCTGCTCAATTCTCCGGGTAATTTTACAGCCTCTAAGCTTGCCTGGGTGAAACAAAACCTTCCGGACATTTACAGTAAAATATACAAAATGATGCTTCCCGGCGATTATATCGCCTATAAGTTGACGGGTGAACTTAAAACCACAAGCACGGGTTTATCCGAAGGAATTCTTTGGGATTATCAGTCACAGGATCTTGCCCACCTCGTGCTGGATTATTATGCAATTCCCTCAGAGTTTATTCCGGAGATTGTACCGCTATTTTCAGCTCAAGGGCTCGTCACCAAACAGGCGGCACAAGCAACCGGACTTCCTGCCGGTATCCCCGTTGCCTATCGTGCCGGTGATCAACCCAATAATGCCCTATCGCTTAATGTACTCAATCCGGGTGAAATTGCGGCAACTGCCGGCACATCCGGTGTGGTCTACGGAATCGGAGATAAGGCAAATTATGATAATAAATCCCGTGTAAACATTTTTGTACATGTTAATCATAACAGGAAGGCTCCGCGCTACGGAACCCTGCTCTGCTTAAACGGCGCCGGTATTCTCAACTCATGGTCAAGGAACAATCTTTTTACCGTAAAATCAGCAGGATTAAGTTATCAAGAAATGAACGATCTGGCAGAGCATGCACCGGTAGGTAGTGCGGGCTTAAGTATCCTTCCTTACGGCAATGGTGCGGAGAGGACTTTGGAAAATAAAAATATCGCTGCATCCATACATGGTCTTAATTTTAATATACACAATAAAGCTCATATTTTGCGCGCGGTACAGGAAGGCGTGGTTTTTGCACTGCATTACGGCCTGTGCATTATGAAAGAAATGGGTCTTTCTATAAAAGCAATAAGAGCGGGATTTGCCAATATGTTTTTAAGTCCTCTCTTCGCATCCGCCTTTTCCACGCTTACCGGTTCCGTGGTCGAGCTCTACAATACGGACGGTGCACAGGGTGCGGCACGGGGTGCCGGTATCGGAGCGGGGATCTACGCTACAGCCGCACAAGCCTTTGAAAATCTTAAAGTAATTAAAACAATAGAACCCAACGGGGGCCAGCAGCAGGCTTACCATGAAGCCTATGCCCTGTGGCAGGAGTTCTTAAATAAGTACTTACAATAAATGAGAAGAAAAGAAGAAGTCAATGACTAAAAGAAAACTTTCAATGCCTTTTTAGTGTGTTTCCAATCCTGTAGGCGATCCTTTCGGCCCTGCAGTGATGGATGAATTAACATCAGCAGAAGTCTGTGATATCCTGTGTGATGCCAAAAAAAAGGGTTAATAGATTACACTTCAACCCATGATGATGATCTGGTGGAATGGGACCCGATCCATCCTGAAGATGATTTGGATGAAAACAGCCAGACCTTTAAAACACTGCGGGAATTGAAAAAGAAAATGGATGCCGCAGGATTGCAGATGAAAATGATCACCTGTAATTTACACGGCAATACCGTGTTCCGTAAGAGAATAACTTTTCAATTAAAGCCGGCACAATCGAGAGCAAACCGAATGAGCCTTGAGGAGAAATGTTTTTAGCCACAACCAGACACGCACTCGCTCTTATCGGTCGCCTTGAAGATCCGGATTTCTGGGGAGTCAATCCGGAAATCCTCCAGCATGAAGGCATGACCAACCTTTCCGCCATCAATGCGATTGCTATGGCAATTAATGCGGGTAAACTTTATTTTATTCATTTGGGAAATCAAAAACCCGGCCAGTTTGATAACGACAACCCGGTTATGACCGGAATGGATGGAGTAAAAGAGTTTATAAGGCATAATGTTGAAAGTTACCGTTTGGCAGAAAAAAAGGCCGATCAATTAGCCGAAAACTCGGTATTAAACAAACTGGTCTCTGAAATCTGCGATAAACAATCTCCTCTTGCACGTGCATTGGAAAGCTATGATTTCGATACTCGTAAGAAAACAAAAATTGATTATAACAAACTGAATACAACTCCCCTTAAGATCGCACAACTGGATTATGAAATAAATAAAGCTTTGCTTGGATTATAACAATCAAAAAACCAGAAAAAAAGGCTGCCAGCATACGAGCGGCAGCCTTTTTTTCGTAATCTTTTTACTTACGCTGTTTGTTTTAATTTAAACCGTTCACTTTCTTTTGTTATCCTTTATATAGTTCATCAAATATCTTTTGGGCGTTCATCACTGCGTGGCGCATTACATCTTCTGCTTTTGCCGTCTGTCTTTTCTGCAAATAATTTAAAAGCTCCGCTTCATTTAGTGCCGCCGCCGCCTGTTCACAGGCATCCCAGCTTAGGATACTCCTTACTATTCGATCAATGCCCTGTTCTTCCGTATCATGAGCCCTTGTCTGCATATCATGCCCCTTCCAGCGGTTATACTGGGCATTTTTCAATAATCCGGCAACGGCTATATTCATTCCATTTACCCTTGAGCCATGATCAATATCATATTTCCCGGGACCGCCCAGGATTATGCCGTCGCTGTACCCCTGGCTGTTGACATGCATGTGAATGAGCATATTGTTATCGATTTCTTCCACCGTATCGTGTACTATATCAAGACCGATCATCTCTGAATGACCGAACTCCTTGTTAACTCCCTTTTTATCCAGCGAGATGCCTTTTTTGGCATTGAGGTTTCTCCAGAGAACAATTGCGCTGGCCACTGTCGGCAGGAGCATGGCCGGGTGGCCCTCATTGGGTTTGGGCTCGATAGCGATATACATCTCACCGCCCTTCTTTTGTTCGTATTCGCAGAGCCCGGCTATTTCCTGTTTCAGATTTTCATACATATCCTTTATCCCGATTGAAGCCAGATCATAACCGAAAGAGCCGTTCCAAACCACTAAGGATGGAGGCACATCCTTACTCCAGGCTTTTTTAAGCGGACCATAGGCCAGATCCACACTGCGCTGGCCGTATTCCCTGGCCGCCTTGCGTTCATCGGGATCTGGTGAACAGATGCCGCCATAGGCGAAATAGCGGTGCGCACCCGGTGTGGCCATGGCCAGAGGGATTCCGCTATCCAGCAGGGCGTCGGCAACCTCACTGGCATTCTTCTCATTATATTCATAATCGTAATGCATCTCAAATCCCAGCTGAATATGATTCGGGAGTCTCGGTGCAATTTTATCCTTGATAAGCTTTATCTTGCCGACTGTGGATAACTTGTCATCGCTCCACAAAGGTCTTGTGTCCGAAGGGGTAAAACCTCCTTTACCTGCATTAAATGTCCATGCACAAACACTATGATATGATTTTTTCATAGTTTAATCTCCTTTCTTTCTCTCAAATTGTAAACTATGCTCAAGAATGGATTTCCATTCATTATAGACTTCTTGATAAAACCTTGTCAGTTCTTTTTCCGGCTCCGTTGTATCCACTTTTTTTAAAACCTTAAAGGCTTGTTCCGCGTTCTTATAAATTCCCGCACCTATTCCGGCGCCGCGGGCCGCACCCTGGGAGCCGTCCGTATTATAGAGTTCGATTACTTTAGCGCATACATTGGCAAATATTTTTCTAAAAAGCGGGGATAAAAACATATTGGCATACCCCGCTTTTAGCTTATCTATTTTTATACCCATCTCCCCGATTATATCAAGACCATACTTAAAGGCGAAAATGATTCCTTCCTGGGCCGAGCGGAAGACATGCTGCTTTTTATGCAGATTGAAATTAAGCCTGTAAAGCATTGATCCCAGATTTATGTTCTCCAGGGTCCGCTCCGCACCGTTCCCGTACGGAATGGTAAAAAGACCGTCGGAACCGGGTTTTACGGTTTCGGCTAAACTATCCATTTCCTTGTAGCCCATGCCATTTATAAGATTGGCTTTCAACCATGAGTATAAAATTCCCGTGCCATTGATACACATCAATGTCCCGTACCTAGGGTTATTCTTCTCATGATTCACGTGTAAAAACGTATTTACCCGTGAAAGGGAATCGTAGGAAATGGCGCTATTCACCGCATACACCACCCCGGAGGTGCCTGCCGTAGTTGCCACCTCGCCGTTTTCCAGACAGCTTAAGGAGAGGGCATTGTTCGGCTGATCTCCCGCCCTGTAGGAGATAGGCACGCCGTGGGCAAGTCCCAACTCATCCGCCGCCTCACGTGTAAGATTCCCCTGCAGCGAAAAAACCGGAACAATCTCAGCGATAAGATTTTCGGGTATTTTACAGGCATCCAGCACCATCCCGGCAATATCGTCTTGAACGAAATCCCAGAAAATACCTTCCGAAAGTCCCGAGGGTGTGGTTTTTACCTCACCTGTCATCTTCATGGCAATATAATCGCCGGGAAGCATGAACTTCCAGATACGGGAAAAAATATCCGGCTCGTTCTCTCTCACCCACCTGAGTTTTGAAGCCGTAAAATTCCCCGGCAGATTAAGAAGATTCTTAAGACACTTCTCACTCCCTATCTCCGCTTCAGTCTTTGCCCCGGTTTCCACAGCCCTGCTGTCGCACCAGATGATGGCAGGGCGCAGCACATTCAGCTTCTTGTCCACAAGCACAAGACCGTGCATCTGGTAGGCAATCCCGATCGCTTTGACGTCATTGAGTTTGGAACCGGCCTGTTTTTTTATTTCCCTTGTAGCCTGCACAACATGCAACCACCAGGTGGCCGGTTCCTGCTCGGCCCAGCCCGGTTTTTTTACGATCATTTCCATTTCATTATGCGGCGATATGGCCTGTGCCACAGAACTTCCGGTTTCAGCATCTAAAAGGGTTGCTTTTATCGATGAACTTCCAATATCATATCCTAATAAATACAATTGTCTCTCCTTTTGATATTAGATTTAATTAGAAAATTGTATAAACCAAAAAGATCTAATTTTTTTATCTGTACTTTTTTTCTTAAGCACCTATCATATAACAAAAATTATATTTTAGGCAACTAGATAAATAAAAAAATATATAAGGAAATTGCAAAACTCAAAATATATCAAGTTAATAAAATATTTATTCTTTATACCATAATAATTTAGCAATTTCCATTTTAGGAGCTTTGTGCAAAAATAATATTTTTGCACAAAGCTCACATACCAATAATATTAAAAAGTCCCCTGGTTGGCACCTTGTTTTTCGTCAATTTCTTAAAGTTTTTCTTAAAAAATCTGTTGACGATTATTTTAAAAACACCTATCATAGCGTGGATAAAGAGATTATAAACAACTTTATAATATCTAAAATGATTGCTATTTAACTTTATCTCTTTTAGATAAAAACACATGTTGAAAGATACGTTTAAAGGTTATTTTTATTTAGGCACAGCTTTAGATTCCGATCAGATATTTGGGAAAGATCATCGTTCGCTTCATATTCTGAAACAGCATTTTAACTCCATTACGGCTGAAAATGAGATGAAATGGTCAAATATCCAGGAGAAACAGGGAGAATTTAATTTCCAGTCTGCCGACCGCTTTGTAGCCCTGGGTGAAGAGAATAACATGTTCATTGCAGGGCACGCATTGATCTGGCATAATCAAACTCCCGATTGGATATTTCAGGATGAGTCGGGAAAACTAAGAAATCGCGAAACCGTGCTTAAATATATGCGGGATCATATTTTTACAGTTGTCGATCGTTATAAAGGAAGAGTTCATGGCTGGGATGTCGTTAATGAAGCTATTGACGATAACGGCCAATTAAGAAACAGCAAGTGGCTGAAGATTATCGGCGATGATTACATACAGAAAGCATTCGAGTACGCCCATGAGGCAGATCCGGATGCTGAATTGTATTACAATGATTATTCACTGGTGAATTCGGTCAAAAGGGATGGTGTCGTGCGATTAATTCGTAAGCTGCAATTAAAAAACATACGATTGCACGGTGTTGGTATGCAAGGACACTGGAGTCTGGATTATCCGCAAACACTTGAAGATATTGAAACAAGTATTCTGGCATTTTCAAAATTAGATACGGCAGTAATGATCACGGAATTGGATGTAAGTGTGCTTCCTTATCCTGACGACCAGCACGGCGCGGATATCTCACGGAGTTTTGAATTCAAAAAGGAATATAATCCGTATCCTCACGATTTACCGCAATCAATACAGGAAAGACTGGCCAGCCGCTATGCGGAATTCTTTAAAACCTTTTATAAACACAGGGACAAGATCAGCAGAGTAACCATATGGGGTATTCACGACGGGCAATCATGGCTTAATGATTGGCCGATCAAAGGGAGAACCAATTATCCTTTGTTATTTGACCGTGAGTATAAAAAAAAACCGGCATTTTATGCTGTAATTAAGAGTGTATCTTAAAAAAAAATAACGAAACCTTTGACATAAGGTAAAGAAAAAAAACAATATCATAAGGAGTTTAAAATGGACAATAAAAAAGACATTGAAATTGTAGCCGCAGGCCATACCTGCCTTGATCTGATACCGGCTTTCACAATTGACGGCAAGGTAGACAAGATGACCGATGTTCTTGTTCCCGGCAAAATGATAAATATGGGGGAGTGTGTTGTTGTCGGAGGCGGGCCGGTCACTAACGCCGGTGTGTCTATCCGACGACTTGGGGTAAAAACCGAATTGATCGGCAAAATCGGCAACGATGACTTCGGCAAAGAGATACTCAATTGGTATGAAGAGCACGAAGGCCATTTTAAAGGCATAAAAATGGTCGAAGGTGAATCCACATCATATACCATCGCGATTTGTATACCGGGTATCGACCGTTTTTATCTCCATCATTGCGGGGCAAACGATACGTTCGGCTACGATGATATGGATTTTGATCTTGTCAAACACTCGCAATTAATGCTTTTCGGCTACCCGCCTTGGATGAGAAAGCTATATGAAAATACGGGCAGTGAACTGACGAAAATTCTTAAAAAAAGTAAAGAATTGGGAACCACGACCGCGTTAGACCTTTCCCTCCCTGACGTAAACAGCTATGCCGGGCAAGTTGACTGGAAGGCGATTCTTAAAAATTGGGTCCCGCTGTCAGACATTATGGTACCCAGCGCCGAGGAGATATTCTATTTTCTGCATAAGGAAAGATTTCTTGAAAAAAAGGCAAAACTGGGACCTAAAGAGAGCGTGCTCGATCATCTGACGGTGAAAGAAATTTCCGATTTGGGAAGTGAACTGATAAAAATGGGTGCGGCCATAGCCATGGTAAAATGCGGTCACAGGGGATTGTATATTCAGACCGCCGGCAAGGAGCGGCTTAAAGATTTAGGTGCGGCAGGATGCTCCGATCTTGATAATTGGGCTCAGCGTGAGCTCTGGTACCCGGTGTATGAAGAAGAAAGATTTGTGGGAGCCCTGGGTTCCGGCGATTCGGCAATTGCAGGATTTCTCTCCGCCTTTGTTTGGAATCATACTATTGAATCCTGTTTGAGATATGCCAATGCCGCCGGGAGCATGAATGTAACCGTCCCTGACGGATTAACATGGAATAAAGGATTTACCGATTTAACCAGACGAATTGAAGCGGGGTGGAAAACAAAAGACTTAAAACTTAATGAAGACGGCTGGAAAAAGAACCGTGGATTCTGGGCAGGGCCTTATAATAGTGGCAAATGGGAATTATAAATAAATATAGCATAATTTTTTAAAGGAGGTAATAAAATGTCAAAACAAAGAGATGCTTTTGTAAGTAAGAAATTAGCAAGTATGAGCTTGTCGGAAAAGGTCGGCCAGCTTTTAACATTTACCTGGCGCGGTACAATGATAACTCCGAGCGGAATTGAGCAAATTACAAGATTGCACTGCGGTGGTCTTTGCCTGGAACCTTTCACCATTGAGACCTGTAAAAACCTTTACTGGGGCAATTCACAGGTAGATCCGAATTTCAAAAAACCAAAGGATTATTTTACCATATCAAACACTTATTTTAACGGCAAAACCGCTGGTGTCAGTATAAGGCCGGAAGAATACACGAAGGTTTTAAATAAATTACAAAAAATTGCCTTAAAAAGGCCATCGGGGATTCCTCTTCATATGACCATTGATTTTGAAGGAGATTTTAAAAACGATTACATGGCCGGAGGAATAAGGCAGTTTCCCGGTCCCATGGGTATGGCCGCTATCGGTGACACAGATCTTACTTATAAAATAGGTTCGACCATTGCCAAACAATTAAGTGCAATCGGTGTAACACAAATGTATTCGCCGGTCTGCGATGTAAATATAAATCCCAAGAATCCAGAGATAGGAGTCAGATCCTTTAGTGATGATCCTCAAGTTTGCGTAAAACACGCTGTTGCTTTGCTTAAAGGCTTTCAGGACGGAGGGATTGCGGCAACCGCTAAACATTTCCCCGGTAGAGGCGATTCGGCAAGCGACGCTCATGATGTGCTGGATGTTATCAAGGCCGATAAAAAAAGAATGCAGGAAGTTGAACTGGTTCCCTTTAAAGCAGCAATAGCTGCCGGAGTAAAGGCCATAATGACCGGGCATTCCGTTTACCCCGCTTATGACGCTAAATATCCCACGACTTTGTCGGAAAAAATACTTACCGGGCTTTTAAGAAACGAGTTGGGATTCCAGGGCGTTATTGTCTCCGACGCTATTGGCATGGCTGCTATTCTCAAAAAATGGCCTCTACCCCAAGCTTGTGCAATGGCTATAAAAGCAGGAGTGGATACCATTCTATTAAAAGCAGATGATGAATCCAGATCGCAGTGCTTCTTTGGAATCAAACAGGCTGTTGAAAAAGGAGAATTAGCTGAAGAAAGAGTCAACGATGCTGTCAGACGACTATTAAATATGAAGTACGACCAGGGCTTATTTGAAACGGCCGGTAAAAAAGATCCGGAAAAAACTCTGGCTATTACCACAGATAAAAAAATTATCGATTTTTCCTGGGATGTTGCCAAGAAAGCCCTGATAATAATGCGGGACAAAAAAATGCTGCCCCTGAATCCCAAGCAGAAGATATTGGTTATCGAGCAACGCATTCCTTATGAATTTCTGGGAAAAGATCCTTATAGCCACACGCATATGTTCTGCGAAGCAATGGTAAATCATTCGGCAAATTTAATTTTAGCGGACACGGGATTCTCTGCATTTGAGGAAGAGATTGCAGAGTGTCTCAAGCTTGCGGGGCAGGCGGATCTTATTGTGATGACCAACTATTACGCGCGAATCGTAAAAACAGGCAATAATCAGCTGCTTGTTTCAAAATTGAAAAAAGCAGGACATAAGGTTGTGGTTGTAACCAACACCCCCTACATAATAGGAACTACCAAAGATGCGGATGCTGTAGTCTGTAATTTCAGCGGCACACCGGACTCCATTAGAGTTTCAACTGATTTACTTTTTGGAAAAATCAAACCTTGCGCTTCAACAAAACTCCCTGTAAAGCTTGATGGTCAACAAGCAGTTCCTGTGAAAAAGCTGAAGGCGGCCAAGCCGAATCCTTTCAGTGGTATGGGCGTGTCATAAAAGAAAGAGAAAAAACTGAGATAACCAGATTACGGAGGAAACATAATATGCCAAAATCTCACAATCTAAAAATAAGTGATGGTTATATGATTTCAGGCGCACAAATCAGTAAGATTTATAACGATAATATAATGAAGGTTCATTTTCAGGGAATGTCCAAAACCATTCAATTCCCTCAGACCATTGCCTTACAGGGCGCACCCACCTGTTCCATAGGCATATCACCCGACGGTTTATATAACAGATTCAATAATGCCGGCAGACTTATCTTGTTGAATCAAAACCCAATTCAATTTGCTTCTGCACCGTTTATCCGTATCGGTGGCAAATATTCTATGCTCACACAAAAAGATCCCAAGGTGGCAGAAAGAATCGATGATGTACCAGCCTTGAAAAATTATTATCATCCTCCTGTATCTGAAAAGAACATTTCAATTTCTCTGGCCACGCCTTTAACGGAGATAACATATAAATTAAAAAAGGTCAGCGTGATAAGAAGAATGGTTTCTCCTCTTTTTTCCGGGAATAACCAGGCGCTGATGCCTATCAGTGTTGAGGAGTATGAAATCAAAAATTGTACAAATCAACTTCAGGAAATAACCTTGGTAATACCCAGGCCATCCCTGGTTAATCTGCAGGAAAAAGAATTAAAGCCGACTGACCAGGACTCTATTCACATATGCTCGGCGCCAATAAAAGGTCACGTGCATGATGAATTTAACTCTGAAGTATTAAGGGGAGTGGTTATGGGCAGCAAGGAATGCCAGGACAGGATGGTCATAGCCGTAGCGGAAAGGCAAGGAGTGGAAATAGATGTTCAACCTTATTTTTGCTTAAACAGGCTGAAACAGGATTTATTGCTTAATGATGACGGCAGTTTTTTTGAAAAGAGGAAACCTTTATTGTATCAAGATTATGGCGCAGCCTTAAGTCTTACTTTTTCCTTAGAGCCGGGTGCAGCCATAAAAATTCCTCTTGTAGTGGTTTTAGACTTTCCGGAGCAGCGTTTTATTGATGGGAAAATATTCGAGCGCAAATATATCAAGAGTTTCAAGGACAAAGAAACCAGATCCGTGGATATGGCAAAAATCGCCCTGACACATTATCCTGAGTGGCTTAACCGAACATTAACCATCCAAAACAGGATATTTAATCAGATCCTGGAAAGTCCTTCCTATCAGGACGATAAGGATGGTGCATTGAGACTGAGCCATTTAATTTTTAATGAATTTAGTTTTCCATTATCAAACGCCGCAGTCTGGGTTGAAGACAAGCATGGCAACGAGAGGGCCAGATTCCTGGAATGTTTTGATTACTCCTATATAAATCCTTCGGATGTGGATTGGTATTCCATGGTGATACTTATCCTGTTTCCCAATATTGAAAAGGAAATCTGCCAGCGGTTCATTGACTCCATTCTGGCAGAAGATCTCACAGATCGTTATTATCATTTCCACTCATCTTTTGTTGAAGCAAGAAAGCATCTAAGAGACCATCCGGAAGAATATGAAGACGTGTCTATGGTTCAAATAAGAGATACTTTTAAAATTAAGGGAAGCGTTGCCCATGATTTAGGCATGATGCCCAAAGGACATGCTTTGCGTAACGTAAGTGATTACGCCTGGTATAATAATAACTATTGGGTTGATCTTTTCCCCAAGCTGGCCTTACGAGTACTGCGCAACGTTAAATTCACAGGTGATACTGATTTTTTAAAGAAAAACTGGAAGACACTTAAATTCGGATTTGAATTTTTGAAAGAACTTGATATTGATGGAGACGGCATCCCGGAAGGTAATCCCCATGAAGTGAAAAATACCTTTGACAATTTAATCCTCTTCGGCGTTGACAGCTATGATGTGACTATTTTTATGGCCAGTTGTCAGGCCATGAGTAAAATGGCGGAGATTATGAATGATGAAGCTGCCAGAATAAAATACGAAGAGAATTTTGAAAAAGCTTCCACGATTTTTGAGAAATTATGGAGAGACGAGAAAAACAAAAGCGGCCGAAGACAACAGTATTATGTAACCTGCTTTGATCCTGATACGGGAAAAACAAATACCGATGTGTGGACAAATCAGCTTGATGCCTTGTGGGCATTGATCGCCATGGGCGAGGAACCTTTTATCTCTGAAGAAAGGGCGAAAAAGATCCTTAAAACGATTTTCAAGAATAATCGTGCGCTTATGGGCTGGGCCATGTGCCGCACAGAGGACGGGGAAGCAGTTGAATCGGAGCAGGGACAAGACGTCTATACGACTTCCAATTATGTTTTTGCTCAACTGCTTGACTATTACGGTCTGGTCAAAGAGAGCAAAGAAGTATATAAAGTAATGGAGAAGCTTGTGTTCCAGCACGGAAATTCCCTGATAACCCCGGACAACCTCAGGGCTGAATTAGAAAAAGAGGAGGGAGAATTAAGCGCAGGGCCCCATTATATAGTTGCTGCTTATCCCAGGCCGGGCGCAATATTAACGCATTTGGTGATCCAATTTATAAAAGAACTTCAGAAACGAATGAGTACTACGAAAATAGACTCTAAGCAATTGAATTCTTTTATAACCGGCATAATGAAGTAAGCAATATGGTAAAGTAGCTAAAATATAAAGAATCTAATATATTTTAAATTGTTCTTCTTCTTTATATAAGAAATAGTCGAAATCCGCATATTTATTTCTGCCGTTTAAATCCTGACATGCAATCCCAACAAACATTCCAGTGAATCCTAATGGATCAACATAGTCATCGGAGAGAACGTATGAACTCAATTTGGGGCCTATCTTGTTCCATTTTTCTTTATTAATTGAATAATAGAATTGAATATTTTCATTTATCATCTGCACGGATAGATACACTTTATTGGAATCAACAATCGGTTCAGGATCAATCGGCATTGAAAAATGCTTTTTATCATAAATGAGTATGCCAAGGGTATTTTTATTATCATCATTCTTACTCAAGCGTAAATAATATTGATTGTTATCATCATAGCGTAAAATAAGCCCGGCCATAGTATTCATATTTTTAGGATAAAATTCCATACATGTTTCGGCGTAAAACTTAAACGATTGCACTCTTCTTGCTATAAGTACCTGATTAAAGGAAGAAATGATAGATTCGGCGCCGTATAATCTTAAGAATCCCTTTCTTTTTACCAGGGAAAGTTTATCGTCTATAGGAATGCGTAATGATTGAAATTCCATCGGTAATTGTTCCTCATCAAAATCGGAAAAAAATACATCTTTCTTATTTTTTTCAACAGAAGGCCCGCTAAAGGAGACTTGTACCTCTGGTTTATCTGATGCTAAATAAAGCCAATTATCATCCTTCCATACCGCTTTCTGCAACGCGGTCTCTCTCCCTAACGGACAGTATTTTGAGTTTGGTAAAGGCCGCCCGCAAAGATGGGCTATTATCCACTCAGTATCTTTCCATGGACAGATACTGGCATGTCCTGCTTTCTGCAAACCGGGATGCAAATAGTCGTGAATACTTTCCCATTGCTGAAGCCTTTTTTTAAAGCCATGTTTATCTTTTACACTTGATAAGATTGGATTCCGCGGATGAAGCTCGTAAGGACCGGTTATTTTTTTTGAGCGCGCAAGTGTAACTGCATGCCCGTATGAAGTTCCTCCTTCAGCTGTTAGAAGATAGTAGAAGCCATTGCGTTTATACAAATGAGGGCCTTCAGTAAAACCAATTTCAGTACCTTTAAATATATTTTCTATAGGACCAACAAGCTTCCGTTCTTTATAATCATATTCTTGCAACAGGATACCGCCAAAAGGATCTTTATTTTTTCTATAATCCCAAAACATGTTTACCAGCCATTTTCGTCCGTCCTCATCATGGAATAGAGAGGGATCAAAACCACTTGAATTTAAATATACTGGTTCTGACCATGGCCCTGTAATATCCTTTGCCATAACAAGATAATTATGGGTATCCTTAAAACCACCCCCGCTTTCAATGTCTCCAATCGTTGTCTTTGTATTTGTATAAACAAGATAAAATACGCCCTCATCATAACTCAGACAAGGAGCCCATACGCCGCCTGAAGGTGGTATGCCATAGAGATTTAGCTGAGTAATTTTGGTAAGCGGCCGACAGACTAGTTTCCAGTTTACAATATCTTGGGAATGATAAACCTGAACACCCGGAAACCATTCAAAGGTGGAAGTAGCTATATAAAAATCACCTTCCACCCGGAGAATTGACGGGTCGGGATGAAATCCGGGGAGTACCGGATTTTCTATATTGGGCATGAGGCTATTCCTTCAAGCTCCCGAAAGAAACACCTGAAATAAGGAATTTCTGTAAAAAGGCAAACATAACGATAATCGGAAAAATCGATAAGGCTATCATCAGGTAAATCGCTCCGTAATCCCTGGCATAAAGAGAAGAGTTTAACTGGGCAATCATCAGCGGCATTGTATAGTTATCTGTCGAAGTAAGTACAACTAATGGCCATAAAAAGTTATTCCAGTTAAATACAAATGCAAAAATAGCCATAGTGGCAATACCGGGAGACATGATGGGCAGAGCAATCCTATGGAAAATGCTCAGATCATGCGCGCCGTCGATGCGCGCCGCCTGAATGATGTACTCCGGCAGTACCGATCGAATATACTGCCGTAAGAAATAGACGGTAAATGCCGCTGCTCCCGCAGGAAGTATCAGCGCTAGAAGGTTATCTAATAAATTAAACTTCAGCATAAGATCCCATAATCCTATCAATCCCAGCTGTGCGGGTATCATCATAGACGCCATAATAAAACCAAAGAACACTTTCTTAAGCGGAAATTCGTAAAACACAAAACCGAATGCCGTCAGTGATGCTATATAAATACTGAGTATTGTCGCGCAAATGGCAACAATAGCACTGTTTACGTATCCGAAAAAAAAGTTGATATTTGCCGTAATAATAAGGGTGGTTTTAATATTACCAATTACATTCGAGCCGGGAATGAGTGTTATACCCGTGTTAATCTGCTCGTTGGTTCTGCTGCCGTTAACTATCATAATATAAAACGGTACTATGCATGCAATTGCAAGCACAAAAATTAATGCATATAATAAACCTCTGGTAATTTGCAGCTTGAGTCTTGCCGTACTTATCTCCATTATGCCTCTCCTTTTGAAACTCTGGTAATCATCTTTAGATATATTACTGCAAACACTGCTATGATTATAAACAGCATATATGAAACAGCCGCCGCATACCCGAAATTAGGATTGGTCAGACCGAAAGCCTGTTGCCACAGATAATAGACCATTGTTGTCAATGCCTTACCGGTTGCACCACCTACTTGGCCTTGCATAGTGCCTCGTAAAAATACATAGGGTATATCAAAAATCTGCATCCCTCCTATGAGTGAGGTGACAACTACATATGTAAACACAGGCATTAATAATGGGAGTGTAATCTTAAAAAAGGTCTGTGTTGTGGAAGCGCCGTCAAGGTCAGCGGCTTCATAATATGTTTTGGGTATCCCCTGCATTCCAGCCATTAAAAGTATCATGCTAACACCAAACCACTGCCAGGTTTGGATTATGGATATCACGAACTGCGCTCTTATGGGATTCATAAGAATATTAAATTCAGGCGGATAAGATCCCCCCGTGAAATTCGATGCTGGTCCGTGAATAATCTGGTTGATGGCTCCATGCTGCCAGTCCAAGAGCACTAGTGCCAGTATTCCAACCGAAGCAGCTGTAACCAGGTTGGGAAAATAAAATATGGCTCTGAAAAACCCCACCCCCTTCATTCTCAGGCGCGTATTGGTAAAGATCACGCCTAAAAATAAAGCGATTACCAATTGTAGAATAATATTGGGCAGCCATATCCTCCAGGTGTTTACAAACGCCAGCCAAAACTCTCCGGGGACATCCAGTTTGTCCATACCCATAAATCGTGTGCCGAGTTCTGTAAAAAGCCTGGCATAATTATCAAAGCCGACTAACTCAGGATCGGCAAATCCGTCCCATTTGGTAAGACTTAAAAAAAATGTATAAAATACGGGATACAGATTGAACATAAAATAAAAAATAAAGAAAGGGAGTATAAATAACAGACCTATGTATTTTTTCTGTAGTTTCATTATAAAGGTCTCCTCTTTTATTACTTTCGGATCGGGAGTATTTCCCCCGGCCCGAAAAGGTTATAACGTCTTTTTAATTATTCAATTTGTACGTCTGGGAAAGCATTCTTAACATCGGATTTAAACTGTTTAATAGCTTCTTCTTTTGTCATTGTGCCTTCTACGTAATTGTTGATAGCTCCCATTAAAAAGTTTCTGATATCCAAGTCATACTTTGCTAACAGTTTGCCGTTAACCTTTGCAGCCTCGTCTGCAAAAAAGAGATAGTGGTTTTGTCCGGCCAACAACTCATCGGCAAAATCGTTCTTGATCTGCTCAACAACTTTTGCATTACCGAGGAAGTCTCCGGTCTCTTTTGCCCACCAGGTAAGAGTTTCTTCATCTAAGGTGAACATCTTTACAAACTCCCATG
>Ga0307430_1000476_pt1 | contig 34869 bp, 29 predicted proteins | sample SalMarWE160130MG_FD_202159 | JGI IMG/M metagenome (GOLD analysis project Ga0307430, IMG submission 202159) | Salt marsh sediment microbial communities from the Plum Island Ecosystem LTER, Massachusetts, United States - WE1603-130 | ecosystem: Environmental > Aquatic > Marine > Intertidal zone >...
TAATTATAATGGAGCCAATATTTTTGGCGGGTATACACCTACTTTTTTCCAATTGAGGTTACACCTGGAACCTACTGATTGGTTCCAGTTCAATTATTTCCATGGCATACTCAATTCAATGGTCGTCGACAGCACCCGCTCATACTGGGTAACCAATTCCTATGGTACCGATTACCGCGAGGTCTATCATAAGAAATTCATTGCTGCCAATATGTTCTCTTTCCGGCCTTTTAAAGGACTATGGGTTTCTGGAGGCAACTCCATAATCTATACCGATTATGATTTCCACCCTGTATACCTCATACCTGTATTCTTTTATAAGTCGGTAGACCACACCTATAATTCAGGCATTGACAATATGAATTCGCATATGTTCCTGGATGTGAGCTCCAGGCAGGTTAAACATCTGCACCTTTACGCTACCATATTTATTGATGAGCTGTCGATTCCAAGGATATGGGAACCTGATGAATATAATTTCTTCAGCTATAAGGCAGGCTTTTGCCTTAGTAATCTTCCTCTTGCAAACCTTGCCCTGACAACAGAGTTAACTTACACCTACCCGCTTGTTTTCCGGCACTATGTCCCGACCCTCACCTTTGAGACAAATAACTTCAACATGGGCCATTACCTTAAAGACAACTCAAGGGAATGGTATATTGCTTTAGATTACAGGCCCCTGCGTGCAGCAAAGATCAGGCTGTTCTTCATCGATGCAATTCGCGGACCCGACTACACAGCTCTCGGCGGCGAACGACTGGGCAACCCGCCCCTCGCATCCGTTGAATGGCAATCCACCACCCTCGGCATCAGGTTGTCTTACCAGCTCATTAACGACCTCTACCTCGATGCCTCCTTCATCCACAGCGATATATCCGGCAACCAGGATTGGTCAGCAGAATACTTCTACGGCCAGCAGAATACGTTCAACGTTGGTGTTACCTTCGGATACTAATTATCACTTGAGGATCCACCTAAGACTTTCCGTTTGATCAGTTTGATAGTTAGTCTGTCGACTAACTGTTTGATCGTTTGAAGAATAGGATGAAAGATCAAACCGCTCAAACCGATATGAGATCAAACCGCTCAAACCAATTATAGAGCAAATATTCAAATCTCTCGCACTCCTGTTCAATTAACTAAGGACTTTCTTAGCCTGGTATGCAATATCGAAATATGCTGCACATCATCCCTTATCTCATCGAGGTCATCCGAACTGATATATCCAAGATCTTTGGAAATAATTAATTGGTTATATAATTCCATCAGGCTTGAATACGAAATCTGATAAAGATGTTGTTGTTCTTTATCTGATCTTCTTGATGAACCCTCAGCCAGGTTTGAACAAATTGATATTGATGCTCTTCTAAGCTGGTTAGTCAAACAAAACACCTCTTCTTTAGGAAATTTTGAGGTAAGATCATAGATTTTTTTTGTTAATGTCCTGGCTTTTTGCCATACATTAAGCTTTTCAAATGAAAATTGATACATAATTATTAGTTTTTGCAGTGAGACGTATCTAAGATAAGAAAAATATCCTAAAACACTTTCAATTTCGGTGTTACCTATGGATATTATTACCACCAATATCTTTATATACCCTCCCGTTTGATCAGTTTAATTGTCAGGCTGAAGCCTGACAGTTTGAACGTTTGAAGAATAGATTAAAAGATCAAACCTCTCAAACCATTATTAGCTCAAACATTCAAACCGTTCAAACCGTTATTAATTCAAACAGCTCAAACCATTCTTAATTCAAAAATGATTTATTTTCTGCCTCCAAAGGCCTCGTGCTGCCGGCCTTTGCTGTCAGATAATTATGGTCTGGCATCAAAGCCCGGGTTGCTCGGTCATACTTCCCTCTCAACCAATCCGGCTCTGCCGCATTGCAGCACTCGGCCCTTAAAAATGGTTTGATCAGTTTGATAGTTAGTCTGTCGACTAACTGTTTGAGCGTTTGAAGAATAGGATGAAAGATCAAACCTATCAACCGAACCCCGATTTATCGGGGTGAGCTCGACGAATCCCGAGTCCTCGGGGTGAGTCAAACGCTCAAACCGACATTAGCTCAAACATTCAAACCGTTCAAACCTCTCAAACCATTATTAGCTCAAACATTCAAACCGTTCAAACCTCTCAAACAATTTTGACAACCCCCTTCTCAACTTTTCCGCCTCCAATCCTGCTAATCCGTCCCCAATGCAACTTTTCCCCTTGCGCCTCGTTTAAAAAAAGACTAATTTTGTCTGACAGTCCTAAAACCAGGTGCAATGCACAAACGATCCTTCCAGGTCTTTACTGTTCTGCTGGATATTGTCATAGTGGCCATATCCTTCCTTGTCATGGTATGGATAAAGCCTGCCAGTAAGAGTCACTACCTGCCCACGCATATGGATTTCTTCCTTATTCTGGCCGGGCTGTGGATCGTTATTTCCATCGCCGGTGGTAAGATGCACCGTGGTAAGATCATCAACCTGCGCTCACTGTTCACCCGGACCATCATAACCAACTTCATATCCCTCTCCATAGCATCACTACTCATCATTGCCCTGGCTCTGGGAGGACATTCACGTCTTATAATGTTCGGAACAGCAGCCCTGGCTACCTTCATAGAACTGGTGGTGGGAACTGTCTACCTGGCCGTGAAGAAAGCATCGCTGCAGGACTATCAGCCGCGAAAAGACTATTATACCATTCGCAAACTGACTGAGGAAGAAATGGTAGGGGAGAGTGATACTGGTGCTATATCCGATGAGGTCTCTAAGATTGTTAAACCAGAGGTAAGGGAAGCCCTTATTGAAGAATGTGGTAACGAGATGGCAAATGGTATACTTAATATTGCTAGATGGAATCTTAATGGTGATACCCGTATAATGGAAACCACCACGAAGTTTAATATTGCTGCCCTGCCTGAAAAGGACTACAACTACATCATTAACCTTAAGCGCATTAACGACATAAAAGACCTTGACCATTTCCTGGATGTTGTCAATCACAAGGTCAGGCATGGAGGTTATTTCATGTGCTGCGTTGAGACCAAGGATCTGCGTAAACGGCGCATCTTAAAAAAATACCCCCCGGTCCTGAATTACATATATTATACCGGCGACTTTGTAGTCAAGCGTGTATTCCCCAAGATAAGGATCACCAGGTGGTTGTACCTTGCCCTTACCAAGGGGAATAATGTGGTTATATCGAGGGCAGAGGCCCTGGGAAGATTGGTGCGTGCAGGTTTTGCCATCAGCAATGAGTCGTTTATCAACGGGCATCTTTTTATTGAAGGAAGGAAGAATGGCAACCCGCTGAATGTTTACGGGAAGAATTACGGGGTACTGATTGCCCTGCCAAGGATTGGCAGACAGGGTAATTTTATCAAGGTATATAAACTGCGTACCATGCATCCTTACTCGGAGTATATACAGGATTATGTATATGGACTGCATGCCCTTGAAGAAGGAGGCAAGTTCAGAAATGATTTCCGCATTACTTCATGGGGGGCCTTTTCACGAAAAATATGGCTTGATGAGCTGCCTATGCTGCTTAATTTCTTTCAGGGCAGTATGAAGCTGGTGGGAGTGAGGCCCCTGAGTAAGCAGTATTTCAGCCTCTATTCCCAGGAGCTGCGGCAGAGACGTGTCAAATACAAACCCGGGCTCATTCCTCCTTTTTATTACGATATGCCCGGGAACCTTGAAGAGATAGAAGCCTCTGAAGTTCGCTACCTCGATGAATACGATAAACACCCTATCCGCACCGATATCAAGTATTTTTCAAAATCAGTCATTAATATAATCTTCCATAAAGCCCGCTCCAACTGAGTTATTACTAATTTATTTCTTACTACACTAATTAATATTTTATCGCAGATCAGTTTGATCAGTTTGAAAGTCAGTCGATAGACTGACTGTTTGATCACCTGCCTGATGGCAGATATGTTTGACTTAATTTATTAAAATATGTCCTCTCTTTACTACCTCTTCAACTAATTGTAATTCAAACAATCAAACGCTCAAACCGATCAAACAGTTAGTAATAAAAGCTCCCCTATAGTCACTACCACCTCCTCATTATAGCTAAAATTCTTAATTTGCCAAGTAATCTGATTTTCATATCTTGTAATCTTTATTATCAACATCAAGCCATGAACAAACTATTAAAATCGACAGCTTTAATTTTATTATTCACTATAGTTCTTTTCTCATGCAAACAGAAAGAGCCCAGGGAGATCATTCCTGAGACTACGTTCTCAACATATAAGGGTGATAGTTCAAATACTGACGACGTCATGGAGAAACGAGAGATATTTTACGGGCTGCTTACACCGGTAGAAATAACGGAGATTTTCAGTCGCCTGGAAACGGCCTATAATACCAATATGCTTAATCCTGTGGAATCAGCTGATAATTACCTCAGCGCATCAAAGGCTGCCCTGAACCTGGGTATATATGGAGTGGATTTGAGCTACCTGAAAATGTTTGATATGAATACCGAAATGTTGAAATATCTGGTGGCCGTGCGAAAACTGAGCAACAGGCTTAATATTCCTACCGAATATCTTACAGAACCCCTGGACGGGATTGAAAACAATATGGCTGATACCGATTCCGTGCTGGCAATGGCCAATAATGCGTATAAAAGAATAGAAGATCACCTTGAGCAGAATGACAGGAAAAGTACAGCAGGGCTGATGGTCCTCGGGGGATGGATAGAAGCCCTCTATATATCCACAGGCTTGTTGCTCGATACAGAGAATCCCGACCCAGAGGTGGTCCAGCGGATAGCCGAACAGAAATATACATTAAATACCCTCCTTAGCTTCCTGAAAAATTACTATGACGATCCCATCGTTGTTTACTATACCAAGAAGCTTAAGTTCCTGAAAAAATATTTCGATATGTTTGATATCTATTTCAAAATAGATGACCTCGAAATCGATCATGACAACCGGGTCCTAAGGGCCAGCGGCAGCGATCTGACCATAACCACCGAAACCCTCCGCAACATTAAAGACTATGCACAAAAGATGCGTAAAGAGACTGTAAGCCTGTGACAACAGTAAAGCCAGGCTCAATACTTTACCTCACCTCTCACCTCTTGTCCTGAGCTTGCTTGCCCTGAGTTAGTCGAAGGGCCGAAGGGCTCATCTCTCACAGCGTCCTCCATAGCCCGAGGTATCGAGGGCGAAGGAGGATCACTCATCTCCCCCTCCCCACCGTTCAGCATCTACCTCAAACCCAGCTATATCCAGTATCCTGTCCACTACAGTCATAACCAGATCCTTGATTGTCTCCGGTTTGGAGTAGAAAGATGGTGTTGCTGGTAGTAATATGGCTCCAGCCTCGGTCAGCAGCTTCATATTATTAATATGTATAAGGTTATAGGGTGTTTCGCGCGGAACCAGTATCAGCTTCCTCCTTTCCTTGAGCATGACATCAGCTGCCCTGCTGATGAGATCATCAGCCACACCGTTGGCTATACGTCCCATCATACCCATGGATGCCGGGCAGATTATCATAGTATCATACTTCGACGAACCCGATGCAAACGACGCAAAAAAATCCCTGTTGTCATAAACCTTAAACAAGGTTCCACTTTTGTCTTTATACTTTTGTCTTTTGTCTTGAGTCTTGCCCTGCCCCCTGTCGGAGCGTAGCGGAGACCCTGACCGACCAAAGGGAGAGTCAGGGCTCCCTGCTCCCTGCGGTAGTTGCGACTCAAGTTCGTATTGCCATATTTCCAGGGCATTTTCACTGAAAACCAGAGCCACTTCTTTGGGTCTTTCCTGCAAATTTCCTATCCGCTCAAGCAGTGTCTCTGCATAAATGGAGCCACTGGCTCCCGTAACGGCAACGATTATTTTTCTTTTACTTTCCATACTATTCTAACAAACGGCGCTTTAAAATTTCAACACCTTTACCTGCTTTTTCCTTAATTATCTCCACGTGCCTGTTTACCGGTGCTATTACGTCTGCCGGATCAATAAGCCACAGGGGTGCATGCTGTGGTGCGTAACCTATCAGGCCTGCTGCAGGGTAAACATTAAGCGATGAGCCTACCACGACAAATAGATCAGCTTCAGAAGCTATTTGAGCTGCTTCAATCATAGCAGGCACCGGTTCGCCGAACCAAACCACGTGCGGCCGCAACTGGCTCCCTTTTTCGCATGTCTCACCCATCTTTAACTCCCAGCCATCTATCTCGTACACAAGGTCGGGATCAGCGGAGCTCCGTGCTTTTTTCAGCTCACCGTGCAGATGCAACACTTTTGTGCTGCCGGCTCGCTCATGCAGGTCATCAACATTCTGGGTTATTATATGAACATCAAAATAATTCTCCAGTTCTGCGAGTCCCTTATGACCCTTGTTGGGTTCACTCTCAAGAAGCTGCTTGCGCCTTTCATTATAAAACCTCTGTACCAGCTCAGGGTTGTTTTCCCATGCTTCAGGTGTAGCTACTTCCGTCACATCATATTCCTCCCATAATCCACCCATCTCCCTGAAAGTACGAATACCACTCTCAGCACTCATCCCTGCCCCGGTAAGGGCTACTAGCTTTTTTCTGTTTTCCATAATTCATAAAGATAGAAATTATTCAGGTAAGGAGGGAAAATAAAAGCGATGAGAACCGAGTAGTACGAGTATGCGTTAGCATGCGAGTGCTACGAGCTCGACGAAGGCAGAATGCCTGAGTCAGATGAGCGATGAGCGATGAGATTTCCTGAATAAGTTTGATTGGGTTAATGAATGATTTACTAAGTAAAATTTCAAACATTCAAACACTCAAACCGTTCAACCGAATCAAACTGTTCAAACATATAACCGACAATCCTAAGCCCTCCTCAGAAACACTCTAAACGTAAAGAATCCCACTACTAGTATCGCCAGCAGTGCCACCACCGCTATCAACCTGTAATCCGCCTGCCTTTTAATAATAATTCCCACAAACGCCCATACAACAACAATCCCGATATAGGGATTATTCATCCTGAGCAGGGTAAGTGACACTATCAGGGTGCCTGTTGCTATCATTATGATGGTCCATACCACGGGGGATATACCGAAGCCGTTCCAGTCAATACTCACCAGCACGGCCGTTACATTGGCTATGGTGGCTATACATATCCACCCCAGGTAGATGCCGAAGGCTGCTTTCACAATACCCTGGGGCAGGTCCTTTATCTGCATATTTAAAAAGATAAGGCTTACGAGGAGGCCAATCATTATCAGTAATGACAATGGCAGTTTTTCATAATGCCAGGCCAGTATCCATGCAGCATTGAAAACGCATGACAGGGCAAATATCCAGCCTGTGTTCATGGCTATTTCTTTTGCATGCGTGGTGAACTGTAATATGCAGAACACGGCCAGCAGCAGGTATATCACACCCCATACCGAGAAGGTTAACCCGGCTGGAGTGAACAGGTTAGGCAGGTTATCGGATATCTGCCCGGTAGTCTTACCATTCAGCGGAAGGGCATTCGCCAGGTAGTTCATCACCACCATACCGGCAAAGAACAGGAGGTTGATGTAGCGTATCATTAAATAAGGCTTTGGTTCATGCACCCATAAAACTACAAAAATCACCGCAATTCTCCTAAGTACATACCTTCCTGAATTTATTGTTTGATCAGTTTGAACAGTTTGACCGGTTTGATCTGCCAATGTATGCTTATCAAACGTTCAAACCTGCCTGCCGTCAGGCTGGCATTCAAACACTCAAACAGGTCAAACCGTCATTACCCGTTAGTCGTTAGTCATTGGTCGTTCGTCGGATTTATTCGTGATAATTCGTCAAAATTAGTGCTAATTCATCTAAGGAACTTATACGTAACCCCCGCCTTCCCGTTCACAAAGCTCGCACTGCTGCTATTCGGTGTCATCTGGAGTAGAAATCCTCCGCTTATATTCACTGCCAGGCTTCTTGAAAGGGGAGCCATTACGCCGAGGGCAGGATTAATAAATATCTTCGTCCCCGTACCGGAATTTGATGCATCAAACAATACGCCTCCTGATGCTGACAGGTATGGGATAAGGACATCAATCTTCAGGTTTACGCGCATGTCTGCGTACAGGGGAATAAGCAGGCCATCATCATAGAAAAGCAGGCCTGTGCCGCCACCTACCAGGACAGTCTCGTTGGCATGATAGGCATGCAAAGTTGTGAAACCGAAATAGCCCTGAGAATAAGGCACTTCGACATCTGCCCAGCCGGCACCGAAAGTAAACTCGTTAACGGTTATATAGCCCTTTTCGCTGTTAAGTGTTGTGAATGGTCTGTTTGGCATTCTCAGTTGACCTGATGCGTAAACAGTGGTAAACAGAGCTATTGAAATAATTAAAGCCTTCTTCATAATGGCTGAACTAATGCATTTTATTAAACAGCAAAAGAACTAAAATATTGTTAAAACGTCAATCATTTACTTTAAATCTCTGATCCACTAGAATACGTTTGATCAGTTTGAACGTTTGAATGTTTGATAATTTGATATAACAATTCAAACGCTCAACATTTAGTTGTACGGCTATGTTTCATTTCGGCATCAGATTATTTGAAGAATAGCGAACGAAGGACTGGATGCAGTAAAGGACAGTGCTAAGAAATATTGTTTGAGGCCTGACAGAACGACTTGTACTGAGCTTGTCGAAGTAAGTGATCGTCAGGCCGAGTTATATTTCGGGCGCTTCCAGACCGAGAGAGCCTTCAAATAATCTGTAGCCTTGACTTTTTTGGTTCTTTTTGTGTCAAGACAAAAAGAACAATATATATTTTGATTTTAAATTTTTTAAAATTTATAGGTTACCCCGAGTTTACTATTCACAAAACTCGCCCTATTGATATTCGGTGCCATTTGGATCAGCAGTCCGGCGCTGAAGTTAGCTGCCAGGTTCCTGGAAATGGAATACATTATTCCCGCGGCCGGGTTGATGAACATCCTTGTGCCTGCATTAAAATCAGACGGGTTGAGCAACATCCCTCCCGAGCCGGAAAGGTACGGATCAAGGAAGCTCTGCGTTAAGCGTACACGCAGGTCTAAGTAAAGAGGTATAAGAAGTCCGTCATTATAAAAGAGAAGGCCAGTACCTGCACCCACCAGGAAAGTCTCATTGGCCTGGTAGGCATGTAATGTTGTGAAACCAAAATAGCTTTTTGAATAAGGTGTTGATTGCCCTGCCAGGCCATAACCGGCAGTAAACTCGTTTATGGTAATATACCCCGGGCTCCCGTCAAGTGATTTGTCCGGCTTGTTTGGCCTTACCAGCTGCCCGAAAGTTGCCAGGGTGGTAAACAGTATTATTGAGATAATGAATATTCTTTTCATCTGATATTTACTAATACACTATGACTAAACAACAAATGAATAAAATTATTGTTAAACGGTAACTAATCTGGGCAATTTGCGGCCTTACCCATAAACCCGTTTGATCAGTTTGATAGTCAGTCTATCGCCTGACTGTTTGATCGTTTGATATGCAATTCCATCTTTTCAAACCGCTCAACCGAATCCCGATTTATCGGGATGAGCTCGACGAGGCTCGTAGAGCCAAGTCAAACTGTTCATAGTTCAAACATTCAAACGCTCAAACTTGTCCATCGACAGGTGGACATTCAAACCTTTAAGGATCTCGCCGCTTTCCTATGTCTCTTGTCTTAAAATTTATACGTTACCCCAGCCTTCAGGTTCACGAAGTTCGCCCTGCTGGTATTGGGGGCCATCTGTATAAACGCTCCTACGCCCACATTTACAGCATAATTTCTCTTAAAGGGATACATTAAGCCGGCGAAAGGATTGATGAATGTCCTTATCCCGGCATCAAAATCCGACGGGTTCAGCAATATGCCTCCTGATCCTGACAGGTATGGGATAATGATATCCTGCATCAGGTTAACACGTATATCAGCGTATACAGGTATAAGAAGCCCATCATTATAAAAAAGCAGCCCTGTGCCGGCTCCCACCATGACAGTCTTGTTGGCCTGATAGCCTAATAAGGTTGTGACGCCGAAAAAACTTTTAGAATAAGGTGTTTCCTGTGATGCCATTCCGGCACCGAAAGTAAATTCGTTAAGGGTTACTATATACCCCGTTTTTCTATATGGTGATCGGGATGGCCTTCTCTGCTTAACCAGCTGCGCGGAAGCGCAAACGGTGGTAATAAGAATTATTGATATAATAAATGCTTTCTTCATGCTGGCTGAAATAATACATATAATTAACAATAAAAAAGTTGAAATATTGTTAAGCAATCTGCTCATCTACTAAAAAATCCTCGGAGACCGTTTGATCAGTTTGATTGCCTGCCTGGAGGCAGACAGGTTTGATCGTTTGATTTGCAATTCCATATTTTCAAACCATTCAAACGCTCAAACCGTTCAACCGAATCCCGATTTATCGGGATGAGCTCGACGAGGCTCGTAGAGCCAAGTCAAACCTTTGAAAGTTCATAGCTACCCTTAGTATTAATTCGTTTCCGTCCAAGTCAGTTTCTTCCCAAACCCCAGCCTGTTATCCGTCAACTTAACATGCGTGAGCCTCAGCACCCACAGGGTGGTGTCCATCAGCATGGCCACCGGGAACCTTTTCAGGTAGGCATTTTTAACTTTTTTGTATGTTGAAACATCTGGTTTTGAGACTTCACCTTCGAACTGTATACCCCTGATCTTACCAATCACTTTCGTTTCCAGCACAACCGATCCTGCCACATGTGGATTGTTCTCAAACTCCCTTCCGTGCCTTGTATCACCATCGGTGGTAAACACAAAAGAATTGTTCTCCTCCATGAATACGTAGAAGCAATTTGCAGTCCACGGCCTGTTATCCACACAGCTTGCCACGGTAAGAACATGGTGTTTCTTTATAAACTTGATGATCCGCTTGTCCATCTTATCCACAAATCAATTAGCCACAAAAATAGGGAAAATTCCCGATCCCCATCCACATCCACGAGGCTCCAGCTTAGTCCTCCATTGTCGTCGGATGGAGTCCGAAGCTTTGCGAAGGAGGAGTTCCCGCCCCCGGTTTAAGTGTTGAAGTGTTTAAATGTTTAAGTATTTTATTTGCATCCGGCTTTTAACTAATCTACCATTCGTGATAATCAGCCAAAATTAGTGTTAACTAGTGTCTGGCAAACAAATTCCCAGTAATTTTCAGGTGTGATAAATGCCGATGAACTTACCTTGTAATTATTTGTAAACGTTTTTGGAAATTTATTTTTTTTATGTGAACTCCATTTAAATTCATAGATATAAAGCCGGCCACCACTCTCTTCGATATAGTCTATTTGCTGTTGCTGTGATGTTCGCCAGAAATATTTTTGACTGAAAATGTTATTATAATGAGAATGCTTTATGCGTTCAGAGATAAGAAAATTTTCCCATAAAGGCCCTGTATCCTGCCTGTTATCAGGGTCATTGAAGTTACCGATTATCGCATTTCTTATCCCGTTATCATAAAAGTATATTTTCCTGCTGCGCTTAAGTTCATTTCTAAGGTTTCTGCTGAATGAATTCAGCCTGAAGATTATGAAAGCCTTTTCAAGCAACTGTATATAGCGATTAACCGTATCCGGATCTGATCCCAGAAGCTGAGCCAGCTCATTATATGACACCTGCGAAGATATTTGCATAGCAAGGGCCTTAAGCAGGTTATCCAGCAATTCAGGTTTCCTGATTTCCTGGTAAGTTAAAGCATCCCTGTACAGGTAGCTTGAAGCAAGATTATTCAGGATCAGCTTCTCATTTCCCCTGTTATTGATTACATCAGGGTACATCCCATAGACCAGGCGCCTGTTAAGGTTTTTTATCTCTTCAAACTGACCGTTTACTTCTCGTAATTCACAGGAAGAAAATGGATAAAGATAAAACTCAAATTTACGACCTGTAAGAGGTTCATTGATACTATTTGATAATTCAAGGGCAGATGATCCGGTCACAATCAATTGAATTCCCGGAATATTATCGATAATTAGTTTCAGGGTCAGACCAATATCTCTCACCCGTTGAGCTTCATCAATTATAATTAACTCGTTTGAACCTATTATGTCCCGTAACTTGTTTAGAGAGAGTGTCGACAGGATATTCTTGGCTTCAATCTCATCACAATTCAAAAACAGGGTCTTGCGCTTTAATCTGGATACTATTTGGTTTACAAGCGTCGTTTTCCCCACCTGCCTGGGACCGATAATTATTATAGCCTTTCCTTTATCCAGGTTAACTCGTATGTTCCCGTAAAGAATTCTTGGTATCATTTTTTGTTATAAATATAATAATTTAGGATTATAATCCAAAAATATTATAATAAGTCCCGATTATAACCGCAAAATATTAGAAATCCACAGCCCTTTAACCCTGTTTAAGTCGGTTAAGCGTTTAAGTGTTTAAGCGTTTACTTTTTCTTGCTACAATAAACCACTTCAACCACTTCAACCACTTCAACTTTTCAACCCTTATTAACCTCTCCTCTGTCCACTAACCTTAATCATTTAGCAGTAAGTATATTGTTAATCCTTGGCAGCTTTACTTTTGTCTTTTTCCTTTTATCTTTTATCTTTTGCTTCACTTTTCCCACATATAATTGCTAAATTAGCATCTGCCAATAAAATTGAATCATGATCCCCCATCACACTGTAGAACAGATACTTAACACTGCCCACATCGAAGATGTCGTGCAGGAATTCGTCTCACTTAAGAAGAGAGGGGTCAATTATATCGGGCTATGTCCTTTTCATAATGAAAAAACACCTTCCTTTACCGTTTCTCCATCCAAGGGGATCTTTAAATGCTTCGGATGTGGCAAGGGGGGTAATGCGGTTAATTTTATCATGGAGCATGAGTCGCTGAGCTACCCCGAAGCGCTGCGATACCTGGCACGTAAATACCATATAGAAATAGAAGAGAAGGAACTCACTGCTGAAGATATAGAAAGGCAGAATGAGAGGGAGAGCATGCTGGTGCTGTCGTCATACGCCGCACGGATCTTCGAGGAAAACCTGTTCAACACAGAAGAAGGAAAGACAATCGGACTTTCATATTTCAGGGAACGCGGCTTTAGACAGGACACATTGAAAAAATTCAATATTGGTTACAGCCTTGATAAGTGGGAGGGATTTACAAAGAAAGCACTATCCGATGGTTATAAACTCGATTACCTGGTAAAAACGGGACTTACAATTAAGAAAGATGAAAAAACCTTCGACCGTTTCAGCGGCAGGGTTATATTCCCGATACCTTCATTGTCGGGACAGGTGCTGGGCTTTGGAGGACGTACACTGAAAAAGGACGACAAAACAGCCAAGTATCTCAATTCGCCCGAATCGGAGATTTATCATAAAAGCCGTATAGTATATGGTATCTACCATGCACGCAAGGCCATCATGCAGGATGATAAATGCTATATGGTCGAGGGTTATACCGATGTGCTTTCACTGCATGAGGCCGGGATAGAGAACGTGGTGGCATCATCAGGCACCGCCCTCACACGTGAACAGGTGAGGCTGATAAAAAGGTTCACCACCAACATATCAATATTGTATGACGGCGATGAGGCAGGAATCAAGGCTTCGCTACGGGGAATAGACCTGGTGCTGGAGGAAGGTATGAATGTGAAGGTTACTGCCCTGCCTGAAGGGGAGGACCCCGACTCATTTTCAAGGAAGAAGAGCAACACTGAGTTCAGGGATTTTATTACTAAGAACGAAACCGACTTTATCCGGTTCAAGACAAAGCTGCTCATTAAGGATGCTGCCAACGACCCTGTAAAACGTGCCGGGCTGATAAGGGAAATAGTGCGTTCCATTGCCGTTATCCCCGAGACTATCACCCGCACAGTGTACATACAGGAATGCAGTAACCTTCTTAATGTGGGTGAGCAGGTACTCTACTCGGAAGTTAACAAACTGATGCGCGACAGGGCCTTCATGGACCGTAACAGGTATCCCGGTCCGGGCGACCTGCCCGAGGTAAGCAGGAAGAAGGCAGAAGCTGCGAGGCCACCTGAAGGAGCTGTGTTCTCCGAACGTGAAGTGATAAGGTTGTTGTTGAAGTATGGCAGCGAGGAGTATGAGAAAATACGGCATAAGGAAGATGGTACTGAAGAGATCATTTCCGTTGGCCAGTATATAGTCAGCGAGATCACCAATGATGAACTTGAATTCACCGATCCGGTGATGAAGAAGATCTTCGACGATTATTCATTTCATATAAACGAGGGTATTTTCCCCGGCGATAAGTTTTTTGTCTTGCACCAGGACCCGGATATCAGCCGGGTATCGGCCGACCTGTTGTCGGAGTCGTATGTCCTGAGCAAGATATGGCATGAACGCAAGGCCTATGTTGAGACCGAAGATATGATACTGGACGAGCTTGTCCCCGAGAGTGTGCTCAAGTTTAAAAGCGACAAGATACAAGCTATGATAAAAGATCTCAAAAGAAAGCTCAGTGATGCCCAGGAAAGTAAAAACACCGAATCAGCCAACGACCTCCTCAAACAGTACCAGGTACTCACCGCCATGCTCAAGGAAATCTCAAAGTCCCTGGGAGACCGGATCGTTCTTTAGGTCACTTTCTGTTATATATTATTTTTCGAAAACCTGGTAATCAGTTTGAGAGTTTGAAAGTTTGAGAGTTTGAAAGAGATGTATCCCAAATCAAACGCTCAAACCGTTCAAACGTTCAAACATTTCTTCGTAGAACGATTTTATGAGAATTAAGATGTATAATTAAGAATAGCCTCGAGGCATCTCCCTGCCGTCCTCCCGTCCCACAACTCGGGCCTGAACGGCTTATGTTCCAGCAGCAATGTTTTCCGGTATTCTTTTCTTATATGGTCGATATCATTACCCACTATAACACTTGCTCCACCGTGTTCCCTTAGAGTTATCGGTCTTTCGGTATTCCATCGCAGGGTGATGCATGGAGTGCCCAGTACAGTACATTCTTCCTGCAGTCCGCCGCTGTCGGTTAGAATCATTTTTGCGTCCATATTGAGACGCAGCATTTCATGGTAGTTGAGAGGATGGAGCAGCATAATGTTTTCAGTGGTAATTACCTTATCCCACAGGCCAAAACTTTTCAGTTGCTTCTCAGTACGAGGGTGCAGCGTCCATACCAGTGTCATCTCCGCTGCCACCTCATCGCACAGGAAGTTAACTATAGGCCCAAGAGTCTCCTTCTGATCCACATTCGACGGCCTGTGCAGTGTCAGTACAACAAAATTGTTGGTGTGGGTTTCCGAACCCACGCCACCACTAATCCTATTCTTCTTCATAATCTCCCCTATCTCCAGCTTCCCGGCTTTCCCCTTATTCTCATCCAGTGTATCTATCATTATATTACCCACAAACTTTATTGAACTATCCGGCATCCCTTCTTTCCTGAGGTTCTCACCTGATAGCTTATCAGGTATCAGCAGCAGGTCAGAGAGCCTGTCGGTCACCAGGCGGTTTATTTCTTCCGGCATCGTCATATCGCCTGAACGAAGGCCCGCTTCTATATGACAGCATTTCACCCTCTCTTTTTTAGCAGTTACCGAGCATGCCAGTGTGGCGTTCACATCACCAACCACAACCACCCAGTCAGGTTTTATTTTCCTGAGCACTTTCTCGAATTCTATCATTGTCTGCCCCACCTGTTCGGCATGAGTGCCCGATCCCACTCCGAGGTTTATATCAGCCGGAGGTATATTAAGAGCTTCAAAGAAAGCTTTCGACATGCGATCGTCGTAATGCTGACCGGTATGCACCAGCGTATGTGCCACAGGCGCACCGTGATTATTTTTATTATACTCATCAATGGCCCTCATAAAGGGAGCTATTTTCATAAAGTTAGGTCTTGCACCAACGACGCTTACGATTTTCATATGTGCTGTTTAGGTTCTATGAAATGCAAAAATAACAGAAAATAGCGACTAACGACAAACGACAAACGACAAAAGGCATCAACTATATGCACTTTACCTGCTTTCCGTTAGTCTTTCGTCGTTTATCTTTTGTCTACTTCGCTGTCTGCTGCATTTAATCATCTGGCAGTAATTATATTGATACCCTTCGGCCGCTCTATCTCACCACTCATCGCTTGTCCTGAGCTTGCTTGCCCTGAGTTAGTCGAAGGGTCGAAGGGCTCACCTCTCATCTCTATAAAAATGCCCGCGGCTGCCTTAATTCATAAACCATAATTAATACTAACCTTAGGACTCACAGCAAACATTTTGGGACGCAGAACAAAATACATTATGAAATATTAACGTAATTTAATAACTTACATTACCTAAAACCAGAGTCATGAAAGAAATAATCAGAGTTCCGTTAATCACTATTCTTTTTATTTGTGCAACAGTAATTCTAAATTCCTGTGAGAAAGACCCGGTGCCCCCAACAGTTACCACGACCGGTGTGTCAGCCATTACCCTGACAACTGCTTCATCAGGTGGCAATGTAACCGGTGATGGAGGAGCCGCGGTCACAACCAGAGGAGTATGCTGGAGCACAGTTCAGAACCCGACGACGGCTGACAGTAAGACAAGCAACGGTACAGGAACGGGAAGCTTCACCAGCAGCCTTAGCCAGCTCACACCGGGCACACAGTACTATGTGCGTGCCTATGCTACAAACGAAGCCGGTACGGCTTATGGTAATCAGCAATCATTTACAACCAATGCGGTTTTGCTCGCAACGGTAACAACAGCTGATATATCCTCATATACCGAATCAACTGCCATTTCAGGCGGAAATATTACTGATGACGGGGGAGGAGAAGTTACGGTAAGAGGGGTATGCTGGAGCAGCACTTCACAAACTCCGACAACGGCAGACAGCAAAACTGAAGACGGTTCAGGAACAGGCAGCTTCACAAGTAACCTTACTAACCTGGAACCCGAAACTACATATTATGTACGAGCCTATGCTACAAACAGTGCTGGCACCGCTTATGGGGATAACGTCAGTTTTACAACATTGGCTCTAGGTCAGGTACTTGATGCAGATGGTAATATTTATAATACTGTAACAATAGGATCCCAGGTATGGATGGTAGAGAACCTCAGAACAACAAAACTTAATGATGGAACATATATATCCCATGTCGGAACAGGATGGTCTTCTCTGGAAACTCCTGCCTATGACTGGTATGATAACGATTCAGCAACCTATGCCGTTCCATACGGAGCATTATATAACTGGTATGCTGCTGCAGCAGACAATTTATGTCCTGTAGGATGGCATGTTCCTGATGATAATGACTTTACTGCATTAGTGGATTTCCTTGGTGGCTTATCCATTGCGGGAGGAAAATTGAAAGAAGCCGGTACAGCGCACTGGGAGAGTCCCAATACAGATGCAACTGATGACTATGGCTTTGCCGCACTCCCCGGTGGTTATCGCTACCTGGGTAGTTTTATCGGATTGGGTCAGGAGGGAGATTATTGGAGCTCCTCCGAGTGGGTCTCAAATCCGGATTTTGGAAAATCACGCATCCTTTCTCACGACAATGCATCTGCAACTAACGGTTCCGCCAGAAAGTATCACGGTTATTCAGTCCGCTGCCTGAAGGATTAACGTGCGCCGTGAGCGCACAGAGCGAAGGGCTTCAAATAACAGGTTTAAGGATGTATTACAACTGTGAAACAGGATGATTTTCGAACTAAAACCAAAATCTTTGACCCCCGGTCTACTTGACCTCATTTATTTAGTAGTAAGTATATTTATAATCGCTGGCTGCTTTCCTTAGCCTATTTATAACCTCTGCTCTATCTGGCTCCTCGCTAAATCTGCCCACCGGGCAAATTATTCGCTATGCTCATGAGCTCAATGTGTTCGGTTCTTAACGCTCGGCCTTCTTTTTACTTTTTCCTTAGATTTGCCGCTCCTGCCTGTCCGCCGAAGCCTTGCTTTGCCAACCGTAGCTTTACGGAGGTTGGGCGAAGGCGGGTCTTTGCTGCCAGAGAACTTTGGTCTGTCAGCAAATCCCGTGTTGCTCAGTCGTTCCTCCTTCGCAACGAAGAAGGCTTTGCCTTCTCGTAGCAGTCGCTAGGGTAGCTGGATATTGTATTATTACCATTGTGAAATATGAATAGCTATTGATAAACCACTTAAACGACTTCAACTCTTCAACCTTTAAAGGCTACTTTGTCCTCTGTCCTTAATCATTTAGCAGTAAGCACATTGAAACCCCTCGGCTACTTTCCTTAGCCTCAGCCTTTAATTTCCCTTTTGTCTTTTGTCTTTGATTTATTTCCCGACTGTATTTGTTTTTGAAAATTCAAATATATTACGTAATTTACGTAACGCTAAAAACGTAATACCGGATGATCATGAAGAAAAGAATTTCAAATCCTTTTATTACGGGAGGATATCTGGGCCCGGAATATTTTTGTGACAGAGTCGAAGAAACAGAAAGGTTATTGAAAGCAATATCTTCAAAAAGGAATATTACTCTCATATCAATGAGGCGAATGGGTAAAACAGGCTTGTTAAAGCATGTAAAACATATACTTGAAGCCGGAAGTGAAGGGAACAGCCAGGCTGTTATATATGTTGATCTGCTCCCGAGCATGGATGCGAACGATATGCTGAACAGTATTTCAACCGCCTTGCTGAATAAGCGAAATAATGAAAAAAATTTTACTGAAAAAGTACTTTCACTGCTTGGGAGGTTACGTCCCAAATTGAGTTATGATCCATTGACCGGACAGCCTGTGCTGGAAGTGAAAACAGAATCTGTTTCTGATATTCAATATGGAATTGAACACATTATGAAATATATTTCTGAAATAAGACAGGATCTGGTTTTCATGCTGGATGAGTTTCAGCAGATAAGCAAGTACCCGGAGGAAAATATTGAACATCTGCTTAGAACTGTGCTTCAATCATATCCTTCCGTGCCTTGTATTTTTTCTGGAAGCAGTAAGCATATGCTTGAACGAATGTTCTCTGATTCAGCCAGACCATTTTATCAGAGTGCAGAATTAATGTATCTGGATAAAATAAACGAATCTGAATACCGGAATTTTATTCTGAGGACTCTGGGGAAGAACCGGATTAAAACAGATGATGAGGTAATTAACAGGCTTTTTCAATGGACGCGTTTACATACTTATTATGTCCAATATGTCTGCAATCTGGTATATGAAAGCGGTTCTGAGTATATTGATGACACCTTATTAAGCAGTATTTTTGACCGGATTCTGACATCATTTGAACCGTTGTACGACAATTACCGGTCCCTCCTTCCTCCTCATCAATACAGGTTGCTTCAGGCAATAGCCGTTGAGGATGCTGTATCACAATTATATTCCGGTGAGTTTATCAAGAAATATAACCTTACTGGTGCAAGCTCAGTTGCAACCTCTGTTAAGTCGCTTTCTGAAAAAGGCATGATAGTAAAATACAACAAAGAATGGATTCTTGATGATGTCTTCTTCTCCAGATGGCTTCAGTATCATTACATCAAAGGGCATTGATCTGGCATAAAAGCCCCAATTGCTCAGTCGTTCCTCCTTCGCAAACAATCCAGCTGTGTTCGCCATAGCCTTGCTCTGCCAACCGTAGCTTAGCGAAGGTTGGGCAGAGGCGAACTTCGCTGGGCCGCAGCAGTCGCTGGCTAGATAATTGATTTTGTATTCTATTCTCAAAATGTTGACTTGGCTGTTGGAGTTAGTTCTGACCAATAGAAATTAAGCATGATTATAGTAAAGCAAGGATTTCAGAATTATTCTTTAGGTTTAAGATTACTTATCTTATTTCCTTAAGGAAGGATTCTACAACTCTCTTTATTTCAACTGCTATATCCCGATATTCAAGAGCTTCTTTTACACTGGGGATATAAAAATCATCAGGATATCTTATTGAAACACCAAAATCAGTTATACTTTTTACGTCTATATCAAAGGCTTTTTTATCGATACTCTGATACTGATGTATCAAATAATCTATATCATGGGTATTTGGGAAATTGATTCCGTGTTATACAAGAAAAGCTTTCAGGAATTTTTCAGAAGCTTGTTGTACATGAAAACTGATTGTACTTGTGTAGAATTCAACACCTGCATTTATCAGACTGTTTATTACGGAAATGTCTTCATTTGCCCTGAATAACCAACTTTTAATATATTCAAGTTTTGTTGGATTCATAAAAGAATAGCATCATTAATAATATTCCTGATAATATGCCCTGGGAGATGTTTCTTTTTTTCAATTTCATTTTTATTTTGAATAAGGATATCGGATCTTATTCCGGACAATAATAATTCCTTTCTGATTTTTGATTTTAATGGCAATTTTTCTTTTGGAGAAAGTTTAAGATTTGTAACGATCAAAATATCGAAATCACTATCTGGAGATGCATTCTTCCTTGCCCTCGATCCAAATAATAACACTTCTGCATCATGGATGTATTTTCTTGCAGTTGTTTTAATTATGTCAGTAATTTTCTTATTGTTCTCCATTTACCTTATCTGTTAACAACAAAGATATTAAATAAATTAATTATTACGATAATAAAGCATTACCAGGCTCGCTTCCACCTTTGTTATCCGAGCTTCAGACTTCGCCCAGGGACTCGGGGCTCGGTTGTCTTTTCCTTAGCCTATTTTTTTCCCCCGGCGTTCACTGCGTTCAGCCGGGGTTTCCGCTCAGCCAGCTAAAGCATGTCTTCGCTCCAACTTTTTACTTTGTACTTTTTCCTTAGAATTATGTCTCTCCTGCTGCCGGCCTTTTATGCCAGAAAGTATTGGTCTGGCATAAAAGGCCCAATTGCTAGGTCATACTTCCCTCGCAACTGATCCGGCTCACGCCGTATGGCAGCAGTCGCTCGAGCAGATGGATTATATATTACTAAATCACTTCAACCATTTAAATTTAATTTACATCTATTAATGTATCCTATGAGCATTATCCTTGATCATTAATTAATACAAGTATATTTTGAAACATAGTTTACTCCCCTGCTCCATGCCCCCTGCTCCCTGCTTTTTCTCACCGCTCATATCTCATCGCTGTATTTACCGTTAGTCTTTAGTCGTTTGTCGTTCGTCTCACGTCTCCCGACGTTCGTAAATTTCCAATAACGCAAACAACTTTTTTAACTACCTTTGATAATCATCAACAATATTCTTATGTCAAAAGTAGCATTAATCACGGGAGTCACCGGCCAGGACGGAGCTTACCTGGCTGAATACCTGTTAAAGAAAGGATATATCGTCCATGGAATAAAAAGAAGGGCATCACTGTTTAATACTAACCGCATAGATCATATCTACCAGGACCCGCATGTCGAAAACCGTAATTTCATACTTCATTACGGAGATCTTACCGATTCAATGAACCTTACACGCATTATCCAGGAAGTACAGCCGGATGAGATCTATAACCTGGCTGCCATGAGCCATGTAAAAGTCAGTTTTGATACACCAGAGTATACCGGGAATTCCGACGGACTGGGAACGCTGCGTATACTTGAAGCAGTAAGATTACTGGGACTGGTTGAAAAGTCAAAAATATACCAGGCATCAACATCCGAATTATACGGACTGGCACAGGAAGTGCCACAGACAGAAAAAACACCTTTTTATCCGCGGTCACCTTACGGCGTGGCCAAGCTGTATGCTTACTGGATAACGGTGAATTACCGCGAGGCTTATGGGATGCATGCAAGCAATGGTATTTTATTCAATCACGAATCACCTATCAGGGGAGAGACATTTGTCACAAGAAAGATAACAAGGGCTGTTTCAAGGATAGCACTTGGAATGCAGGACAGATTTTACCTTGGTAATCTTTCAGCACAAAGAGACTGGGGACATGCAAAGGACTATATCAGGGCCATGTATATGATATTACAGCAGGATGAGCCGGATGATTATGTCATAGCTACCGGAATTACCACAACTATAAGGCAGATGGTTGAGAAATCATGCAGGGAGATAGGACTGCATGTTGAATTCAAAGGGGAAGGAGAAAAGGAAAAAGGAGTGATCACTGATATTGATGAAAACATTTTTGGGAAACAGGTTGGAGATGAATTTATTGATCCCCTGAAAAAGCGAATTGAAAAAGGCGATAATATATTTCTTGAAGTTGATCCGAAATACTTCAGGCCTACCGAGGTTGACCTGCTCATAGGTGATGCCACCAAGGCAAGGGAGAAGCTTGGCTGGATACCTGAATATGACCTTGATGGCCTGATCACCGATATGATGGCCTCGGATATACTACTGATGAAAAAGGATATTTACCTGCGTAATGGCGGACATAAAACTTTGAATTATTTTGAGTAAAAGAAAATATATGAAAAAAGAGGATAAAATATATATAGCTGGACATACGGGTCTTGTTGGATCTGCACTCACCAGGGGACTAAAAACCAGAGGATATGACAACCTTGTATACAGGGACATTTCTGAATTTGACCTGCGATCGCAGCCTGAGGTCAACCGGTTTGTTGAAAAAGAAAAGCCGGATTATGTTTTGTTGGCCGCAGCAAAAGTGGGAGGTATTTATGCAAATAATAAGTACCGGGCCGATTTCATATATGACAACCTGATGATAGAGAGCAATATCATTCAAGCTGCTTACAGGAATAATGTTAAAAAGTTGCTTTTCCTCGGCAGCACCTGCATCTATCCAAGGGAAGCACCACAACCTATGCCTGAAGATGCACTGCTCACATCACCGCTTGAATACTCCAACGAGCCTTATGCAATTGCCAAGATTGCAGGCATAAAGTTGTGTGAAAGCTTCAACCTGCAATATGGGACTAATTTCCTTTCGGTTATGCCCACCAACCTGTACGGTCCCGGCGATAATTTCAACTTGCTCAATTCACATGTATTGCCCGCTTTACTGCGAAAGATATACCTGGCTAAATGTATTGAAGAAAATAATACAGACGCTCTGCTGAAAGATTTTGCAGTCCGGCCGGATTCCAGCTTAAGCGATATCAATGATCCGAAGAAACTTATCCGTGCACTGGAAGACTATGGCATTACCCGGTCGGGGAGCACAGTCTCCGTTGAGATCTGGGGGTCGGGCAAGCCCATGAGGGAGTTTCTTTGGATAGAAGATATGGCAGATGCATGTATCTACGTTATGGAGAATATTGATTTTAAAGATATTACTAAAGAAAAAGGTCTGAAAGACGAAATAAGGAACACACATATTAATATAGGCACAGGTACGGATATAAGCATAAAAGACCTGGCCATGCTTATAAAGGATACAATCGGTTTCAAAGGTAACCTTGTCTTCAATCCCGACAAACCTGACGGAACACCAAGGAAACTGATCGACGTATCGCTACTGCACAAGCTGGGCTGGAAGCACAAGACATCGCTGGACGAAGGGGTGAGGAAGTTGTACAGCTGGTATATTGCTCAATAGGACCAGCCCTTCGATGCGCTCTTCAGGCAAGCCCTCAGAGCTTACTCAGGGACCTTTGGCCGGTGAATTAAATTAAATAATATCTAAGTATATCGATAACCGTCAGCTACTTTATTTCATCTTTGACTCACCCCGAATCCTGGGGGTTCGTCGAGCTCGCAGCACTCGTCCCGAGACCTCGGGACTCGGTTCGCATCTCGTATCTCATCGCTTTTAAAGGGAAACTTAATCCGGCGCACCGGGCATCTTAGGTAATTTCACGCTTATCCCCGGGTGTGACAGGGGCAAATGCGGAGTCGTTTGTATTTGGGGAGGCCTTAAATTATTTATTTTATTTCTTTAAGGAAGGATTCTACAATTGTTTTTATTTCAACTGCTATATCTCTATATTCAAGTTTTGCTGGATTCATAAAAGAATTGCATCATTAAGAATATTCCTTATAATGTGACCTGGGAGACGCTTCTTTTTCTCAATTTCATTCTTATTTTGTATAAGAATATCTGATCTTATACCGAATAATAATAGTTCTTTTCGGATCTTTGATTTTAAAGGCAATTTTTGCTTTGGAGAAAGTTTAAGATTTGTAGCAATTAGAATATCAAAATCACTATCTGGTGATGCATCTTTCCTCGCCCTCGATCCAAACAATAACACTTCTGCATCATGGATGTATTTTTGTGCAGTTGTTTTAATTATATCTGTAATTTCCCTGTCTTTTTCCATTTAGCATTTCTATTAATAACAAAGATATTAAATTAATTATAATGTATAACATAACAAATTCAGACACTGTCAACACTTTACCCTAAAATGTGCTCTTTAGGTTATAACTCTTCAACCCGGGACTTTATCTATACACTCATCATTTTTTAGGTACCCTTAATCGGCTAACAGTAAGCATATTGAAACCACTCGGTTGCCGACTCATCGCTCATCGCTTGTCCTGAGCGAGCCCGCAGGACGAGCCTGTCCTGAGCTTGCCTGTCCTGAGCCTGTCGAAGGGCCGAAGGGTCGAAGGGTTCGTATTTCGTCGTATAATTCATTTAGCAGTAAGCTCAATGAAACCATTCGGAAGCTTTGCTTATCCTCAACCTGTTTTACTCTCTGCTTTGCGCTTAGCGCTCTGCCCATTTTAAACTCATTCTCACCCTGTCCTCAGAAGCTCGAAGAGCGAAGGAGGAACTCATTCTCAACTTCATTAAAATTTTTCAACTTTAATTTTCATTTTGGAACGAAAAATATATCATTATAAATTTTATTGTCGTAACTTACAGTTAATTACTTACCAACACCAAAATACATGAAAGAACTACTCAGAGTTTCTTTTATCACTGTTCTGTTTGTTTGCGGGACAGTGTTCTTTTTTTCCTGTGAAAAAGAGAAAGAACCGGTTGTCCCAACCGTATCCACAACAGGCATTTCCGCTATTACCCTAACTACTGCCAGCACAGGTGGCAATGTAACAAGCGATGGCGGAGCCGGCGTAACTGCCAGAGGTGTATGCTGGGGGACGGATCAGAATCCCACAACAGCTTCCTGTAAGACCAGCAACGGCACGGGAACGGGTAGCTTCACCAGCAACCTTAGCGGGCTCACGCAGGGCACACAGTACTATGTACGTGCCTATGCTACCAATTCAGCAGGGACGGCTTATGGCAACCAGCAAAACTTCACTACCGTTGCCGTGGAGCTGGCTACCCTGACAACCAAGGCTGTCTCATCATATACTGAGTCAACTGCCGTTTCAGGAGGTAACATCACCGATGATGGAGGCGGGGATATAACAGCCAGGGGTGTGTGCTGGAGCAGCACGTCACAGACACCGACTGTTGCCGACAGTAAAACGGAGGACGGTTCAGGAACCGGCAGCTTCACAAGTAACCTTACTAACCTGGAACCCGAAACTACATATTATGTACGAGCCTATGCTACAAACAGTGCTGGCACCGCTTATGCGGATAACATAAGTTTTACGACATTGGCTCTCGGTCAGATACTTGATGCTGATGGGAATGTTTATAATACAGTAACAATAGGGTCGCAGGTATGGATGGCAGAGAACCTTAAAACAACAAAGTATAATGATGGAACAGATATACCTCTTAGGGGAGATATAGATTCACCTTACTACTGCTGGTACGATGAAGATTCGGCAACCTATGCCGGTACGTACGGAGCTTTGTACAACTGGCATGCCGTTGGAACAGGCAATTTATGCCCTGCAGGATGGCATGTGCCAGAAATCGGGGAATGGGCAGAATTAGTAAACTTTCTTGGTGGTGGAACTGAAGGAGGTAAATTGAAGGAAGTAGGCACAACTCACTGGGAGAGCCCTAACACAGGAGCAACCGATGATTATGGTTTCACAGCCCTTCCCGGAGGCAAGTTTAGTGGTACTTCCTCAAGGGAATTGGGACAAAGAGCCAATTTTTGGTCATCCACGGGGGATGCGAGTAGCTCAGGATTAGGAGAGTTCCGCTTACTTTATCACGACAGTTCATCGTTCGGGTTGGGGAATGCTAGAAAGTATTATGGTTTTTCCGTCCGCTGCCTGAAAGATTAAGGTGCGCCATGAGCTCACAGAGCGAAGGGCTTCAAGTAACATATGACTTCTGCTTCTATTTTTTGTATAGTGAGTATATTGATAACCTTTGGATGCTTTTCCTTTTTACTTAGGAAAAGGTCGCACCTGCTGCCGGTCTTTTATTCCAGAAAGCGATGGTCTGTAATAAAAGCCCTGTTGCTCGGTCGTTCCTCCCTCACAACGAATAAGGCTTCGCTCGCCATAGCCTTCGGCGAAGGCGAACTTCGCCTTCTTACAGCAGTCGCTTCCCGACGGTACTAGGAGGGTGTTGGGAATGCACGCTTAAACCCGGGGTGTAACCCGGGTTATTTTTATTCACCCCCTCTAGGGGTGTAGAGGTATTTAGATGACAATTATCAGACCTGATAACTCTTGACCTTACTACTCATCGCATATGTTTAAGTCGTTTAAGTAGCTTATAAATTTATCTTTTATCCATCATCAGATAAACCACTTAAACTCTTCAACCACTTCAACTTTTATAGGTTCCTATGTCCATTGCCCTTAATAATTTAGCAGTAAGCATATTGAAATCCCTCGGCTGCTTTCCCTGCTCCATGCTCCCTGCCCCCTGCTCTTTCTCATCGCTCACTTCTCATCTCTCATCGCTTGTCCTTCCCGTTCGTCGCCTGTCCTGAGCCTGTCGAAGGGCCGAAGGGTCGAAGGGTCGAAGTGCCGAAGGGCTCATCTCTCATAACTCATCGCTTTATTTTGGGAACCTTTGGCCTCTGCACTTAATCATTTAGCAGTAAGCACATTGAAACCCCTTGGCTGCTTTCTTTATAAGCCTGGGTTAGAAAAAAATTCGATAAACTTGTAATTATGCTTAAGAAACATTATGTTTGTTAAACATTATTATATACATATATGTTTGTAAACAGGATAAATGAGCAAAAACGTATCAGTGATGCTCTTGGGAAGGATAAAACTGTATTGCTGGCAGTTTATGGAAGGCGCAGGTGTGGGAAATCCACACTCTTAAAGAAAATACTGACAGGCAAGGATATCTACTTTGCTGCTGACCTGAGAGAAAAATCACTTCAGATAGAAGCATTAGCCAAACGAGTCGACCAATCGGTTAAAGGGTTTTCAGCTGTAAAATACCCTGGTTGGGATGTTCTGTTTCAGAACCTGGCCAACTCACTGCATCATAAAATAACCCTATGTATCGATGAATTTCCCTACCTGGTAAAAAACTCGCCGGAGTTACCTTCACTGCTGCAAAATATTATAGATAACAATATAAATAAAAGTTATAATATTATTATATGTGGCTCTTCACAGCAGATGATGGAAGACATGATCCTTAACAGCGCTTCGCCATTATATGGAAGGTGTAATGAAATACTTAACATCAAACCCATGTCTGCAGGATGGTTTAAGGAATATTTCCATACCGGTGCAGTTGAGACTATTGAGGGATATAGTATCTACGGAGGAGTGCCAAGGTACTGGGAGTTACTGGATGACCGTGACTCAATTGCTGATAGTGTAAAATATCATTTACTTGATACTGACGGCATTTTATACAAGGAACCTGAAATGCTTTTTTACGACGAAATGCGAACATCTGTAATGGCATTTTCCATACTCACCCTGGTGGGAATGGGGTGTAACCGTTTATTTGAAATTGCGGCACGACTTGAAAAACCTGCAACACAGCTTAACAGACCAATAAAATTGTTAATTGATCTTGGATATATCAGGAGAGAAACACCTTTTAATATATCTCCCAGATCAACAAAAAAGAGTCTTTATAAGATATCAGATCCATTCATGAATTTCTATTTCACCTTTGTTGTTCCGAACAAAAGCAGGCTTGAATATGGCCTTATAGAAGAAGTGTGGCAGGAAATAAACATGAAACTGGATCATTATACCTCAGGAATATGGGAAGAGTTATGCAGGAATGCTATGCCGGCATTGAATATTAACGGGATGGCATTTAATCCGGCGGCTCGCTGGTGGGGTAATGGACTTGATAAAAAGCCAATCGAAATAGATATTGTTTCTGAATCGGCAGATAAAACAACTCTTCTTATCGGTGAAGCAAAATGGACCGATCAGGTCTATCCCGATAAAATATACAATGAGCTGCAATCAAAAGCCCGGAATCTCCCGTTTGCCCGCAACCGTGAAATATTACATGCCCTGTTCCTCAAACGTATGCCTGAAAAGATACCTCAGGATGCAATAATAATTACTGCAGAAGATGTAGTTAAAGCGCTATAGCTCTTCGATGTGCCCCCTGGGCTTACTCAGGACAGGCCCTTCGACTGCCCTTCGACTCGCCCCTCGGTTGCACTCCGGACTCGCTCATCAACCTATGGTCGGTGCATTTAATTATATAGCTGAGAGTGTATTGATAGACCTTGGCTACCTTTCCTAAGCCTCAACCTTATTCAGGGAACCTCACATACTCACCGCTCACCTCTCATCGCTTGTCCTGAGCTTGCCGAAGGGCTCATCGCTGTTAAAAGGGGGACCTTGGGCCGGTACATTAATTCATTTAGCAGTAAATATATTGTAAATGCCTGGCTGCGCTAATTCATAATTCATAACTCATAACTAATCGCTCTTTCCAACTTCATATAGTAATTATTAACTTTAACCCCAAAGAATATCCCATGCCAACAACATCAATCAAGAAAGAAGTCTGGAGCCGTATTTTAGCGGCAGCCGAAAGAATAAGAAAAATGAAACCATGGAAGTGGATGAACGAAACAGATATCTTCGGTATTAAAATACCCGGGACCAACCGTATTTATTTTATCAGTGTGATGGGTTCCCTGGGCGAGGTGACAGCCATCACGGCTTATATGGGGGAACGTGCCCTGCAGATGTTCTGGGAACTGCAGGATGAAGATCCGGCTTACCTATCATCCTCTTTCTCTGCGGCAAGCCGTATTTTAACCATACCACAGGTGATGCTGGATTTTGTAGATGAAGAAAACCTTGAGCCCGAACAGATAAAGAGTATCAAAAACTTCGGAGGAAAACCATCAAAAGATAAATTATGGCCGGTGCTTGAACAGTTTGTGCCGGGGTTTATGCCCGGAGAACCTGACGAGCAGGTGTTGAATGATGCAGCTATCCTTCTGGAACAGTGTCCTTGCATTTTTGAAAAAGCTAAAGAGGATGAAGATTTTATTTATGTGGGGGATGATAATGACAATCGCTATCTTATCCGTGAAAGAAAAGAAAGCTCCACGACAGAATGGCAAAATGTATATAAAGAAATCTGGTTTGAACCGGTTAAATATAATATCCGTTTTCCGTCAATCAATCTCATACAATTGAAAAACAAACGGAAACAGCAGGAAACATTGCAGATCGATCTTGTAATGCTTCCTTCACCAGTGCAGGAGGGAGATATCAAACCCTACTATCCCTTTATTCTGCTGCTGGTAAATAAAAAGACCGGGATCATACAGGATTTTTACATGTTATCTCCCCTGCCCGATCTCGAAACCATGTATGAATCCATTCCTGAAAAACTTCTGGATATGTTCCTGGAAAGCAATTATGCGCCGACACAGGTCGAGATACGTTCCGAAATTCTCATCGTGTTGCTGACTCAGTTGCTCGACAGGGCAGGAGTTATACTTAAAAAACCGGAGCAGATGAAGGCTATGGATGAAGCAATTGCCGGAATGGTTAGCCAAATGGGGAAAAGGTGAAAAGACTTGAAGGCAATTTACTTTTTCTTTAGAAACATTATAAGTTCCTGTACAGATACCACATCAGTTTTTTCATCCACAATCCAGCCTTCTTTTACCGGGGCAACTATAAACGTATGATCAGGTTTTATTGTGTCTATGGCAAAACGATTACCTTTATTTAGTTTTGGCGATAGTGATGATTTGCATTCAATTGCATAGATACCGTCATCTGTTTCAGTTATAATATCAATTTCTGCACCGTTGCTCGTTCTGTAGAAGCTAAGATTTGCCACGGGTAAGTGACCTTTAATATTTGTAAGCACGATTGATTCCCATAAAGTTCCAAATACCGGGTGCCCACTTATCTGATTGAATCCATTCAGGCCTAAAAGGCGGGCTGTCACACCGGTATCCGTTATATAAACTTTTGGGGCTTTAACTATTCTCTTACCAAAATTCTTATGAAATGGAGGAAGTGTATCCACCATAAATGTTCCCTTCAGCAACTCTATGTAGTTTCTTACTGTTGTATTACTAACACCAAGTGAGTTGCCAAATGAAGTATAATTAACGGTCTGCCCATTATTATGAGCTGTCATTTGCCAGAGTCTCCGCATTGTTTCCGGAGAGAATCCCGACCATAACAGAATGTCACGTTCCAGGAAGGTGGATATAAAATCATCAAGCCAGTTAGCAGATGTAAGATCATCTTTTGCAAGCAGACTTCTTGGGAACCCCCCCCTGCTTATATATTCATTTAGTGAATATCTATCCTCTATTTCAGACAGGAGGAATGGTGTCAGTCTTTTATAAGATATCCTGCCTGCAAGGCTTTCGGATGATTGTTGCAGCAAGTCTCTAGACGCTGATCCAAGTATCAGAAATTTGCCGTTTTGCTGCCATTCGTCGCTTAGGCTCCTTATCAGTGGGAACAGCTCCGGTTTACGCTGTATCTCATCCAGTACGATAAGCTTATCTTTCTGTGATTGTAAAAACCATTCAGCATTATCAAGCTTATTAAGGTCAGAAGGTTTTTCAAGATCCAGGATAATTGAATTATCCCGTTTTTTTAATACAGCTCTTGCAAGAGTTGATTTACCACACTGCCTCGGACCTGTTATTGCTGTTACCGGGTTATTCTCCAACGAATCCAATACTTTATTTTCAAGTACCCTGTTAATATACATAAGCATAGAATTAACCATGCAAATATAAACTAAAACATTTAATTTACATGGATAATTTAAATATTTTTATCCTTCTCCTGGAAATATTTGACCCTTCAACGCTTATATTTTGACCAGCAGTTCATTTTATTCTGGGCTCGCTCTCACCTGTCCGCCGAAGCTTTCTCTGACCACCGAAGTCCCGAGCCCTTGGGACGAAGGTGGGTCCCCTGAACTTTTTCTCTGAGTCTCTTAGTCACTAAGTCACTTCGTCCAGAATTTTGTGATATGTGTTTTTTCTTTTTTAAATATTTCGCTCCTGCTTTGTGCGCCGTAGTCCCGGGCAAATTATTTACGCTCGGCCTTTCTTTCGTTGCAAAAATCTCTCCTCAGTCATCTGTAATTATTCATATCTAATAAAATTATAATTTATTGCGATTTAAATCGAGAAATATTATATTTGTATTATGGTAGTGCAAAGACATATAAAGAAAATAATTGAGCAATATCTGTATAAGGGTAAAACAATTATCATATATGGTGCCAGGCAGGTTGGTAAAACAACCCTTGTAGGTCATTTGCTGGAGGGGTCAGGCAGTAAAATTTTGTGCCTGAATGGCGATGAATCAGATGTAAGAGAATTGCTCTCAAACCTGAATACAACTAAACTAAAGCCTGTTATTGGGAATGCTCAGGTACTGGTATTGGATGAAGCTCAAAGAATTGAATCAGTCGGGCTTGTATTAAAGATTATACATGATAATTTCAAGGATGTGCAGGTGATTGCCACCGGTTCTTCTTCTTTTGATCTTTCAAACAAAATACAGGAGCCGATGACAGGCAGAAAGCTTGAATTTATGCTTTATCCTTTTTCTTTTGCTGAGATGTGCGGTCATTTTGGTTTTCTGGAAGAGAAAAGAATGTTGGAACATCGTCTGATATTTGGCTATTACCCGGATATTACCTTAAATGTTGGCAATGAAGTTAAACTATTGAAATCCCTCACAACAAGCTATCTCTATAAAGACCTGTTAATGCTTGATACTATTAAAAAGCCGGTTATTCTTGAGAAGATACTTAAAGCCCTGGCTCTTCAGGTAGGAAGCGAAGTATCATATAATGAATTAGCTCAGTTGCTGGATTCAGATAAGGGAACAATTGAAAAATACATTGATTTATTGGAAAAGGCTAATGTAATTTTCAGGTTGAGCAGTTTTTCAAGAAATATAAGAAACGAGATAAAAAGGAACCGGAAGATTTATTTTAATGATAATGGTATTCGAAATGCTGTCCTAGGCAATTTTACACCTCTTTCTTCCCGTACCGATAAGGGAGCTTTATGGGAGAACTTCATCATAAGTGAACGCAGGAAATATATTGAGAATAATGCACTGGAAGTTCAATCATGGTTCTGGAGAACTACACAGCAGCAGGAGATTGACTACATTGAAGAAAGTAATAATAAGCTTTACGCATGGGAATTTAAGTGGAATCCATCACGCAAATCTTTCCTTTCGAAAACTTTCTCCAGGGCATACCCTGAAACTGAGTACAGGGTAATTAGCCCTGGTAATATTGAAGAGTTCCTATTGACGGCCAAAGGCTAAGCCTTCGACACTTCTACATTTCGAAATTCGTAATTCTTCATTGCTCGTACCCACCTGGCCGCCGCAGCTTTCTCTGACCACCGAAATACCGAGACCTTGGGACGAAGGTGGGTGCCCTGAACTTTTCTCTGAGTCTCTTAGTCACTAAGTCACTTCGTCCAGAATTTTGTGATATGTGTTTTTTCTTTTTTAAATATTCCGCTCCTGCTGTCGGCCTTTGCTGCCAGATAATTTTGGCCTGTCAGCAAATCCCCTGTCGCTCGGGCATACTTCCCTCGCAACGAATAAGGCTTCGTTCGCCATAGCCTTAGCAAAGGTGAACTTTGCCTTATTACAGCAGTCGCTTACCGACCAACGACTTAAGACTAAAGACTAATGGTATTAACTATTTGTACTATTGATACTTTCCGTTCGTCTTTCGTCGGTTATATAAACCACTTCAACCACTTCAACTTTAAAAAGAATCCTATGTTCACTACCCTTAATCATGTAGCAGTAAGTTTCGACTTGTACTTAAGATACTAGCTATATGACGCATCAGCCCTTCGACTAATAGCTGCACATTTGCCAGGTTATTGCAAATTTATATCTATTTACTCTACAGCTGCATTATTGCCAGTTTCGCTCAGGGACCTTTGGCTGGTGCACTAAATCATATAAAATCTCAGTATATTGATAATCGTCGGCTTCTTTAGTTCATAATTCATAACTCACCGCGTCCTCCGTAGTCCCGAGACCTCGGGACGGAGGAGGATCGCTCATCGCTATTTTCTGGGCCCTTTGGTCGGTTACTAAATCATATATTATCTCAGTTAATTGATAAACGAAGGTTGCTTTCCTTAGCTTAAATGAATTATAGTGCTTTGCTTAATTTGAAACATTTATGTAAATTGCATACAGCAATGCAATTAGATATGATTTCATAATTTGGTTATTTAACTTTTCTGGCTGTATATCAACAACTTGAACTTTGAACATTGAGAAATAAAATCCGTTGGGTTGCATATATCACCATTAGGATTAAAACGTTGTTAAAAATATGAAATACTACAACTTACATTACAGATTATTATGTAAATTATTATTGAATATTTTGAATTATTTGGTTAATTATTTATCTTTGTATTAACATGCTTACCCCGCTTCCCATAAGAACAGCGCGCTCAGGGTAAGCTTTTTATTTTATTACTATGGGTAAAGTGCCATATAGAAAGCCAGCACTTAGCTATACCGACCAACTTGAAAAGCTTAAAAAACGAGGTTTGATAATAAAGGATGAAGCACTTTTTCTGAATATCTTGGGAAAAAAGAGTTATTACAGACTCAGCGGTTATTGGTATCCCTTATTATCAGATAAAACACGACACATATTTAAGCCAGATGCTGATTTTAACACAGCATATAAGATTTATCTATTTGATAGAAATCTAAGGCAGTTAGTTACCAGAGAACTGGAAAAATTGAGATTGCTGTAAGAGCAAAAATGATTTATATATTTTCCCATAAGGACGGCCCCTTTTGGTATACTAATCCAATAAATTTCAAAAACACTCATGTACACAATGATACCTTGGCTAAAATCAAAGAAGAATTTGATAGAAGCGATGCTCAATTCATTAAAGCATTTAAACGAAAATATAGCGATATACTACCACCTTCATGGGCAGCTTTTGAAATAATTTCCTTTGGATCGATTTCTAAGCTATTCTCTGAATTTAAACCCGGGAAGAGTAAAAGAGAGGTTTCAGAATATTTTGGACGTGATGATAAAACATTAGCTTCATGGCTCCATGGTTTAGTATATGTTAGAAATGTCTGCGCACATCACTCTAGATTATGGAATAGGGTAATGCGAATCCAACCAGTAAAGCCAATAAGACCAAAGAATAGATGGTTATCGAATATAAATATCCACAATAATCGTACATATTATGTCCTTTCAATGATATTGTATCTATTATCTAGTATAAATGAATCAAACTCGATGGTAAATGATTTTAATTCATTGCTTAGCAAATATGATAATATTGATACCACAGCAATGGGATTCCCTTCAGATTGGGGTAAGGAGTTATTATGGCAATGAACTGAAAAATTTAATAATTCATATTCGCTCGCTCTCATTTATCTACCGCCTGCGTCAGACTAAGTCTTTCACTATCCGCCTTCTGCCTTTCGTCCGGCTTCTCCAGCCGTAGGACGGTCCCTCAGCCTTAACTTCTTGTTACACCCGTTAATCCTTCGTCTTTCGTCGTATAATTAATAGGTAGTAAGCTCATTGTTTTCACCTGAATGCTTCTCACCGCTCATCGCTCACCTCTTGTCCTGAGCGAGCCCCTTGCCCTGAGCTTGCCTGCAACGAGCAAAGTCGAAGTGTCGAAGGGAAGGGCGAGTCGAAGGGCTCATCGCTATTAATAGGGGACCTTTGGCCAGTACATTAATTCATTTTGCAGCAAGCGCATTGAAGCCACTTAGCTGCTTCA
>Ga0307430_1000479_pt1 | contig 34764 bp, 30 predicted proteins | sample SalMarWE160130MG_FD_202159 | JGI IMG/M metagenome (GOLD analysis project Ga0307430, IMG submission 202159) | Salt marsh sediment microbial communities from the Plum Island Ecosystem LTER, Massachusetts, United States - WE1603-130 | ecosystem: Environmental > Aquatic > Marine > Intertidal zone >...
AATAAACAGGCTGTTAACCAAAGGAAAACTGCGCGTTTTATTGTTTCAGGAACTCCAGGCCTTTGCACCCTGATGAGGATTTCTCCATACCAGTCGTGCGCACCACTCATACAATTTTAAAGTATCACTTGAAATTTGTATGAATATATTTTATCATATACTTATGATTAAACGGCAGCAGCAGGTAGAGCTATTAAATCTATCCAAACAATATCCTGTGATTACAATTACCGGCCCTCGACAGGCCGGTAAAACAACCCTTGCACAAATGACATTTCCTGAATACCAGTACTGTAATCTTGAGTTGCCAGAGTTGAGGAGCCTCGCTAAAAAAGACCCAAAAGCGCTTTTTCACTCTTTTCCCGCTCCTGTTATTATTGATGAGATCCAGCGGGTGCCGGAGCTTCTCTCTTATATCCAGGTTTTCGCAGACAGGACTGAAAAAAAAGGTCAGTATATTTTGACAGGCAGTCATCAAATGCTTCTGCTTGATTCAATTACTCAGTCATTAGCCGGCAGGACGGCTTTGTTAAACCTTTTTCCTCTTTCCATTAAAGAACTTGCTGATGAAGGCATTATTTATTCATATGATGAATATATCTACAAAGGATTTCTTCCTCGTATATACAAAGATAACTTGGAACCTACCAGAGCCTACAGGAATTATTTTCAAACCTATGTGGAAAGAGATGTCAGGCAACTGGTAAATATCAAAAACATAACGTATTTTGAGAATTTCATCCGTATGCTCGCGGGGCGCGCGGGGCAGTTGTTGAATTTATCTTCCCTTGCAAATGATATTGGAATATCCAGCACCACTCTTTCCCAGTGGCTCTCTGTGCTTGAGGCATCATTTATTATATTCCGCATAAAACCATTCTTTAAGAATTTCGGTAAAAGGATTGTTAAATCTCCCAAGCTGTATTTTACGGATATAGGGCTCGCATCATATTTAATCGGTATAAATGATATTAGGCAGGTAAACAGAGACCCCCTGCTTGGCGGTTTGTTTGAAAATCTTGTAGTTATGGAGGCCGTGAAAGCAAGAATGAATCAAGGACTTGATCCTGATCTGTATTTTTTCAGAGATAATAATCAGCATGAAGTGGATCTTATATATAAACGAGGGAGGGAATTGATTCCGATAGAAATCAAATCTGCCATGACCTATAATAATGACCTTATCAAAAATGTATTGTACTTTAATAAAATCAATAAATCACCGGGGGCATATCTTGTGTATAATGGAGATTTGGTATTGAAGCAGGGAGATATTGATATAATAAATTTTAAGGATACTTATAAGATTTTTATCTAGGCCAATAATGTGAGCCCTGTAAAAATGCAGGATACGGAACAGGAGATGCTGCCTGTTATTAATAAGCTGCTGACCAAAGGCCGGGTGAGAGTTGTGCTTTTCAGGGAGTTCTATGTGTTTTAATTTTAGTTAGAAGGCGTTTATTTTTACTCTTATTATCTTTTAACTCTAAAAGTATAATACATTGTCGGATTACGGTTATTTATTCCCCTTTAATAATATAATTATAATTTGCTTGATAATATGAGTTAAAGTTCATATATTAAATATGAAATTTAGTTCATATTTCTAAAAGGAGGAATTGACAATGAGTAATGAACAGCAGAGTACCGCTGTAGATAACTCCATGAGGTTGGGAAAGTTTGAATTCATGGCTATGAATAATTTTTTTAGGCGCTGGCTACATAAGCATATAGAATTCAAAATATTTTATAAGCTGCTCCTTAAACACCGGGTCGATCTTCGGGGAAAAATAATTATGGATGCTGGCTGCGGCTCCGGGTACAGCACACAGCTTTTAGTACAGACATATGAGCCTGAAAAAATTATTGCGTTTGATTATATGCCGGAACAAATTGCTTTGGCAAAAAAACGCGGTTTAAATGCGGATTTTTCAGTAGGGGATATGACAAATATAAAGCTTAAAGACGGCGTATGTGATGCCGTGTTTATTTTCGGAGTGCTTCATCATATTCCTGCTTGGGCAAAAGCCCTTTGTGAGGTAGCACGCACCTTAAAACCGGGTGGGCATTTACTGCTGGAAGAACCTCATTTTGGATTTAGTTGGCAGGAGCTGGAAGCGGAACTAAGAATCGTCGGATTTCGGATTGTGGATCAAAAGCATTTCTCGTTTGGTTATTTTCGCAGCTATTTATGCAGAAAAATCTAATGAATTGAATGCTATTATTGCTGAGCTTCTTGCAAAAATGTTATTTTTGCAAGAAGCTCCTAAAATGGAAATTGCGAAATTATTATGGTATAAAGAATAAGTATTTTACTAACTTAATATATTTTGAGTTTTGCAATTTCCTCTGCTATACAAAGATATATCTGGCCAGCATATGTACCAGCTCATCTATCAAACTTTCTTGATTAATGTTTTCATATAATTTTTGGGAATGTTTCACGATATGGACGATTTGATCAATGGTTGTCACAATCAGGACCGCGGCTGTTTCGTAATCGTTAATTTTCGTTAGTGCTCCGAACCGCTTCAAGATTTGTTCCGTACTCTTAAAACTCTTGGTTTCCCATATGCGGTGTGCGAGCGCTACATCGGGATCTGAATGCATTATTGAGCCGATCTCCTCATGCAGGTCGGGGAAGATATCATGAGCTTTTAAAACCGGTTTGATAAAAGAGCGTACGAGCCGGTATTTGTCTTTCGGAATAAACTCAACAGTGTCCATAAGGGTGAAAAGATTTTTAAAAACCTGCTCAAAATGGATATTAACAACCTCTAAAAAAAGATCCTTTTTATCCTGAAAATAGGCATAAAACGTGCCAATAGAAACACCCGCCTGGTCGGCGAGTTCTTTGGAGTTTGTTTTATAGAATCCTTTTTCTGAAAACAGCTTAAATCCCGCGTCAATTATCTTCTGTTTCTTTTCGACGGAGCGTTCCTGTTGAGGCGTACGTTTTGTTTTATTCTCGGGGTTCATAATTATTCTTAAGTAAAATTTATATAGTTGCCGCTTGTTTGTCAATGAAAAATATGAATAAAAGTTCATTTTTTTGTTTGACAATGTGAATAAGAGTTTGTATACTATGTGACAATATGAATAAAAGTTCATATTCATAATTGATAGGGGTTGGAATTTTTTAAACGCAAATATGAACAAGACATTTTATTCGTATTTACGCATAATTCTTATGAGGAGTAACTATGAAAAACAATAAAATCGGCCGCGGGGCATCAAGAATCGGTATGAATGTTATCGTAAAGTACAAATGGATTTTTTTCCTTGGCATCGCTATGCTGGTTGTGTTGGGTTATCTGGGTTTGGATAAAATCGTAATGGATAATTCCAACGAATCTATGTTCGAAAAGAGCGATGAGGTTAATATTAAGCTCCAGCAGTTTCATGAGATCTTCGGTAATGAAGATTTTGTGTTTGTCATGGTAGAGGCGGATAATATATTTACCCCGGAGGCCCTCGCTTACATAAAGCGCCTGAGTGATGATCTGGAGCAGAATCTGCCCTTCGCCAAAAGAGTAACATCCGTGACCCACATGGAATACCTTGATGTTGTAGACGGCGATCTTTATGTTGATGATTTAATTGCCGCTGACATACCGGAAGATCCTGCCGAGCTTAATCAAATCAAAAACAAGTTGCTGGCAAAACAAGTATATGTGGATCGTCTGCTGTCCAAGGATGGCAAAAAAACCGGCATCTTTATCGAGTTTGAAACCGTACCCGAAACTGTATACGTTCCGCTGCTAAAAACAGGGGCAGGCCCGCAAGAAACCGCTATGCAGGGGGATATTTATTTTGAAGAGGAACTTGAGGATAAAAGCGCGTATTCAAATATAGTGGAACCTAAAAAACTTATTGCGCCTGCTCTGGATTTGATTTTGCAGCGAAATCAGTATGATGGCTGCATAGTCACGGCAACGGGTATGCCCGTAACCGAATATAAAATCGATGAGACCATTATCTCGGAAACCGGCAGAACCTTTCTCATCACTTTACTCATCTGCATCATACTCCTGTTTGCTATTTTTCGCTTTCCTGCGGCTGTGATGGCCCCGGTTATTGTGATTATTGCCACTACCATTATTACTTTTGGACTTCTGGGCTGGCTGGGTATTCCGCTTTCATCTTTTATTGTCATCCTGGCCTGTTTACTGTTGATCATAGCGGTTAGTTATTCCATTCACATCATCAATCACTTTAAAAGGAATTATAAACTGACCGGTAAGCGTAAAGAATCTGTTCGCTATGCTTATGAGCATGCAAGCTGGCCCTGCTTACTTACTGCGCTTACCACCGCTGTGGGGTTTGCTTCCTTTATTTTTGTACCTATGGTTCCACTGCGCAACCTGGGTATGGCCAGCGCTCTGGGTGTGCTTATCAGTTATATCCTGGTTATGATCCTGATACCGATCTTTCTCTCTTTTGGTAAAGATAAAACAATAACAATCGGGGCCAAGGCTAAGAAAGATGCAGCCACTACCGATAACACACGCTCAAGCCGCTTTATGCAGAAGTGGGCGGATCGAGTGTTGAAGAGTGCTCTGCCCGTAGGTGTTATAAGTGCTGCTCTATTATTAATAATACCTTTTTTCATTTCACAAATCGAAGCGGATTCCGATTTCATACACCTGTTCGGAGATCGCAATGAATTTGTACGTGATGCCAAGCATGTAACCAATAATCTGGGCGCACTTTACTCTTATGAGGTGTTAATTGAGCTGCCTGAAGCGGAGATGGCCCAGGAACCGGAAGTGTTGGGAGCGCTTGAAGATCTGGAACAGCTCATTGATGGTTATGATACAACCAAGCGCACAATGAGTATTAATGATCTTCTGAAAGATATCAATATGACCATGAACAATAACGATAAAAGTTATTACGCGATCCCTGATAATAGAGAGCTTATTGCGCAGTATCTGCTTTTATACGATATGTCGGGAGGAGGCGAACTGGCAAACTGGGTTGACTACAACAACCAGTATTTGCGCCTTTCCGTACAGGTAAAACGTTCTACTACAACTCTCCGTGAGGTCTTTAAAGAGATTGAGGCTTTTGCCCAAAAGAGATTCCCTTTTAATGCCAAGGTGACGATTACGGGCGATATGTCCATTTTCATAAAATCGGTGGGAGCCCTGGTTGACGGCCAGATTATTTCAATTTTTATAGCTTTTTTAGGGATCTCCTTGATGATGATGCTTGTGCTGCGCTCTATCCCTGTGGGCTTATTATCCATGATACCTAATGTGCTGCCTGTGCTCATTGTTGCCGGATTGATGGGGCTTTTTAACATCACTTTGAACATGATGACCATAGTAGTGGCGCCACTTTTAATTGGTATCGCAGTTGATGATACCGTGCATTACTTTGTGCACTTTAAAGAAGAGTTTAAAACACGCAGGTCTTACCGTCGGGCCAACAGGGAGACCTTCAGGAAGATCGGCTGGGCGCTGGTATTTACTTCGCTAATCCTGATGATAGGTTTTTCCGCCTTTTTGTTCACAAGTATCGACAGTATTATCCAGCTGGCCGTTCTGCTTACCATAGGTATAGGCGTGGCACTGGCAGCGGATTTGTTGATTACTCCGGTGCTGTTTGTATTCTTAAAACCATTTGGTAAAGAAGAGGATAAAAAAAACAACAAGCAGCTTGTCGCTTAAAATACTTACTTTAGGAGGATTGTTATGAAGAAGAAAACATTATTTTTCATTGTGTTCATGTTATGTGTAATTATGGCCGGTTTTCCTCAAGCAAACAGGGGGGCCGGTATCGCTAAAATGACATTTGAGCTTTTGGAATCCAACGATGATTATTCCCTTGTTACTATGGTGCTTATTGATAGCAGGGGTAATCAAAAAACGCGTAAGTTCAAGATGTATACAAAGCAGGGAAGCCAAGGACGAAACAGCTTTATTGAGTTTGTGGAACCTGCTGACGTAAAAGGCACAAGATTTTTAACTATTGCCCATAAAAATGCAGATGATGAGCAGAGACTTTATCTGCCTGCACTGGGTAAGGTGCGTAAAATATCTTCCTCAAAAAAGGACGCTAAGTTTATGGGTTCGGATCTCTACTACTATGATATGGAAGACAGGGATTACGAGGAGTTTACCTATAATTATGTGGGCGAAGAGGTGTTCAGAGGTATGAACTGTTATGTGATTGAATCCTTGCCCAAAGACAGCGCTGCGCCCTACTCCAAAATGATGATGTGGGTGAATAAAGAGAACTATTTCGTTTATAAAAGGGATTGTTACGACAGCAAGCAGCAAAGAAGACTGCTTAAAAGCATTATAATTCTGGAGGTTAAGAATAAAGGAGGAGTCCTTACAGGAACAAAGATGGTGATAGAAAATCATATTGAGAACCATAAGACCCTGTTGGAAAGAGATAATCTCTACATAAACACCGGAATAGACGACAGTATTTTTTCGGTGCAGAACCTGACAAAATAATTTTTATATTCGGGTAATTTGGAATGGAGCAGTTACGCTCCATTCGAACATATGAAAAAAATTTATTATTATAAGAGGGGTAATACAATGATAAATGAAAGGGCATACTGGAATAATGATGCAAAAAATTATGAGGCCCGTGTAGATAAGTCGCATAAAGCATATGAAAAGATAATTGATTATATTAAGAAGGAGATTAATAAGGATATGCTCCTTCTAGATATTGGAACAGGAACAGGTGAAATTCCTATTAATATTAGTAATAATGTAAAAAACATTGAAGCAATTGATTACTCATTTGAAATGATTAAAATCGCCAAACAAAAAGCTAAAATAAAAGGAATAAAAAATATTTCCTTTTCTGTTCAAGATAGTAATAATTTAATCTATAAAGATAATACATTTGATGTCATTACTATAATAAATTTACTCCACATTATTCCAAAACCAGAAAAAGTCATAGAAGAAGCAAAAAGGTTAATTAAAAATTATGGTAAAATTATTATTGCATCATATTTGCATAATGAGAATATAAAAAGCAGATTGATATCTTGTATTATGAAAAGGAAAGGGCATCCGATATTTACTAAATATAATAGTAATACAATTTTTAGTTTTATTGAAAACTGTTCTTTAAACATTACTTTTAAAGAAAAGCTTTCAAATATAATGCCAATATTATATTTAATAGCTTTAAGACAATATTAATATGAGAAATTGACTTAAACATCGCTTGCAATGTTTTTATACTGTGCTTATAAACTCGATTAAGCATCGACACATCCAACCACAAAATCGAAGATTTTATGGTAAAATACTTATGCAGCACGTATTCGAAAATCGTAAAGATTAAAGAATATTATAGCAAACAATGAGAGGAGATGAGAGTGAAGTTTGTTAGTATTATTTTTATGGTGTTGTGTTTTCTTACTTTTAACATATACGCTTTTGCGGATGAGTATGACGATATGTTTGAGACTACAAGAGAAGACAAGGAGCCTTTACCGGAGCACGAAGAGGAGGATGCCCAAGATTGGAATGATATGCAGCAGAGCTTCTCCCTTACCCTAACAGGTGAACACATAAGCAGTCTACGTACGGGAATAATGGAAGATTATATGGATTTCGAGGGGTCGTTTAAATCCCCTCAGTTCATAAATACTTTGGGTATACAAGCTCGGCAGAACGATCTGGAAATTGTCTCACATTGGGAGTGCAAAATTATCATGAATGAGGAGGGAGAGTGGAGTGATATCCTCTCCCTCTCTCCTCTTGAGAATTATCTGATCTGGTCTCCGCAAAGCTTTACTTTACGTTTCGGCTTTCAATACTTTAACTGGGGTACGGCAGACGGTATCAATCCAACCGATACCTTAAATCCCCGGAATTACAGCCTCTCACCGCTGGCGGACAAGATACCTGTGTTCGCCTTTTCATTGGAGTATTTTCCCTCTGCAGCTGTTTCTCTCACTTTTGTGTATATTCCTTATAATCAGCAGGATATCATGCCTGTGGATTCGGTGGCCCTGCTTCAGGCCCAGTTTCCCGTAAGTACTATCGGAGCGGAGCAGACCGCCTATGATCTCTCGTCATTTGTAGTGGGAGCCAAATGCAGTTTCTATCTACAGTATCTGGATTTTTCCTTAAGTTATATTTATAATTTTGATTCCTTTTATACACCGGATATCGAGCTTGTAGATATAGGCGCGCTGTATGGTGTTTCTGCAATTGACTTAAGTAAGAACCGCGTGCACCAGTTTGGCTGTGATTTCAGAACCACTATCGAGAGTGTGGGTATCTGGGCAGAGGCGGGTTTTGAGATGCAGGACGGATACACACCCGGATCATACAGTACACGGCCGCCCAGCCTAAGCTGGGCCGCGGGTTTTGATGTGAGCTATGGTCCTGAAGACGAGCATTATCTAAATATCCAGTATATCGGGTGTTACATTTTTGATTTCGATGACAGCTATCTGCAGGATTACCCGAACGGGCAGCCCGCATTGGGTCAGACCGAAGAGTATTATAGCGAGTTTTACAACCGATCTCTGATTTACCAGCTTGCTTCTTTGCAGGAGGCACTGATACAGGGAGCGGCACTTAATCTGGATTGGAGTTTCGCGGATTCGCTTTTAAATCCCTCACTCTCGGTGGTATATTTGCTTCCTCTGCTCTATGAAGATAAAACACTGGATAATGGTACAACAGTATCATACCAGAGGTTGGGAAGTCTGATATTCAACGCTGAGCTGGATATTATGCCTTTTGATTCGTTTCATTTTATATTGGGCTGTGATATTTATCTTTCATGGCATCAGGTAGGGGAAAACGGGATTACCCTCAACCGCACATCACAGGTGGGTTCATTTATAGAAAACAGCAGCCTTTACTTTAAAATGCAGTATAAATGGGATCTGGAGTTGTAAAAGAGGCGGTATCAGGCAAAGAGAGGCCGCCTGTTCACAGCCAATTACATATCGGCTAAAAATCAACAATCGCATAATAAGCAAGCTTGGGTTTATGGTTATTGTCAGAAAGCAGGGGATAGTTGTTCCTGATCGTAGGATGGGTATCCAATCAGGTGGCATCGTCCGACACTCCCCAAAAAGTGACGCTTGTTATTCGGCTGTTGTTGGCTTTGAACAGCCTGAATAACTCTTTGTAACGCAGTGCCTGCTGCTGTTCAAGCTGCACTGTAAATTCTTTTTGCGCTTCCCAGCTCTTTGTGGACCAGTTATCATTAGTATAAACGGAAATATCCAGCTCACTGATTTTTATTTCAAGGTCGGCGGCCGCGATTTTATTTATTGCGTTTCGGATATCGTTCATTTTTGGCCAGTTCAAATTCCAATGTCCCTGCAGGCCTATTCCGTCAACACGAATGCCCTTGGAGCGCAGCCACTTTACCATGGCCAGAATTTTTGTCAGTTTTGACGGGACTGTTACGTTATAATCATTGTAATACAGCTTGGCAGCAGATCCTCTGGCCGCCAAAGCGTCCTGTGTGTATTTAAAAGCCCAGAAAATATACTCTTCATTCCGGAAGATGCTATACCAGTCGGAGCCTTCACTGCCGTCGCGGCATGTTTTGCTCTCTGTATCGGAGACCGCTTCGTTTACCACATCCCAGTTATCCATGACATCGGCTGTACCTGTTTTTCTTAGCAGGTGCAGTAGAACAGTATGAAAGTGAACATAAAACTATTACTACTATTAATAATGGATGTAAATACTGGCTCAAGTAAGGTTTTTTATACATAGAGGATCCTTTTAAACAACTATTATATTAATAATAACTATACTACATTCTATTTTATTATTCTAAATTGCGAACTTTATTGTACACTAACTATATCTTTAATTGTATATCTCAATAGATAAAATGAAAAAGTTGTTAATATAGAAAGAGCTTGATATTTTTAATAGAGCAATTTATTATGTTTAAGAAGAAAAATGAAAATTGTATTACATGGTGGACCCCAGAATACAGAAGTATTAAAAGAACTGCTTTCATCCAGAGGGATCAATATTGTGGAGAAATCTCCCATTAGCTTTGTTCCCCGGGGCAAGCCTCTTCCAGATAAAGGTATTGTTGTGGTTTATGATACATCCCAGATGGATGAACTGATTAATTTCATTGATTCAATTAAAAATCTTTTTACACAATCTAATAAAGAAATTATTATTGGTAAGAAAAAGGAGGGTTATGCTGTTTTACAACTGCCAGATATAATATATTTTGTGGCTTTGGGGAATTATGTGTATAGCCAGACAATGCAAGAGCGTTATGAAGTAAAGCAAAAATTATACGAGATTGAAAGCAATTTTACAGCACAATATTTTATCCGCATAAATAAATCATATGTCATTAACCTCCGCTGGATTCAGGAAATTATTCCCTGGTTCGGGGGACGGCTTTTATTAAAGATCAAAGAAATAGGGGAGGAGTTAGAGGTTTCACGAAACTATGTCAAAGCGTTTAAAAAATCCCTCGGCATTTAGAGGGAGAGTGTATGAAGAACTCAAAGAATATCTGTTTACAATTATAATCTCAGGTCTGCTTGGCGCCCTTGTCGCTCTGCCTTTTATCTTTTTATTTGAGGATAACCTCGTTTTAGGACTGGTAAAGGGCTGTCTGGCCGGAGTGGTTATCGGACTGATTTCACGAACTGCTTTTGTTATTATACTGAGAACCGTTCATTCCTATCCCTTCTGGGCTTTTCTATGTATATTCTTTACGATCGGAAGCGGTACCTTGGCAAGCTCATACCTCTTCGGTCTGACTGAAGTTTTTTTCTTATTCCTCATCATAGGTCTGGCCGAAGTAGTCGGTCTTGGTGTAACCTTTCTTATTTATCGTTACAGCTTGTATTTAAACAGCAAGCTGCGTGTTATACAGAAAAAAATACAGGCAGAACTAAGTAAGAAGAGCAAAAAAAACAAGTAACTTAAACCTAACATATACCTGTTACCACCCATATATAGCCACTTATCACTTTTTTATTGGAGTATCCCCGGGCTCATGATAGTTTTACATTGAGAACTATTATATATCCGGAGGATTGTATGAAAGCAAAATATTTTATTCCATTAATCTGTTTTTTAGCAGTCATTGTGTTTTGTTCACTCTTAATGATGCCGCCTTATCCTTTAATGATCGCTCAATTTGCCTTATTTTTAACCGGTTTTAGTATGACCTATTTTTACGCCATTAAAGAGACAATCAAGAATAGAGATGCCGTGATAAAACTTAAGGCCAGATCGCCTTATTTTATGCCTGTTTCCATTTTTATAAGTGTTACAGCCGTAACCACTTTTTTGTTTATTCCCCGTGATATGGATATAATCATTCAGTTTAGCAGCTATTGTGTTATGGCTCTTTTGTGTTATACCGTAGGCGTGATAATTCTTTTACGGGACATTAAAACAGAGAGCAAGCCGCCTCTTCAAACGAATAAGTTGTCTGTCAACAAAGAAAAGACACTACTGCTTATAAATCCCGTTAATCCTCATAAAACCGGATTGACTGTCAACTCGTCTTCGCGGTTTCCGCCGTTGGCTTTGGGAATAATCGCCACTTTAACTCCTGATAATTTTCATGTGGAATTAATAGATGAAAATATAGAGCAGTTTCATTATAAGCAGGCGGATCTGGTGGGTATTACCGCTTTCACTTCCGCAGTCGGCAGGGCGTATGAGATTGCCTCGCATTACAGAAAGAGGGGTGTCCCGGTTGTTATGGGGGGAATCCATGCCTCCATGCTGCCGGATGAGGCTTTGCACTATGTGGACACAGTTGTGATTGGTGAAGCAGAAAGCATATGGCCTGAGCTTATAAACGATTTTCTTAAGGGAAAACTAAAGAAAAGATACACAGCCGAACCGGGGAAGCTAGACAATATGCCCATTGCGAGTAGGGATATATTCAGTTCACAGTACATGTTTGCAACAGTGCAGACATCGAGGGGATGCCCCATGGACTGTGAGTTTTGTTCTGTCACGGCATTTAACGGCAGGAAGTATAGACAGCGTCCGGTAAAGGATGTGCTTGATGAGCTTGAGAAAATTCCGGAGCAATACATTTTTTTTGTTGATGATAATATCATAGGTTACAGTAAGGCCTCCGCGCAAAGAGCAGTCCGACTCTTTAAGGGAATGGTGGAAAGAAAGTTGAACAAGGTATGGTTTTGTCAGGCCTCGCTTAATTTCAGTTTGGATGATGAGGTATTGGTTTGGGCGCGAAAAGCGGGCTGCAAACTGGTTTTTTTAGGTCTGGAATCCCCGGATCCTGAAGAGTTAAAGGTAATGAATAAAAAAGTGAACTTACGCATAGAATATAAAAAAGCACTGAAAAATATAAATAAACACAAGATCGCTATATTGGGAGCCTTTATTAATGGTACTCAAACAGAAACAGCTCAAAGCCTTGGGAATAAGGCCGATTATATTCTCCATCACCAGATAGATGTGATTCAAGCTACGATTCTTACTCCACTTCCGGGAACAAGGCTGTTTCGTAAACTGGAACAGGAAAAGCGTCTGTTATTCACCGAGTTCCCCCAGGATTGGGAGAGATATGATATGGGTGAGTTGACATTTAAGCTGGATAATATGACGCGTAAGCAATTTATGGTGATACACAAAGAGTGTAACAGACGTTTTTATTCCAGATGGAACTTAGTAAAGCAGTTTTTTAAAACTCTTATTAACACCAGGAGTATGGAAAGCGCGCTGTGGGCCTATAGCTCTAATAAAAATTATCGTAATGTGTTTTTAAGCTATAAAGCATAAATATACTTTTAAGATTAAGGAGTTAACAAATGACAAAATTAAAACAAATGATTATCTTTTTTATTTTTCTTTTTTCTATTATTTCAAGCATTTTTTCAAATGAAAATAATTTACAGATAATTAATGGAGAAACATTTATTATGAAAATAATAGAGAAAAATGGAGAGACTTATTATGGAACCAATAAATATTCTATTCAAAGTGTGGATGGTAAAACTACATACTATTACTCTTATGTAGACAAGTATGATAGTTGGTATGTCTGGACAGACAGTAATGGTATACCATTTAAAATTATCTATGAAAATGAATATGGTAAAATAACGCTTTTATTTAACCATGAAGGCAAGGTTACAATGCAAGGAAGCTGGAAAAACGAGGTAATTGAAAAAATAAAGTATTTTCTGCCCAATGTTACATTGGAAAATACCCTTGTTATAAGGAGTTTAAACCTGGAATCAAATGAAAAATACGAATTCGATCTATTACAGTATGACAAACTCCCGGAGCTGGATGCCTACAGAATGTATTTTCAGGTTGTAGGAGAAGAGACGGTAACTGTTAAAGCGGGAACATTTTATTGTAAAAAGGTACTTTTCAGTCTGTCTGATTGGCGGGGTATATTCTGGCAGGCGTACTACTATGTTTCCAATGACAGTCACAGGTATATTGTGAAGACGCTGAATGTACCTGATGGCGGAGCCATGGAATTAATTAGAATTGAATAGGCTGGGTAGGAATGATAAGAGAAATACCTATCACAAATAGAATCAAATCCCTTGACTTCCTGCGTGGGATAATAATGACACTGATGGCACTGGATCACGCTGTTGTATTTGTGACCAAAAAGCATGCCTATGAATGCTGGGGCAGAGAACTGCCTGTGTATCAAAATGTTGTTAATTTTATCACTCGTTTTAGCTCCCATTTCTGCGCACCGGGCTTTTTCTTTCTTATTGGTGTGGCTATGGTACTGTTTGCCATTTCCCGCCGCCATAAGGGTTGGTCCGATAGTAAGATTATAGGATATTTTTTTATCCGGGGACTATTGCTCATAGTCATTCAGCAGCTCATTGTAAATTCCGCCTGGTATCTCGGCACAATAGGTAGAGCGGATTTCCTGGGTACCGGTGGGCCTCCAGGTGGTTATGGCCAAGTATGGTTTTTCATGGATGTGCTCTATGGGCTGGGGATGACCATGATTGTTCTATCCTTTCTCCTGCGAATCCACCCGGTTGTTTTGGCGATCGGCAGCCTGGCAGCCATTTTAGCCACACAGCTACTCATTCCGGACCCATCTCAGGTTGATGTGCTCTATGCGCCGTGGCTGCGCCTGCTTCTCATTCCAGGCCAGACATATTGGCTCCTTGTTGATTACCCTCTAATAGCCTGGATAGGTCTTGCCGGTTTAGGTATGGTTTTTGGGAAAATGCTGCAAAAAAATCGGCCTCAAGCGTTCAACTTTTCACTTGTAAGCGGAGTCGCTTTTCTGGCCGTCTTTGTTGTCTTGCGCCTATCAGGCCTTGGTGACTTTCATCCCCGGCAGGAGGGATGGATGGGTTTTCTAAACCTGACAAAGTATCCCCCAAGTTTTGATTTTATACTGCTCACTTTAGGAGTCATTTTTGTAGTCCTGTATTTTCTTGAGGCTGCCAGCAAACAGTTTAAATCGAACAAGAATCCCCTGTTAATTTTTGGACAGAGTGCTCTTTTTTTCTACATAGTTCACTTGTATATATATGCCATTATGGGTTTTGCCTTTTCTGAAGGCACACCCTTGGTGCTGGTCTATCCTGTATGGGGGACAGGACTCATCTTGCTTTATCCGCTCTGCAGATGGTATAGAAACTTCAAAAAGCAAAAACAACTGGATTCAGTATGGCTCTTTTTCTAAACTGTCTGGTTTTAAAAGACAATTTTTATAACATTTAACAACAAAGTAGCTTTATTACTTTCAATGCATCAAGGGTTAGCCATTTATTGGATTGGCCCGCAGGGCCAAAATCCCAGGATGGTTGTGCTACAGCTTGATCCAAAGGCCAACTGCCATCGTGCAGTTGTCTGCTTAAGATATAATCCATAGCGGTTATTTTTAAAGCCACAGAGCCACATATTATCTTCTCTTTGAGTAGAAAGGAGCCAGCCCATGGCTTTATGGCCTCGTGAATCATCCTTATAACTAAACTGGATAAGCAAGCGGATAATACTATCATGAGTATAGGTATCAGATTTTGTTTTCCAGACTAGGGCTATGTTTTGTATTCTGCGGCGGCGGCAGAAAGCACCATTGTCACGTTGATGGTTTAAAATATATTCGCATGCCCTCTTAATATTTTGGTTTTCTTTAGTTAAGCCAAAATCAGCCAGCACACTTAACACCCAGAAAGTACCATAACTCTTGGGATTGTCGGTTTGCAGCAACCAGTCTGTAGGATTGGCTTTGAGGATAGTTTTCCAATTTTGTGTGTAAGGATTCATTTTTTTTATGATTATAGAAAATATTTTTACCAACGCCAAGGGTATTGTCTAGTTTTAAGTGTTCTTATTTGTGGATTAATGCATCAAGTTGTTCTTTGTGTCATATATTAAGACTGATATTATGAGCTCTACAATCTGTAAAAAATTCCCAATATTCCCTGCAAAATCTTTGGCTTCTTATTTCTGTACTATATAATCTGACTTTAATACTCTATAAAAAACTCTCGATGATTAATACGTTTTGTTGAACATCTATCAGAGTTTTTAGAAAGATATTTTAAGGATAAACAGTTTTAAATTATAAACGAAGTTTTAAAAAAGTCTAAAAATAAAAACCCCGCTTTTAAGTCGGGACTTTTTAATGTAAATATTGTGAGGTAATTCGCTATAATCTTATACTCTGTCTATTTTATCTCAAGCACAGATATGGCTATGTCGGCGTATATGAGATAGAGTGATATTTATCCTTGAACTCTTCTTACTTTTCTGCAAGTACGTCATGCATTGCATAGTATGCCAGCTTGGGATTGAAATTCCTGTCAAAAGGCAGTGGTTCCGCGTTTGGTAGATTTAAACAGCCATCGCACACGTTATACCAAGAAAAACAATCACTGATTCCGAATACGGAAAAACTCTTGCAGGCCGGGACTTCAAGGCAGGCCTGGAGCATGTCTCCGTAGACCTTTGCCTGAAATGCCCATTTTTCACTCTGAGTGCCGGGGATATCTGTCAGATTAACATCAAATTCAGTAACATAAATGTCAATTCCCAGTTCAGCAAAACGCTTCATATTAGCTATCACTTTTTCTTTTTTCGGAGCACGCCTTTTTTCATAGGCGAATGGACCTAACAAGTGCATTTGCATTCCCACTGCGTCAATAGGAACACCCGAATTTTTAAGTTTCTTGACAAATTCATACATGGCATCCGTAATTTTGATGTTACCCTGAGTTTGTCTGCCTTCGTTGTGGTCGTCATTCAAGATGAGAATTGCGTTGGGATCGGCTTCTCTTGCCAGGCGGAATGCCGGTTCAACGTAATCCGGCCCGATCTTCTTATACCAGAAGTCCAAGTCGCTATTACCCCAGACCGTTCGGCTCGTTACTTGGTCTTATCATTGACCAGTGAAAATCCTCGGAAACCAGCCTGTTGAATTCTTTTGTGAAGATATTGGTAGTGCGAAGACTTTCTAAAAACATCATTGCCCCGATTTGGATTCCCCGCTTATGAGCCAATTCGCGTAATGGCGGTGATTGAGTTTGAGAGTCTGTTGGTGTAACAACGGAAAGCCGAAGAGGCTTTTGCTTTACGGCTTTACCGTCTGGCCCGATTACCGTTAATTCACTCCCCTTTTCTTTGAATCGCAAAGTTATTCGCTTTCCCTCGAGCGATTGTGGCAGATCAAATGATTCTCCATACTCTTTTGTTCCGTCACGGAAAAGCAATGAGAGCCTTTCAGCATACACGCGCGCATCAAGCTGTCTGATGCCGTTCCACCATTCTCCTTGCTTATTCAATCTCCCGAATAATAAGATTCCATACTCCTGACCCTGCCCTGTGAATTGAATATCGACCTCAAACGAATCCGGGATATTTATGGGCTCGTAGTCATATACCAATGTTAAATAGTGATTATAAACCAATGCTGTGTTATCGTGCTTCAGTTTACCGTCTTCAATCCACGTAGACCAGGTATTCCAAACGGGCAGAGCGGCAACGTTTATCATTTCCGTCCACGGCACCTGGTCTTGATTTAATTGGGGTAAATTGGGAGGAATATTCTCAAGCAATGTACCAACTACGAATCCTTCTTGTGCCTTGCCGCCGGTAGTAACCTTCACCTTTATAAAGTCACCGTACGAAGCAACCGGTATAACCGGTGTTCCTTTAGCAAGTTGTGAAAGCGTCGCGTAGCCCTCGTTTCCGGGTCCCGTATAAAGTGCTGTGGAATCTGTTGTCACGCGAGATTCATGAGTCTGGGAGGGTGTGTCAGTCGGAAAGGCAATAACAAGCAAAGTAAAAAAAATCATCAAAAATAATCGTAACTTTTTCATCATATTATGACCTACTATTGAATTATAGTTTATTCTCATAAATGCAACAAGGATGTTATTTCTTTTAAAGATGATGCTTATAAAAAGTATTAAAAAGTATTTCTATTCGGGAATTAAGGCGTCGAGCAGTTCTTTGCGCCGGGCACTCATCTTTTTATATTAACAGCATTTATGATTATCCCGGACAAAAGGATAACACTCATGCAGACAAAGATGGCATCGGTAGAAACCAGGTCGCCGCCTATCCCCATAACAGTGGGGAAAAAAAGTAAGCCGGCAGTATAATAAGCAAGAAAAATGTTATTAAATACTACCTTCTCTTCCTCTTTGGCCCGGCTCACAAAACAGGCGCTGAGCGTGGGAAACAGAATTGAATGACCGACACCGTAAATTAATCCGATGATAAAAAGCAGAATAAAGGAATTTAAAAAGATTAATAAAAACATAGCACTCGTTAGAGCGGAAAAAGCAATAAAGAAAAGCAGTTTGGAAGGTATTTTATCAACCCGATTGAAAATAAACAGGCGGATAGTGATAGCAATTACCGAATAAGCAATAAAAAATAGAGATATATTAGGCTCCCCAAGTTTGGTACCGCTGGCTATGGGTATGAAAGACACAAATACCCCGTAAGCTCCTCCCAGGAGCATGGCAAAATAGCCGGCTCTTTTAATTCCGCTTTTTTTAAGAATAGTTATTATGTTATGACTTTTAGAAATTCCTTTAAAAGGTACATCGCTTTTAAGAAAGAACATGAGCAGCAGTGCCAGAGTAAAAAAAACAGCAGACAGCAGGAATAAGTACTGAGGTCCGAACTGCTTAAATACATGCTCGCTTAAGAGTGAGCCTAAGGGAGAGGAGAGCAGACCGGATATGCCGTACACGGCCACACCGCCGCGTCTTTTTTCGGGCTGCAGGATGTCGTAAATGTAGCTGAATAATAAGGTAAAGCCCAATGCATAAGCTATCCCTGAAATAAAACGCAGGATGAGCAGCATAATTAAATTATTATAAAAGAAGTACATTGAAAGGACTGAAACCAATGACAGAAAAAATCCCGCAAGCAGGAGATGTTTGCGTTTTATTTTTTGCAGCAGCCGTTTCATGCTCACTACAAAAAGAATAAGCATAATACCTGTTGAGCTCATGAAGAAACCTATATAGGTAGCTGTTGCACCCATGTCCTTTAAGTGCTTGGGCAGAATGGCCAGGCTTGCAAAGCTTAAAAAAAAGCAGAGGTTAATTATAAAAATGAAAAAAAATTTATATGAAAAAAATCCTTTACTCTTAATAACAGCCTTCTTTCTTTACGCAGACAATTTTGCCAATCATAAGCAGACATCGCACAAAGAGTCAAGGGAAGGGGTGGGATATATTCAGCCTAAGCGTTGATTTTTAATTTACAACAGGAATATCAATACACTATAATTGATTTAATTGGTTTGGTTGTTGCTTATTTCTTTGAATAAAAAGAAATGGAGGAATAATAATGAAAGTCGGAATCGCTTATAGTAATGATGACAATTCTTTTGCCTCAGGACAAACTGTAGCGGAAAATGCCTTGATAAACGCGAATATTGAGAGACCGGATCTGGTATTGGCAATTTGCGGTGGGGAACTGGATTATGAAGAGTTTTTTTAACGGCATGCAGACGGTTTTACAACATAAGGCTCCGATAATCGGCGGGTCTGCGGTCCGTGTGATTACCAATAACTACCTTTCATATAAAGGCTGCCCGGCAGCGGCGAACTGGTTCTGGTTGTAGATGATGTAGCAGAGCAGAGGTTAATAGCTTGCGAAATCTTGCAGAGACTCGGGTATACCGTATTAACCGCAGGCAGCGGAGAAGAAGCGGTCGAGTGCGTAAAAAACAAAGCACCGGATTTAATATTGCTGGATATGATTATGGAACCGGGAATTGACGGATTTGAAACATATAAGCGAATTCTTAAATACAATCACCGGCAAAAAGCCGTTTTAGTGGGCGGCTTCTCCGAAACAGAAAGAGTTAAACAAGCTCAGGATTTAGGGGCAGGAGAATACATTAAAAAACCGTATCTTATTAAGAAAATCGCTCAGGCCGTTAAAAAGGAATTACAAAAAAAATAAAATTATTATTCGCTAAAAATATTTCCGTTCCAGCTGTACTCGGCAGTCCCAATGACGTTTTCTTCTACTAATAAGCACTCTTCCTCTTTGGAGTAGATATAATAGTAATAGTATATTGCATGGATAATCCATTTTCAATTTATATATGTAAAACAATAATTGAAAAACTGGATTTAATAGAGAATACTTAACATTGATGAGTAAAGACACCCATACGAACTCACAGCTTGAACAGCCTCCTCATACGAGTAAAGATGATCTAAAGGCATTTGCAGAGCGGTTTTGTGAAACAACTGCGCTTGATTATAAAAAAGATCTTTTAGCCGATTTTTTAACACGTAATCCCTCAATGAAATCAACTAAAATTATTGATGCGGTTCCGGTTTTGAGTGATCGCAAGCGCTGTATCGAATATATTGCAGAGTACAAAGGGAAACTTTCTTTAATTGAAAATCTCACTCTCTCACGCAGGCTTGCCAATACCAATAGAGAGATTGATAAACGGGCAAAAGACATTTTTAGCAGAATGACAGCCAAAGACCGTAAAGGCAGAAAATTTGATGAAATTGTAATGGGGAATATCTCACCATTAATCAAGCATAATGAGAGTCAGGTATTGCAGAATGTATTGCATAGAATTAATAAAATAAAGGACAGCTCCCCTATTACCGATATCTATGCTTCATTTATTTCGGACCTGATTACAGCAATTAACATTGTACAGAAGATTAAAAACAATGGCATTACAGAAAAATCTCTAGAAGAGGTTTTTAAGCAATCACGATCTAAACTGTTGAAAGCCGGCATGCGTACCATGATGCAGAATGTCTTCTTTATGGATCCGCGGTTTGCTCTGTTCAAACAAAAAATCCAAGAACTGCTTCATGCATTTCGCAGTGAAGAATTGGAAAAAGAAGCGGAGAGCGGACGTATATTAAATAAAGAGGAAGCCTTAGAAGATCTCGCTCATGTGAAAGATTTGGAAACTTTTTTGGAGAAAGCCTCTGCTATTATTGAGAGCGGATCTGCATATATAAAACATGTAGCAAAGCTCTTTGATCTTCGCTTAAATAATCCGCTCCTGAATATATATAAAATCCTCAAATTTCCCATTGACAGAGAATGCTTTTGGAAGTGGATGCAAAACGCACCGGTTCCCACCAAGCTTCTGCCTGAAATTAAAGCGGAAATAAGCAGTTTAAAAGACGAGTTTGAAGCTGATTCCAAAGCCAGAAAAGCGCCGGATTCCTATGAAGATTTGTTAAAACTCATATACGACTATAAAATTTGTTTTACAGATAAATATAAACTTATTACGGAGGCTGTAAAAAAAATACCTGAAAAGCAAGCACTGGAATTCTGCCTGGATCAGATAAAAAATGTGCATTATAAGATAGAAAAAAAATTTCTCACTGTGGTTATAAATCAATTGCAGCACTGCTTTTCGCATTCGGAAGTAGAGAAGATTCTGCTTGAAGACAAAAAAAAGATAAGTCAGCGTATTGAGGGTTACAAGCTCAAGTTAAAAAAGAATATCGATAATCTTATGCAGAACAGTCAACAGCAGAACTATGAAGTAATGCCTTCGGTGCTGAAATATGCCGTAGAAGAAAAGATGATGGGCGAAGAGGCATTTTTACAAATAGACCGGCAGGTAAATCCGGAGCGCAAGTTGGGATTTATAGTGCGTTTGGCCAATTCGCTTATCGGTTTCTATTTTTTACTTAATTGTCAGTTCATCCTCGATTTATGGAGACAATACTTTGCCTCACTCAAAGTAAGTGATGGTGTGTTCTTAAGGCATAAACTCAGCTCCCTTACCAAAGAAGAGATTTATAAGTTATGCACGCATTATGTTCAAGAAAAACCTGTAGTCATAGAAAATTTAGAGAAATATCTGGATTGGGGAAAAGCGGAAAAACAAGTACGCAAGCACATGCTGGAGCGATTAGGAGAATCTGAGAGTTTTGCCCCAGAGATTACAGCAGGTAAATATCGTCTTACCGGCAATAAATACGGCACAACAATGTTTTTAAAGATTTTGGATAGTGATAAAAAAGTACGCTTTTATAATAAATCTCCGGGAGTCAATACCTATTTGGATTTCTTCAATATAATTAGGCAAAACAAGATTAATAATCTTATTAATGTTTCCGACGAACAGCTTAAGGTATTGTATCAGAATATTCATCTGCACACAATTAGTCTGCTTTCTGAGTATATAGAGGAAAGACTCAAACTGCTTACGTTTAAAAATTCTTTGCTTCGACTTTCCGCAAAAGAAATAGAGGTAGCATATAAAAAAAATGAAAATCCTGCTCTACATGTTAAGGAGCTTTTGGAGAGCGGGGAATCAGAGCGAGCCCTGCGCAATACACTGCTGGGCAAGCTTGATCAGGAGCTGAAAACCACACCGGGGCAAGAGACAAAGATCATAGAGCGTATAGGGCTTGAAATACAAAATCAAAATACTGCTCTTGAACATATTGCTGCCATGATGCGTTTTGTGAACACGCTGGAAACAAAACAGGATTGCCTGGACCAGATCACAAGCGTATCGATAGAGGAGATCGATAAGTATCTGAGAATGCATAGGATTGCAGAGAACGAGGCTTATTTGGAAACGGTCTCGAACAAACTAGATGCACAGGAAGCTGAACAAGGAACAACACCCGATATCAGCAAAACAAAAGAATATGTGCAGGAGCTTTCCAAGCCTGAAATATTTGTAGCGGATGGTTCCGTGTATGAAGAGAAATATGAATCTTTGGACCAGGCAAAAACCGCTTTAAAAGATACTATATTATTAAATTCAATTGAAGATAATCTCAACTTTTTAAATGAGTTATTAAAAATTGGAAATAATGAGCTGGCTGCCAGAAGCGGGTATATAAAAAAACACAGTGCATATAAAAAGGGTTCAGCTCGGTACTTTCTTTATGTAAGAGAGCTCGATGAACAGCGTGCACTCATTAAAAAAACACAAAGGTTCCTGGAATTTGTTTCTCAGGAATTGGCTAAATTGCAGGAGGTTAAAAAACTTAACGATGCCGCTTCACAGCGGTTTAAGGTAATTGCTGAAAAAATTCAGGATAAGCAGCCTGCTCTACAAGCAGAACTATTGGCGGCAGACCTGCAGCAGCTTGTCAATCCGGAGCAGAAGTTGGGAGTCGCGGCAAAATTTTTATTGAACTCTTCCGCTGAGGATATAATCGAAAAAACAAAAGAGATAATTAAAAAAGGTTCGGTGAACAAGTATATAATATTAATTGCCCTGTATAACATAATAGATCAACAGCAGGATCATGATGCTAAGGTAAAGATTTTGGATGAGTTCTGCCGCTATCTGGAAGAAAACCACTATGAACTCTATTTGCAGTTAAAAGATCTGCTTGATACTCAACGCAATAATCTGCTTAACCAGTACAGAATAAAGCGGGCAAAGATATCAGATTTGTGGAGGGTCCTGGAGACACAACAGAAGAGGGAGGATAAGATCAAGTATCTTAATGAGCTATTAGCAGATAGTGAATGGAGTATGTTTTATTCGTATGTTGAAAACATTAGGCAAGGGCTTTTAGCGGAAAATGTTGATGATATGCTGACATGCAATAAGCATTTGGCTTTGGAAGATCAGCAGGATCTGCTGCAGAAAATCAAACTGTTTCGCTCGCAAGAGTACGATACACCGGAAATAAGTGAAAGGCTTTCACTCAAACTGCTGGAACTCAGCGCAAGGCAAAGTGTGCTTAAAGACACAAAAACCAAAGTGTTCTCTCCTCAAGGCTTTTCGTTCATTATGCGTATTCCGGCCGATGAAGAGAAGATTATGAAATCAATAAACTCCACCCTGTTTAAAGCAGAACGGGAAGCTGTAGAGAAGGAGTTTAAAGCACAGGGTATCTCCCAACACGAGATTACGCAGTATATAACGACAAACTTACGCTCCGAGAGTGATATTTCGACTTTTATTTTTCAAAAGCCAAAAGAAAAAATTCAAAGCAGACAAACAGCTCCGCTTGCGCAAGATAAGCATGAGATTGAGAAAACGCAAAAACCGACCCCGGCAGCGCAGGAAAAGGATACCCATGAAAAAGAAAAAGTACCTGCTTCTAGAGTACCGGCTCAAGGATTTGTAGAAAATGAGAGACAGGAAGCCGGACCGGATGAGAAACAGGGAACAAATACGGATAAAATAGAGGATGTTGCGGCTGCTTTAAATATATTTGGGCCTGTACAGGAAGGCGCGGAGCAGGAACTGATTTCAGAAATACAAAAGCTTGTATACAACAAGAAGATAACAGAGGCAGTTTCCAAAATACAGAACGATGTGGTTTGGGAAAGCGGCAAAAGCGGAGAGATCGACAGAATGTCCAGATTGCTTTATTCCCTAAAAGAATTACCTGTAATACATGAGCATGAGCAGGTAAATGATTTTTTGGAAAAGCAATTGCAGACATTAAGCTCGGTTATTATAAACGAAGCTCATAAAAAAACAAAAGAACCTTCCAAACAACCGACTCTGCTCCGAGAACAGAACGGGGAGGCGCCTGTACCAGAGAAACAAGCACCCGATAGCAAGGAGGTAGAATCGGTAGCACAAGTGGAAGAAAAGGCAAAGCAAGGTTTAAGAACTCTGATTATGTCTTTGGAAGGATTAAAGGAGTTTACCAATCTGCATACCTTTGCTGAACAAAGGGATTTTGAAGAGGAAGAAGAACAAAGACTGGCACGGATTATGAATGAGCTTATTGCAAAAGGTAATTTTATTTATTTGGAAAAAGAGCAGCTCCTGCTAGGGGGGGGAATGCTGAAACCCCTCATTGAAAGAGCATTTGATCAGCAAAGCATAGGCAAACCGGTAACCATAGATCCTAACTTATTAAAGAAGGCGTGGGATCTTATAAGAACGAGAGGAAATATTAAAGAGCAGCTGCGATTGATTGGAGTAAGCAGCCAGGAAGAGCGAAGCGATCTATTTAAAGAGCTTGAGAAAATGTTGAGGCCGCATGGTGTGCCTGTTCATCAATTAACTAAAAAGAAGATGTATGCAAAAGCGGAGAGTGAATTACAAGACAAGGAAGCTCCTGAGCAACAGCAGGCAGAAGAGAAAGATCTGAAGCATGAGCACGTGCCTCATACTAAAAGAGCAGTGCAGGAAAAGCGGCGGGGGCTATTTGCTGCTCGAGCTAAGCCTAAAAAAAAGCCCAAAGCAGCACGTCCTGTTAAAAAAATTGATTATTCTCAGACCTTAAGAAAATATATCAATCAATCCTATGCGCCTGTGTTAACAGACTACATGAAGCGTATGTATAGAAAGAAGAAAGACTTTTTTATTCCCATTAGCGGTAGAAAGCAATATTACGATATTGAGATATTAAGGCGCTCGGTTGAGGGGATATTACGAAAAGATGCCCGCGGTAAGCATCATACAGATCTATTGCATTCACTGAAACATGATGAAAGGCTTTTTTCCAGAATCGTCTCCGAGCTTTTTATTGAACATAAAACTGAAAATGGAAAAAGGTATTACTTTCCGAAGTTCTTAAAGGGCGAGATCGAATTATCGTAATATGCATATGGTTAAATGCCTTTGCGAAAATCTTGTATTGATTCATTTTTAAATTTAAAGTCTTTAAAAATAACACGGCAGCCTTCTCCGATTGGACTCTGTGCCGTGATGCCCAAAAGCTCGCTGTTATAAGATTTATGTGTGAACGGAAATAAACGTACCATTTTCCAATCCGAGGAGTTCGGGGAATAATATAAACCGATGACACTTGCCTTGCGACTGATTTTTAATGTGAGCGAGTTAAATTCAATCTTTTCTCCATTACAATCGTCACTTTTCCCGTTGGTGACGACACTTACAAGCGAAGGATAACCTAAATCCGTTTTTTCAAACGCGAATTTAATCCACTGTTTTTTAGCCGCATAAAATAGAATGGCACCTGCATCGTATGTATTTTTAAAATCCGGGGATATGCTGCATGAAAAAGTGAAATCACCGGATATTTCTTTAAAAAAGAACGGTGCATTTTTCATTGAATAATCCGACAAGGGATCTTCAAAAAAATCTGTTTTTTCAGGGGCGTATATTATTATGTTATTATTGTCGATTGAGTATGTGTCCGGTTTGTTCAGCCATTTTAAAAACATTGCTCTTCTCCTGTCATTTATACCTCCAATTCAATAGTAAATCAATTTAATAAATTTAATCAAGACCAATGGCTATTAGAGGTTTAGCTTAACTGGAAAAGAACAGTGAGCTTACTCGATTACTTTCCTGCGCAGAAGTTTGAGCTGTCCCCGTTTAATTTTACGATTAAGACGTTTTAAGCGGGAGGTTTTTGTGGGTAGCGACGGCCTACGTTTTTTGGGTACAGATAAGACGCTTCGAATAAGTGCCTGAAGACGCTTGAGCGCCGCTTGCTTATTTTTTATTTGGCTTCTGTGCTGCTGCGACTTAATAACAATAATGCCGTCTTTAGTAATACGCTGATCTTTTAAGTTTAAGAGCCGTTTCTGATATTGCGAGGGTAAGGACGAATCATTTATATTAAAGCGTAAATGCACAGAGGAGGAGACCTTGTTTATGTTCTGGCCCCCCGGACCCTGAGAGCGGATGAATTTAAGTTCGATTTCTGTGAGGGGAATGCTTATGTGCTTTGATATATATAACATTCTTCACCTTCGTTAATTAATATTATTTTCGGAAATACCTGTATTTTCCTGTTCACTATGTACAGATTTATAGAGGGTATAGCTTCCCGCCAGGTTGGCAGCTCTGGTAAATCCATGCTGAAGGAGGATGCGCAGAGCAAAATAGGCTTCTTTACCCTGATAACAATATATCACCACTGTCCGGTCTTTGGGGATTTCTAAAAGTCGCTTTCGCAGCTCTGAGAAAGGTATGTTCACGGCACCGGGTATGTGACCCGCCTTAAACTCTTGTTTTGTACGTATATCTAAAAATAGAGCATTTTCTTTTTTAAGCTCAGGTATCCGCTCCCATGGAACAACTATATTCTTACCCTGCATCTGATTTATAGCGACCATACCGGCCAGGTTTACCGGATCTTTGGCCGAAGAATAGGGTGGGGCATAAGCCAGCTCCAGTTCGGCAAGATCGAAAACCGTTTTTCGGTTTTGAAGCATTGCGGCGATTACGTCTATTCTCTTATCCACACCTTGTTTACCAATTATCTGTGAACCCAAAACACGGCCTGTTTTATCTTCATAAAGTAGTTTGATGTGTAAGGGAAAAGCATCGGGATAGTATTCCGCATGGTGAGAAGGAATTAAATATACTTTATTGACATGACGTTTTTGTGGCTTAAGCTGTTTTTCGCTGTTGCCGGTCATGGCCACAGCAAGATCAAATACTTTGGCGATTATGGTTCCGGTGGTGCCTTTATAAATTGCTTTTGCGCCGTAGATATTGTCGGCTATGATGCGTCCCTGTTTATTGGCCGAATTGGCCAGGGGGATAAGCATATTATCTCCAGAAACTATATCTGTAATTTCGGCGGCATCTCCGAGTGCATATATTGCGGGATCATTGGTCCGCATAAACTTGTCTACTTTAATACCACCACGAGCTCCTATTGAGAGCTCCGCTTGTTTTGATAGGCTTACTTCAGGTTTGATACCCAGTGCTAATATTACAATATCGCTTTTTATACTCCGCCCGCTCTGCAACACAACGTGCAAAGAATCATGCGAACGCTCAAACTTCTCTACTCCGTCATTTAAATAGAGTTCTACATGTTGTGAGCGCAGGTGCTGATGTATAAAAGTAGCCAATTCATAGTCCAAGACATTCATTACCTGATTGGATAGTTCTACAATCGAGACTGATAGATTAAGCTTATGCAAGTTTTCAGCGACCTCCAGTCCGATAAAACCTGCTCCGACCACCACTGCTTTTTGGGGATTATACGACTGAATAAAGTTTTTAATTGCATCCATATCGGTGAGGGTGCGTAAAGTAAAAACATGTGGATCATCAATCCCGGGCAGAGGAGGGCGAATTGGAGAAGCGCCGGGAGAAAGTACAAGGTGGGTGTAACTTTCTTCATAAACATCATTGGTTGATAGATTTTTTACAGTTACGGTTTTCTTTTTTCTGTCGACAGCTATCACTTCGGATTTTACACGTACGTCTATATTGAGTTGTTGATTAAAATATTTTTTACTTACAAGTACCAGCTGTCTGCGTTTGGGGATTACATTGCCTATATAATAGGGAATACCGCAGTTGGCATAAGAAATATCCTTTCCCCTTTCAAACATAATAATTTGTGCGGTTTCATTATTGCGCCGCAGCCGGGCTGCGGTGCTTGCTCCTCCTGCTACTCCGCCCACTATTAAAACTTTCATAAACCCGTCCTTTTATTGTATTATAATATAACGATATTGTTCTTTTAAAAGAAGTGAAAATTATTTGTGGAATTCTTTTAACAAAGTAACACTGTTCCCGGTTTTATTATAACTTACTTTATCAAAAACACTCAAAGCCATCATCATCCCCCTGCCGTGTGCTTTAATATCTTCGGATATCTGCTTTGACTTTCTGTAAGCATTTTTGAAATCAAATCCCTTACCATGATCGGTAATGCGGTAAACAACCTTTGTGGGTGAAAGAGAATATTCGATAATTATTCTTTTATGCTGATATTCCGGTTGGTTTTGTCTGTTGCGAATAAAAAGAAAATAATTATCCTCCTGCAGGGCTTTTGATTTTTCTTCGTAATTTATATTCAAGTTACCATGTTCAACGGCATTTATAAGCATTTCCCGTAAACCCATCCGGATCTCTCTGGTACCTTCTGCGGGCATAAATTTTGACAAATAGCTTACCAACCTATTGCTTATCTCTTCGATAGTGAGTAAATAATTATCGATTACAAAGCGGCTGCTTTCGGTTTGAAGATATTTTAGAAAAATATCTTCTTGAATAAGAATAGCCTTGCCTATTATTTCATCACCCTCTTCCTTTACCAGATAGTTAAAGTACAGGTCGTATGTTTTTGGCTCGGTTGCTAAAAAGGTCTTTAGTTTGGCTTTAAACGCCACAGGTTTTTTGATCTCCTTTAATGTTATGAATTTATCTTTAATAAAGCTCTTAAGAAAATCTTTATTATCATTTTCCAAATATACAATGTCAAAGAAGTTTGTTTTTTGTAATAATTCGTTATTTAGATCCAGTTTACGTAAGGCCTGATTATTGGCATGGATGAAATAATAATTCTCATCAAGCGAAAAGATGCAGTCACGGGTACCCTCGGCTAAGATCTTATATTTTTTCTCGGAAAGTACGATTTTTTCATTGGCCTTTTCGATTTCTTTGGAAAACTGAATGAATTTTCTCGTTATTCCCGACATGAGAATAAGCACCATAACAGTGAGTCCAAAAGAAAAGCGGGAAAAGCTGATACCGGAGAGAAAATCATAATGAACATGAAAATGAATAAAGAGGATATCGATTGCCGCACCGTATATGGCGAAAAATAAACCGATGGCTATGGGAATCAGATCTCTCCTTCTGTGTTTAATAAGATCTGCTGCTACACAGATGGCACCATAAAGAATAAGCGCACCGACAAGCATATCACGTACATAATATAACATCCCTTCCTGACCTCTGGGGTAATCGACCTGATCTTTCATTTTCAAATAAGTATCACTGTGCTTGGTTATAGAGATAAATAAGTCAGGATTTATAAAAGCTATTGCGGTAATAGTAACGGCAATACCAAGTCCACTAAGAGCAATTATGTAATTAATTCTTTTCCATGTATTATTTAATTTGAGTAAATATGCAATTAGAAATGGAAAGGTAAATAAAAAATAGAGTCCGGCCAGTTGTTCTATGCGGTGGAACTGCAGACCTACCGGTCTATCCAAAAGCCAAGCTCCCCATACATTTATTATCATCTCACTGGCTACAAAAAGCAGTGAGGTAAAACCGAATAATGAAATGGCCGTATAAAGGCTGGATTTATACTGTATGGCCAGGTACAGGAAGAGCAGCAGCCCTCCGAACAGCAATCCTGAACAGACAGCGGGTAGTAATAATTGCAGTACACTTATCGGCTGATTAAATTCAGGCATAGTCTTACAATTGATTATTATAAGAAATTAGTTTAGATTGTACACAACTTTTTTATACTATTATTTAATATTTTCGATAATTCTGATGGGGACCTCTGTCTCTGTTTCGATTTTCTCTTGCTTCATCTACTTTTATCACCTTGCCGTTCAATTCACGTCCGTTTAAGGTTGAAATTGCACTTTTAGCTTCTTCTGATGTCTCCATCTCAATGAAGGCAAAACCTCTTGATTTGCCGGTATAAGCATCAGTAATAATTCTAATAGAAGCAACATTACCGCATTCTTTAAATAACTCTCTCAATTCATCATCTGTGGTTTCATAACTGAGGTTTCCTACATAGACTTTGTTAGCCATTTCTAAAACTCCTTTTTGTATAATTATTTGCATCCAAATAATAACTGCAAATTACATTATTTTACTGATTTGATCTAAAATATCGGGGGATAACATAGGCAAGCAATTATGAAACGGTATAATACTATTTTTAATCTACCTGCTACATTATGAGCACGCTTCATATTTTTAAACCAAAGCAATATTATATGATATTATATAATATTGCTTTATACAAGCTAAATCTTTTTTAAACTTTAAGGACTATTTTCATTAGTATAATAGCGAGTTATACTATGAGCAAAATAAGGAGGTTATCTGTTTTTACCGGTGATATACTCCAGTCCGGTTCAAGCAGTTGGGGGGATGGTGGTTTGACTAAAAACAACCTCATATAGTGGTACACCTCCAATACTTGTGGTAATTTTGACGGCAACAGAAGAGCCGGCTCTTTTAATGGGCCCTTATAATTGCATTGACATTTCTCTTTATTATCATAAACTTTATAGTGTAACTAGACCTTCAAAAAAGAGGCAATGTAAATAGCATATGCTTCATTCGAAGGAGTATGTTGTGTCAGAATTTAAAAAAGATGATAAATCCATATCAAAACTTCAAAACCAGGAACTTCTGCTTCAGATCATCGAAACAAGTCCCGTATCCATCACTGTTTTAGACAAAAGCGGCCGCATTATTTTTGCCAATTCTCGGGCAGAGAAGGTGCTCGGACTTAAAAAGAACGATATCACGCAGAGAACATATAATGATCCTTTATGGAAGATTACGGATTATGGGGGTAAGCCTTTTCCCAATAAAGAGCTGCCCTTTTCCTTGGTAAAGCGAACGGGTAAACCGGTATTTAACGTCAGACACACCATTGAGTGGCCGGAAGGTAAAAAGATATTTCTTTCTATAAATGCTTCCCCGCTCTTTAATGAAAAAAAAGAGTTTACCGCTATGGTCACTTCGCTTGAGGATGTTACGGAAAAGGTAACTTCCAAGAGGGAGTTGGAAGAAAGTGAAGCTCGCTACCGCCATCTTTTTAACCGTATCTCAAGCGGTGTGGCTATTTATGAAGCTGTGGATAACGGAGAGGATTTCATTTTCAAGGATTTTAACCGGGCCGCTGAAAAGATCGAGTCAATAAAAAAACAAACGGTAATAGGAAAGCGGGTCAGCCATGTGTTTCCCGGCGTGAAGAAGTTCGGCTTGTTTAATGTTTTTAAACGAGTATATAAGACAGGCAAAGCGTAGGATCACCCTGTTTCACTCTATAAAGACAAACGCATTACCGGCTGGCGGGAAAACTATGTGTACAAAATACCTTCCGGCGAAATTGTATCCGTGTACGACGACCGCACCAAGCAAAAGCAGGATGAGATGGCACTTCGAGAAAGTGAGGCCATGCTCAAGAGCATTTTTCGGGCGGCGCCAATAGGAATCGGTCTGGTAAAAAACCGCATTTTGTGTTGGACTAACGATATGATTCATAAAATAACCGGTTATTCGGAACAAGAGCTCAAAGGGAAAAATGCCCGGATTGTCTACCCCACGCAGGAGGAATATGAGTTTGTAGGTAAGATAAAATATGATCAGATCCGTGAGAAGGGTAAAGGCACTGTGGAAACACTCTGACAGCGCAAGGACGGGAAAATTATTGATGTGCTCTTAAGCTCCACTCCCTTTGACCTCAACGATTTGAGCCAAGGAGTAATTTTTACTGCTCTGGATATAACCAAAAGAAAGCAGATGGAAAAGTAGCTGCGCTATGTGGAAAAAATGCTGGCCATCGGTCAGCTTGCAGGCGGTATTGCTCATGACTTTAATAATCAGCTGCTGGGTATGATTTGTTATGTTGATTTGCTGCGGGAAGAAGTGGATAATAATCCACTCATGCATGAGTATATAGATCATATTTATAATATTACGGAAAGGGCAAGCGATCTTGTGAAGCAGCTCCTCTCCTTTTCACGCAAAGAAAAAGACCTTTGCGTACCATGGGCCTTCATAAAATACTCAAAGAAGTATTCTCGCTTTTGGAACACACTATTAGTAAGTGTATTGCTATTAAGCAGCAGCCGAATGCAAAGGAATCCGTATTAATCGGCGATCCTTCACAACTTCAGAATGTGTTCCTCAATTTAGCGCTTAATGCCCGTGATGCCATGCCCGAAGGAGGAGAATTATCTTTTAGTACGGATTTTATTAAACTGAACAAGCAAGCCTGTCGGAAATATGGCATTGATTTCGCTCCCGGTACTTATATGAAGATTAGTATTTCCGATACCGGAATCGGTATGGATGCGGAAGTGCAGCGCCAGATTTTTGAGCCCTTTTTTACTACAAAAGAAAAAGGCAAGGGCATGGGAATGGGGCTTGCCGCTGTACAGGGGACTGTAAAGAAGCATAAGGGAGAGATAACGGTAGCTTCCCAACCAGGCCGGGGAGCCAGATTCACCATTTTCCTTCCTTTATCAAAAAAAGCTTCCTGATAGATCTCAAAGCAATTTTTTTTATTGTATAATTTTCAATTCACAATTATTCTTATTATTAACCTAAGTTAGAGAAATAGTCGAAATGAGTAAGAATATAAGGAGATAAAGAGATGAGCTTTCCGACTCATATTTCATTTACCATTACCAATCGCTGTAATCTGCGCTGCAAGATGTGCGGCCAATGGAGTAATGAAGGTTATCTGCATGGCAATTCTGACGGTTTAAAACAGGAGATGAAACTGATGGAATGGAAAAGGCTTGTAGATGAACTTAAAATCCATAATATAAAGGCCATGCTCTTACGGGGAGGAGAGCCCTTCCTGTTCCCGGGGATTATTGAGCTCTTGGAATATATTAATAGTAAAGGAATTTTTATTTCGATTGATACCAATGGAACAAGCTTAGAGAAATATGCAGAAGATATTATACGGATTGGCAAGATACATCTTACGATATCTGTAGACGGACCGGAAGCCATTCACGACGGAGTAAGGTGTGTAAGAGGTTGTTTTGCTAAAATTAAGCGTGGAGTGCAGCTCTTAAATGAGCTTAAGAAAGAGAATGAGCAAAAGATCAGTATATCGATTAATTTTACCATAAGCCCTTATTCTGTAAACGGACTTGGCGATATGCCTGATGTGGCTCGAAGCTTGGCTATAAAAACAATAACCATTGTCCCTTATTACTATGTTCCGGAAGATACCGGTAAAAAATATGAAAGCGAGCTTAATGAGGATTTGGGCTGTCAGGCTTTCTCCTGGATTGGATTTCATCATGAAGATTCGGGAGTTGATTACACTGTTTTTAAACGCGAGTATGAAAAATATATCAGTAATCTTAACGGACTGTATAATTACCCCTATATGGCTTTTTCTCTGCAGGATTACCGGGTGTGGTTCGGTGATACCATCACACCTGTGGGTAAGCTGCACTGTGCCAATGTTGAAAGGTTAATTGATATTCAGCCCAATGGTGATGCTAATTTTTGTGTTGATTTCCCGGACTATGTCTTCGGTAATGTACGTGAACATACAATAGATGAGGTGTGGAACAGCCGGCAAGCTGAACGATTTAGAGAATATAGACGAAAAAAACCGCTTGCCGTGTGTTACAGGTGCGGTGCAAAATATATGTCGAAGCTGGAAAGTTAGTACGTATGTGCGCATCTAAAAGAGTGTAGCATTTTAGACGGGGGCTAAATGAAAAGATTGAAAACATGGACAAAAAAAGCGGTTGGTTATTTTGAGGGGCTGATTTCGATATTCGTTAATCTTCTCCTGTTCGGCGCCAAACTATGGGTGGGAGTACTTTTTAACTCCATAGCCATGATAGCCGATGCCTGGCATAGTCTTTCCGATAGTTTAACCTCTATTGATGAAATAAAGAATTTGGTACTGGAAGCATCGGACAAAATATCGGACAGTCATCATTTTCATTTCCACAAATACGGGGATCATTCGGAATTAACCTTTCATATCAGGGTGGTGTCGAATATGCATGTAAAAAAAGCTCATGAAATTGCCAATACTATAGAGCAGAAGATAAAAGTCGTATACGGTTTTGAAACCACAATCCATATAGAACCGGATTAAAAAGAAAGGTAACTTTTTTACATAAAATTTTTACATAGGTTAGTTGTTAAAAAGATACTCCCGCAAAAAGCACGCTCTCCAGTTTATAAAGAGGGTAGACTTCGTACGCAGTTACAGGTACTGGTTCATTCATTATTCTATAAAGAACCTTTAAACCGGCATGGAAGCGATCAAGACGGACAGCAATTCCTCCGCCTGCCTGAAAGAAGATAGAGATCATAAGCAGTTCTCCATCATAGTAGTTGGAAGCATGTTCATTGCTGCAGCAGGGCAGCTTAACTCTGCCTGCGCAACCGATTCCGAATTCCACGAAAGGATCGAGAAAAGAATCTTCCGTAAAATGATAGCGAAGATCCATACTGCCTATCCAGTCGAATTCCCATTCAATTTCAGAGTTATCTTCTATTCTGTTGAATTTACCCAAATAGGTCATACCGAAACCCAAATGATTGAGTATCACTTCCCAGTATACACCAAGAAAAACTTCAGGGCTGTCCAACATATTTTCAAAGAAATTTTTACAGCGCACTTCGCCTGCCAGTTCAGCAGCAACTGCGATTCCGATACGGAATCTTTCAGTGTTAGGACTTTCAGCACCAAGACTGCCGGCAAAAAACAGCAGCAAGGTGAATAGTAATAGAACACGTGGCATCTTTATACCTCCTTGTTATAAAGATAAAAATATATCTTTTCCAATGTAACACCGGAGGTGTTATAAACTGTCACCTCAAAGTTGCTGTACCGTATTATTTTAGAAGTTGGACACCAAAGAAAAATTTGGGTACGATTGCGGCTTCATCATTTGAGTGGGGGACAGGAAATGA
>Ga0307430_1000481_pt1 | contig 34659 bp, 29 predicted proteins | sample SalMarWE160130MG_FD_202159 | JGI IMG/M metagenome (GOLD analysis project Ga0307430, IMG submission 202159) | Salt marsh sediment microbial communities from the Plum Island Ecosystem LTER, Massachusetts, United States - WE1603-130 | ecosystem: Environmental > Aquatic > Marine > Intertidal zone >...
AAAGTCCTTCTGTCTTGCCTGGGTGTCCAGGGCGTCGGCCTCGTCGAGCAGGGCTAGGCAGTCGTCGAAAAGCTGCTCTTCGTGCGCAAGGCCGGCCATTCGCACCAGCACGATCCTGCGATGCGGCAAGGCCGGTACTAGGGGGAGGATGTCTCTGAGGGATCGGAGGACATCCGGCAGTCCCATTTGCACCCTCAGAGACTCGATCATGGAGTCAAGGGCGGCGCCCACTGTATCCGGGGCGGTCGTCCCGCGGATACTCAGTGCCCGCAGGCTGGCCGCCAGAGCCTTGTTGCCCCTGTCCATCGCCGATCCGGCTGAGGCCGCCAACTCCCCGGCCAATTGGCCACTGAAGGCCCGCGCGAGCGCGGCCCTGTTCTCGGGAGACCAGTCTGCAAAGGGTTGCCCCGTGTCGGGGCTTGACGCGGCGGTCTTGTCTTGCCAATTGCCGCCAGCCAGGGTTGCCAGTCGCTCACCATCAGCCCACATCGGCGGTTGGTCGGAGGTTTGACCCGAGGATGCGCTCAGCCAGTCGGCGAAGCGATTGGCATTGGCGAGGCTTCCGTCGGCCACGGCCAGCATTACGTAGATGTCGCCCAGAGCCTCAGCGGCTTGGCGCGCGCTGGTGCAACCCAACAGGCGGTCCCTCCCTGCCACGAGCGCCCTGTCCATGTTGCCGGCCAGGAGATTCAGATACGCGATCTGTCGTGGACTACCCGATCCCGCCGCGAGCTTCATGGCCTCCTGGGCCGCCTTGCGCAGCGGCTCATCGACGAACCGCGTTGCCGGCTGTGTCGCCGCGTCCCTGCCGGAACCGCACAGAAGGCTACCGGGCGTTCGGGCTACGTCGCTCTCCGCCGCGCCGCCGGACCGCAAGACGTCCTCGAACCGCTCGAGGGAGGGCGCGATATCCCGGCCGCTGGCGGCGGCGAGGACCACGTCCATCGCAGCGGCGGTCCTGGCGCTGTCGAAGTCGCCGGCCTTAGTGAACATCGCGATTCGCCGCCATTGGAGACGCCGCATCGAATCACCGTGCGGCGCGCATAGTAGGAGGTCCACGATGATGGTTGAAGCAAGGTCGCCGCCGTCCCGGCCGAGGAATTCCGTCAGCTTATCAAGGTCCTCAAACGTTCTCTGCCGCACCACGATTGTGCGTGCGGCAAGCGCGCCCAGTCCGTTCTTCCATACCCTCGCTCGGTCATCCTCGGCGACGGCCACGCGGCGAAATAGGGCTCGGCATGACAGGTTCCACGCCTCGGCGTCGAGGTTTTCCCCCTGGCGGCGAAGGGCCGGCAGGTACTTGTCCAGGGCCGCAAGGTCGGTCTGCTGCTCCAGCAGCAGTGCCACGATCCGGCGATTCAGGGCGTCCTTGGTGTTTGATGGACAAGCGGGCCCATCCACGATGGCGCGGAATAAGGCCGTCGCCCCGGCCAGATCGCCCTCGGACTGAAGCTGCTGGGCCCGCCAGAAGGACTTCTGGACATCGGAGGGCGCTTCTTCAATGCGCCGCTGGAGCGCCAAGGCTGTGAGTCGCCGCTCCAGTTTCGGCAAGGTGTCGTTGACGTCCCGCGTTCGCTTGGCCAGATCGGTTATGATGGCTTCGGCCAGGGCCGGATCGGACTCCATCGTCTCAACAAAGCCGTCGAGCATTTCGAAAGCTCGATCGGAGAACGCGTCGGCGCCGTCGGCAAGGTAGAGCCTGCCGATATCCCACACCCGCCGGCGATCCTTGGCTTCCGCTGAGGCCACCTGGCTGAGCACGAGGCCGCAGACCGCCTCGGCGCACTGTCGGCTGCTCAGGCGGTCGGGATGGCCGCCCGAGACTGCCTGCGCCCCTAAGACGACCGATTCCAGGTCCTGCCGGCCCAGCCTTTGCAACGCCTCGGCCAGTTGCGCCGCGCCAGCGGACCCCATTGCGGCGAACGTGTCCATGTCGCCAGCGAGGGTCGTGAAGAGGCGCCGGACCGCCAGTCGGTACTCGTCCTCGGAGAGGTAGCCGCCCTCATAGGCCGACGCTACAGCGCCAGCCCAGATCCTTGGTGTCGCGCCCTCCGGCACCGTCCTGTAGCGCTCAGTGAACTCATTGATCTGCTCAAGGGCGGACTCCCTATCGCCTTTGCTGATTGCCAGATCGATCAGTTCGTCCCAGGCCTGCAGTGCGCAGTCGGTGTCGGGATACGCATCCGCCGCTGCGCTCAGCACCTTCACGAGCCGCTCCCGGTCATGAATGCGCCTGCAGGCCTCGGGCACCGGGCTCATGAGATACCAGTGCCAGGCGTCGGGGGGAGCGAGCTCGCGCGCGTTGGCAAGGCGCTCCAAGAGCACTTCAACATGCTCGCGCGTTGCAGCAGCGTCACCGCTCTCCGCCAGCAGGCTGATAAGATTGACGCGTGCCTCCACTTCCGCGTCGCTGCCGGGGTAGTCCTTCAGGAGGCGCTTGAACAGCAGGATAGCTTCCTCAGGGTCATTGGCATCCCACCAGGTCATCTGCGCTCCAAGGCGCAGGGCCGTCGGCGCCCTCGACGAGGTGGGGAACTGCTCGACCAGTTGGAGTAGAATCACACGCGCTTCTTCGGCGTTCTTGGCCTCGAAGGTGTACATCAAAAGGACGCCCTGTTGATACATCACTTCGGGCATGAGCTCCGATTCCGGGTACGCGCTCCGAATCTCACTCAAGAGCGCGTCGGACAAGGCATCGTCCCCCGGCCCATATAAGCCTACTGCGAGTGCCTTGTTGAGCTTGGCCTGAACGATCTCAGGCCCGACAGGATGTTCCGTGATATACGCTTCTGCTTCGGCGATGAAGGCCGCGCTGAGTTTCTCGCGTTCCTCAAGCTTGTTGAGGTCGCTCAGATGGCAATACTCAACAGCAAACTCTCGGTGCGGTGTGAGTGCTGGCTCCGCAGGGAAAGCTTCCACAGCGCTGAGCAGGGTCATGCAGATGGCGACGGTCAGCGCTGCAGCTCGCCCCACTGGGCATCCATATCGTGTGACGCTGTTCATGACAGACATGCCCTCCCACTCGCTTTTTCTCTAGTAGCCCGTGACGGTCGAGCCAGCCTTGGGGAACTTGACCGCGAAGCCGGTTGGACCTGACTCGTCGCTGACGACCGTGAACACGATGCCGGCCATTTCACCGTTGCTATGCGTGATCTTTGCCTTGCGGCTCTGCCCAGCCGTCAGGCCGCTGAACTCGAGCTTGCCGTCAAGTGAGGTCGTGAAGGTATCCAGATCGATTTCGTTGGGCTGCACCACGCCCGAGCCGGCGTCGATGCAGGCGCCTTCTTGGTCGAGGCACCACCGGTCGGCCCAGTTGGACCGCCCGGTGTCGTAGGGGGGGGGTAGCACGCAGCATGATCGGGCCTGCGCCGGGTGGCTCCTCGCCATAGGTACCGCACTAGTCGCAGGTCTTCTGCTGTTGCCGGGGCCGCAGTTCCAGAACGCGCTGTAGCTGTGCGTCGAGCCGGTGGCGCTTTGCTCATGCGTTGCACGGGCGCACGTCGGCCACGTCCACCTCGACAGAGACCGACCGGGCAAACAGCGATATCGAGACGATCAGCCGATGTCCCCTGGGCTCGCAGATCAGTATGCCGCTCGCACCGGCCAGGGGGCCGTGGATTACCTTGACAAAAGAGCCTTTCTTAAGATGCGGATACGGCGAGCACTGCAGGCGCGACTGGATGATTGTCTTTACCGATGACACCTCTGCCTCCGCGATCGGCCAGGCGCCCTTGTCATTGCCGATGAAGCACACGACGCTTCGGCACTCCAGGACGGCAACGCGCTGATCATAATCGGCTTGGACCATGTAGACCAGGCAGTATCCAGGAAACAGCGGCTCGTGGATGGTGACATACCGATCCGACCATCTCCTGCGCTGCGGAACCAGCGGCAGGAAATGCTCGATCCGTTTGGCGGCAAGCTCCTGCGCCACGATCTTCTCTTGGCGGCTGCGCGTACAGACGGCGTACCAGCAGGGCTGTGAGCAGAGTTCAACCGGCGTGGCCGCCGTGCCCACGTGGGGAGCTACAGCATGGATGAGGCCACGGTTGCTACCACAGGAATCCATACCACCGCCGACGATGTAAGCTACTCATGAAGAACGTCTTGCCTCCATGTCGGCGCACGCGCAGTCAGTACGGCCAACCTGCGCACGTGGCAACCACGAAACGCCCGATAGGAGAGTGAAGGCCATCTGGCGAGCGCAGACTCCGTCTTTCTGAGTCCCATGTGTCCCTGTGGGACTACGCGAACACGCTTCGGAAAGATTATCGGCAGACGCAAGACGTTGAATCGAACGCCCAGCCATATTGCTGCACGTCGAGATAGGCTATAATAACTTGCATGGCAAAGTCAAGAGTTTTTTTCCAAAGTTGAGCCGCGAGCCGCATACTGGCGGCGGCCGCCGGAGGGCAACATGCCGTCGCGGCCGAAGTTCCAGTCGAGGCGGCGATTTGCGTGCCAAAGCGCGTCAACGATTGGCGGCGATTGGGCCGCGACCCCTGGGCTTCCGACACGCCACCATATAGGTTTGGCGCAGTTCGGCCGAGAACCTCTCCCACCGGAAATCCGCCGCCCGGCGAAGCCCTTCCTGGCGGAGTCGATCGCGCAGGGCCGCGCCGCTCACGACGGCGGTAACGGCGTCGGCGATGGATTGCGCGCTATCCGGATCGGCGGCCATCGCCGCGTCGCCGAGCGTGTCCCGCATCGCGCCGGTCATAGACGAGACGACCGGCGCGCCGCAGGCCATCGCCTCCAGGGCCGGGAAGCCAAACCCCTCGTGATGCGCCACGCACACGACGGCCGCGGCCATGCGATAGAGGGCCGGCAGATCGGATCTTGGCACGTATCCAAGCGTCTGGACGACGCCCTCGTGCCGGGCGTCCGACAACATCCTTATTAATGCAGCGGGCGCCCTGATGGTCTGACCGGCCAGGACCAGCACGTGGTCCATGCCCCTTTGGCGAATGAGGCGCACGGCCTCGATGGCGGCCGGGATGTTCTTGCGCGGCTCGATGTTGCCGGCATGGAGGATGTAGCGATCCGGAAGGCGATGCATGCGGCGAGAGTCTGGCTTGGCCGCGGGATCAGCCGTATCGGTGAAGATGTCGTCAATGCCCGGCGGGATAACGCGTATGTCATCCCTTATCGGCCCGAAATGCCGTAGGATCGCCTCCCGCGTATTCTCGGACACAGCGATCACACGCGCCGCGCGGCGCAGCGATCGGGGGAGCGTCATGCCGTAGTGCAGCCTGTTGCCCAGCGAGCACCACTCGGGCTGTGAGATCGCATGGATGTCGTGGACTGTGATCACACACGGGACGCGACACGGCCGTAGCGGCATGACGTATGCCGGGCAGTGGAGAACATCCAGGCCATCCGCCTCAGCCTGCTGCGGCAGGCGAAAATGCTGCCACCACAGGCGCAGGGGTCGGTACTTACGGCCGGGGATCCTTCGAATAATGATCCGCGTGTGTATCTCTGAAACAGCACCGGGATCATTCGTGTAGACGACAAGCTCGCTGGGCTCGGCCTGGTGAGCCAAGCAGCGGATCAGCCCAAGCGTGTAGTGCTCCACGCCTGATCGTCGCCCGTCATTTGCATAGTCGAATATGCCCACGCGCATGTGTGTGTCCTTTTGCCGGCAGCGCCTCGCCGCGGCTCTTACTTGCCGTCCACGGTGCCCTGGAGTGCTTGTTGATCCTGTCCACCGCCTCCATCAACTGCGCCTGGCAGCCATGCCGTCTGGCCCCGGATGATCCTCTCGACAGCGTGCGGTCTCGTGAGGGTCATGTAGCGGCGTTCCGAACGAGCTCATGTCCGTTCGGCGTTTCGCCCACCTTGGACGCTCTCAGAAACGTTGAGTGCTCTCACGAGGCATGTCCTAAAGCTCCCATGGGAAGGGAAGACGGAGGGACCTCTCTGCTGACGGCAACAAGCTCAAGACAAGTAGCCACACCAAGACGGTGACAAGACTACCACCGAGAAAGCCACGGGAGCAAGAGCTGGCAGCCGGCGTGGTCACGACGTGTCAAGCGATGCGCTTGTGCCGGTCACCCGATCTCTTGCCGGGCTCGTGTGTCATATCTGTGTCATCTTCTGGAATGCACTAGGCCTCTTGAGCTCCATCTGAGTTTATCCGATTTCATGCACCGAGAAGCGGTTTCTCGTCGAGAAATACTGCAACAACAAGGCGGGCGGCCACTTGGGTTGTGGCCGCCCTGCGCGGTTCCTAATCCGGGGGCCGCAGGTTCGAATCCTGCCTGGCGCACGTTGGATTCCCGCCCGGTTCGCTTCCGGCAATGTCCTCGCCTGCACCGGCCACCGACAGCGCATCAGAGAAGCCGACCGCGCGCGGGGGGCCGACTTGGTTCCTACTCGCCCGAGAACTGGCCGTCGGGAGACATCGCGGCGCTGGTCACGTTGATGAACGTGTACGGACGGCTCCACGTGGAGAAGTAGCTCTCGTCGGGAAGGAGTTCCAGGTCGGCGCCGAAGTACGTGTTGAGGATGACGCGGAACGTGTTGACGGGCGTGATCTCGGGGTAGAGGTGCGCGTAGTCGCCGTCGGGGAAACAGTAGGCGTTCAGGATCGACATGCGCTCCCGCATGTTTGTTTTCGTGGGGTCATGGACGTTGAGCGTGGAGCCTGGGCCATGGTCGGCCTGGATGATGATGATCGGTGGGTCGATCGAGGTCGACAGGATCGCGTCGATCGTCTCCTCCATCTTGGCGTTGATGAAGGTGAGCTGCCTCACATACGGCTCGTCGTACAGCTCGGGTGTCGAACGCTGCTTCAGCGTCATGCCCAGTTCGTACGGCGTGCTGGGCGTCAGCGGCTCGCCGTGCTCGTCGAATACGAACGGCTGGTGCGGCGCCACGATGTGCACAAAGACGAAAACAGGTCCCTTCAGTCTTGGCGCTGTGGCGAGGCGGTCGAAGGCGTAGAGGATCCGACGACGATGGAGGTCGTAGCCGTACAGGTGCTCGCCACGGATGCCGAGCGCGTTGAACATGACCGGGATCGGCGTCATCCCGAGCAGGGCGGTTTCGAACGCGTTGAACGATTGCCCGGGCTGAAGGTAGAGGTCCGCCTCCTCGATCTCCGTCGGCCAGTAACCCGAGGCGAGCGCCACGAAGCGGTACCCGTGCTTCCGGAGCGCGTCGGCGACCCGGTTGTGATGGATGATCGGTATCATGGGTTTCGGGCCTTGCGCCTGCTCGCCGAGGCGCCGTGCGATGTCGTCCAGGTAGAAAGCGTTCAGCGAGGAGCCCAGCGACTGACAACTGTATGCGTAATTCGACCGGCTCTCGGTCGCCACGTAGAAGCCCTTCTGCCTCAGATACTCCAGAAAGGCGGTGTTGTCGTGGCCGTAAAACTCCTCCAGCACGTCGCCCCGTCCGTAGGCATCGAGGATGATGTAGTAGATGTCCGGGCGCGGCGCCCCTCGAGCCAAGTCGGGCAACCGGATTGCCCCCTCCTCGGTCATCGGGCCCTCGCCCGAGGCAGGGCGCCCACCAAGCTCGTAGGCGGCTATGCCCACCACCGAGATCGCGACGAAGCAAGTGGCGGCGACGTTGACGAAGCTCGTCAGGCCACGCAGGCTGCGTCGCGCCCGCATGAGGAGAATCGCGCCAGCAGCCAAGAGCAGCGCGTCCGCAATGAGGTAGTGCCGAGGCCGGCCGATCAACACGCCGGCGACGGTCCACTTGTCCAACGCGCCTGCAAGATGCCCGTACGAGAACAGCAGGAGCAACGTAAGCGACGTGAGCAGAGCGGCCTTCTCCCAATGCCTGAGAACAAGGCGCGCCAGGCCGAGCAGGACGAGCGCCAAGGCGAGCGCGATGCCTACCGACGGCAACGCATCCACGAGCGCGACCTCCCGGATGTTGTGGGCCAGCAGAAAGCAGACCGGGGCGAGCGCGACCAGGAACGAATGCACAACTAGCGGCTTTCTCATTACACCTCCCGCCGTCTCGCCATAAGGTGGAGTGTCCGGTCCGAGCCTCGGATCGCGGCCAAGTGGCGCAGCACGAAGTAGCGGCCGAATTCGCGCTCGAACCCCTCCTGCGTGTAGTCGGGAAAGATGTCTTCTCGCGTCGCGAGCAAGCGCTGGACCTGGGAGTCGGTCTTCGGCACGAATTCGACGATGAGGATCTCGCACATCGCACTGAACAGCCGCGCGATTCGCTCCAGAGGCACGTTGTTCGAGATCGCGAGGTGGTGGACGAGCGCCAGCGCGAGCAGCGTATGCGCCCGCCCACGTTCCTGCAACGGTGCCCGCTCCTGGTTCGCCCAGCCGATGCCGGGGCTCGGGTTGGTTAGGTCGAGCAGCAGCGGCAGGAGGTTGGTCCGCTCCTCTTCGCGGCACCGGAGGTAGTTTTTCTCGACGGCGACCGGGTCGACGTCGAAGCAGACGGTCCCGATGCCCCGGTCGCTCGCCAGCCGGCTGAAGATGCCGACGTTGCCGCCGAGGTCCCACACACTCGTCGGCTTCGCCGTGTCGAGATACTCGGCGACAAGCTGCTTCTTGTGCTCGAATGCTGCCGGCGAGTAGTTGGTCTCGTCGTAGTAGTCGGCCCACTCGGTGCCGTGCGGCCGCCAGCGCAGCCGTGTGACGGCGGACTCGAGGCTGTCGACCAGCCCGCGGAACGCGAGCCGGCTCATCCGGTGCTTGTCGAGGTTCACGGGCTTGTCGGCGAAGCGCTTCTGGCTTCTCGCGTGGAGGTGCACGTGCATAAGCAGCGACGAGAACCGCGTCCGCAGCGGCAGGAGCGAACTCGCCAGGTCGAGCGGAATCCCATCAATATGGACGCGCAGCAACTGGCCGAGCCGCACGTCGCGATGCGCCATGAGCGCCAGCGGCGCGAGGAAGTGCTGGCAGAACTGCCTGTAGGCGACCCACGGTCGCCCCTCGTGGTAGTGCTCGAACGACAGGGTGTCGATCAGCACCGGCCGCACGCCCACGAACTGAACGTTGTACGCGCTGCTGTCCTTGAGCGACATCCCGAACTCGAGCGCCCGCTTCTGCACGCGCAGCGTCGCCACGGCGGCGTCCTTGAGCTGGCTGAAGCACCACTCGTACGGATACGACACAAACGGCACGGGCGCGGGCTTGAGGATCTTGTGGGCGAGCTCGGGGCGCGCCGGCTCGACGTCCACCTCCTCGTGCTCGACCAGGAGGCCGTCGCCGACGAGCGCCTCATAGAGACCCGAACGGATCAGCAGATCGTAGTCGTCCCGGTAGACGGCGTTGACCTGGCGATAGAGCACGCCGTCACGCCAGAACAGGAATCCGCTCGGGTCACGGAATGATCCGGGAACCTCGCCGTCACTCCGGAGGCTGCTCATGTTCGCGCTTTCTCGAGAACACGCGCTTGAGGAAGGCGCCGATCTTCTTCCAGAACAGCTTGATGGCGAACAACCCCCCGAGGAGCCCGGCGATGACAAGCTGGATGATGAAGCTGCCCGTGCTGGGATCGAGGTAGGCGAACACGGTTGGGGAACCTCCGATCATAGCACTCCCTGCATCGGCACGTGCTGGAACCGCCCTTAGGAACGACTGCACACTGCGAAGGGCGCTCCCAACCCACTATAGAGCCGATCGGCGCCAACCGCAAGCACGCGCCCGCCTACCGGCTGCGCGGCTGCCAGCGCTCGCGCAAAGCCGGAAGATGTTCGCTGCGCGTGAGGATGACGACCTCGTCGCCGTCCTTGAGGCGGCCGTCGGGCTCGGCGAGCGCGAACTCGTTCTGCCGGTAGTAGCACACGACGCGCGTGTCGGCCGGCAGCTCGAGCTCGCCGATCGTGCTCGCCGTGTCGTCGCCCCTCGCGGTGAAGGAGAAGAACCGCGCGTCGCCCTTGATGATCGTCGAGAGCTCCAGCACGTCCTGGCCGGCGACGAGATCGGCCAGGTAACGGCTGATCGTCTCGGTCGGCACGATCGTGTCGTCCAGGTTGAGCTCACGGCAGATGTTGCGGTACTCGGCGTAGTCGATCTTGGTCACGACGCGCTTGAAGCCGAGCGACTTACCGATGACGCTCGCGATGATGTTGACTAGGTCGTTGGCCGTCAGACAGAACAGCACGTCGGTCTGGCCCGGGCCGGCCTCGCGCAGGGTGTCGGGCTTGCTGCCGTCGCCGTGCAGGAAGCCGCAATCGAGCTCGTCGGAGAGGCGATCGATCACCTCGCGCTCGCGCTCGATGATGACGACCTCGTGCTTGCGGCCCAGCAGCAGGCGCGTCGTGCGCACGGCCAGTTCGGTTGCTCCGATGAACACTACTCTCATGGTACCGTCTTGCGCCTTCCAATCCACGTCCTCGGGTACAACAGCACGAGCAGGGCAAGCACCTCGAGCCGCCCCGCAAGCATATCAAAACAGAGCACGCCCTTGAGGAACGGTGCGAGCTCGTGGCTCGTCACGCCGGTGGAGAGCCCGACCGTTCCCGTCGCCGACACCACGTCGAAGAGCGAGTTGAGCGGGTCGTATCCGGCGACGAGGAACGCGATCCACGAGACGACAACCACGCCGCCGAACAGCAGGATGATGAGCAGCGCGTCGACGGCCTCGGCCGGCTCGACCCGGCGGCCGCGCAGCCGCGGCTCGATGACGGCGTGCTTGCTCACGCTCGTGCGCCGGAACAGCACCTGCACGAGCCGGGCGAGCACGAGCAGCCGGATGATCTTGATCCCACCGGCCGTCGACCCGAGGTCGCCGCCGATGAACATCGCGGCGATCAACACGAGCTTGGACGCCGCGCTCAGGTCGGCCACGTTCATCGTGGCAAAGCCGGTCGTGGTCTGGGCCGAGAAGCCCATCGCCAGCGCGTGCCCCACGGCCTCGCCCCACGGCAGGTGCATGGTGAAACGCATCGAGAACCACAGGAGCGCGGCCACGACGAGACCGGCGCCGATGAGCGTCTTCATCTCTCGGTCGGCGGCCAGATCGCCGCGCCAGCCGCGGGCGACGCGGTAGTAGAGCGTGAACGAGATCGCCCCGGCCAGGCCGAGGAACATGGCGGCGGCGCGCACAGGCCACCCGCCCAGCCCGACGAGACTCGCGTCGTAGCTCGAATACCCGCCCGTCGAGACGGCCGCGAGCGTATGCGTCACCGCACCGAACGGCCGCGCCCCGCACGCAAGGAGCAAGAGGAACCCGAAGCCCGTCAGCACGAGATAGACGGTGAGCACGCGGCGCATATGGGCGCGGGTGCCGGCGACGAGATCGCCCTCTTCGCCCATCGCGACCGACAGCCGCTTAGCGGCCACGCCCGGCCGGATCACGAGCGCCAGCGACAAGGCAACGACGCCGAGCCCACCGTACCACTGCATCCACGCGCGCGAGAACAGGAACGACACCGGCTTGCTCTCGATGCTGCCGGCCGTCGAGAGCCCCGTCGTGGTCACGCCCGAGACGGTCTCGAACAGCGCGTCGTCGAACCGGAGGCCCCCGGTCATCATCGGCCAGAGCATCATCACAGGGGCGATGAGGAACACGAGGCTCGAGATGACGAACGCCTCGTTGTTCTGGATGGTGCGCGGCGCCCGCAGCCGGCCGAGCACAGCCCCAACGCCGATGAGCACCACCACGCTCAGAGCCGCCCGCAACGTGAACGCGAACTCGCCCGCCACGACGGACACAACGAGCGGCACGGACACAAGCACGGCCAGGACAAGACAGAGCTGGCCGACGTACCGCCCGACGGCACGCCCCCGAACGGCGTAGCTCAACTCGTTGGCATGTCCCCTGTCAACCATACGAACTACAGCAGCCTGATGCCATGAACCACGCCGGACGCCCGGTCGCCGTCATTCTGACTCGACGGCCTCGGCGCCGCTGATCACGTCGAGCAGCTCGGCAGTGATTTCGTCCTGGCGCAGTTGCCGTGCACGGGCGCGGATCTGCTCTTTCGTGTCGTCGATGTTCTGCTTGGCCGCCTCCATCGATTGGAGCCGCATGCCGTTCTCGGCGGCGAGCGACTCGACGAAGGCCTGATAGAGCGCGACGAAGTAAAACTCCTCGACGAGCGCGGCGAGCAGTTCCCTCGGCGGCAGCGGCATCGCCGGCGGCGCCTTCGCGGGTGCCCCCGGCTCCGGCGCCCACTGGCCGTAGTCGAGCGGCAGGATCGGCACAAGCTGTGTCTCGATCCGTCCCGGCGACAGGTGGACGGCGTGCAGCAGGTAGAGGTGCGCGAATTCCCTGCGCCTGTAGCGACGGTACGCCTCGGCGGCAACGCGGCGGATCACGGCCGGCGCCGCCTCGGGCGATGAGCTCGAGTTGACCGTCGCCACGACCTCGCCACCCATGCGCTCGACGTTGCCGACCGCGCGGCGCCCGACGACGATGAACGCCACATCGCCAAGCTCGCGCGCATGGCCAACGCCCGCCTCGGCGACCACCTCGTTGAACCGGCCGCACAAGCCCTGCTCGGAGCCGAGGAGCACGATGCACGCCCGGCCCGTGCGCTCAACCTGCGGCAGCTCGTCGAGGCAGCGCACGGCGTCCGTGATCGCGCCGGTGACGACCTCCCGGTAGGCGCGCACGCCGCGGAGCTGCGCCTCGGCCTGCTTGAGATAGATCGCCGCGAGCGAGCGCATCGCGTGGATAATATCGCGGAGCTCGTTGATCGTCTCGATCTGCTGCTCAAGCTGGCGGAGCTGTTCCATCCGAGTCGTTCTCCTGCTTCTGGACGGGTTCCTCGCCTTGGTCGTCGGGCGGTATCTCGTCAAGGAGTTGACGCGCGGCGTTCGCGAGCGCCTTGAGGCCGGCCTCGTCGAGCTCCTTGCCCTCGCGCAGCCCGCGCATGACGTCGGGTTCGAGATCGCGCAGTCGCTCGCGCATCAGCCGCTCGAGATCGGCGACCCGCTCGACGGCGATCTCGTCGAGCACGCCCTCGTTCGCGGCGACGAGCAGGGCGATCTGGTGATCGATCGGCACCGGGTCGAGGCGCGGCTGCTTGAGCACCTCCCGGATGCGGCGGCCGCGCTCGATCTTGGCCGCGGTCTCCTTCTCGACGCTGGCGCCGAACCGGGTGAAGAGCTCGAGCTCGGCGAACTGCGCGTACTCGAGCTTCAGGCTGCCCGCCACCTCGCGCATACTCTTGAGCTGCGTTCTGCCGCCGACGCGCGAGACCGACCGGCCGATGTCGATCGCCGGCTTCAGGTCCATGTCGAACAGGTCCGCGTCGAGCACGATCTGCCCGTCGGTGATCGAGATGAGGTTCGTCGGGATATACGCCGAGATGTTCTTGGCCTGCGTCTCGACGATCGGCAGCGCCGTCAAGCTCCCGCCGCCCTTCTCGTCGACGAGGCGCGTCGCCCGCTCGAGCAAGCGCGAGTGGATGTAGAAGATGTCGCCCGGATACGCCTCACGGCCCGGCGGCCGGCGCAGCAGCAGCGAGATCTCACGGTACGCGTACGCCTGCTTCGTCAGATCGTCGTAGACGACGAGCACGTCGCGGCCGCTCTCGGCAAAAAACTCGCCCATCGTGCAGCCCGCATACGGCGCGATGAACTGCAGGCCCGCCGCCTCGTCGGCCGACGCGACCACGACGATCGTGTACGCCATCGCCTCGTGGCGCTCCAGGTGCTGGACGAGGCGGGCGACAGACGAGGTCTTTTGGCCAATCGCCACGTAGATGCAGAGCACGCCGGTGTCGCGCTGGTTGAGGATCGCGTCGACGGCGATCGCCGTCTTGCCGATCGCGCGGTCGCCGAGGATCAGCTCGCGCTGTCCGCGGCCGAGCGGGATCATCGCGTCGATGCTCTTGATGCCCGTGAGCAGCGGCACCTCGACGGGGCGGCGGTCGAGGATCGCCGGCGCCTCGCGCTCGATCGGGTCGCGGCGCGCCGCGTTCACGGGCCCTTTGCCGTCGAGCGGATCGCCCAGCGGCGTCACCACGCGCCCGATGAGCTCGTCGCCGACAACCGTGCGAATCACCTCGCCCGTGGCGTGTACCTCGTCGCCGGCACCCAGCTCTTGGCTCTCGCCCAGCAGCAGCGAGCCGATCCGGTCCTCGTCGAGGTTGAACACCAGGCCGCGCACGCCGCCGGGGAACTCCAGCAGCTCGTTAAGCTTCGCCTGCGGCAGGCCGCTCACGATCGCGATGCCGTCGCCGACGCGCTCGATGAGGCCGACGTGATCGACCGTCGCGCCCGCGTCGGCGCGCACGCGCTCCGGCACGGCCCGCAGCAGCCCCGTCATCCGGTCGGCCAGCGTACCTGCAAACGGCTTTGTCTCATCGCCCGTCGTCATGATTCGCCGCTGTCTTTTGCCTCAGCTTCGGGCTTGTTTTCAGGCCCTTCTCTCTTCTTCGGCGCGGCCGCCGGCGCCGCTTCGGCAAGCTCCTTCCGCGACGCGTCGAGCGCCTCGTCGAGCCGCTGACGCCAGTGCGACCGCACGCGCAGCGTGCCGAGCGCCACCTCGACGCCGGCGACGAGCGAGGCATCCTCCTCGACGTCGAGCTCGACGGCTTTGTCGCCAAGCTTCTCACCGAGAGCCTTGGCGAGCTGTTGCCTCGCCTTGTCGGAGAGCGCCGCGGCCGTGCGCACGGTCATGCGTCCCTCCTTCGCGCCGCGCTTGGCCTCGTCGAGGTCGGCGCCCTCAAGCCTGCCGATCCGCTCGATCACCTCGGCCACGGCGCGGTCGGTCAGCGAGTCGCCGCCCGACTCGAGCACTTTTCCGCATAAGGCGACGACCGTCCGGCTCAGCGCCTCGCCGAGGCCGTCGGCCGCGTGCGTCCACTCGCGGCGGATCGCGTCGCGCGCCCGCTCGACGAGGCGATCGGCCTCGCCGCGCGCCTCATCGAGCATCGCCGTGCGGCGTTCCTCGGCCGCGTGCTTCGCCTCGTCCAGGAGCTGGTCGCGCTGCCCGTCGATCTCGTGTTGCTTCGCCTCGGCCGCCTGGCGCCCCTTGTCTGCCTCCTGCGCCTTGCGCTCGGCCGCGTCATAGCGCGCCTTGATCTGGTCCTCCCGCTGCTGCATCGTCCGCCGCACCGGCTTGTACAGCACGAGATAAAGAATCACGACGAGCGCGAAGAAATTGAGCGCCTGAAACGCTAGGGTGGCCCAGAAGCTCACAGCAGTAGCCCTCCGTCTCCTACAGGACAAACAGAAGTATCAGCGCAACGACCAGGCAGTAGATGGCCGTCGACTCGATCATGGCGAGGCTGACGAACAGCGTCCGCGTCAGCGTGTTGCGCTCATCGGGCTGACGCGCGATCGCGTCGAGGGCCGCCGCGGCGGCCCGCCCCTCGGCGAGTGCAGGCCCGATCGACCCGATGGCGACGGTGAACCCGGCCACGATGATAGCGATGATTTCCTTGTCCATCTATGTGCTCTCCTTTGCGAGTTTCATTGCGCGCTTCTGCTCCAGCCGCACGGCGCCGCCGATGTAGACCATCGCCAGCACGGGGAAGATGTAGGCCTGCACGACGGACGTGATCAGGCCGAGAAACATCATGAACAGCGGCACGACGAGCGGCACGATCGAGACAAGCACGCCGACGATGAGCCCGCCGCTCATGATGTTGCCGAACAGCCGAACCGCCAGCGAGAGCGTCCGCGATATCTCGCCGATGATGTTGAGCGGCAGCATGAACGGCGTCGGCCGCAGGTAGTTCATGAAGTAGCCGCCGACGCCCTTGACGACGATCCCATAGAACGGCACCGAGAGGAAGACGATGAGCGCGAGCGCCACCGTCGTCGCCGGATCGCCCGTCGGTGACTCGACGACGGGGATGTTCGACACGAGGTTGAGCGCAAGCACGAACAGGAAAAGCGTGGCGATCAGCGGGAAGTAACGTCCGGGCCGGTCGCCGACGATGTTCCGAATCTCGTTGTCGAGCCACGTCACGAGGCCTTCGAGCGCAAGCTGGAGGCCGCTCGGGCGTTTGGCGCTGAGCCGGCTGCGGATGTACAGGGCGACGACGGTCAGCAACGCGATGAGCCACCACGTGACCCACACGGTCTCCGTGATCGGCACGGGCCCGATCTCGAATACCGTCGGCGCCTTGAACAGGTTCTTTGCCGCCGCGATCATCGAAGCCTCGACCTCCATACTGCGCACCACCGCGCCGCGACGAAACCGGCCACATAGCCGACAAGACCGGCGAGCGACAGCATCGCCGCCGCTACGGCGCCGGGCGCAAACAGCAGGACTCGCAGGCCGGCCGCGCCGATGGCCCCGCCGACGCGTACCTCACCTGATGCGAGCAGCGTGGCCGTCCGGCGGACGAGCGCGAAGTACACGCAGCCGACGGCGAAGCCGCCAAGAGCGCACAGCGCACTCATCACGGCCTCGATCATCGCTCCCTCCGGATGTGCTGCCACGCGCCGATACACCCGATCGCCAGCCCGACGACGACCAGCGTGAGCGCCCACGAGATTGTGCTCTCGGCCTTGCTGTCGATCCACCGGCCCAGAAAGCCGCCGCCGACGGCGGGCAGCACGACCATCCAGCCGACGCTGCCGATCAGGCCGAGGTTCTGCCAGAAACCGCGGTCGCCTTCTTTGCGCGCGCGCTTGATGCGCTCGGCGCGGTCGGCCGTGCGCTTCGACGAGAGCGGCCCAAACGCCTCGTCGTCACGATCGGACGTGTCGTTCTTCATATTTCATCATCTTGCGCCAGGCGCTCAGCTCCATGTCGGCGAAGCTCGTGAGCGCCTCGCGGTGCACGTCGCGCTCGCGTTCGAACTGCTGCTCGACGACGCGTTCGAGCTCGTCGAGGTCGCCCGACGCTACGGCCTGACGCGTGGCGAGCTGCACGCGGTCGGGCGTCACACGCAGCGCGCCGCGATCGACGGCCGCGTACTGCTCGCCGCCCGTGCTGGGCCGGTACATAAGGATGCCCGGCACGGTCGTCGTCAGGAAGTGCTCGTGCCCGGGCTCGATGCCGAACCGCCCGCTCGCGTCCTCGGCCTGCACGCTGCGGACCGGCTCGTCGACGATCACGCGCGTCGGCGTCGTCACGATGAGCTGCATCTCGCGCCGCCCGTCAGGCATCTTTTCCCTCTGCGCTCTCCACGCGCTCCGCGGTGAGTTCTTCTTCCTTCTCAGCCGGCGCCTTGACTGCACGGCCTTGCGCCTCGCTGATCGGCCCGATCATGTACAGCGCCGACTCGTTTGCCTCGTCGAGCTCGCCCTTGAGGATGGCGCTGCAGCCGGCGATCGTCTCGGCGAGCGGCACGCTCTTGCCCGGCTTGCCCGTGAACTGCTCGGTCACGAAAAACGGCTGGGTGAGGAACCGCTGGAGGCGCCGCGCGCGCAGCACGACGCGGCGGTCGTCCTCGCTCAACTCCTCCATGCCGAGCATCGAGATAATGTCCTTGAGGTCGTTGTAGTGCGCGATCGTGCGGCGCACGGCCTGCGCGACCTCGTAGTGCTCGTCGCCCACTGTGCGCGGGTCGAGCAGCTTCGACGACGACTCAAGCGAGTTGACGGCCGGGTACAGGCCCTGCGCCGCCATGTCGCGCGAGAGCACGATGGCCGAGTCGAGGTGCGTGAACGTGTGCACGCAGGCGGGGTCGGTCAGGTCGTCGGCCGGCACGTAGACGGCCTGCACCGACGTGATCGCCCCGCGTCCGCGCGAGCCGATGCGCTGCTCGAGGTCGCCGATCTCGCTCGCGAGCGTCGGCTGGTACCCGACGCGCGACGGCATCCGCCCCAAGAGACCCGAGACCTCCATCCCCGCCTGGACGAAGCGGAACACGTTGTCGATGAACAGCAGCACGTCCTGGCCCATCTCGTCGCGGAAGTGCTCGCTGATCGTCAGCGCCGTCAGGCCCGTGCGGAACCGCGCGCCGGGCGGCTCGTTCATCTGGCCGAAGACGAGCACGGAGCGCTCGAGCACGCCGCTTGCGCGCATCTCGTCCCACAGATCGAGCCCCTCGCGCGAGCGCTCGCCGATGCCGCCGAAGACGGCGACGCCCTTGTGCTTCTCGAGCGTCGTGTGGATCAGCTCCATGATGAGGACCGTCTTGCCGACGCCCGCGCCGCCAAACATGCCCGCCTTGCCGCCGATCGGCATGGGGGTCAAGAGGTCGATCACCTTGATGCCGGTCTCGTAGATCTCGTCGGAGGCACGCTCCTCGGTGAGCGACGGCGCGGGCTGGTGGATCGGACGGCGCGCAACGTCGGCGGCGAACGGCTCGCCGTTGTCGATCGCCTCGCCGAGCACGTTGAGCAGCCGGCCAAGGACCGGCTTGCCGACGGGCACGCTGATCGGCGCGCCCGTCCGACGCACCGGCCGACCACGCTCCAGGCCGGCCGTGAACGACATGGCGATCGTCCGCACGCGGTCCAGCCCGGCGTGCTGCTGCACCTCGAGAACGACCGGCCGGCCATCGCCGCTCGCCTCACCGTGAGGCGCCTCGACGACGAGCGCCTCGAACAGCGCCGGCAGCTCGCCATCAAACACCACGTCGACGACCGAACCGCGCACACGCGCGATCCGGCCCGTCGCGACGCCATGTGTTGCGCTCTGAGAGCCCGTGCGCATACGCCCCTCTCGACAGCTTGCCGCGGGAGGATAACACAGGCCACCGTGCCCGCGCGAGAGCGGCCTGGCAAGCAAAGCGCGTGGCCCCTACGTGAGCGCGCGAATGCTATACTGCGCGCGACGATGCCATGACGACGCCAAGGAACAACCCAGGGAAGCCGAAGCTCGGCGTGAGCACGTGCCTGCTCGGCGAGCGGGTGCGCTACGACGGCGGGCATAAGCGCGACCGGTTCATCACCGACGAGCTAGGGCGCTTCGTCGAGTTCGTGCCCGTCTGCCCCGAGGTCGAGGTTGGGTTGCCCACGCCGCGGCCGCCGCTGCGGCTCGTCGGCCGGCCCGACTCGGCCCGGCTCGTGTTCGCCCAGTCAGGCGAGGACGTCACCGACCGCATGGAGGCCTGGGCACGACAGCGCTGCGCCGAGCTCGAGAAGGAGAACCTCTGCGGCTACATCTTCAAGAGCAAGTCGCCCAGCAGCGGCATGGCGCGTGTGAAGGTCTACGACGAAAACGGCGTCCCCGTGAACAAGGGCGTCGGCGTCTTCGCCCGCGTCTTCATGGAGCACTTCCCCCTGCTGCCGGTCGAGGACGAGGGCCGGCTCCACGACCTGCCGCTCCGCGAGAATTTTCTCGAGCGCATGTTCGCGGTGAAGCGGTGGCAAGAGCTCGTGGAAGCCGGCAGGCGGCGCGGCGCCCTCGTCGAGTTCCACGCGCGCCACAAGCTCCTCATGATGTCGCACAGCCCGAAACACCTTAGAGAACTCGGCCGCCTCGTCGCCGAGGCGAAGAAGCACTCACCGGCGGAGCTGTACGGCGGGTACTTCGAGGGCTTCATGCACGCGCTCGGGCTCATGGCGACCGTGTCGAAGCAGTGCAACGTGCTCCAGCACGTCATGGGGTACTTCAAGAAACACCTGACGCCCGACGAGAAACAGGAGCTGCTCGAAGTCATCGACCAGTACCGCCGCCGCACAATCCCCCTCATCGTGCCGATCACGCTGCTCAACCACTACGTGCGCAAGTACCGATCAGCCCTCGGCGACAGCGGCGCCTACCTCGCCCAGCAGCACTACCTCCACCCCCACCCCGCCGAGCTCAGCCTCCGCAGCGCCATCTGAGCGACACCGCTACGGCGTCCCGTCGCCCCCCCCAGCTCGACCGGGAGCCCGACATCCCCGTTGACGTCGATGCCGAGCGCCTGTATAAGAGGCCCACTTCGCAAGGGATGCCGCGATGGAACTGATCGACCTGCACACGCACACGATGCTGAGCGACGGGGAGCTGATCGCCTCGGAGCTGGTGAACCGCGCCCAGGTGCGCGGCTACACGGCGATCGGCCTGACCGACCACGTCGACGCGTCGAACCTGGAACATGTTGCCGAGGCGGCGCTTCGGGTGGCCGAGGCGCTGAACAAGCACCAGCCTGTGACCGTGATCCCTGGGGTCGAGCTGACGCACGTGCCGCCGAGCCAGATCGCCGAGCTGGCCCAACGCGCCCGCGAACTGGGCGTTCCCCTGGTGTGCGTCCACGGCGAGACGACGGCCGAACCGGTCGCCCCTGGCACGAACCGTGCTGCCCTGGAAGCCCCGATTGACATCCTGGTGCATCCGGGGCTCATCAGGGAGGCCGACGCCCGGCTGGCGGCCGAACGCGGCATCTACCTGGAGCTCAGCGCCCGCAAGGGCCACTGCATCACCAACGGGCACGTGGCCCGCACGGCGCTCGCGGCCGGGGCGAAGCTCGTCGTCAACACCGACGCGCACGCGCCCGACGACCTGCTGACGCCGGCCTCGTGGGAGGCCGTCGCCCGCGGCGCGGGGCTGAGCGCCGAGCAAGCCGAGGAGGTCGCCCAGAACAGCCGGACGCTCGTCGACAAAATCACTACCACGCGTGCGCGCCCGCGATAAGCGGGCGGGGAGCAAACCCGAGATGGCCAAGAAAACCGCCGCCGCCAGACGTCAGGCCAAACAGGGGAGAGGCGGCGCTGCCGACGAGCAACAGCCGGGCGCTGCAGGGCAGGCTCCGACGACCGAGGAGCGGTTCGCCGCGTTCTCGGCCCGCTACCAGTGGCACTTCATCGTCCCGCTGGTGGCTGCGATCGTCGTCGTGATCGTGCTCGCGGTCGGCTCGAGCCAGCGCTCCAAACGTCGTCGCGCCTCGCTGGCGGCCTTCGAGAGCGCCGGCAGCATCGAGGAGTACGACGCCGTGGCCGGCAAGTACGGCGGCAGCTTCGTGGCCGCTCGTGCGCTGGTGGAAGCCGGCGACCTACTCTACGAGCAGGGCGACTACGCCGAGGCGCGCCGCCGATACGAGGCCTACCTCGAGACCGACCCCGACCCGGCGCTCGCCATACTGGCGTGGACGGCCATCGTGCAGACCTACATCGCCGACAAGGACTACGCCGCCGGCATCAAAGCATGCGAGGAAGCTCTGGGCAGCGAGGAGATCGGCCCCGAGGCGCGCAAGATCGCTCAACGACAGATCTTCTACTACACCGCCTACTGCTACGAGCTCAGCGGCGATCTCGGGACCGCCAGGGAATGGTACCAGAAGCTCACCGAGAGCCAAGAGCGCGGTGGTCCGTGGACGATGCTTGCCGACCGGCGTCTCGATGGCGTGCAGCACCGGCTGGATACGCAGCCCGACAACGCGCCAAAAAACCCCGAGAAAGATATTGACACGCCGAGCAATGATTGATAGCACACCGACGGTGTAATGCCGCTACGCGACCGCACCCATGGCCGCTCTACACTGTGGTCAGAAGGGAGGGATGAGTACACGGAAGACCACGAGGCCGGAGCCGGGGTGTCTGCATACCATAGACCGAGACAGCTTACCGTCCTTGCCGAGTGCGCACGCCTCGTCGAGCACGACGAGGTCGCTTCGGCAGAGACGGCGCAGATAGCATCACGTGGCGGGCTGATGGCCCGCACCAGGAGAAGTTTATGAGACTGCTTGTGGTCTTTTGCGCAGCGCTCGCGGCGTTGATGGGTGCCACCGACAGCCCGGCCCAGGAGGCCGGCGTCATCCCCGGTGTGAGCAACCTGTTCATCGGCGCAGAGTTGCGGACCCGGGCCTTCTGGATGGAGAACCTCTCTGACCTCGAGGACAGCGGAACAACCCAGACGACCGACGACGGCGTCGCCGAGTTGGTCGACGATGATTTCGGGTATATCGAGACACGCGTCCGCCTGACGACCGAAGCCGAGTTCACCGACGGTGGCGTGTGGCTCAAGCTGACCTTCGAAGGCCTCGGCCGGTGGGGCCAGAATGACGAGGGCTGGGACTCGAACGTAGTCGAAGCGCTCGTCAGCATCCACAACATCGGCGACAGCGCCTGGTCGGCGCTGCTCGGCCGCCAGTACCTCCACTGCGGCCGCGGCCTCCTGATCAGCGCGAACGAGCTGGAAATCGAGCACGACGCGATCCTCATCATCGGCGAGTACCTGCCTTGGACCATCTCGGTCGCCGGCATCAAAGCCGTCGAAGGGGACGCGGACGACCTGAACATCTACCTGCTCGACGTCGACTGGGCCCCGACCGAGTCGACGCTGTCGGGCGGCGGATACGTGATCCTGCTCGATGACAGCCGCGACGACTCGGATCGCGAGCCGATCGTCATCGGCGTGCGCGGCGGGTACGACCCCGACAACGGGCTGGCGCTGTGGGGCGAGTTCGTCTACGAGACGGGCGACAACGAGGCGCTCGACAAGAAAGCGTGGGCGCTCGACCTCGGGGCGACCTACATGATCGACACCTCGTGGAACCCCACGGTCAAGGTCAACTACCTCTACGCCACCGGCGACGAGGACGCCGCCGACGGCGATGACGCGACCTTCGACCCGTTGTTCAACTACACCCGCTACGGCGAGGCGTTCTCGCCCGATCTGAGCAATATCCAAATCATCAACGCGGGCGTGGCGATCCAGCCGAGCGACCGCACAACGGTCAGCCTCGACTGGTTCCACTACACCCAAAATGAGGCAGCCGCCATGTCGATGGCCAACCCGCGCATCACGGACGCCGGCGTCACAGCGATGACCACGGGCGCCGACGACGAGCTGGGCTACGAGCTCGACCTCGGTGTGCGGCACAACTACACCGACAAGGTGACCGCCTCGTTGGTGGTGGCGCTGTTCGTCCCAGGAGACGCCTACGTTTCTGACGCGGACGACGCTCTCGAGATCAAGGGCACGATCCTCGTCAGCTTCTAAGGCCCGGTTCACCAGAGAGAAAGAGTGCGGCCCCCTTTTCAGGGGGCCGCTTTTTTCTCGCCCCGCTTCCGGCATCGCCTCCCAGCTAGAACGCCGAAGAGAAGAGCAACGCGCCCTATGCCGTCCGTGAGCGGGGCTTGCCGTCCTTTGTATTCCATCGCATTTTTATGCTTGACAACGCCGATCTCATCGCGTATGGTGTTTGCTGTAGGATTTGGGTGACCACAACCGGGCGCCGATTGCTCGGCGGGGCAGATGAGCGATCCGGACGAAATCCTCACCATCAAGCAGGTCGCCAAGTACCTGAAGGTCAACGAGCGGGCCGTCTACAAGCTGGCTCAAGATGGCACCATTCCGACCGTCAAGATCGCCAACCAGTGGCGGTTTCGCCAGTCAATGATCGACGGGTGGCTCGACCTCCAGATGAGCAGCCACCTGCGCAACCACAACGGCGTCCCTCAGCTCGGGGAGGCCGAGGCCGGCGTCTCGATCGCCGACGCCGTTCGGCCCGGGACGATCCGCCTCGATCTGGACGCCACCACCAAGGGCGAGGCGCTCGACGAGCTCGCCGGCGTCATCACCAAGAACTACACCGTCCGCGACCCGGCCGGCTTTCGCCAGGCGGTCCACAACCGCGAGCGGCTCTGCTCGACGGCCATCATCGAGCAGGTGGCGCTGCCGCACCCGCGCTACAACGGGAGCCGCTTCTGTAGGGAGCTCGCGATCGCCGTTGGCCGCTCGCGCCGCGGCATCGACTTCGGCGGCCTCGACGGCAAGCCGACCCATCTGGTGGTGATGCTGTGCGCGCCGAACGACGCCCTGCACCTCCAGGTGATCGCCAAGCTCGGGCGACTCATGGGCAACCCCGCGCTCAGGCGCGAGCTGCTGGGTGCCTCGGGGCCGGAGGAGTTCGTCGACCTGATTCGGAAGCGCGAAGCGCCGTAGATCTGAGGAGACACTCTCAGCGAGGACTGGAGCTATTGGCACTCGTGGGGAGCAAGCAAGCAGGAGAAAAGGAGACGGAGGAGGCGATGGTCTTGGGCAAGCAACTCCAGCAGCTTTCCAAGCTGCAGAGCTTCGACAACAGAATGGACGACCTCTACAAGGACGGGCTGCCGACCGAGGACTCGAGCCGCAAACTGGGCCCAAAGCAAAAGGTGTTTTTGCGCCAGCGCAACTCAATGGTGCGCAACCTTGACGGCACGCTCGTGCACCGCTACGAGCGGATGCAGCAGTCCCGCATCAGGGGCAACGCGATCGTCCCGGTCGTCAACGAGGTCTGCCAGGGCTGCTACATGGTGGTGACCAAGTCGCTCGTGGCCGAGCTCATGGAGGGCGACTCGCTCGTCACGTGCGAGCATTGCGGCCGGATCCTCTACATCGAGTAGGGCCGGCCGCCGCCGCGTCTGCGACGCGGACGCGTCGCGACCGTTGCTCGTGACCAGCCGACCCCGTTCCGGAGCGCGAACCCCGCAGGCCGGCACGCGCTCCTCAAGGGGCGTTTACCCTATTCGCCAGCCACCACGAACCTCTCCGTCCACGGCGCGCGCGCCGGCGCCTCGCCTTTCACCATCTCGCGCCATTTCTCGTCGGTGAGCCGGTCGCTCATCGGGTGCTTGAACTCGTAGTGCGACAGGACCGGCCCGGCACCCGCGATCGTCGCGCCGCCCGGCGAACCGGCCCCGCCCGGCATCTTCCAGACGACCCACATCAGGTCCACCGGCCCCGTTCCTTCCTCGACCACGAGGCCCGAGTTCGGGTCGGTATGCACGTCGGCCACGATCGTCGTGCGCTTGCTGTCGGCCGTCAGCTCGCCGATCGCGTTGTCGAGCGTCTCGCCGAAGTCCTTGATGTAGCGGAGCTCGTTCTGGTCGAGCGGCTCGCCGCTGAGCTCCTTGATCGACAGCGCCAAGATCCGCCGCAGGAGCCGGTCGGTCCGGCGGAAGCGCCAGTCCATCTCCTCCGAGAGCACGCCGAGCTCCTTGAGCCCGCTGTGCGTCATCGCGTTGAGCGCGACAAGCTCGGCGTACAGCGCCGGGACCGGCTCGACGAAGCCGGGCGGCTCGGCCGGTGGCGGCTCTGGGGCGGCGGAGCCGACCATCGCATACGACTGCTTCACGTACAGGATCGTGTCGTGCCGGAGCTGCGACCATGAGGCGACGGCCGCGTTGAGCGCCTTGTCCGTATACGCCTCGGTCTGCATGAAGCTGGGGTAGCCTGCTCCGAACGGCGCGAGCAGCGTCCGGAGCGACGCGAGCCACGACCAGTACAGGTTCTGGTGCCAGTCGCCGGTATCGAAACCCCCGAAGAGCTCGCGCAGCTCGCCCACGTGGCGGGCGTAGTCGCTGTAGTCCGTGTCGCCCTCAGCGTCGAGAATGTCGAGCGCGCGCGCCGAGCCGAGGATGTGCATCACGTCGAGTCCGCGTGGGAAGCCGCGAATCGGGCCGAGCGCCGACATCGTGTAGGTGAACGGCAAGGCTTCGCCTTGCTTGGACGAAGCCCGAGGGCTTCGTCGGGTACCCTCGCCGGTGTATGGCAGGTTCACCAGCCGGCCCATCACGTACGAATCGGGCACGAACCGCTGGCCCATGAACCGCATCCCCGTGGTCGCCTCGAGGGTGCCGAGCACCTCCTCGTCGGTGTACTCCTCAACCGGCTTGAGGCCCGTGCCGCCGTAGATGAGCGGCGAGCGCTTGCCTGCCAGCCGCAGCCGCACGGCGTCGAGATACTCGTCGCTCCAGATCGCACCCGCGATGCGATCCTGCGTCGTGTAGTCGTCAACGCTGAGGTCATCGGAGAAGCCGACGAAGAAGGCGGTGACCTCGTAGATGCGCTGCCACTTGGCGTAGAGCGCCTCGTTGCGCATCAGGTCCCTGGCAACAAAGAGCGCCTGGAGCGTCTGACGATTCGCCATCGCCTCGGTCACGAGCGCGTCGTTGATGCCCTTCGCCTCGTCGTTGCCCTTGAGCAGGAACGTCATCCGGCCGAACCACATCATCGCCCTGAAGTAGCGTGTGAGCTTCTCGCTCTGCGTGTAGTGACCGCGGGGGACGTACTGCGAGTAGTCCTCGTTGTAACCGAAGAGCGGGCTCATGGCGAAGCCCGCGTGCGCCTCGATCAGGGCGAGCTCCTTCGCCACCATCTCATCGACGTTGAGACGGCTGATCGTCTCCGACTTGGGCTCCCACGCCGGATCGAGCAACTTCATCGCCACCACGAAGTAGGCGACGTTGGCCCTGTGGGCGTCCTTCTCCCGAGGATGAAGGGGCCTGGTCGGCGCTGCCACGAACGCGCCCGCCGAGTCGCCGATCATCGCCTGGCAGATCGCCTTGAGGTCGTCGTAGAAGTGCTCCTCCTCGATCTGCTTGAGCGCGTTGTCGAACAGCACGTGGTACAGGTGCAGCACGCTGTCGCTCGTGACGACAATCGGTATCTGGCGGTGCTGAAGGTGCTTGTACGCGTTGCTGAACAGGTCGGTGCCCGGCCCGGGCACGACGACGAAAGCGTTCTTCACCAGAGCTACCCGTGCCGCGTTCGACGCAAGGTGCGCCTTGAGCTGCTCGAGGTTCTTCACCCCCGCCGGATCGAGCGGCAGCTTCACCTGCGGCGCGTTCGGCTCGACGGTGTACTCAATCGGCGTGTAGTACTTCAAGAAAAGCGCTTTGAGTGCCTCGGTCTGTTCGTCGATCGCCTCGGCAGGTTCAGCGCACTGCGCGACGGCCGAGCAGCCGATCACCACAAGACACAGCAATACTCCTGCGCTCGCGTTCATGGTTCCACCCCGGTTTTCATGAGGTCTGTGTTGCTCCGGCACTGCTGGGCCGCCGGGCAGCCAATCGGTTCATACGATACTACCACAGTCAATTCTGACACAAGGCGCCCGGGTTATGTTCCGCCGTCGCTGCTCTTGAACCAGGCAGGAGGTGACCCTATAGTCGCGCCGAACCGAGGTGACCCCAACGGCGTGAACACATCGTGCCCGAGACCCGCGTGGAACCTCCTCCCGTCAGCCGCCCGCCACCCGGCAAGGCAGCGTGGCCCTTGAGGCGCCTCGTGCCGCTCGGGGCCGCGCTCGTGATCGTCGCCCTGGCGGCCGTCCTTCGGCTCGAGGGGCTTGGCCGCGACGGGCTGTGGTTCGATGAAACCGTCTCGCTCGGCTACGCGCAGCAACCGCTCAGCCACCCCGGGCATTGGAACAACGGGATGGCGCTGTTCCACACGGTCCTGCACGGGTGGATCCGGATCGCCGGCGAGAGCGAGGCGGCCCTGCGCTTCCCGTCGGCCGTGTTCGGGATCGCCGCGGTGGGCTTGCTCATCACGCTCGTTAAGCGGATCAACGGATGGACGGCGGCGCTCGCGGCCGGGTTGATGCTCGCGCTTGCGTGGCGCCACGTCTACTACAGCCAGGAAGCGCGCAGCTACAGCCTCTTCATCCTGCTCGCGATCCTGACAACGCTCCTGCTCGTGCGCCTGCTCGAACGGCCGGGCACGGGCCGGCTCGTCGCGTACGGCGTCGTCCTCGCGGCGCTCGCCTACTCGCACTACCAATGGGTCTTCGTCGTGGTGTTCCACAACCTCGCCGTGCTGATCTCGCGGCGGCGTGTCGGCTGGGGCTGGCTGTGGCTGCACCTGGCCGTCGCCGCCGCCTACGTGCCGCAGATCGTCCTGGGCCTTCTGCCGCACAGGGGCTGGTCTCCCCACTACATCGGGAGATACCCGAGCCTCGGTGAAGCGCTCTGGTGCGTGCAGGACGCGTTCGGCCTGCCGCTTCAGCGCGCGATCATCGGCCCCTTGCCAAGCGGGCAAGGGCTCAACCTGCTGGCCGTCTACCTGCTGCCGCTGGTCATAATCGCCGGAGTCGCCGCCTGCTTCGTGCCGTTGGCTGTTCGGCTCGTGCCTGCACTCAAACGAGCCTTGCCAGACCTGACGCGGTTCACCGCGCCGCGCTCGGCGCAGTCGCGCCTCAATCTCACGTGGCTTCCGCTGCTGTGGTTCGGGGCGATGTTCGTCCTGCCGTTTCTCATTGCCCAGGCGGGTGCGCCGGTCTTCCGGTGGCGCTACATGGCCGGCAGCTTGCCCGTGTACTGCTGGTTCATCGGTCTCGCCGTTGCCGCGTTGCCGGCGTGGTGGCTGCGGGTGCCGGCGCTGGCCGTCTGCATCGCGCTTACCGTGCCGGCCGTCGAGACGATGAAGAGCGTGCCAATGCGCGAGGACTGGCGCGGCTGCGCCGAAGACATCGCGGCGCAGCAGCGGCCGGGCGACCGCATCGTGGTCTCGCACTTCCGTATGGAGATAGCTTTCCGGCGCTACTACCGGGCGGGCCTGCCGATCACGGGCATCGACTTCCGCACGACGGGCGACGAGGAGATCGCGAACGCGCTCGGATGGGACGAGCCGCCCGAGCGCGTCTGGCTCGTCGTGAGCCACAACCCAACGCCCGTCATTATCGACTACTTCAAGCACCGCCCGGACTACAGGCTCATGCGCCACTACGACACCGAGTTCCTGGGGATCGACCTGCTCCTGTTCGAGCAGATCGAGGCGAAGAGCCCGCCCGAGGGATGAGACCCGCGCGAAGGCCACCGGCGTCGCCGCCAGCCCGCAGGCTCCTCCAAACACGGTGTTACATACGAGGACCAGCCGGGACCTAGGGCAAGCACACGAATCGGGTTGAACTGGTGTCAACGCACAGCGGCAAGCCCCGGTAGGGGCGTCTGGCAGTAGCCGCCGACGCTTTGCGTCGGACAGGCGCAAGCCCGTGGGAAGCGGAATCGAAGAAAAACACCGGGAGCCCCGTCAGGGGCGATTGAGCTCGCGCGTTCAATCGCCCCTGACGGGGCTCGCTCTTCCTGCGGCTTTTCATTCCACGGGCTGGCGCCCGAGGCTACTGCCAAACGCCGCTCCGCGGCTCACGCGGGACGACCGCACGTGCATGCGCTGTGCAGAATGCGAGCTACTCCTTCTTCTTCGCCGCGAGGAGGCGGTTGACGGCGCTGAGGTAGGCTTTGGCGCTCGCCTCGATGATGTCGGTGCTCGTGCCGCGGCCGGTCGTTTCCGTTGAGCCGCTGCGGAGCCGCACGATCACCTCGCCGAGCGCGTCCTTGCCGCTCGTGACCGACCGGAGCGTGAAGTCGAGCAGGCGGCACTTGAGCTTCGTGATCCGGTCGACGGTCTTGTAGGCGGCATCGACCGGCCCGTCGCCCGTCGAGGCGTCCTGGAGCACCTTCTCGTCCTTGATGAGGCGCACCGTCGCCGTCGGCACGGTCCGATTGCCGCTCGTGATATTGAGATAGTCGAGCCGGTAGGTCTCCGGCACGTCGAGGAGCTCCTCCTCGATGAGCGCGGCGAGGTCGTCGTCGTAGACTTCCTTCTTCTTGTCGGCGAGCTTGATGAACTCGTCGTAGAGCCGCTCGAGCTGGTCGCCGCCCAACTCGTAGCCGAGCTTGCCGGCGCGCATGCGCAGGCCATGCTTGCCCGAGTGGCGGCCGAGCACGATCTTCGACTCGGCCCAGCCGACGTCGGCCGGCTTCATGATTTCGTAGGTGCGGCTGTCGCTCAGCACGCCGTGCACGTGGATGCCGGCCTCGTGCGCGAACGCGTTATCGCCGACGATCGCCTTGTTCGCCTGCACCGTCATGCCGGTCAGCCGGCTCACAAGCCGGCTCGTCTTCACGATCTGTTGCGACCGGATCCCAGTCGTGAGGCCCGGGAACAGATCGCGGCGCGTGCGGATCGACATGACGACCTCCTCGAGCGAGCAGTTGCCCGCGCGCTCGCCCAGGCCGTTGACCGTGCACTCGACCTGGCGCGCGCCGGCGGCGACGCCCGCGAGCGAGTTGGCGACTGCCAGGCCCAGGTCGTTGTGGCAGTGGACGCTGACCACCACGTCGCGGCCGTGCTTCGTCTCGTCGCGCAGGGAGGCGATGACGCGGCCAAACTCGTCGGGCAGCGCGTAGCCGACCGTGTCGGGGATGTTCACCGTCATCGCGCCGGCTTCGACGACGGCGTCGAACACCTCGGCGAGGAAGTCGAGCTCCGTGCGCGACGCGTCCTCGGGCGAGAACTCCACGTCGTCGCAGAAGCTCTTCGCATAGGCCGTCATCTCGGTGGCGGCCTTGAGGATCTCGTCCTTGGCCTTCTTGAGCTTGTACTTACGGTGGATCTCGCTCGTGGCCAGGAAGACGTGGAGGCGCGGATGCGCGGCCTTCTCGAGCGCCTTGGCGGCGGCATCGACGTCCTTCTTGACGCAGCGCGCCAACCCCGCGACCGTCACACCTCTGGCCTCGGCGGCTACCTGGCGGACGGCCTCGAACTGCTCCTTCGACGAGACCGGGAAGCCGGCCTCGATCACGTCGACCTTGAGGCGCTGGAGCTGCCGGGCGATCTCGAGCTTCTCGCGCACGCCCATCGCCGCGCCCGGCGACTGCTCGCCGTCGCGCAGCGTCGTATCGAAGATCAACACCTTCTCAGCCATGGCTCCAACTCCTCGGTTTCAACAGCCACCGATCAAGAGGAACTCACCACGGAGAGCACGGAGAACACGGAGAGCCTCTGCCGGCGCGGCGTGCGCCGCGCCGCATCTCTGCCGCCTCTGTGCACCGCCGTCCCCGGCGGCCTCTGTGGTGAATCCTGCCCTGCCGATCTGTGTCATCTGTGAAACCTGTGGCGGCAATTACTTCTTCTTGTCCTGAATGAACGGCATCATCGCGCGCAGCCGGCCGCCGACCTCCTCGATCGGGTGCGCCTGGCCCGCGCGCTTGAGCGCGCTGTAGACGGGCCGACCCGCCTGGTTCTCGAGCAGCCACTCGCGCGCAAACTGCCCCGTCCTGATCTCGTTGAGGATTTCGACCATCTCCTGGCGCGCCTCCTCGCCGATGATGCGCGGCCCGCGCGTCAGGTCGCCGTACTCGGCCGTGTCGCTCACCACCTCGCGCATCCCGCTGATGCCGCGCTGGTAGATGAGGTCGACGATGAGCTTCAGTTCGTGGCACACCTCGAAGTAGGCCACCTCGGGCTGATAGCCGGCCTCGACGAGCGTCTCGAACGCGGCCTGGATCAGCGCTGTCGTGCCGCCGCACAGGATCACCTGCTCGCCGAACAAGTCGGTCTCCGTCTCCTCGGCGAACGTGGTTTCGAGCACGCCGGCGCGCGTGCTGCCGATCGCCTTGGCGTGCGCGAGCGCAAGCACTTTCGCGTTGCCGCTCGCGTCCTGCTCGACGGCGATCGCGCACGGGATACCCGCGCCGGCGACGTACTCGCGGCGCAGCAGATCGCCCGGCCCCTTCGGCGCGACCATGTACACGTCGATGTTTTCCGCGGGCTTGATCTGGCCGAAATGGATGTTGAACCCGTGCGAAAACACGAGCGCCTTGCCCGCCGTCATCGCCGGCTCGATCTCGCTCGTGTAGACGCGGGCCTGCACCGTGTCGGGCAGCAGGAGCTGAACGATGTCGCCCTGCTTTGCGGCCTCGGCCGCCGTCATCGGCGTGAAGCCGTCGGCTTTGGCGCGCGCGTAGTTCGCGGTGCCCTCGAGCTCGGCGACGACGACGCTGACGCCGCTGTCGCGCATGTTCTGCGCCTGCGCGTGCCCCTGCGCGCCGTAGCCGATGACGGCGACCGTCTTGCCCTTGAGCGCGCCCAGGTCCGCATCGTTGTCGTAGTACATCTTCGCCATGTCTCCAGCTCCTCCTTCATCGACCATCGCCAGCGTGCGAGGAATTTTTGACAGGATTTACAGGATTTACAGGATCAGGAAAAATCCTGTCAATCCTGTTGATCCTGTCAAAGAGAAAGCTCCTTCTAACGTGCTTGAGGACGCGTGCGTCCTCAAGCACGCGCCATAGCCACCTTTCCCGTGCGCGCCAGCTCCTTGATCCCGAACGGGCGCATCAGGTCGAGAAACGCGTTGATCTTACCCTCCGTGCCGGTCACCTCGACGGTGAAGTGCCGCTCGCGCACGTTGACGATCCGTGCGCGGAAGATATCGACGACCTGCATAATCTCGGGCCGCGTGTGCGAGGTGACGTTGATCTTCACGAGCACGAGCTCGCGATCGACGAACTCGCCGCCCTCGAAATCGACCACCTTGATCACGTCGACGAGCTTGTTGAGCTGCTTGTTGATCTGCTCGAGGATGGGGTCGTCGCCCTCGACGACGATCGTCATGCGCGAGATCGAATGGTCCTGCGTCTCGCCCACCGACAGGCTGTCGATATTGAAGCCGCGCGCGCTGAACAGGTTGGCCACGCGCGACAGCACGCCGAACTTGTTCTGAACCAGCACGGAGATTATGTGCTTCATCGGTCTCGTCTCCCGCTTCGCGTCTACAGCAACGTGTAGGAGCTCTCGTCTATCATCTCGTGAATGGCCGCCCCGGCCGGCACCATCGGCCACACGTCCTCCTCGGGGGCGACGAGGAAATCGATCCAGACCGGCCGCGCGGTCTCCTTGAGCGCCTCGTCAATGGCGGGCCGCACCTCGCCGGGCGTGCTGACGCGCATGCCGACGGCACCGTACGCCTCGGCGAGCTTGACGAAGTCGGGATGATACGTCGGCGCTGCTTCTTTCTGCGTCGGGGCCATGCGCGGCTCGCCGGAGCGGTCCGCGGTCTCGGCCAGGCACGTGTGCGAGTAGTTGCGCCCGTAAAACAGCCGCTGCCACTGGCGCACCATGCCGAGGTAGCGGTTGTCGAGAATGCACACGAGGAGCGGCAGCTTGTGATCGACGGCCGTGGCGAGCTCCTGCACGTTCATCTGGATGCTGCCGTCGCCGGCGAAGCAGACGACTCTCTTGTCCGGATTGCCGAACTGCGCGCCGATCGCCGCCGGGAACCCGTACCCCATCGTGCCGAGCCCGCCCGACGAGCAGAACGAACGCGGGTAGCGGTGCGTGAAGAACTGCGCCGCCCACATCTGGTGCTGGCCGACGTCGGTCGTGACGATCGCGTTGCCGTTGACCGCGTCGCAGACCTGCTCAATCACGTACTGCGGCTTGACCGGCCCGTCCGCCTCCTGCGTGTAGCGCAGCGGGTACTGCTCCTTCCACGCGGTCACTGTCTTGACCCAGTCGGCGTAGTCGCCCGGCTCGACGATCTCGTTGAGCTTCTCGAGCACGTGCTTGCAGTCGCCCACGACGGGGATGTCTACCTTGATGTTCTTCGAGATCGACGACGGGTCGATGTCGATGTGAATGAATCGCGCGTGGGCGGCGAACTGGTCGAGCCGGCCCGTGACCCGGTCGTCGAAACGCGCGCCGATCGCGATGACCAGGTCCGCCTCGCACACGGCCATGTTGGCGTACTTCGTGCCGTGCATGCCGAGCATCTTGAGCGACAGCGGGTGGGTCTCGTCGACCGCGCCGAGGCCCATCAGCGTCGTCGTGACCGGGATGCCCGTCTTCCGGATGAACGCCCGCAGCTCGTCCCAGGCGCCGCTCAGCAGGATGCCGCCGCCGGCGTACACAAGCGGCCGCTTCGCCTCCTTGACCGCCGCGGCCACCTTGCGGATCTGGCGCACGTGGCCTTCGATCGTCGGCTTGTAGCCGGGCAGCTCGTGCTTCTCGGGGTAGCGCTTCGACGACTCCGCCTTCTGCACGTCCTTCGGGATGTCGATCACGACCGGCCCCGGCCGGCCCGAGCGCGCGATGTAGAACGCCTCCTTGATCACCGACGGCAGCTCATCGGCCGTCTTGACCAGGTAGTTGTGCTTCGTGATCGGCCGCGTGATCCCGGTGACGTCCGCTTCCTGGAACGCGTCGTTGCCGATCATCGGGGTCGGCACCTGGCCCGTGAGCGCCACGATCGGGATCGAGTCCATGTAGGCCGTGGCGATCCCGGTCACGAGGTTCGTTGCGCCGGGCCCGCTCGTGGCGATGCAGACGCCCACCTTGCCGGTCGAGCGCGCATAGGCGTCGGCCATGTGCGCGGCCCCTTGCTCGTGGCGCACGAGCACGAGCTTCAGATCGGAGCGGTTGATCAGGTCGAAAATGTCGAGCACGGACCCGCCGGGGAAGCCGAAGATGACGTCCACGCCTTCCTTCACGAGGCAGTCGATGACCAGTTCTGCGCCCTTCATGGCTCGGTCCCTTTCATAATCTGCTGCATCCGTCGCGGCCGAGACGGCCGGCAAGGCGAAGCCTTGCCGCGCGTTTCGGGCAGCCGTGCGACGCGGAGGCGTCGCATAAGCGTCGGACTTGCGTGGCAAGTCCGCTTGCTCCGCAACAGCCGCCAGTATAGCAAATGGCCTGCCGCCTTACGCTCGCCGCCCGAAATCCCCGAGAACGCGCCCAACAAAAAAACCCACCGCCTTTCGGGCGGTGGGTTGGACTTGCTCTCGAGGGCTGCGGGCTAGGTCACGAGCGCGTCCGTCCCCATCCGCCCGTCCGTAAGGACGAGCAGGCCCACAAGCAATAGAATGGAGACGACGTCGCGCACTGTTTTCCTAGTACCTCAGCTAAGCTCTTTAGCCCTTCTATCGCAGGAAGCCGCCTCAAATCAAGCAAAATCGGTGCCTGGCTCGGCCGATCAAGGACTGGATCCGCTCGCCCGCAGCCGCGCAGCGGCGGCAGGTGGTAGCCTGGGCCGTCAGGCCCAGGAATGCTGACACGCAATAGCGCAGCATGAGCGCCGCAGGCGCGGCAGGTCCTGCTGCTGAGCGCGCCTCTGACGCCCCTACGGGGCTCAATGCGTCTTGCGCGAGTTCCAGACCTGGGCCTAACGGCCCAGGCTACCCCCTGGCGCGCCTACGGCGCTCAGGCCAGCTCCCCTGTGCTTGAAACGTGCGCTAACACATGCCATCGACCTGGCAAAGCCAGGCACCTTGCCCGCTAACCCGCATTTCTCACAACGCATGCACGTGGTGTCGTTCCGTGTGAGCCGCGTAGCGGCGATTGGCAGTAGCCTCGGGCGCAAGCCCGTGGGAAGCGGAATGGGAAAACACCTGGAGCCCTGTC
>Ga0307430_1000483_pt1 | contig 34607 bp, 28 predicted proteins | sample SalMarWE160130MG_FD_202159 | JGI IMG/M metagenome (GOLD analysis project Ga0307430, IMG submission 202159) | Salt marsh sediment microbial communities from the Plum Island Ecosystem LTER, Massachusetts, United States - WE1603-130 | ecosystem: Environmental > Aquatic > Marine > Intertidal zone >...
TGCTTGTGCGGGAACAGGCCCGTCAGCATCGTCCGACGCGCCGGCACGCAGAGCGGACACGCCGTGTACGCCCGCGTAAACGTCACCCCGCCCGCCGCGAGCCCATCGAACCTCGGCCGCATCGGCCGCGGCCCGCCATCCCACCCATGACGGTAGTAGAGCTGATGATCATTCAGAAGAAAAACGATGTTGGGTCGATCATTCTTCGCCACGGAACGCACTCTCCTATGCCTGAACTGTCACAGATAGCCTAGATCCAGCGCCGCACCCGGCGCTTATACGCCTCGTACTCGTCGCCGAACTGCCGCTCCAGGCCCCGTTCCTCGGGCACAACGAACCGCACCGTCAGCGCAACGACGAAAGCCGGGATGATAAACACCGGGGTCAGGCTCCCCAACACCACGAATGCCCCGACCAACGCCACGACCATGCCCAGGTACATCGGGTGCCGGCTGAACCGGTACAGGCCTGCCGTGACCAGCCGGCTCGAATCGCGAAACGGCTTGACCTCCGTACCCGCTTTCTTGAAGTGGAGCTCCGGCACCCACGCCAGCGCGAGCCCGGCAACCAGCAGGACCGCGCCGCCGATCCAATTCCACGGCGTCGGCACAACCCCCCTTATCCCCGGACACAGGAAATGCACCGCCACCATCACCGCGACCGCCGCCCAGAAATACGTCGGCGGCATCGGCACCCAGCGCGTCGTCGTCCTCTCGTCGTTGTTCTCCACTGCGACGCCTCCTAGAGGCCGAGAACATACCACACCCGGCAAGTTCTGCGGCAGAGATCGTGGAGTAAGTCGGCCAGCCGCCAAGCGAATCGAAGGCCCGCACGGCGAGCGGCCCGAAGGTCCGCAGAACCCAGCCCCGGGCACGAGGACATGTTGGAAAACCCCCGGCGCCGTGCCCACGCTGCCTGCCCCGAAGGGGCTCCATAAGACAGCCCAGGGCAACGCCCTGGGTCTGGAGGGAGCAAGAGATCACCACAGAGCCCGAAGGGCTTCCATAGGGTTTCTCTTTCAACAGCCCCACGAGCCCGCGAGATCAGCTTCAGCACCGCTGGCCGAGGCCGAACACCGCAGCGCTAGTCGCCCTGCAGCGCCTCGATGAGCGCAGCGGGATCGACGATCGGCCCCAGCGAGAACTCCTTCCCGTCGTGCGCCACTTCGATCGTCCTTCCTGTCTTCATTGCCAACGCCCAGAACCGCTCTGGCGTGATCTCGGGCTCGACCTGCGCGGCCAGCGCGTACACGCCGGCGATATACGGGATGGCCCAGCTCCAGCCCCCTTGCCGGTAGAAGGCGTATTCGTCGGCACCGTTGGGGCTTGCCGTTGTGCGAGAGCCGCTGGGAACCAACAGCCGGTCCGAAGGGTGCTCCTCATTCTCATACAGATCGCTCTCCCACCACATTGCAGGCAGATACGACTCGAACGCGTCAGGATCGCTCAGCGGCACACGACCCAGGGCATGGAACTTGAAGCCGTGCACCTCGTCGATGCACGAAGAGACGACAAGCATGCCGGCCTTCTTCGCCTCGTCGACCGCCGCCGTCATCTCCTCGTACCCTCGCTGCCCATGCCTCCATCCCACGCTGATGGAGATCACGCGGATCTTGCGGCCCTCCGGCAACTGCGCGTTGATCTCGAGGATCCGCCGAACCGCCTGCGCGTAGTAGGCGTAATTCAACTCGATACGACCTGCGTCCTTGTCACGGTCGAAGTTCCGCGATGCGATGTAGTAGAGGTCGGCTTCCGGGGCAACGCCCACCGTTTTCCCCACGGCGATTGAAGCCACGGCCGCCCCGTGCATGCCGGCATTCTCGTCGGGCGTGAGCGCAATCTCCTCGTAGAGGCGGAGGCGATCGACGTATTCCTGGTGCTCGATCTGAATGCCGCTGTCGATGATGGCAATGCCGACCCCGCGGCCCGTGATCCCCCGCTTGTGCAGCTCGCGGACGCCCAACCCCGGGTTTTTCCCCATCTCCAAAAGGGCTTGCGGATCGAAGCCCTCCGGCATCCGATCCCTGGGTGGCCATACGGTCCGGCTGTCGTGACTGGCGTAGAGTAGACTGTCGAGCGACTCGCGCAGATCGAGACCCGAGACATCATAGCCCCGCAAGTCCACGTCGAGCGGCGAACTGCGGTCCAGATTACGCGGAGGGAGCGCATCGAGCGCGCCGCGACCGTAGTCCGCCGGCTCCGGATGGTGCTCGATCTTCGGGAACGTGATCGGCGCCGGCTCCTCGGCTGATGGTGTCGATGCGGCGTTTGCTGTCCCGCAGGCGCTCAGGCAAACGACCACCAACAACGCCACAGACAATGACAGAAGCTTTCTCATGGCCTTCTCTCCTTTACTCCCCCTGCAGCGCCTTGATGAGCGCGACGGGATCGATGATCCGCCCCAGCGGGAACTTCTTGCCATCATGTTCCACGTCGATGGTCCGACCGGTCTTCATCGCAAGCGACCAGAACCGCTTCGGTGTGATCTCGGGATCGACCTGCGCCGCGAGCGCGTACACCCCGGCCGCGTACGGAATCGACCAGCTCAAACCACCCTGGCGGTAGAACACGTACTCGGCATCGCCGTTCGGGCTCGCCGTCGTCCGCGAGTCGCTCGGGGTCAACAGGAAGTCCGTATACGGAGCGCCCCGGTAGAAGCCCTCTGCCACGTGATGCCACGGCTGGCACGACTCAAACGCGTTGGGATCATCCAGCGGCTCACGACCCAGGCCGAGCAGCTTGAAGTCGGGGCCATGCACGTCGTCGACGCTCGAGCACACCACGAGCATCCCGGCCTCCACCGCCTCTTGGGCCGCCGCCGTCATCTCGTCGGCGCCCTTCTGGCTCGGATTCCATCCCACGCTGATCGAGATCACCCGGATCTTGCGGTCCTCCGGCAACTGCTCGTTGACCTCGAGGATCCGCCGCACAGCCTGGGCGTAGTACTCGAACGTCCTCGGGTGGCCCTCCTCGAGTGGCTCGAATGTCCACGACGCGATGAAATACAGGTCGGCCTCCGGGGCGACGCCGACCGTCTTGCCCACGGCGATCGACGCAACCGCCGCGCCGTGCATCTGTGGGTCCGTGCCGGGCCTGACGTTGATCTCCTCATACAGCCGCAGACGATCCGCGTACTCCTCGTGCTTGGTCAGCAGAACCTGGTCGATGATCGCCACGCCGACCCCGCGCCCCGTGATCCCTCGCTCGTGCAGCGTGCCAACGGCGAGGCCGGGGTCCTTGCCCAGCTCCATAATGTGCTGCCAGTCCAAACCCGCCGGCATTCGCTCGTCGGGAGGCCACACGGTGTCGTCGTCAAAACTCGCCCAGAGTAGATCGTCGAGCGACTCACTCAGATCGAGGCCCGACACGTCGTAGGCCCGCAAGTCCACGTCCCGCGACCACTCAGACTCCTCATCCTCGCGCGGCAGCTCTTCAAGCGCCCCTCGCCGGCCGTAGTCCCCGGCCGCGGGATGACGGTCGATCTTCGGAAACGTGATCGGTACCGGCGTGTGCTCGCCGGACGCCGCTGTTGCCGCGGCCGCACTGCCACAGACACCCAAGCAGGCGACGGCCAACAGCAACAGAAACAATGGTAGCGTTCTCATAACGTGTCCACCTCTCTCGACGACAATCCAGGCCCGTGGACGAGCGGGCTCCCAGCCACCCGGAGTCTCTCCAGCATGAGATCTACTCGTTCGCACGGCAGGAGCCCGGAAAGGCCTGGACCGAAGCGTCACCGTTACGTGTGTGCTAGTACTACCAGAGTAGTATAACGTCAAGAACCTTTCTGCTCGCCCGGACGTGCTTTGTCAGCATCACGGTGCCTAGCAGGAAGACACGACCACAGGCAACGCGCAAGACGCCTGAGCGCGTGCCCTGAGCCCCCGGAGAATCAGACAGGATTCACAGGATCAACAGGATCATGCTCGGCCTCGTCCCCGTCCTCCTGATCCTGTCGATCCTGTCAATCCTGTCTAACTCCTCCTCTCCCCGAATCACAACTTCGGGTCCAGCACTGCCCGCTCAACACCGACAAGCAAGAGGGCATCCGACCTTGACCTCTACCTCCTCGCCTCAATAGTCATGAGGAATCCCCTTAATATGCAAAAGCAAATGCTCGTCGTCACCTGCGACATCCCCAATCCACCCGTAGTTCGCATCATCCTTCGAATCCAGGTCCTTAACATAAGGCTTAATATCCAGGAGCGGCGTATTGTCGAATACATCAATCCCCGAAATCGCGATCTCATTATCAATTATCTGCTTGATGCGCACGACGCTGATCCCGATTGGATTCGGCCGAACAGGCGACCTGCTCGCAAACACCCCTACTTTTCCCCCGCCAGTCCACGGCGGGTTCACCATCATGGCAAGTTGCCTTGTCAGCCGATCGATATGATAGATAACATAGATATAGCGAAACCCTTCCAGGCCGGCGAGCCCCGCGGCGTACTTCCTATTAAGGACGATTCGGAAATCCCCTTCCTCATCATCCACGGGCTGGTAAGGAGCCGTACTGACGTATGGAGTCCTTATCAAACCGATCCGCCTGAACTTAATGCGCTTACGCATCACCATACCTCTTGGTGTCGTTCCTTCCCTGTGCGACTCTTCATGAGACAGGATTGACAGGATCAACAGGATGTTCCCGATCCCCTCGATCCTGTCTAACTCCTCCTCCTCTCCCCCACAACCACAGCTTCCGGTCCAGCGTGCGCTCCTGGATTGCCTCGATCAAGCGCCCATCGCCTATTCTAATGGGCCAGCCGACCAGAGGGCCGAAGGCCCGACGGAAGCTAGCCCGGGGCGCCAGCCCCGGGAACCGCGCCACCACCCAAACTCAGCCGAGCCCCGAAGGGGCGACACAACCGCCTCGCCCGGGCCTGTGTCGCCCCGTCGGGCCTCAAGCACAGTATGAAGCAACGCGCATCTACCTCGGCCTCACGATCACGGCGCTGACCAAGTTGGGTTGCCTTTCTCGTCGGCCAGGACCAGCCCCGGACCGTACTTGAGCACGCCCAGCAGAGCGCGCAGCGACCCGTCCTTGTCGTGCAGGGCCAATGTCGGGCCATCCTCCTCCATTCTCAGCCAGATGCGCGGCGTTCCCTTCGCGTCGCCCAGGCTCAGCGTTGGCCCGTCCTCATCCAGTCTCAGCACGGCGCGGAGCGTCCCCTTCTCGTCGTACAGCCCCAGCCCCGGCCAGTCGTTGCTAACGCTCAGAGCGGCACGGACCGCGCCGTCCTCGTCCTCGATCATGACCTTGCGCGTGCGCACCTCGCTTCTCAACGCAGCCACTTCGCGCTCCAGCTTCCCAAGACGTTCCTCGGTTGTCATGGGGGTCTCTCTTCTCCTGTGCGTGGTGATTCGCCCGTCCCGAAGCTCCGCCCGCACCAACTCGCCAAGCCCGCAGGCCGGCCCAGGGTTGTGCCCACAACGGCCTCAGCCGCGCGCGCCTGGTCCCGAGCCCCCACCGCGACTAGCGGGAACCCTTCGGTTTCGTGTCCCCCTTCGGGGCTCAAAGGTGTTTGCGGCGTCCCGATACCTGGCCCTCACGGGCCAGGCTATGTTCCGCCGGCCCTTCGGGCCTCGCCCTACAGCCACAACTTCCTATCCAGCGTGCGGTACTGGATCGCCTCGCTGGTGTCCTGCGAGCAGAAGGTCCCGCGTGCCATCAGCAGCAGCGACTATGGAGATCCTTGACCTCCTTCTCGAACTCCTCATATGACAAGCATGCAAATGAGGTCTCCGCCAGGCCATGCACGAGACCCTTCAGCTTCCTCTCGGCGGTGACAAAGATGTCTGCGTATGACCCGCAGGTCACATGCCATACATCGTACGGATCCCCTTCTTCAATCCGCTTGCCCCTTCGCGACCGATCCAGAAGCAGAAACAACCCTGCTTTGTGGAAGACGCGAATCCCTTGCAGCTCGGATACGGCTTCCGCCAATGTCATCCGATCGAGGACCTTCTTCCCGGCGGGTTCCTCTTCGATTGCCTCTCGGCACATCTCCGGGTGCCGGCGTTCAACGACCTCCGGCGATGTGGTCGCCGGCCATCGCCTGATGGAGCCGTCCCTAGCTGACGCGCGGTCTATAGCGGTCTGCCATTTCGCCACGAGTCCCGCCTTCTGTTTGTCTCGGTCGTCTCTGATGTCGCCGATAAGCCGGGGGTCACTAGGTACCTGCTCCACGCAGCCCTGCAGGAATTCCCAGAGTCTAGACACGTATTCGCATCTCGGCTTCAGGAACGCGTATGGCCCGCGCCTTCTCTCTGACAAGGCTTTGAGTTCTTGCATTGACAGAAGCTTCCGTTCCGCAACGAAGTGGTTCCTTGATGCAAGCCGAAGCATGGCGTATGCGGTCCGAGTCCTGATCATGGTCTGCTTCCGTGTTGCCCTGAGCGGGAGCTCCAGGATGTTCATGTCACTGATCGCGAGAGTGATGGCACTGCACTTGACCAGCTCCCCAAGGTTCTGAAGGAATTCCTCATCTGCCGAGATTGTCTGCCACACGTTGTTATCGAGGTAGAAGGTCAACCCTCTGATCAGAGCCACAGCTTCCGGTCCAGCGTCCGGTACTGGATCGCCTCGCTGATGTGGTGCGAGCGGAGGGTCGGGTCGCTCGTGTCAGCGCCGTCCTTGGCGTCGGCGCCACCGTTGGTGTCGGCGCCACCGTTGGTGGCGTGCTCGATGTCGGCGATCGTGCGGGCGACTTTGAGGATGCGGTCGTAGGCGCGGGCCGAGATGCCGAGCTCGTGCATGCCGCGCTTGAGTAATTCTTGGGCTTTCTCGTCGGGCCGGCAGTACTTCTTCAGAATACGCGTCGTCATCCCCGCGTTGGAAAAGATCTTCATCCCGCGAAAGCGTTCGAGCTGGACGCGCCGAGCCGAGTTCACTCGGCCCCGCACGTCGGTCGAGCTGTCGCCGCCGCCCTCGGACGCCACCTCGCGGTACTTGAGCGCGGGCACGTCGACGTGGATGTCGATCCGGTCGAGCAGCGGCCCGCTGATCTTCTTGACGTACCGGTTGATCTCGCGCGGCGTGCACCGGCATTCGTGCGTCGGGTCGGTGAAGTAGCCGCACGGGCACGGGTTCATGGCCGCCGCGAGCATAAACGACGCCGGGAACGTAAGCGACCCGACCGCGCGGCTGATCGTGATCTTCCCCTCCTCGAGCGGCTCGCGCAGGACCTCGAGCGCGTCGCGCCGGAACTCCGGAAGCTCGTCGAGAAACAGGACCCCGTTATGCGCCAGGCTCACCTCGCCCGGCCGCGGGATCGTCCCGCCGCCGACGAGGCCCGCCGTCGAAATCGTGTGGTGCGGCGACCGGAACGGCCGCGTGGCGATCAGGTAGTTGTCGCGCGTGAGCAGCCCGACGATGCTGTGGATCTTCGTCGTCTCGAGCGCCTCGTCGAGCGTCATCTCCGGCAGGATCGTCGGGATGCACTTGGCCAGCATGCTCTTGCCCGCGCCCGGCGGCCCGATCATCAAGATGTTGTGCCCGCCGGCGACGGCCACCTCGAGCGCGCGCTTGACGTGCGCCTGCCCCTTCACATCACGTAAATCGATCGGGTACTCGGCGCGCGCGGCAAAAAGCTCGTCGAGCTCCGTCCGCGCCGGGTCCGGCCGCGTTTCGTCCTCGACGAGCTTGACCGCCTGCGCCAGGTGCTTGACCCCGTACACCTGGAGCCCGTCGACGACCGACGCCTCGGGCGCGTTCTCGACCGGCACCACGACGCCCCGCTTGCCGTTCTGCCGCGCGCAGACCGCGATCGGCAGCACGCCGTTCACGCGCCGCACGGCCCCATTCAACGCCAGCTCGCCGACAATCACGAAGTCGGCGAAATCCCCGTTCACGATCTGGCCCGTCGACGCGAGCAGCCCGAGCGCAATCGGCAGATCGAAGCTCGGCCCTTCCTTCTTGATATCGGCCGGCGCCAGATTGATCGTCGTCAGGCCGTGGATGGGGATGAAGCCGGAATTGGCCAGCGCGGTGAAGACGCGGTCCTTGCTCTCCTTGACCGCCGCGTCCGGCAGCCCGACGATCACCGTCTCCGAGCGCGGCGACTGCTTGTAGTTGACCTCGACCTCCATCAGGTACGCGTCAACCCCAAAGATCGCGCTCGAAAACACCTGCGCCAGCACGCGCCGCAACCTCCTCGTCCCAGCTTGCCTGCTGTGAGCAGGCGTGAAGCAGGGAGCCTTTCTAGCACACGAGGCGACGGCAAAGCAACGGCGCCGGCAGTCCCCGTGTCCTCCCTGTACCCAGTGGTTGGATAGTCGCGGTTTCTGCCCAAGCGGGCGGCGATTGCAGTTGCGCGCGCGGTTCGGTAGGCTGGGCCGGCCTGAGGACGTGTTGCGGGAAACGGCGCATGCGGATTCTGTTTGTTACGGGGAGTGTGGACCGGTCAGAGGCGGCGCTGTGTGAAGCGCTCGTCGGGGCGGGCGACCACGTGGAGGTCGCGGGCAATCCAAAGGCCGAGACGCGCGATATGCTCGTCGCCGCCGGCGTGCGTGTGACGCCGATCTCGACGGAGAAGCGTGAGCGCGCAGGGGCGGTCCGGGCTGTCCGTAAGCGACTCGAGGAGGGCCGCTTCGACATCGTCCACGCGCAGGGCAAGCGGACGCTGGCGATCGCGTTACGTGCCGCGCGGGATCTACGGGTCAAGGTCACGGCGTATCGCGGCATCGTCGGGAACGTCCGCTGGTCCAACTGGGGCGCGCGGCGCCTGTACCGGGACCGTCGAATCAGTCGGATCGTGTGCGTGTGCGACGCCGTGCGCGAGGCGCTCCGCGCGATCGGCATTCCGCAGTCATGCCTTGTGACCGTCTACAAGGGCCACGACACCGCGTGGTATAACCCTGTGCCGCGCGAGGCGCTAGTCGAGCTGGGCGTCCCTCCCGAAGCGTTCGTCGTCGCGTGCGTCGCCTCGATGCGGCCGCGCAAAGGTGTCCCCGTTCTCGTCGAGGCCGTCGGCCGCCTGCGCGACCGCGGCATCCACTTGCTCCTCGTGGGCGACGTGCGCGACGTGCGGATCCCGCGTGCCGTCCGGAGGCTGGCGCTCGACAGCATCGTCCACACGACAGGCTTTCGTCGCGACGCCCCGGCCCTCGCCGGCACGTGCGACGCCTTCGTCATGCCGTCACTGCGACGCGAGGGGCTTGCGCGGTCCGTCATCGAAGCGATGGCCCAGGGCGTCCCGCCCGTCGTCACCAACGTCGGCGGCCTCCCCGAGCTCGTCGTGGATGGCGAGAGCGGCCTCGTCGTCCCGCCGAATGATCCCGACGCACTCGCACGCGCCATCCAAAGCTTGCTCGACGACGCCTCACTCCGTTCCCGTCTCGGCCAGGCCGCCCGGCAACGCATCGAAGCGCACTTCCACGTCCGCGACTACATCCAAAGGATGCGCGCCCTGTTCCAGGAAACGCTGAAGCAGTAAGGCCCGTCGGGGGCCTGCTTGAAGCGGGCGTTGGCGCCTTGGTGGATGGCCTCACGCGCCGCGATCTCGCGGGCCACGGCCGGCAGCGTCTTGAGCCAGCATGTGAAGCACCCAAGACACGCCTTCACCGTAAGATCGGCCACGTACACCAGCTCCACCTCGGCGCCCGCTTCTTTCACCCCGTCGAGAAACGGGCCCAGGACCGCCGCCGTGCGACGCTGATGCGTCGCCTAAGCCGTTCATCCCGGAACGGCCGTCATGCCGCGCTCCTTTCTCGGCCTGCTATTGAGCGCGAGGATCTTCATCCTGTTCGTTCTCCTTCAGTTTCGTCACGCGCAGGGTCGAGAAAAACAACCGGCCACGCGGTGCGACGCCGACACGTCGCACCGAATGGCCAGCTGATGGATGCGTTGTGGTGTACCCACTCGCCTCCGGGCGAGCCCACTCGCCGCCGGGCGAGCCCACTCGCCGCCGGGCGAGTCTAGTCCGCCTCGCCGCCCGTCAGCGTCGCCAGGTACGCGGCGCCGAGCTTGTCGACGTGGCCCGCGATGTTCTGGAACACGTCGAGGTGCTCTTCCTCGTCGGCGAGCAGCTCCTCGAAGAGCTTCTTCGAGACCTGGTCCTTCTCGGCCCCGCACGTGTTGGCGGCCGCGTTGTACATCTTCACCGCGCCGGTCTCGAGCCCGATGTCGGTCGCCAGCATCTTGGCGATCTCTTGGCCGCTCTTGGTCTTGCCGTCCGGCGTCGTCGTCGGCGTCCCGCCGAGAAACAGGATCCGTTCGGCCAGCTTCTCAGCGTGCTTCATCTCGTCGATCGCCGTGTTCTTCAGCACCTTCGCCAGCTTGCCGAAGTCGGTGTCATCGAGCTCGTAGTGGTGGGCCATGTACTGCGAGATCGCCGTCAGCTCGCTCGCCCGCGCCTTGTTCAACAGGTCGATCACCTTCTTGCTCATCTCACTCCTCCGTCAACATGACCTCGTTCACCAAACGTTTCCCAAACGCGCGCAGTATCGCACCGCCGACACGCCCCGTCAACCGACCACGGGCGTGCAGACCCCCGAAGGCGCCATGTGCCAGCCCGACCAGCCCCCGATCCACGCCCGCGACCACGGCCCGCCGAACCCTCTCGGGACGCGGCTCATCTCCACAGCCGGGCCGGGGCAGACAGAGGCAGGCGGTTCCTGGCCCCAATCCGTTGGAAACAAGGAGGTTCTGTCGTCGGGCGCAGGCCAGACACACACCCAGAGCCAGCGCAGGCCGGGGACCCAATCACACGGCACCGGGCAGAAAAGGCCGATTTTCGAAAAAAAACCTTGACGCCGCGAGCCCAATTCCGTAGTATCTCGCCCGAGAAGGCAGAGGTTGTACCTCCCAAAAAGGTAGAATCCCCCTTATCTCCTGGTGACTCACACGTCACCGCGACTTCTGCCTTCCTCTTTTTTTGCCCAGATGCCGTGGGCTCCTACCATCCCCACACACCTGCCGACACGACCTTTCTCCTTGTCTCCCACGGCAGCGCCGGTGTATATCGAACCCAGAACCTGTAACGAGTCCGTACCGCAAAGGACACCGGCCAATGGCGATGCCGCGCACCGCTCGATCGATAGCCACCGCCGCCCTCGCCGCATTGCTCCTCGGAGCGATCGGCGGGTGCCTGCCGCGACGCACCACGACCAAGCCACCCACGCCGACCAAGCTCGAGCCGATCGAGATCGACTGGGCCGACCCCGGCTCAGTCGTCGAGGGCTTCTTCGACGCCAAGAAACGCGGCGATTGGAGGAAGGCGTACCGCTGCTGCGACTTCGAGGAACGCCTCACACCCGAAGAAGCCAAGAAGATCCGCGACGACTGGAAGCAAGACGCACCCACCTGGCCCGAGGCCTGCCGCAACACCCGCTGGTTCATCGCCGACGCCGAAATCCGGGCGACTACGCCCTCGTCTCCGTCGTCCGCATGCGGAGCATCGGCCCCGGCGCGCTCGACGCCGAGAAGACCGGCTTCGACGAGCTCTGTAAGCGCTACGGCGACCACTGGAAGATCACCGAGTTCGAGGTGATGCCCAGGTAAAACGCCCGTCGAACGAGAAGCGCACCCGCTTCTTCGCGCTTGCCACGACGAGGCTGTTAAACAAAGGGACATCGGCTTCTTAGCGCGCGCCCCGAAGGGGCACCATAGAACAGCCCAGGGCAAGGCGCCCCGACGACGCCCTCGAACAGGCAAGCATCCGCTTCTTAGCGCACGCCCCGAAGGGGCACCATAGAACAGCCCAGGGCAAGGCAACCCCGTAAGGGGTGCCGACGCCCTGGGTCACAAGACAACGTCAGACCAGCAGATAGCCCGAAGGGCTTCCATAGAACGCCGCTTCAACACCACCAGGAGCTGCGGCACGACGCCAAACCCCCTCGAACACAAAGGAGGCGGCCCGCACCCGCCAGGACCGAGGGAAACCATGACAAGACGTATTGCCACCCTCTCCGCTTGTGCGCTCTCTCTTGTGCTCGTGGCACTCGCCCTCGGCTGCGGCAAGCAGCCCCAGCACGCCCAGCCGCCCCTGGCCCAATCGACTCGCGCCGCCATGCCACCGATGCGCGGCGACAACCTCTTCGAGAAAGGTGAGACGGGGCACGGGGCGTGCCCTAGGCACTTCCCCGTCCGCTTCATCGACAAGGACACCGTCACCATCCACGACAAGTGGACCGCTAAGGTCGCCGAGTTCAAGAACATCAACCTCTGGCTCCGCGTCCCCGCCGAAGCCGCCACCCCCGAAACCGAACACGCCTACTGGCTCGTCCGCCACACCGACCCCCAGGCCTCCAGCCGCGGCGCGGATGATGACCGCTGACCTCCCCGTGAGCTAGTGCTGTAGCTCTGACTACTGGCAAAGCCTGGAGGTGTTGTGTAGAATCTCGCCAGCGTGCTCACGACACCGCGAGGGACGACAATGCACCCGATTGAAGCGTACTTGAGGGCATTGAGTGAGGTGCGCGCAACAGGCGCGGGGGTGCCCGAACGGTCACACTACACCGCCATGGAGAACTTGCTCAATGACGTGGGCAAGACGCTGAAGCCCCGTGTGCGGTGCGTGCATGAGCTCGCCAACAAGGGCGAGGGCCATCCCGACTTCGGCTTCTATACGAGCAACCAGTTCCAGCGGACAAAGGACGCCGAACCTCTTCCCGGGCAGCTACCCGAACGCGGCGCGGTTGAGGTCAAGTCTTTCGACGATGATTCGCTGCTCACGGCGACAGGCAACCAAGTCTCGAAGTACTGGAAGCGGTATGGGCTAGTCCTCGCTACGAACTTCCGCGATTTCGTCATCGTTGGGCGAAACGACAATGGCAAGCCCAAGCGGCTCGAGGTGTTCCGGCTCGCCGACAGCAAGGAAGCTTTCCTCGCCATGCTCGACTATCCGGGCAAGGCAGCCACGCAGCGCGGCGACCGCCTCATCGAGTTCCTCAAGCGCGCGATGCTTCATGCTGCGCCCATCACCGCGCCCGAAGACCTGGCTTGGTTTCTCGCCTCGTATGCGCGCGAAGCTCGCGGTCGTGTTGAGGCGGCGGGGCAACTCCCCGCCCTCAACTCGCTGCGCGCGGCACTCGAAGAAGCCCTTGGTCTTGCGTTCGAGGGCGAAAAGGGCACACACCTGTTTCAGGCCACACTCGTCCAGACGCTGTTCTACGGCGTGTTTTCGTCCTGGGTGCTCTGGGCGCGCGAGCGGCACACTCCCGGTCAGCGTTTCGACTGGAAGGACGCGGCCTGGACACTCCATGTGCCCATGATCCGCAGCTTGTTCGAGCAGATCGCACAACCGTCGAAGCTCAGAGCGCTCGGGATCGCCGAAGTGCTCGATTGGGCCGGCCTCGTCCTCAATCGCGTCGACCGTTCTCAGTTCTTCGCCCAGTTCGAGGAAGAGCACGCCGTCCAGTACTTCTACGAGCCGTTCCTGAAGGCGTACGACCCCGAGCTGCGCAAGGCGTACGGCGTTTGGTATACGCCGCCCGAGATCGTCACCTACCAGGTCGAGCGCATTGACCGCGTACTGCGCGACGAGCTCGGCCTGCCCGACGGCCTTGCCGACGAGCAGGTCGTCGTGCTTGACCCCTGCTGCGGCACAGGCGCCTACCTCGTCGAGGTCCTCCGCCGCATCCGGCATACACTCGAGGAGAAGGGCGGCGACGGCCTCATGGCCCAGCGCCTCAAGCGTGCCGCCATCGAGCGTATCTTCGGCTTCGAGATCATGCCCGCGCCGTTTGTCGTCGCCCACCTGCAGGTCGGACTGATGCTGCGTCACGTCGGCGCGCCGCTCAAGGCCGACAGCGACGAGCGCGTGGGCGTCTACCTCACCAACGCGCTCACGGGATGGGAGCCGCCGGAAGAGCCGAAGACGAAGGTCTCTAGGTATGGAGACCTGGAGAAGGGGCAAGCCGGCAAAACGCAAACCGCCCAGCAACTGCGCGCAGTAGGAATGGAAGAGCTCGCAGAGGAACTGGAGGCCGCCCTGCGCGTGAAGAGGGATGAACCCATCATCGTCATCCTCGGCAATCCGCCGTACAACGCCTTCGCCGGCACAAGCCCGAAGGAGGAAGGCGGCCTCGTCGAGCCCTACAAAGAAGGCCTCACCACGCCCGTCAAACAAGGCGGCTGGGGCATCAAGAAGTTCAATCTCGACGACCTCTATGTCCGCTTCTTCCGCATCGCCGAGCGCCGTATCTTCAAGAGCGGCAAGGGCGTCGTGTCGTTCATCTCCAACTTCTCGTATGTCGGCGATCCATCCTTCGTGGTCATGCGCAAGCGCTTCATCGAGGAGTTCGACAAGATCTGGATCGACTGCATGAACGGTGACAGCCGTGAGACCGGCAAGCTCACACCCGAAGGCAAGCCGGATCCCAGCGTGTTCTCGACACCTCAGAGCCCTGTCGGCATCAGGGTCGGCACAGCCATTTGCCTCATGGTACGAAAGGACAAGCGAGCCGGCAGCCCGGCTGTCCGCGTCCAACATTACTGGGGCGTCACCAAACGCGACGACCTGCTCGGCAGCCTGCGCCTGAAGCACGTCGACCGCGAGTACGACAAGGCCAAACCGTCTCGCGACAACCGCTATTCATTCAGACCGTCGGTTGTCGCCAGCCAATACCTCGAGTGGCCGCGTATTGTGGACATTGCCGCCGAGCCTCCCAGCAACGGCCTCATGGAGAAACGCGGCGGCGCGCTCATCGACATCGACCGCGACGCGCTGGCAAAGCGCATGCGCGTCTACTACGATCCTGGAATTGACTGGAGCACACTGAGGGCGAGCGGTCATCCGCTGACCAGGGATGCCGCGCGATACGACGCTCGCAAGACAAGAGCGAAAGCCATCGCAGCCGAGAGCTTCAACGCTGGCAACCTGCGGCGCTACGCTCTGAGACCCTTCGATTCGCGTTGGTGCTACTACACACCACTGCGCCCGATCTGGAACGAACCCCGGCCCACATACTGGGCGCACTGCTGGCAAGAGAACGCGTTCTTCATGACGCGCCCCGCCGCCGTCGCACAGCCAGAAGGCGCTCCCGTCTATTTCACCAAGCTGGTTGGCGATAACGACTTCCAGCGTGGTCACACCTACTACCTTCCCCTCCTCGTGAAGCAGTCTGACAGACCGGATGACGGGCCAGTTGAGTTTCGCGACGCCCCCATCGGCGAGATAACCGGCGCGAACCTCTCGACCAGTGCACGAGCCTACCTTCGCGAGCTCGGTGTGCAAGACGTCGATGGTGTCACTGGCTCAGCCCCTTTGGTGTGGATGCATGCACTGGCCGTTGGGTACAGCCCGGCGTACCTGCAGGAGAACGCGGACGGGATTCGTCGGGACTGGCCGCGGATTCCGCTGCCGAAGGGTAAGCAGCGGCTGCTCAAGTCAGCCGAGCTGGGGCGGCGCGCGGCGGCGCTCCTCGATACTGAGCGGCCCGCGGACGGCGTGACGACGGGCAGCCTCGAGCCGCTGCTGCGCACGATCGGTGTCCCTTCACATGTCGAGCGCAAGCAACTCGACGAGCACAAGGGCAACCTCGACGTGACAGCCGGGTGGGGGCACGCGGGCAAAGGGGGCGCCTGCATGCCCGGCAAGGGCCGCATCGAAAAGCGCAACACGACGGACGCGGCGCAGAAGAAGGCGTTCGGCGAAGCGACGCTCGACGTGTACCTCAACGACGCCGCCTACTGGGCCAACATCCCTCGCGCCGTGTGGGACTACTACATCGGCGGCTACCAGGTCATCAAGAAGTGGCTCAGCTACCGCGAGAAGGCGATGCTTGGGCGCGGTCTGAAACTCGAGGAAGTCGAGTACGTCACGGAGATGGTCCGCCGCATCGCGGCGCTGATCCTACTTCAGCCCGAGCTCGACCAGAACTACCACGCGGTGAAGGCTGACACCTGGCCATGGCCCGAGAATGCCTAGGCCCTAGTACGCCTTCGCGAAGATGACGCGTGTCTTGGACGGCTTGCCGGTGACGATGCAGGTGCCTTCTTCCTCGGGCCCGTCGAACGGGATGACGCGGAGGGTGGCTTTGGTCTTGTTCTTGATCACGTCCTCGGCGTCGGTCTCGTCGCCGCCCCAGTGACAGCGTGCGAAGCAGCCGTCCTTCATCCTCTCGACGAGCTCATCGAGTGAATCCACGTCGACGGTGTTCTCCTCGCGGAACGCGACGGCCTTCTCGAAGACGTTGTGCTGGATCTCGTCGAGGACAGCCGGCACGCGGCTCGCCACCAGGTTGCGGTTGACGGGCGTCTTCTCGCCCGTGTCGCGCCGCACGAGGATGACCTGGTTCTTCTCGATATCTTTCGGGCCGATCTCGAGCCGGATCGGCACACCCTTGAGCTCCCACTCGTTGAACTTCCAGCCCGGCGTGTGCTCGTCGCGATCGTCCACCTTCACGATGCAGCCGGCGCCGATCGACTCCTTGATCTGGTGCGCGGTCGCGACCGTCTTCGCGCGCCCGTCGGGGTCGCGGTAGATGGGCACGATGACGACGCAGACCGGCGCAATCTTCGGCGGCAGCACGAGGCCCTGGTCGTCGCCGTGCGCCATCACGAGCGCGCCGACCAGCCGCGTGCTCACACCCCAGCTCGTCTGCCACACGTACTCGAGCGTGCCCTGCCGCGTCTGGAAGCTCACGTCGAATGCCTTGGAGAAATTCTGGCCGAGGTTGTGCGACGTGCCGCACTGGAGCGCGCGCTTGTCCTGCGTCATCGCCTCGACCGTGTACGTGCTCACCGCGCCGGCGAACCGCTCGCGCGCGCTCTTCTCGCCGACGAGCACGGGGATGGCGAGCACCTCCTCGACGAACCTGCGGTACACCTCGAGCATGCGGAGCGTTTCCTCCTGCGCCTCCTCGGCGGTGGCGTGCGCCGTATGGCCCTCCTGCCACAGAAACTCCGTCGTGCGCAAGAACAGCCGTGTGCGCATCTCCCAGCGCACGATGTTGGCCCACTGGTTGATGAGCAGCGGCAGGTCGCGATACGAGTGGATCCACTTGGCGAACGTGCTGTACATGATCGTCTCGGACGTCGGCCGCACGTAGAGCGCCTCCTCGAGCTTGCTGCCTCCGCCGTGGGTGACCACCGCGCACTCGGGCGCGAACCCCTCGACGTGCTCGGCCTCCTTTTTCAGGTAGCTCTCGGGGATGAACAGCGGGAAGTAGGCGTTCTGGTGGCCGGTCGCTTTGATTTCAGCGTCGAGCGTGCGCTGGATCGCCTCCCAGATCGCGTACCCGTACGGCCGGATGATCATGCAGCCCTTGACCGGCGAGTAGTCGGCCATCTCGGCCTTCTGCACGACCTCCGTATACCAGCGCGAGTAGTCCTCCGAGCGACTCGTGATCCCCTTCATGCCAACGCTCCGCTGTCAGTCCCCTGTTCCCGTCGCACAAGCACCCGCTGTCTGCGCGCGTGCTCGTTCTCAACCACCGACGGCTGCTGCCCCGCTGCTGTAGGGCGGGTCGTCCTCGGCCCGCCGAAGCCGCGTAGCGGCGAGACAGACACGTCGCGGGCACCATTGTGTCGCGTCTTCGACGCTGCGGTGGGCGTCGCGCGTTCCGCGCGCGCGGCGACCCGCCCTACAACACGACGTCAACGTCTTCGCCTAATCATCAATGCGACGTGTCACTTCTTCAGAATGCGTACCGCTCGATCGCCTCGGCCACGCCGTCATGGTCCTTGTCACTCGTGACGCAGTCGGCCGCCTCGCGCACCGCCTCGACGGCGTTCGCCATCGCCACACCTAATCCAGCGCCCCGGATCATGGCCAGATCGTTCAGGTCGTCGCCGATCGCCATGATCCGGCGCGGCGGGATGCTATAGGAGCGGGCCAGGAATTGCAAGGCCCGCCACTTCGACGCCCCCTCGGGAAGCACCTCGAGCGAGCTGCCGAGGTACTTGACGTTGCGAATGATGAAGACGTGCGCGTGCCCGCTCGTCGCCTCCGCGATCGGCCCCTCGACCGCTTCGAGCCGCTCGATCTCGTGCAGGATGCAGCACTGGATGATCCGCTCCGTCGGCAGCGTCTCGAGCGTCGCCACCTCGCGCAGCGTCGGCCGATTCGTCTCGATATACTCCATGTGGTACCGGTTCGCGGCGTCGTGCTCGACGAGATCGGCGCAAAACTCGTAGTCCGGGTGTTCATCGACCATGACGAGGACCGGCAGCTCGGGGCAGACGCGCTTGAGCGCCCGGATGCAGACGGCGTAGTCGTCGACCGCGAAGTAGTCCGAGAAAACCGTCTTGCCCGTCGCCACCTCTTTGGCCACCACCCCGTTGTTGATCACGATGTGGTCGGCGAACGAGACGCCGCCCAGCACCTCCATCGCCGACGAGAACCGCCGGCCCGTGCAGATGACGATCTCGACGCCGGCCGCGTGTGCGCAGTCGAGCGCCTCGCGCGTGCGCGCCGTCACCGTGCCCTCGCTTGAGAGCAGCGTCGAGTCCAGGTCGATCGCAATCAGATCGAACTTCATGTCTTGAATAGCCACAGATTGCACAGATCGGCACTGATCTTCCGCGATGGCCTCTTGGCCATCGCGTCTGATCTGTGTCATCCGTGTGATCTGTGGCTGGCCTCTCCTAGCTGTCGAAGCGCTTGCCCGTGAGGCGCTCATACGCCTCGACGTAGCGCGCCCGCGTGCCGGCGATCACCTCGGCGGGAAGCTTCGGCGCCGGCGGCGTCTTGTCCCACTCGAGCGTCTCCAGGTAGTCACGCACGTACTGCTTGTCAAAGCTCGGCTGGATATGGCCCGGGTCCCACTCGTCCGCCGGCCAGAACCGCGACGAGTCAGGCGTGAGCACCTCGTCGACGACGATCAGCTCGTCGCCGCGCATGCCGAACTCGAACTTCGTATCGCACAGGATGATGCCCCGCTCGCGCGCGTAGTCGCGCGCCGTCGTGTAGATCGCCAGGCTCGTGTCCGCGAGCTGCTCGGCGAGCGCCGCGCCGACGAGCTCGGCCATTCGCTCCTGCGTGATATTCTCGTCGTGACCGCTCTCGGCCTTCGTCGCCGGCGTGAAGATCGCCCCAGGTAATTCCGAGCCGAGCTGCAACCCGTCCGGCAGCGCGATGCCGCACACGCTGCGCGACTGCTGGTACTCCTTCCAGCCGCTCCCAGCAAGGTAGCCGCGCACGACGCACTCGATCGGCACCACGTCGGCCTTCACGCCAATCATCGACCGCCCGGCGAGCAGCTCCCGATGCGCGCGAAGCGGCTCGGGGAACTCGTCCACGTCGCCCGTCACGACGTGGTTTGCGCAGATCTCCTTCAGGAACTCGAACCAGAACAGCGAGATCTGCGTTAGCACCTTGCCCTTGTCGGGAATCGGGTCCGGCAGAATGCAGTCGAACGCCGACAGGCGATCCGTCGCGACGAACAGCAGCGTGTCGCCGAGGTCGAACACCTCGCGCACCTTGCCGCTCTTGAACTTCGTGACGTCCGGCAGCTCGACCGTGCTGATGCCCGTGCTCATCGCTCCCTCCTTCCATCTCTGCGCGCTCAGCGCGCTCCGCGGTGAGTTTCTCTTTCTGTTCACCGCAGAGCGCGCAGAGCCCGCAGAGGGCTACTTCCTCAGGAGCTCGCGCGCGAGCTTCTTCGTCTGGCCCGCGGCCTTCTCGCCGCCGAGCATCCGCGCGAGCTCGTCCACCCGCTCGTCATCGCCGAGCCGGTTGATTCTCATCACGGTGCGCTTCTTGTCAACTTCCTTGAACACCGCCAGGTGCGTGCCCGCCTTGCTCGCCACCTGCGCCAGGTGCGTGATGCACAGCACCTGGTGCGACGCCGCCACGTCCCGCAGCTTCTCGCCCACGACGACGGCCGTCTCGCCGCCGATGTTCACGTCCACCTCGTCGAAGACCAGCACCGGCACGCAATCGCTTGCCGCCAACACGCTCTTGATCCCCAGCATCGTTCTCGAAATCTCGCCGCTCGACGCGATCTGTCGCAGGCTCTTGAGCGCCTCGCCCACGTTCGCCGAGATGAGGAACTCAACCTGGTCGATGCCCGTCGCGCCCGGCTCGCGCACGGTGAACTGCGCATCGAACCGCCCGTTTGCCATGCCAAGCTCGCGGAGCGCGCGCTGGACGCCCGCCGTCAACTGCTTCGCCGCTTTCCGCCGCGCCGCCGACAGCGCCTCGGCCTTCGCGCGATGCTCCGATTCCAGTCCGCCAATCTCCTTGCCCAGCCGGGCAAGCTCCTCGTCGCGGTGCGAAATCGCGCGGATCGCCGCCTCGCGATCGGCGCAGAAGGCCAGGATCTCCTCGATCGTATTGCCGTACTTGCGCTTGAGCGTCGCGATGAGCGACAGCCGCTCCTCGACCGCCTCGAACCGCACCGGGTCGAACTCGATCGCCTCCCGCCGCGACCGCAGCGTCGAGGCAACGTCCTCGATCGTCGCGATCCCCTCGCCGAGCTGTTCGAACGCCGCGCGCGTCACGTCGTCGATCCGGCCGGCCTCCTCGCACGCGCGTGCCGCCTCGTTCAGGCGCGTCGTCGCCGCGTCGTCCGCGCCGGTGAGCGCCTCATACGCCGTCGAGAGCAGCCGGTGCAGCGTCTCCGCGTTCGCCAGAATCGCACGCTCCTTGCGCAGCGCCTCGTCCTCGCCCGGATCGAGCCTCGCCGCCCCAATCTCGTCGACCTGGAACGTGTTCAGGTCGAGCTGGTGCGCCTTCTCGCGCTCACCGGCCGCCAGCTCGTCGCGCTCGCGCCGTTTCGACGCGAGCGCCTCGTACAACGCGGCCACCTCGGCCCGCCCCTCGCCGAGCCCGGCGTAGTCGTCGATCACGTCGAGGTGCGTGCCGGGACGCAGCAGGAGCTGATGATCGTTCTGGCCGTGAATGTCAACGAGCCGGTCGCCGATCTCCCGCAGCATGCCCACGCTCACCGGGCTCCCGTTCACGTGGCACTTGTTCCGCCCGGCCGCCGTGAACTCGCGGTGCAGAATGAGCACGTCCTCGTCGAGCTCAAGCCCGAAGCCGGCGAGCGACTCCGCGATCCGCCGATCGCCTTCCACTTCGAACGCCGCATCGACGACGGCCCGATCGGCCCCCGTCCGGATCGACCGCGAATCGGCCCGCCCGCCAAGCACCAACTCGAGTGCGCCGATGATGACCGACTTGCCCGCGCCCGTCTCGCCCGTCAGCGCGTTGAAGCCCGGCCCGAACTCAACGTGGATCTCGTCGACAAGCGCCACATTCCTAATCTTGAGCTCGCGCAGCATCATCCACTCGCCTTGAGCACCTCGACGAACGCCGACTGCGGCAGGTTCACCGTGCCGATCTGCTTCATCCGCTTCTTGCCCGCCTTCTGCTTCTCCCGCAGCTTGCGTTTGCGCGTGATGTCCCCGCCATAGCACTTCGCCGTCACGTCCTTGCGGAACGCGCTCACCGTCTCGCGCGCGATGATGCGCGCCCCGATCGCCGCCTGGATCGCCACGCGGAACTGCTGCCGCGGGATCACCTCCTTGAGCTTCTTGCAGATCGCCCGGCTGCGGAAATCGGCCCGGTCGCGGTGCACAATCATCGAGAACGCATCGACCGGCTCGCCGTTGAGCAGGATGTCCACCCGGACCATATCGCCCGCGCGGTATTCGAGGAACTCCCAGTCGAGCGAGCCGTAGCCGCGCGTGACCGACTTGAGCTTGTCGTAATAGTCGACGATGATCTCGCTCAGCGGAAACTCGAACGTGAGCGTTACCCGCTGCATGTCGAGCGATTCGGTCCGCACGCATTCGCCGCGCCGGTCGAGCCCAAGCTGCATCACGGCCCCGATATGCTCGTTCGGCACGATCACGTGGGCGAGGATGAACGGCTCCTCGATCGTATCGATCACCGCCGGATCGGGCCAGTGGATCGGGTTGTCCACCTCGACCACCTCGCCGTTCGTCTTCAACACCCGGTAGATGACGCTCGGCGTCGTCGAGATCGTCGCAATGTCGAACTCGCGCTCGATCCGCTGGAAGATGATCTCCAGATGCAGCAGCCCGAGGAAGCCGCAGCGAAACCCGAACCCGAGCGCGACCGAGCTCTCCGCATCGTAGATGAACGACGCGTCGTTGAGCCGCAGCCGTTCGAGCGCCTCCTTGAGCTGATCGTAGTCGCTCGCCTCGATCGGGTACAGCCCGCTGAACACCATCGGTCGCGCGTCCCGAAACCCCGCGAGCGGTTCCCGCGCAGGCCGCGCGTCATCGGTGATCGTATCCCCGATCCGCACATCGACCGCCTCCTTGATCCCGGCGACGATGTAGCCGACGTCGCCCGGCTCGAGCGCATCCGTGACCGTCATCGCCGGCCGGAATATGCCGACCTCGCTCACGTCGTAGGTCCGGCCGCTGCTCATCATCCGCATCCTCGTGCCGCGCGCGATCCGGCCCGAGACGACGCGCACATGGCTCACCGCGCCGCGGTACGCGTCGTACCGGCAGTCGAAAATCAGCGCGCGCAGCTCCTCGTCCTGCAGCGCCTCCGGCGGCGGGACCCGCTCGACGACGGCCTCGAGAATCGCCTCGACCCCCTCGCCCGTCTTGGCGCTGCACGCGAGCGCCTCCTCGCCCGGGATGCTGATGATCTCCTCGATCTGCTCGACGACGCCCGGCACGTTGGCCGACGGCAGATCGATCTTGTTGATCACCGGGATGATGACCAGCGACCGCTCCATCGCCAGGTGCAGGTTGGCGATCGTCTGCGCCTCGATCCCCTGCGCCGCGTCGATCACCAGCAGCGCGCCCTCGCACGCCGCCAGGCTGCGCGAGACCTCGTACGTAAAGTCAACGTGCCCCGGCGTGTCGATCAGGTTCAGCTCGTACGTCTCGCCGTCGCGCGCCGTGTACATCATGCGCACCGGATGCGCCTTGATCGTGATCCCGCGCTCGCGCTCGAGGTCCATGTCGTCGAGCACCTGCTCGCGCAGCTCGCGCTTCGACAGCGTATGCGTCAGCTCCAAAAACCGGTCGGCAAGCGTCGACTTACCGTGGTCGATGTGCGCGATGATGCAGAAGTTCCGAATATGCGCGCGATCCATCGTCCGCCTTTATTCCATCACTCGCACGGCGGTGGCCGTCGAGACACCCCTCGGTCCAAACGCCTCGACGTCCACGGGGTCCCTCCTCAGATCAGCCGTCCGGCACGACGCAAGTCTACCAGATACGACGGGGGTCCAGAAACGCAGTTTTCGAGCGGAATGGCGAACAGCTCCAACGCCCGCGCGACCGCGTCGTAGGACGGGTCTCTTCGCCTCTGCTCAGAGCCGGCGCCCTCGGCCCGCCGCAATCATCCCATCACAAAGGCCGCAAGAACAAAACCCGCCGCAATCCCCCAGCACAAGCGCCGCCCAGCACATAGCCTGGGGCGTAAGCCCCAGGTTCTCGACAAGAAAACAAACCCCTTGAGCCCCGAAGGGGTGACAGAACAGCCGCCTGAGACGGCCTCCGACAACTCTGGCGGCTCTTCAACAACCCACTACGCGCCGACGGGGTCGTCCCCGAGCGCGATCATGAGCGCGCGCGCCGCGCCGATGAGGCCCGCGTTGTCGCCGAGCCGGCTGCGCACGATGCGCACGCGCTTCGTCAGCGCCCGGAAGGCGCGGCGCTTCACCTCCGCGCGCAGCGGCTCGAACAGCATCCGTCCCCAGCGCGCCACACCGCCCGAAAAGCTCACGACGGACGGGTTGAACACGTTCACCATACTCGCGACCGCGATGCCAAGGTACCGGCCCGTTTCCTCGATGATCTCTCGCGCGAGCTCGTCGCCCTCGGTCGCCGCCTGCTGTACCGCGCGCGGCGTGAGGGCATCGGCGTGCCCCCGAAGGCTCGACGGCGCGCCCTGCGTCAGCCGCGCCTTCGTGCGCGCGACAATGCCGCTCGCCGACACGTACGCTTCGACGCACCCCCGGTTGCCGCAGCCGCACACGAGCCCGTCGGGCACGATGGTGACGTGCCCCAGCTCGCCGCCGAGCAGCTCGGCCCCCTCGAGCAAGCGCCCGTCGACAATGGCCGCGCCGCCGATCCCGGTGCCCAGCGTGTAGTGCAGCATGTTGGCAACGCCCTTGCCGGCGCCGACCCAGTGCTCGCCGAGCCCGGCGCAGTTAGCGTCATTCGCCACCGTGCACGGCAGGCCGAAGCGCTTCTCGACCGCCGCCTTGAGCCTGACGTTTCGCCAGCCGGGCATATTCGGAGAGGTCAACAGGATGCCGCGCCGCGCGTCGACCGGGCCTGGCGCCCCGATGCCGATGCCGGCCGCGCCCCGCGACGCCTCCTCGATCACCGCAGCGATCCCGTCCAGGATCCGCTCCAGCGCGCGCGCCGGCCCCTCATGGCTGTCGGTGCGTCCTTGGCGCCGCGCCAGCACCTTGCCCCCCGACGACACGAGCGCGAACCGCACGTTCGTCCCGCCCAGGTCAACCGCAACGATCGGCGTCGCCACTACAGGATGCTCCTTGCCTTCGCCTCGCCAAGCGCCAGCAGCGTGTCCACGACCTCGAACGACTTCGCCTCCGCGTAGATGCGCAGGACGGGCTCCGTGCCCGACGGCCGCACGAGGAGCCAATCGTCGTTCTCGGCGATGAACTTCACCCCGTCGTACGTCTTCACCTCGACGACGCGCGAGCCGTCCAGTTCCGCGAGCGGGTGCTTCGCCAAATGCCGCAGCAGGTCGTCCTTGCGCTCGAGCGGGTAGTCGACGTCGACCCGCCGGTAGCGGAACGTGCCGTACTCGGCGTCGAGCTCCGCCATAATCTCGTCGAGCCGCTTGCCCGTCCTCGCCATCAGCTCAAGCAGCAGCAGGCCGCTTAGCGTCCCGTCACGCTCGGGAATATAGCCCTTGAACCCGATGCCGCCGCTCTCCTCGCCGCCGATGAGCACGTCGCGCCTCCGCAGCAGCTCGCAGATATGCTTGAAGCCGATCGGCACCTCGACGAGCTCGAGCCTGTACTTACGCACGATCTTCTCGACGAGCGTCGTGCTCGAGATCGTCTTCACGACAAGGCCCGTCCCCTGCCGGTTCTCCAGAAAATGCAGCAACAGCATCGCGAAGATCTGGTGCGGGCTCACAAACTCGCCGCTCGCCATGCACGCGCCGATCCGGTCGGCGTCGCCGTCGACGGCGAGCCCCACGTCGGCGCCCCGCTCGCGAACGGCGCGCTGAAGCGCCTCCGTGTGCGGCGGGATCGGCTCGGGGAAAATGCCCGGGAAGTTCGGGTTGCGCTCGCCGCGGATCACGTCCACCGTGCACGTCGTCCCGTCGAGCACCGCCGCCATCAGGCGTTGTTGCGCGCCGTACATCGCGTCGGCCACGACGCGAAGGCCCGACGCCGCGATCCGCTCGAAGTCCACGAACGCGCGCACCCCATCGAGATACCCGGGCACGAAATCCGCCTCCTCGACGCGGCCGGCGGCCTTCGCCTCCTCGAGCGCCATCACCCGCGGCTCGGTCCGGTACAGGTGCGACTCGATCTTCGACGTCAACGCCTTGTCGGCCGAGCCCGCGTACGCCGCCTTGAACTTGAAGCCGTTGAACTCGGGCGGATTGTGGCTCGCCGTGAACATCACGCCCGAGTCGAACCCGTGCTCCTTGATCGCCCACGACACGCACGGGCTCGGGATCGCCCGCGTGCTCAACACCACCTGAATCCCGTTCGCCGCCAGCACCTCGGCCGCGAGCGCCGCGAACGTCTCGGACTGGAACCGCGTGTCGTAGCCGATCACCACCCGGATCTCGCGCTTGTCCAGCGTCCTCAGGTAATCGGCCGCCGCCTGCGAGACCGTTCGCACGCTGTCGAACGTGAACGTGTCGGCGATGACACCGCGCCAGCCGTCGGTGCCGAACTTGATCTCGGTCTTATTGAGCGTCGCGTCCGCCATCGCCCCGAAGCTCCCTGATCGCCGCCGCTATGTCCTTCGCCTCGAACAGAAACGTCCCCGCCACCAGCACGTTCGCACCCACTTGCACCACCAGCGGCGCCGTCGTGCGGTCGATCCCGCCGTCCACCTCGATATCGAGCCGCGTGCCGAGCTCGTCGGCCCGTCGGCGTATCGCCATGATCCGCTCGATGCTCTCGCGCATGAACGCCTGCCCGCCGTAGCCCGGACGTACGCTCATCACGAGCAGCATATCGATCCGCTCGAGGTACGGGAACATCGCCTGCACCGGCGTGTCGGGATTCAGCGTCAGCCCGACGCGGACGCCGGCGGCGCGAATCCGCTCCATGTTCGCCTCGACATCCTTCGACGCCTCGACGTGGAACGTGATGTTATCGACCCCGGCGTCGCAGAACTGCGGGATGATCCGCTCGGGGTTGTCCACCATGAGGTGCGCGTCGAGAAACAACGACGTGTACCGCCGGATCGCCTCAGCCGCCTGGGCGCCGAACGTGATCGGCGGCACGAAATGGCCGTCCATCACGTCGAGATGCAGAATGTCCGCGCCCGCCTCTTCGGCGCGTTGAGCCTCCTCGCCCAGCCTGCCGAAATCGCCCGCCAGGATCGACGGCGCGATCACAACCCGCTTGTCCGGAAACGCTCGTGCCATTCGTCGGCCAATCCTACAACTCGATGCTTCGCGCCAAGCGCGCCTCATCCTGCGGCGGCCCGATATAGGCCAGGCCCATCCGCTGAGGCCGGAACACCATCCGCGCCACGCGCTGCACGTCGTCGGCTGTCAGCGCCTCGATGCGCCGCATCACGCGCGCCGCGTCGGGCACGCGCCCGCTCAGCAGCAGGTTCTCACCCACCCATACCATACGGCTCATGCTCCGCTCCAGCCCCATCGTGAACTGCCCGACCACGTACCGCTTCGCACGCTCGAGCTCCGCCCGCGGCACCCGACGAGCCCGCAGCCGGTCGAGCTCGCGCATGATGGCGCGCAGCGCCGTCGTCACCCGCGCCGTATCGAACCCGCCGCCCACGTAAAAGCATCCGGTGTCGACGTACCGGTCGATCCCGCTCTGGATCGAATACGCCAGGCCGCGCTTCTCGCGCACGTTCTCGAACAGCCGCGAGCTCATGTTCTCGCCGAGCAGCGTGCTCGCAAGCTTCAGCGCAAAACGCGCCGGGTGGTTGCGCGCAAACGTCCGGAACCCCAGCACGACGTGCGCCTCCTCCGTCTCACGCGGCTGCATACAGATGCGCGGCGCACGCCGCCCGTTGCCCGCAGGCCGGAAGCGCAGCCGGCGCCGCGCCGGCATCCGTCGAGCCGCAGCACGCACGAGGCGCACCGCCTCATCGTGACGCACCCGGCCCGCCAACGCCACCACGCACGCGTGCCGCCCGTACATCCGCCGATGGTACCCCACGAGGTCCGCACGCGAGATCGCCCGGATCGACCGTGCCGTGCCCACGATCCGCCGGCCGAGCGGCTGCGAGTCCCAGAGCGCCTCGCTGAACAAGTCCTCGACGAGACTCGCCGGCCGGTCCTCGATCATCCGGATCTCCTCGAGGACGATGTCCTTCTGCACGTCGAGCTGATCGGCGCGGAACGCCGGCCCAACGATCATGTCAACAAGCACGTCGACGGCGCAATCGAGGTTCTCCGGCAGCACCTGTGCGTAGTAAAACGTGCTCTCCTCGCCCGTCGACGCGTCGACCGAGCCGCCCGCGCCTTCGATCTCGCGCGCGATCTGCTCGCCCGAGCGCCGCCGCGTGCCTTTGAACGCAAGATGCTCGATGAAGTGCGAAATCCCGTTCAGCCGCGCCGGCTCGTCGCGCGAACCGCAGCGCACCCAAACACCGACCGCGACCGATGCGCGATCCGGCAACTCCGCCGTCACCACCCGCAGCCCGCCATCAAGCGTCGTCACCTGCATCATCCGCTCTCGTCTCCCGTGCGGTGGCGATGCGCGTCGAGATAGCTCTGCAGGATCAACTGCGCCGCGACGGTATCCACCTTGCCTCGACGCCTGCGGCTGCTCACCTTTGCCTCGTCGAACACGCGCCCTGCCGACGCCGTCGTCAGCCGCTCATCCCACAGACTGACCGCGACAGTCGAACCCCGCTGGAAAAAAGCGACAAAGCGGATCGTCTCGCGCGCCTTCGGGCCGATCTCGCCGCGCAGGCTCCTCGGCAAGCCGAACACGATGTGCACGGCTTCGTGCTGGCCGGCGGCATCCTCGATCGCCCGCATCGCCTCGCGTGGCGACGAAACCGTCACCGTGCCGACCGGCTGCGCCGTCAGGCCGAGCGCGTCGCTCACCGCCAGCCCGATACGCCGCTCGCCGTAATCGACACCGAGAACACGCCCGCCCATCGTCTACAGATAGCCCTTCAAATCGTCGCGCGCCTTGAGCTTCCCGACGAGCTCCTTGACCTCCTGCAGCCGGTCGCGTGCGCACAACAGCAGCGCGTCATTCGTCTTCACCACGACGAGGCCCTTGACGCCGATCGCCGCGATGAGCGTCCCATCGCCCGACACGATGCAGTCCTTCGCGCCGATATGCTCGAACGGCCCGACGACGATGTTGCCGCATTCGTCCGCCTCGACGTGATTCGCCAGCGACGCCCACGAGCCGACGTCGTCCCACAAGAACACGCCCGCCGCGGTGTAGACGTTGTCCGCGCGCTCCATCACGCCCGTGTCGATCGGCTCGGCCTTGAGCCGCTCGTACACGCGCCCGATCGTCTTGGCCTGCGCGGGCGTGTCGATCGCATCGCGCATCTCGACGAGACCGGCGTACAGCGCCGGCATCCATCGCTCGAACGCGCGGCAGATCGCCGCGACGGTCCAGACAAAGATGCCGCTGTTCCAGTAGTAGTCGCCCCGGCTCACGTACTCGCGTGCCGTCTGCTGATCCGGTTTCTCGACGAATCGCTCGACGGCGTAGATGTCAGTCTCGCAGTCGATCCCGGCATTCGCCGCCCGGTGAATGTAGCCGTAGCCCGTCGAGGCGTACGTCGGCACAATGCCGACCGTCACCAAACCGCCCATCTGCTCCGCCGCCGTGCAGCAATCGACCAGCGTCCGCCGATACACGTCGAGGCTCTTTGCGCCGATCGCCGCGTCGGCATGCAGTGACATCATCGTCGAGTCCCGGTCCCGCGTGCCGAGCGCCGCCGCCGCCAGCGCGATCGCGGCCGCCGTGTTGCGCCCCACCGGCTCGCCGAGCACGTTGGCCGGATCGAGCTCCGGCAGTTGTTCGAGCACCTGCGCCCGCTGCGCCTCGGCTGTCACGACGTACGTCCGCTCGGCCGGCACGAGCCCCTCGAGCCGGTCCACTGTCTGCTGGAGCATCGTGCGCTCGCCGATGATCGCCTGAAGGTGCTTGGGCGTCACGAGCCGGCTCTTCGGCCACAGCCGCTCGCCCTTGCCCCCGGCAAGAATCACCGCATACCGGTTCATCCATCCCTCCATGCACGCCGTCACTTGAGCGGCGCCGTCAGCTCCTCGACGAGCTCAGTCACATGCGGAACAAGATCCTCGCGCCCAATGTTGTCCTCGATCCGCTGCACAATCGCGCTCCCGACCACGACCGCGTCGGCGAACTGCGCGACCTTCGCCACGTGTTCCGGTCGCGAGATGCCGAACCCGACCGCCACCGGCTTGTCGCAAAACGACTTGATCTTCCGAACCTTCGGACCCACGTCAGCCTCGACCGCGTCGCGCATCCCGGTCACGCCCGTGCGCGACACGTAGTAGATGAACCCCGTCGACGCCTCCGCGAGCAGGCGCATCCGCTCGTCCGTCGTCGTCGGCGCGATCAACTGCACCATGCGCAGCCCGTGCTCATCGAGCGCGGCGCGAAACGCCGCCGACTCCCCGGGCGGATAATCAAGCGCCAGAATCCCGTCCACGCCCGCCTCACGCGCCGCCGGCGGAAACGCCTCGAGCCCAAGCTGCATCACCGGATTGATGTACGTGAACAGCACAACGGGGATCTCGCACGAGGCGCGGATCGTCCGCACCGCCTCCAGCACGCCCCTCAGCGACACGCCGTTCCGCAGCGCGCGCTCGGCCGCACGCTGATTCACCACGCCGTCGGCGAGCGGATCAGAAAACGGCACGCCGAGCTCGAGCACGTCAACGCCCGCCCCGTCAAACGCCTGCGCCAGCTCGACCGTCGTCTCGAGCGACGGGTCGCCCGCCGTGATGTAGGCCACGAAGCCCTTCCGCCCGTCATCGCGGAGGTGCTGAAACCGTGCATCAATCCGGTTCACGCCACGTCCTTCAACTCCTCTACCGCGAGGAGAACAGCACGATCATCCCGAGCACGTACGCCGCGAGGAGCACGACCGAATCCCATGTGACCCACACGCGCTCCCGCCTCGGCCGGTAAGCCAGCCCGAGCATCGCCACGCCGGTCATCACGACCGCCAAACACAACGGGATCAAGTTCCGCAGCGAGCCCTGCGCGAACAACCGCCCGCCGGCCGCGAGATCGCACACCGGGATGATCGCCACGTTGAACACGTTGCTCCCAAATAAATTGCCGAGCGCCATGTTCGGCGCGCCTATCCGGAACGCCGCCACCGTCACGACCACCTCGGGCATCGACGTGGCGATCGCCAAGAAAAACGTCCCGACGAACGACTCGCCAAGCGTCACCGTGCTCTGCCCGACGCGGAACTCGACGACCGCGAGCGCGCCGCCGATCTTCGCCAGCCACAGGCCGCTCGCCACGATCACGGCCGCCGCGATCGCGAACCGCGCATACAGCCCACTCCTCGAACCCGTGTAGGACGGCTGGTCAACATCGTCCTGCTGATCGGGGTGCGCCCGCTCGTACGTGTAGCTCAACCGCACAACGACCATGTACCCGACGAGGATCACGACGCTAAACACCCACGCGAAGCCGCCCTCGCCGAGACCGGACAGATGCGCCGTCACGAGCCCAACCCCCGCCACGCCGAGCATGAGCGCGCCCCCGGACGCCGTAATGAGCTGGCCCGGCTGTCCCGCCGAGAGCGCCGACCGCCGCCGCCACAGCACGTCGAGCAGCACAATAATCAGCAAATTGAAGGCACAGCTCCCGAACAGATCGCCGAACGCGAGGTTCGCGCCCTCGACGCCACCCACGGCCAGAACCGTGCTCATCGCCGTCGCCAGCTCCGGCAGCGACGTGGCCGCCGCGAGAAACACCACCCCGATCCACGCGCCGCCCAGGCCCGTCACCTCGCCGATCCAGTGGCCGTAGCGCGACAACCGCGTCCCCGCCACGATCACGAGCGCCGTGCAGGCGCAAAACTCGACGAAAAGCGCCAGCACCCTCGGCTCACCGAAAACCCACTCAGTGACCATCGCTTCCCGGTATCTCCAAATCGTCAGCGAGGAACCGTGCAGCCTCCTGCACGTCCTTGTCCCCTCGTCCAGACATGTTGATCACCACGATCTCGTCGGGCCGCATCTTCGGCACAACCTTGAACGCGTGCGCCACCGCGTGCGCGCTCTCGAGCGCGGGGATGATGCCCTCGAGCTCGCCGCACCGCTTGAACGCATCGAGCGCCTCGTCGTCGGTCACCGACGTGTACTCGATCCGCCCCGCGTCGCGCAGGTACGCGTGCTCGGGGCCGATGCTCGCGTAGTCGAGCCCTGCCGACACCGAGTGCGTCAGCCTGATCTGCCCGTCGGCGTCCTGCAGCACGTAGCTGTACGTGCCCTGCAGCACGCCGAGCGAGCCGCCCGCGAACCGCGCCGCGTGCTTGCCCGTCTCGAGCCCGTACCCGGCCGCCTCGACGCCGATCATACGCACGCGCTCGTCGTCGAGAAAATCGTAGAACAGGCCGATCGAGTTGCTCCCGCCGCCGACGCACGCCAGCAGCAAGTCGGGCAACCGGCCCTCGATCTCGAGAATTTGCCTACGCGTCTCCTTGCCGATCACGCGCTGGAAATCGCGCACGATCATCGGGAACGGGTGCGGCCCCAGCACGCTGCCGAGGATGTAGTGCGTCGTCCGGACGTTCGTGACCCAGTCGCGCATCGTCTCGTTGATCGCGTCCTTGAGCGTCCGGCTCCCCGCGTCGACGGGCGTCACCTTCGACCCGAGCAGCCGCATCCGGAACACGTTGAGCGCCTGGCGCCGCATGTCCTCGGTGCCCATGTACACTTCGCACTCGAGCCCGAGCATCGCCGCCGCGGCCGCCGTCGCCACACCGTGCTGGCCGGCGCCCGTCTCGGCGATCACCCGTGGCTTGCCCATCCGTTTCGCCAGCAGCGCCTGCCCGACCGTGTTGTTGATCTTGTGCGCGCCCGTGTGTGCCAGGTCCTCGCGCTTGAAATAGACCTTCGCCCCGCCGAGCGCCTCCGTCAGCCGCTTCGCCAACATGAGCGGCGTCGGCCGGCCCGCATACGTGCGCAGAATCTCATCAAGCTCTTGCTGGAATGTCGCGTCGTCGCGCGCCTCGACGTACACACGCTCCAGCTCGTCAAGCGCCGCCACGAGCGTCTCCGGCACAAACCGCCCCCCATACGGCCCGTACCGACCGCGCTCGTCGGGGACTGTCCCGTTATACGAATCCTCTTCAGTCATTCAGCGCCCGTCGTGCGTTCGCGATGAACGCGCGCACCTTGTCGTGGTCTTTCACGCCCGGACGCGCCTCAACGCCGCTCGACACGTCCACACCGTACGGCCGGACGCGACGCACGGCCTCGGCCACGTTGTCCGGCGTCAGCCCGCCCGACAGCAGCACCGGCAGCCCCGCCTCGACCACCGGCCCCGCCAGGTCCCAGTCGAACGTCTTGCCCGTGCCGCCCGGCACACCCTCGACGTACGTGTCGAGCAGATACGCCACCGCGTTATACGTCTTCAGCCGATCAACGTCAATCGCACCCCGCACGCGCGTGACCTTGATAAACGGCACCTCGATCCGACGCGCCGACTCGGCCGGCATGTCAAACTGAAGCTGCACGAGGTCGAGCGGCACCTCGCGCGCCAGCCGGTTCATCGCCTCGACCGTCTCGTCGACGAACACGCCGACCCGCTTTACGTGCGCCGGCACCGTGGCGGCGATCGCCTTCGCGAGCTCGAACTCAACGAAACGCGGCGTTTCCGGCACGAAGATGAGACCGATCGCGTCGGCTCCCGCGTCGACCGCGACGCGCGCGTCCTCGGCGTTCGTCATGCAGCAAATCTTTACGAAGAGCTTGCTCACGCCTCACCCCGCAGTGACCTGAGCCGCGCCTCCACGTCGCGCGCACCCGGCGCGCGCACCAGCCACTCGCCGACCAGCACCGCGTGCGCGCCCGCGTCGCGCGCCTTGCCCACCGCCTCCGCCGAATCGAACCCCGACGCGCTAATAATGATCCAGTCACGCGGGATCCCGGGTGCCAACTGCTCCGTCACGCGCAGGTCGACCCGGAACGTGCGCAGGTCTCGGTTATTGATCTGGATGATCCGGCACGGCGACTCGACCGCCACCGCCACCTCGGCCGCATCGTACACCTCGACCACGGCCGCCATCCCCAGCTCGTCGGCCAGCCGTGCACACTCGGCGATCTTGTCCGGCGACAGCACCCGCGCAATCAGCAGCACCGCGTCCGCCCCGTGCGCCGCCGCCTCGAGCACGTGGTACGTGCCAAGCGTAAAGTCCTTCCTCAGCAGCGGCACCGCAACGCCCGCACGACGAATCGCCGACAAATCATCGAGCCTGCCCTGGAAGTGCTTCTCGTCGGTTAGCACGCTGATCGCGTCGGCGCCCGCAGCCTCGTAGGCGCGCGCGATCTCGACCGGATCGAAATCCTCGCGAAGCACGCCCTTGGACGGCGACGCCTTCTTCACCTCCGCAATGACGTTGATCCCGCGCGCCGTCTTCCTGCCGACCGCCTCCTCGAAATCGAACCACCTCGTCCGCTCCTGCACCATCCGGCGGAGCGCCGCCTCGGGCACAGCCTGGCGCGCCGCCACAAGCTCCGTGCGCTTGTGGGCGACGATCTCGTCCAGTATCGTCCCGGACCTCGTCATCGATCGACCGCCTCGCTCGTGGTAGGCTTCTCCTGAACATCGTAGAGCAGCAGGGAACAGATGTAAAGCAGCCGCGGCACGCCTGTTCGCAGCCCCGCCCGGCATGCGGCCCGGCGTGCCAGCAGGCACGCCGACCTTGACTTGACACCCCGCCCTGCTACTATGCGTGCCTTCCGAGGAAGCAATCGGGCATGCGCCCCGTGGTGCCCGTTCGGAAACACAACAACAGAGGACACACCGTGAGCCTGATCGTACACAAATACGGCGGCACCTCGCTCGGCGATCTCGACAAGATCCGCCACGTCGCCAAGCGCGTCGCTGCCACCAAAGACCAAGGCCACGACGTCGCCGTCGTCGTCTCGGCCATGGCCGGCGAGACCGACCGCCTCATCCGCCTCGCCTACGAGGCCAACCCCGACCCGCCCGCGCGCGAGGTCGACATGCTCGTCAGCACCGGCGAGCAGGTCTCGGCCGCGCTGCTCGCCATGACCCTGAGCTCGATCGGTTACCCGGCGATCTCATTCACGGGCGGCCAGGTCGGCGTGCTCACCGACGGCGTGCACCGCAAGGCCAAGATCAGCGACATCGGCACCGACCGGATCTTCGAGCACCTGCGCGCCGGCAAGATCGTCATCATCACCGGCTTCCAGGGCGTCGACATCCACGGTAACATCACCACACTCGGCCGCGGCGGCTCCGACACCTCGGCCGTCGCCATCGCCGCCGTGCTCAACGCCGAGCTGTGCGAGATCTACACCGACGTCGACGGCGTCTACA
>Ga0307430_1000484_pt1 | contig 34554 bp, 26 predicted proteins | sample SalMarWE160130MG_FD_202159 | JGI IMG/M metagenome (GOLD analysis project Ga0307430, IMG submission 202159) | Salt marsh sediment microbial communities from the Plum Island Ecosystem LTER, Massachusetts, United States - WE1603-130 | ecosystem: Environmental > Aquatic > Marine > Intertidal zone >...
CCAACCATTCCTGAGCGCGCTTCAGCGTGCTTCCCGACAGAAGCCTTCAGGCATGGATTCCGGCAATGGCTGAAGCCCCATGTCGAGAAGCCGACTGAATGTTCCCCAGTGAGTATTGCCACCGGCTTTAGCCGGTGGTGGGCAGCGCCACGCCAACCATTCCTGAGCGCGCTTCAGCGTGCTTCCCGACAGAAGCCTTCAGGCATGGATTCCGGCAATGGCTGAAGCCCCATGTCGAGAAGCCGACTGAAGCCGGCTCATGCTTAGAGGGCGATGGGCGCACACCACCGGCTGAAGCCGGTGGCACAACCTACTGGATAGACAACGCGCGGCTGGGCGCAGCCCGCTACCCGCAGACGAGGAGGCAGTTGGCGTAGGGGGTGGTGTCGCTGACGCGCCTGTCAAAGGCGCGCGCGGACGGCGAGGCGGGCGTGGGCGGCGATGTGCTTGAACTCGATGTGGGGGAAGACTTCGAGGGGTGTGCCGAGTGCTTCGAGTGCTTTGGCGCGGTCGGGGCTGAGCTCTTTCATCTCGTCGGTGATCAGGATGCGGTCGAACGAGAAGTCGGACGCGATGGCGCGGATCACGTCGAGGATGGTCGGGACGTCGTCGGTCAGCGCCAGGTCGATCGTCTCGACGCCGGGCGGGACGGGGAACCCCTTGTCTGCGAGCAGGACCATCTGCGTGTGACCGACCTCGCGCAGCGCGCCGGCCAGGAGGGCGTTGAGCAATCGTGGGCCCGAGTCGCCGGCGGGCACGGGGGCGCCCGCCCTACAATTCGCAACGATGCGTTCCTTCTGTTCGCGCGTCCAGCGCTCGACCAAGGAGTCAATGTCGTAATCCATGGCTTCCTCCTGAAAAATGGCGGTCGTCACATGCCTTCCTTGCCTTTCAGCAGGAACAGCATGTACTCGTGCGAGCGGTCGTGGTGGCGGGCGACGACGTCGGCCGTGTCGTCGAGCTCGGCGAGGAACCGGTCGAGGGCCTCGGTCCGCACGACGACGACGGCCTGGGCTTGTGGTCCGTTGAACAGGTCGGCGACGACGGGATCGCCCGGCATCGCGATGTCGCGCTGGCGGCTGCGCACCGAATCGTCGCCGGCCCGCAATCTTTGTGTGATGTCCTTGAGGTAGTAGTAGCCCTGCAGGTCGGTGTGGTAGCGGTACGTCGGGATGCCGGCGCGCCGGTACTCGTCGAGCTTCGGCAGCAGCGGCACGACCGAGTCCATGACGTTGTCGCGCCGTTTCCGGCCGTCTTGGATCGCGACCATCACGAGCACGACGCCCATCGCGAGCGCGAGCATCGCCCACCGCCTATGCCGCGTCACGACGAGCGGAAGAACTGAGAGGCAGCACACGGCGCCGATGATGCCGGCGACGATGGTCGCGGTGGCGTCGCCCGTCCACTCGCAGAAGCCGACCAGGAGAACAACGGCCCCAACTCCGAGGAAGAGGCCCCACCCGGCGAGAATGCCGGCGGCCCACGACGCGGCGCGCGGACCCGGTCGCGTCGATCGGATCGCCCACTCGACGACGGGGCCGCACGCGAGCGCCACGAACGGGAAGACGGGCAGCACGTATCGGGCCTCCTTCGCGCTCGACAACGAGAAGAGCACGACGGAGATCGCGGCAAACAGGCCGGCGAAACCGAAGAACGAGCCGCCGACCTCTCTGGCGAGGCGCCGGAACGGCCGAACGGCCCAGAACACAAGGAACGGCGTCCACGGCAGCATCCCGGTGGGGACCGTGGTCAGGTAGTAGTACAGCGGCGCTTGGCCCGGGGAACGCGCCTTGCCCGCGCGCTCGAGACCCTCGTACTTGAACAGCGTCCACGCGCGATCCCAGCCGAGCCGGTCGATCACGAGCAGAAACCACGGCAGCGCGATGACGAGACCGACGCCGACGGCCACGCCGCTCGCCGCAAGCAACCGCCCCAGGCGCGGGCGCTCGATGACGCCGGCCGCGACGACGCCCGCGACGAGAAACGGCAGCAGCGTGTGCCCCTTCGTCAGGATACCCAGCCCGGCGCAGACGCCGGCGAGCAGCGACGGCACGAGCCACCGACGGTTCCCGCGTCGAACGGCGCGCCAGAGCCAGTAGACGCAGCCGAGCACTGTCAGCGTCAGCAGCGGGTCAATGCCCGCCTGCTGCGATCGTTGTTGGTAATCAACGGCCGTCGCCAGGATCAATCCCGACCACACGCCGATGGCGAGATTGCCGCGCCGTGCGCCGATCGCCATGACGCCCGCGACCGTGAGCAGACACGCGAGCGCCAGCGGGACGCGTCCGGCGAGCACCGACGTCGACCCGCTCAGCTCGTACGAGACCGCGACGAGCCAGTAGGTCAGCGGCGGCTTATTCAGGTACGGCTCGCCGTTCGTCCGGGGGATGATCCAGTCGCCTGTCTCGACCATCTCGGCCGGCGGAGTCAGGCGCTGCGCCTCGTCGAGCCGGACCATGTCCTGCAGGCCGAGGTTCCAGAACAACGCCACGACCGGCACGACAACGGCCACGCCGACCATCACCCACCGCAGCACGCGCCCCCGCGCGCCCATCACGCCCGCCTCGACGTGCACCTCACCAGGATCTTCCGGCATCTCTGAATCACTCCCGAACCCGCGCCACGAGCTGGAGCAATAGTACAACAGATCAGCGACCCCGACACGAATCCAGTGAGTCCTGTCTCCACAACGCGGCCTCGTGCTGCTTCCGAGCTGAGCCGCACGGGCCAACACGCGATTCTGTCTCGACGAACCGGCCTTTTCGGGGTATGACCATAGTGAGGGTGCTGGGACATGGGCCGTCCGCGCGCGGAGGACTCAGGTGAAAGTCCTCAAGCAGATTTGGGTTGCCTTCAACCGCTGGCGCAAGCGGCATTGGCTTCTGCGCGTGATCATCCTCTGGCTGTTCGCGGCTCACACGCTCGTCGATCAGTGGTACATCCCGTGGCTCGTGCGCATCGCATGTGAGTCGATTCTCGCCGACGCTGAACCAAGAACGCTGAATGCCATCTACCACTCAAACAGGGCCAACGCCACTCGCCGGCTGCAAGCCGCGCTTGTCGCCAAGCTCGACACGGATGGGGACGGCGTGCTGGGTGATGCCGAGCAGGAATCGGCGCGGGACATCGACCTCGATCCTATCCAGCTCGCACTGGCGCCACTGCACGTTGACCTGGAGGCGCTGGTGTTGGCGTCCCAGCGTGCAAGGCTCGTTCCGCTGTCGTACACGCCGCGGGCAATCAAGAAGGACGCCTGGCGGGCAGCCCTCGTTGAGGCCGAGGAGATCATGGCGCCGGAGCGGGAGAAGATCGAGTCGTTCATTGCGTGGTACCGAGTACCCGAGTATGCTGAGTGGCGAACGTGGAAACACGGGTTCTCTCTCCTCTTGTCCCAAACCTACTACCCCTGGTGCGCGTTGGGTGACCCCTTCCATCTGGTGCCGGGCTTGCTGGCGATATTCCTGGCGCCGGCTGTGGCTGTGCAGTTCGTGAGGCGGAAATACGTGGTCCTCGGGGCCCTCGCCTTCTGGTTAGTGCTTGTTGTCGTGACGATCCACAGGCATCTCTACTGGGTGTTCTCATCAGCCTATTCGGCCTGTCTCCTCGGGCAACTCTTGCTCGTGGGCGCTCTCCTGCTCGCGGGTGTCCGGAGAGCGATGCGGCAGGGGAAGGATCCTGCCTCTGTGTGTTTTCTCCTCTTTGTGTTTGGGGCGATCCTCATCTGCTGGGGGTTGGGACCCGCCGTGCGGAACGCCGTTCACAAACCGGAGATCGAGACTTCGGCACTGCTTCTGATCTACTTCAGCTCCGTGACGCGGGTCGTACTGGTCGTTCTTGGTGGTGTCGCGATCTGCCTATCCGTTGCGCTTGTCATCTCAAAGCCGCTTGCGCGCGTTCTCGGCGCGGAACGGCGAGCCCGCCACTGAGACCATCGCAGCGTGCTTGCCGACGAGTAACGGCTCGTGCTATACAGGCGGTTCACGCAAGCGGGACGCATCGCTGTAGGAAGGACCCTATGCGGAGCATGACGGGCGCGGAGCTGCGCCAGGCGTACATCGAGTTCTTCAAGGGCAAGGGGCACGTCGAGATCGGGTCGGCGCCCCTGGTGCCCGAGAACGACCCGACGGTCCTGTTCACGACGGCCGGCATGCATCCGCTCGTGCCGTTCCTGCTCGGCGAGAAGCACCCGGCCGGCACCCGGCTCGTCAACTATCAGAAGTGCATCCGCACGGGCGATATCGAAGAGGTCGGCGACACGGTCCACCACACGTTCTTCGAGATGCTCGGCAACTGGTCGCTCGGCGACTACTTCAAACAGGAAGCGATCGAGTGGTCGTACGAGTTCCTCACTGGCCGCGAGTGGCTCGACATCGACCCCGAAAAACTCTGGGTCTCGTGCTTCGCCGGTGACGACGACGCGCCGCGCGACACCGAGGCGGCCGCCATCTGGCAGCGGGCGGCGGGGACGTCGCGCGGTATTCCGGCCGAGCGGATCGTCTACCTTTCCAAAAAGGACAACTGGTGGGGGCCGGCGGGTCAGACGGGTCCGTGCGGGCCCGACACCGAGATGTTCGTCTGCACCTACGAGGGCGGAATCCCGCCGGGCAAAGACTTGCAAAACGACCCCGACCACTTCGTCGAGGTCTGGAACGACGTCTTCATGCAGTACAACAAGAACGCCCACGGCACCTACTCGCAACTTGCGCAGAAGAACGTCGATACCGGCCTCGGCCTCGAACGCATGGCCGCCGTCCTGCAGGGCACGGACGACTACTCCACCGATTTCTTCGCCCCGATCATGGCGCGGGTCACGGACCTGGCGTCCGACACCGATATGCGATCGAAGCGCATCATCGCCGACCACATGCGGGCGGCCGTGTTCATGATCGCCGACAGCGTCCTGCCTGCGCGCGTCGACCAGGGCTACGTGCTGCGGCGCCTCATCCGGCGGGCCGTGCGGTTCGGCAAGAAGCTCGGCATCGAGGGTGCGTTCACCCACAAGGTGGCCGAGGTTGTCGTCGAGATGCAGGCGTTCGACGGCGTCTATCCGGAGCTCAAGGCGAACGCCGACACGATCCGCGAGACACTCATGCGCGAGGAGGAGCAGTTCACCAAGACGCTCGCGCAGGGCCTCAAGGAGTTCCAGAAGCTGCTGCCCAACGTGCTCAAGAACCCGAAGCGCGAGCTGAGCGGCCGGCTCGCCTTCCGCCTCTACGACACCTACGGGTTCCCGATCGAGATGACGCGCGACCTCGCCGAGGAAGCGAAGATCACGGTCGACATGGACGGCTTCGACAAGGCGTACGCCAAGCACCAGGACCTCTCGCGAAAAGGCGCCGAGCAGAAGTTCGCCGGTGGCCTCGCCGACCATTCCGAGCAGGTCACCCGGCTCCATACCGCCACCCACCTGCTGCAGGCGGCGCTGCGCAAGGTGCTCGGCGACCACGTCGCGCAGCGCGGGTCGAACATCACGGCCGAACGGCTGCGGTTCGACTTCACGCACCCCGAGAAGATGACGCCCGAGCAGGTCAAGCAGGTCGAGGACCTCGTCAACGGCGCCATCGCGCGCGAGCTCGACGTGACAGTTGAAGAGATGCCCGTCGGTCAGGCGAAGGCGGCCGGCGCAATGGCCGTTTTTGGCGAGAAGTACGGCGACACCGTCAAAGTCTACATGGTCGGCGACTTCTCCAAAGAGATCTGTGGCGGGCCGCACGTGAAGAACATCGGCGAACTCGGCCGGTTCCGCATCGTCAAAGAGCAGTCGTCGTCGGCCGGCATTCGCCGCATCCGCGCCGTGCTCGAGCAATGAACCGCGGACTTGTCATCGCCCTTCTCATAACGGCATCGGTACTGGCCCTTGCACAAGGCCCGGCCATCTCCTCGCACAAGTGGGCCGAGCAAGACCCCGTCGCCCCGTTCACGGGTGCGAACACGCCCCGCGCCGTCGTCGTCGCGTACTTCACAGCTTCCAAGAACGGCGACGCCGCGCGCGCCTCGAGCCTCATCGACTACGATGAGTGGGCCAGGCGGAGGGGCCTCGCGGGTGACCGCGCCAAGCAGTTCGGGCCGCTGCATCGCGCCGCGCTCAAGGAGGGCTATCGCGTCCAGAAGGCCGCCGGCAGCACGAAGGAGTTCGAGATCGTCAAAGCGGCGATCGAGCGCGACACGGCCGTGTTCGAGATCACGCAAGAGCGTGCCGACGGCGTCCACTGGTGGGAGGTGACACTCGCGCTCAGGGGCGGCCGGTGGGCCATTGTTGACTTCGCGCTCAAGTCTGTCGGACAGCGTCCGGGCGGTTGAACCGAAAGGGCAGCATCAGCGCCAAGTTCCTGCCATGTGGCAGGGCGGCCTGGCCCGCTTCCTGCTCGCAACCCTGCTAGCGGCAAGAGATTCGGGTGCCGCAAAAATTCTCGCTTGACATCCCTGATGGGGGGTGCTAGGGAACAAGTACGCTGTCCGAGTGGTCCACAAGTACGCAAGGAACGTGGTCAAAAGGGAGAAGTCCTGCCCGAGAAAAGACGGACTAGTGGATCCCAATCCCTATCCCTGGTTGCCACGGGTTCGCGAGTACGGCAAGGAAAGCGATTAACTAGGACAGAAACCCAACCACTTCGGGCAGCGTTTTTGTCTTTCTAGGCCCCCCGAGCAGGGGGCCTTCTTCTTGCCCTCGGGCCGGCAGAAACAGCCGCTTCTGCCGATCGACCGGGCCCGCTTGACGCACGCGCCGGCATTCGTTCGCGTGGTCGTTCGATGTCTTTGTGGATGGGAGCAACCGTGCGAGCGGCGCGGCGGTGGCAGTCGGGACTGTGACATCAGCAGCCCGTTTATGGTCATCAACGAAATGGATTGACGGCGCGTTGTAGGGCGGGTCGCCGTCGGCCCGCGCCACATCGCTCACGCGTGCAAGAGGCACCGGGTGTCAAGATAAATGGTTGATGACCATCAACGGGCTTCCTTCTCTCAGCATAGGCCAGTCCTTCAGGGCTGGTGTCACGCGCGACACACAACCATTCCGGAGCCTGTTTCAACGGGCTTCTCGACAGGCGGCTTAAGCCAGAACGACAAGGACGTTGAAACGCCCTCGACGGGTGTAGGTGCGTTGTGCTCTACCAGCCCTGAAGGACTGGCCTATCAAGAGCAGGGCGATGAGACGCCCAGCGGCCTTGGCGCGCGGGCGCGGGAGGGCGTGGCCTCATAGCTGACTCGAGATCAGCCCCCGTTGCAGGCCCGCTGGAACGCCGGCGGAGGCAAAACGCGCACCGCTAGCGACGGCCGGCGAGCGTGGGCGCGGGCTGTTCCACCGCTTGCTTTCCTGCGGTGTGGAACGTGTGGGCGAAGTGGGGGAGCGGGCCCTCGACCGGTTCTTGGGCAATCAGGATGCCGATCGAGTTCGACAGCTTCGTCGGGCTGTAGATCTCGTCGGTCTCGTCCGTGGCTTCGACCGGCTCGATCAGCGCCAGGTGCGTGAGCATCCTGAGGAGCTGCTTGTTGCCTTCGCCGAACGGCACCGTGCCCGTGCGGGTGAGCATCTGCACCTTGAACCCCTTCTCGACGAAGAACGAGCCGAGCGAGGCGGCGAACGTCACGAGCTCCTCGAACTGCTCGAGCGACCGCTCGTCGCGCTGCGTGAGCGCGTTGTCGAAGACGAGTGTGACCTGCAGGTGCTGATCCTGCGAGAACTGCGTGACGACGAGCCCGTCGGTCTTGGCCGAGAGCTTCCAGTTAATGAACCGCCGGTCGTCGCCGTGCTGGTACTTGCGGAAGCCGAACACCTCGGTGCCGATGCCGGGCCGGTTGAGCTGGCCCTCGATGTCGCTCAACACGTTCGCCAGAAAATTCGGGTTGAGCGGCACGACTTTCGGATAGACGATGACCGTCTCGGGCCTCTTCGTTGCGAACCCCCTGGCGAAGAAGCCGAGCGGGAAGCTCGTCGAGATCACAAGCTCGCCGAACTCGTACTCGCCGCGCCGGTCGATCACGTGCTGATACGTGGTCGACACGGACGTGCGCGGCGGGACCTTGACGACGTATTTCGGCTCGAGCTTCCGGCGCTCACACGTGTCGTGCACCACCACCGAGATCGCGGGCACAAGCCGTTTGTGGTTGGTCAGGATCAGCTCGACGGGAAACGGTCTCTCGGCGAACACGTGCGTCGGCAGCACGCGCGCGAGCGACAGCTTGTTGATGCTCGTGGTCGAGATGATCGACGAGAGCAGGGCGAAGCAGATCATGGTGGCCAGCACGAAAAAGATCAGGTTGATCCCCTTGGCGAACGCCACGATCCCGACGACCACAATGAGCAAGAAGAACACGCGGCCCTCACGCGTGATTCGGAACAGGAACGTTCTCTTGGGGAGCCTGATGCGCACGGTGCGTGAACCCTCACGACGTCCGGACCGTCACTTCTGGATTCTCAACCACGGGGATCACAGGGAAAAAAGAAGCATTGACCGCGGAGCGCGCCAAGTGCCCAGAGGCGCGCTGCGCGTCCCCCGTGCTCTCCGTGCTCTCCGTGGTTCAATCTTCTTAGAGCGGCACGGGGATCTCGCCCAGGATACTCTTGATGACCTGCTCGGCCGAGCTGATGCCGGCCGCCTTCGGCCCGTAGTGGGCCGAGAGCACGAGCCGGTGGGCCAGCGCGTTGACGGCGAGCAGCTTGACGTCGTCGGGCACCACGTAGTCGCGCCCGCTCACGAGCGCGCGCGCTTGCGCGAGCCGGAACAGCGAGAGGCCGGCACGCGGGCTGACGCCGAGCTCGACGAGCTCCGAGGCGCGCGTCGCCTCGACGATCCGCATGAGATAATTCATCAAGGTCTCATCAACACGCACGCGCTCGACGAGCGACTGGAGCGCGATGATCTCGGCCGCGTCGAGCGCCGGCTCGACCTCGCGCAGCGGGTCGCCCTGCTTGCGGCTCAGGATCATCTCGATCTCGCGCTCGGCCGACGGGTAGCCGATCCCGATCTTCATCATGAACCGGTCGAGCTGCGATTCGGGCAGGGGGAACGTGCCGTAATGCTCGACCGGGTTTTGCGTCGCGATCACGATAAACGGCTCCGGCAGCGGGTAGGTGTTCGAGTCGTACGAGACCTGGCGGTCGTTCATCGCCTCGAGCAGCGCGCTCTGCGTCTTGGGCGAGGCGCGGTTCACCTCGTCGGCGAGCACGACGTTGGCGAAGATCGGCCCGGGCTGGAACTCGAACTGGCTCTTCTGCGAATGGTAGATCGACACGCCGAGGATGTCGGTCGGCAGCAGGTCACTCGTGAACTGGATGCGCTGGAAGGTGCAGTTGACCGAGCGCGCGAGCGTGTTGGCCAGCGTCGTCTTGCCGATGCCGGGCACGTCCTCGATCAGCATGTGCCCCTTGGCGAGCAGGCAGACGACGACGAGCCGGATCACCTCGTCCTTGCCGTAGATCACCCGGCCAATCGTCTGGCAGAGCCGGTCGATCTTCTCGCTTGTCTCCGACGCGTCCACGGCGACCATCCCGGCTCGGTACAGGCGTGGCGGTCACAATCGTCACGCAGTATAGGCCCCGCCGTCCGGCCCTCGCAAGTGAAACCCGCGTCGGACCCGACCCAGGCCCCTGCGGCATGGTGCGGTCGACGGATCACAGCGCGCCGTGGGTCCGAGCTACTTGCCGACCCGCCAGCGCATCTTGACTGCCAGGGCCGCTACGACCACCCAGCCGATGTAGAGGTAGTAGTGGACGCCGCTGCTGCCCCAGTCGATCGGCGGCGCCGCGGTATCAGGATCATCCGCCATCTGGATGGACAGGAAGTTGGCGATCACGTGCAGGACCCACGACACCGCGTAGAAGAGGGCGCAGAACAAGGCAATCTCCACCAAGAGCCTGAAGATGCGGCCGCCCAAGCTCTGCGCTAGCTCGCTCTTGAGCTTCTTCGGCCCGCCGATAATCATGTCCTGCGTCACGTGCACGATCGCGGTGGCACGCTCGGCGCGTTTCTCGACGAGCCGGCCGCCGCATCGGTCACAGACGCTGCCGCCGAATAGGTCGGTCTTGCACCGCGGGCAGTAGCGCATCGTTCAGCCTCTCTTTGTGACAGCGTTTGCCAATTCGCTGCGTCGAGCTCCGAGCACGAGGCTAGCTCCCGCCGGCTCGCGCCTCATTTACATACGCGCCGTAGGCTCGGCGCAGGAGCTCGTACTCAGGCTCACCGAATTCAGTACCCTCTGAGTGGAGCGACGTCAAGTAGTAGAGCGAAGGCACACCGAGCTGCGGCTGAACCTCGACGTACTCACGCCACGCCGGCAAGTGCGACAGCGGGTAGTTGTCGGAGTCGATGAGCCATTCGGGGCAGGCGGCGCGGGCCACCTTCTGCCGGTGCTCCATCGTCGGGACGACGGAGCGGAAATCGGAACAGATGTCGTTAAGCCGGAGCATGTCGACCACGTCGCCGAAGTACGCGTTCGCCGTGTGCGCGATCACGAGCGCGTCGGCCTTCGCCTCCTTGGCCGCCGAGTAGATGATCGATAGCAGCCGCTTCTGCAGCTCGACGCCCCACACCTCGTCCTGGTGCAGGTGGCAGCCCGGTCCGGCGGCGATGTCGGCCGTGAAGTCGATCTTGAACCCCGACGCGTTCAGGCACCCCTCGTCGGCCGAGAGCATGGAACGGACCTGCTCGCGCAGCCGCTGCTCGTACGCCGGGTTCGTCGGATCGACGCCGACCGGCTCGCCGTCCTTCGTGATGCACTCGTCGGGCGGCACGCCCTCGGCGCCCCACGAGTTGTACCAGAGCAGGACGCGAACGCCCTCGGCCGCCATCCGGTCGATGAAGGCGCGCATGTCGGGCCATTTGCCGACGTCGGGCCGGTTGAGGCCGTACTGCGCCTGCCACTTGTCGTCGATGATCAGCGTGCCGAACGGGATCTGCTTCTCGCGCAGCAGCTCGACGATCCGGCCGTACACGGTCTCCGTCGCGTAGTCGCGCGGGTGGTTGCCGCTCCGACGCGCCAGGTGGCACTGCTCGCCCCAGCCGCACACGATCGGCTCGCGCCACCACGATGGGACGTCACGCTTCGGCACCGGCACGTAGCCGCGATCGCGCAGCCACCCGACGTAGCGCGCAAGCGCGTCGTATTCGCTGTCGCCGACAATGAACACGAGCTTCGGGCTGCGCCACGTGCCCTCGACGCGCGTGTGGCCGTCGTAGGCGAGCCGGAAGCCGAACAGCTCGCCGCCCGTGTATTCGAAGTTGACGAAGCTGTTCTCGCCCGGGTTCGCGGCCACGCCGATGGCGACCCATTTCGAGCCGCTGCGGACGCAGTAGCACAGCGGCGCCGGCGTGTAGAACCAGCTCCCGCCGAGGTCGCCGCGCGAGCTCGTGACGCTGATGTCGGCCCGCTCGAACGGCGGCAGCCACTGGCGGAACACAGTGACGGGTTCGGGGTTGAAGACCTCCTCAAAGCCCGCCATCGAGCCGGTCAGCCAGTCCTTCAACGGCCGACACGGGTTCTTCTGTGCGAGGAAATCGCCGGGCTTCAGCACGTAGTCGTCGAGCGTCTTTTGGAAAAACCCCTCGAAGAAGTGCAGCGACTCGATCCGGCCCGAGCCTTCAACTTCGACGCCGTAGGTGAACCAGTCGTCGGCGCACTCGAACGCGTAGCGCTTCTTATCCCAGACGCTGCTCGCGCCTTCCGCGACGAGCCGGCATGTGTCATTGTCGCGCTCAACCCGCCAGCCGGCCGGCGGCCCGACCACGTCGGCGCCGGCGACGGCATCGAGGCTCGACACCCCCAAAAGCCTCGCCAGGCCGCGATCCTCGACGTGGACGTCGGCCCACAGCGGCTCATCCTTCGCGATCTCCAGCCGGTACCACTTGCCGGCTGCCATGATCTTCGCTTCGTTCTCGTCGATCTCCACGTTCCGCTTCTCCTTCCCCGCCAACGATGAGAACGGCACCGTATCCTCTTGACCGGAACAGGTGCCGCTTGCAGCTCCCAAGTAGGTCTTGCCACCGGCTTCAGCCGGCGTCTCGACGGATGCCTTCAGACGCGCGCCTTCTTGTCCTGTGTCGCGTGCAGTTTGGCCACGCGCCTCTCAATCCTTCGGTGTCCGCCTACTCCTCGGGGGGCGCTCTTCGCGGCTCCCACACAGCCACCACCCAGACGCAGCCAAACGAGGCGATTTCAAGTTGGTATTCTCCGGGTTTGATGTCGGCCACATAGAGTCTGCCGGACCCAGGAGGCGACGCGGGGCGCTCCTTGGCTACTTGCCTCCCATAGCGGTATTGCTTGTCGGCAAGCCAGATAGAGAACTCTGCCTGCTGCCATCCGGGCTTGTGGTCGAACGTCCAGACGATACAGCACGCTTCACGTGCTCCTTTCAGCGGGAAGAGCTCCGTCTTGGCTATGTCCGCGCCCTTCCATTCCCGGACTAGGTGCCAGACCCAATTGGCGTCTCTGTCATCAAGCCTCTCGTCGGGGTCAACCCCGGTTACGGGAGCCTCGGTCGGCTCGGGGAGGTCAACGCCGGTACCGGCATCTTCTCTCGGCTTGGGGACGTCATCCGGTTGGCGTCTTGAGCCGCTGTTGCCTGTCCGCAGCTCGTCTCGGACAGCCAGGAAAAGGGCAACAGCGGTTCCGACGAGCAGGAAGCCGACGACGAGGGTAACCTTGAGCCTTTGAGTTCGCCTTTCGATGCGCTGTAGCCGTTCCGGGACAGGCTGCAACTCCGGCTTGCGTGCGTCCATGACTCACCTCAACGAAGGTGTACTGGAATGCCGCTCGGTCCTCCAACGCGCGCATCTCCGAGCAAGAGCGATCCGGCTCCCGAGTAGGTCTTGCCACCGGCTTCAGCCGGTGGTCCTGTGGGTTCAACAGCCGTCTAGCCGGCTTTAGCCGGCTTCTCGACAAACGTCTTCAGACATGCGTTGCGACCTCACAGGGGTCTTCAGTTCGGCTCGCAGTACACGGCTGAAGCCCAATGTCAAGAAGCACGCTGAAGCGCGCTGCTCGGAATGGATCCAACCACACCTACCACCGGCTGAAGCCGGTGGCAGAACCTATCTTTACGCGCATAGAACCGCACTCTCCGAGTGGGCATCCGCATTCCCTGCGATCCTGCTGGCGCATTGAGCCGCGTGCCCTTCGGAACACCGGATGCCGTCCCTATCATTCGGCCAGAAGCTCGCGCAGGCGGCCGCCGTGGCGTCGGAGGAGGGCGCGTGCGGTCGCGAGGCGACAGCCGCGGCGCGCCATGACGATGGCGGCCTTCGTGCTTCCGTGGGCCTCGTCGAGAAGCGTCTCCGCACGTGAGGTGCTCACACCGCCGACCTGCTCGATGAGCGAGACGGCCCGGCGGCGCAGCTTGGCGTTCGTCGGCCGGACGTCGATCATCAGGTTGTCGTAGACCTTGCCGAGCCGCACCATGACGGCCGTCGAGAGCATGTTGAGGACCAGCTTCGTTGCCGTGCCGGCCTTCATCCGCGTCGAGCCGGCGAGCACCTCCGGCCCGGGCACTGGATTGATCAGCACGTCGACAAACGCGGGCCGCTTGACGCGCGTGCAACAGACCAGGACCGTGGCGCAGCCGTGCCGCTTGGCCCACGCCAGCGTCTCTTGGGCAAACGGCGTCGCGGCACTCGCCGAGATCCCGACCACCACGTCAGCAGGTTGCACGCCGGCCTTCTGGAGGTCGCTGGAGCCGTCGGCGTCCTCGGCGCCCTCGATCGCCTGGACCAAGGCGCGGCGTCCGCCGGCGATGATGCCGCGCGCCAGCGTGCTCGGCGCGCCGAAGGTCGGCCGCCACTCGACCGCGTCGAGCACGCCCAGTCGCCCGCTCGTCCCCGCGCCGACGTAGAACAGCCGGCCGCCCGACGAGAGCCGCTCCACGACCAGGTCGACGGCGCGCGTGATTGCCGGGATGACGCGCCGCACGGCCGGCGCCACGCGCGCATCCTCGTCGTTGACGAGCTCGAGGAGCCGGCGTGTCGGCATCGAGTCGAGCCCGCGCGAGCGCGGGTTGCGGCGCTCGGTGTGTGGTCGCGGCGGCCTGTGTGCTCGTTTCCCCATACGCGGGCGACTCTAGCTGGCGCGCCGCTGCGTCGCAAGTGGCGAGTGTTTTCTATCCTCATTCTTGCTCAAGGATGCGCCGGGCAATCCGATGATTGGCAGAGCAGGGTTCTGTTTTCGTGGCGCACCGCGTTTGAGGGGAATGGCATGAAGCCGGTCAGGTCTCTGCTCGTCGCCGTCATGACGCTTGTCGGCGCCATGACGATTCTGAGCGCCGCCTTGTTCTCACGTTGCCGGTGCAGGGGAAAACGCTTCTCGCCCGTCCTGTGTCTCGTGCGCGACTGGACACCCGGAGTCAGCGCCGACCTCCCCGCCTGCCACGACAACCTGACCATGCTCGATGTGGCCAAGTACGAGTGGGCAAGCGAGCACGGCGCCGACTACGGCGACGAGATCACCTGGCACGACGTGCGCATCTATCTCCAGGACAACAAGCCACCGGTCTGCAACCAGGGCGGCCACTACCTGCTCGCACCGATTGGCGACGAGCCGGACTGTGTCGGCGCGTGCCCGCTCCATGCCGACCCGCTTGAGCACGCGCTCGAGCCCGCCATGCAGTACGCGACGTGCGAGCCGAACCCGCTCGCGGCCGCCCGGGCTATCTTCAACGAGCGGCGGCGGGCTCGGAAGGCGTTCGACGACGACGGCCTCGCGCAGGACGACGGCCGTGAGGCCCTTTCGCCAGCCTGGTAGCGAGCTGCTCAACCGGGGGCTCTTCAACATCCTGCTAGGCTTGCTTTTCATCCCGTTCCCAACCCCGCAGGGCGATGAGGGCCGCCCCCTGCGCCGCCTCGCGAGCCGGTGAGCCCACCTGAGCGCGGGGCAGCTCGACGGCGACACACTCGCCAAGAAGCCGCGTGTAACCCGCGTTGTGCCCCAGCAAACCTCCGGCGAGCAGAACCTCCACGGGCCTGTCAACGAGTGACAGCGCTTGGGCCGCGATCGTGCACCATCGCGCCAGTTCGCCGGCCGCGCGATCGACGATGGCGCGTGCCACGCTATCGCCTCCTTCGGCTGCCTCGACGACGTGCGGCGCCAACTGCGCCACCTCGCGCTTCTGATCCGCCAAAGCGTAGAGCCACGGAACGACGTCCGAGACCTCTGCCAGGCCGGTTGCTTCGAGCAGGACCCTGGTGAGTACCGTCTGAGGGCCGCGGCCGTCGTGTGCTTCGAGCGCAGCGCGCAGGCCCGAAATGCCCAGGTCGTACCCGCTCCCGGCGTCGTCGAGGAGGTGGCCGTTCCCGCCCACCTTGTGCAGGCGGCCGGCAGCGTCGCGCGCCACGACGACCGACCCGGTCCCGGCGACCACGGCGATAGCCGGCTCGTCGGGTTTGCCCGTTGCCAACAGCGCTTCGACGTCCGAGATGAGCGTCGCGCGGTCCAGGATGCCGTGCCGCTGGAGCGCGCCGCCGATCGCGCGGCGGTCGGCCTCGCGCCACAGGCCCGCGAGCGCAAAGCAGAACCGCGTCACCTCGTCGAGCCGTGTGCCCGCTCCGTCCGCGAGCCGCTCGAGCAGATCGAACAGGTTTCGCTCGAGCGCGTCGAGTCCGGTGGTGTGGTAGTTGGCCGGCCCGCCGACGGCGCGGGCGGCGACCTCGCCGGACCGGTCGACGATCACGCCGACCGACCTCGAGCTGCCGCCGTCGATGCCTATGAAGACCTCACCGCTTCCCATCGCGACCCCAGCTTCGTCTCGTACAGCAGCCAGTACAGAACGCGCGCGACGATGTACATAATGAAGAACGCCGACACGACGTCGCTCAGGAAGTGCCTCCCTTGGCCCATGCGCAGCAGGCCGAAGAACGCGCCCAAAGCACTCGCGAGCACGATCGCAAGCGTTCGATGCCGCCTGAGGAGCATGGCGACCGCGACGAAGTAGAAGCCGAACGACGCATGACCGCTCGGCCACGAGCCGTGTGTCTCGTGCTGGCGCGAGATCACGTAGGCCGGTGTGAACTTGAGCGTGCCGCCGAACGCCTCGACCTGGTGCGGCCGGGCCCGGCCCCAGTGTTGCTTGAACACCGTGTTGACGATGAGGCCGGTGCCGACAACAAACACGAGCAGCAAGTAGAGAAATGCGCGCGCGTCGAGGCCGAGCAACCGCCTGCGGGCGAAAAACGACACGCAGAACCCCACGATCAGCAGCGCCGGCAGCACCCGGCTCGCCCACGTCACCGCGTCGTAGACGACCATGGCCACGGAGCTGTTCTGCCACACGAACGATTCGTCCCGCGCATCGTAGAAGAGCCGGGCGCAGCCCATGTCGAGCTGCGGCACGAACACCAGCACAAGCGAGCAGACGACAAAGACGACGAGAAACGCTTTCGACAAGCCCAGCATCGACGCGGCGACTCCTCGCGGCGGTCCAGCGCAGAGATTCGTGTCGCCCCCCGGCGGTTGTCAACGCAAACCTTCTCGACGCAAAGGGTAAGTGCAGGTGCGTGTTGCCTCACGCCCGTCGGGCGCGTCGGTGTCGCATCAGTGCAAAGCCCGCACAGCGGGCGATATACTGTAGCCGCGGTCGTAAGACCGTGGAACGCGGTGTCTCGTCGACACAAGCCCCCGCAGGGGGCGACATCCGGCCCCGGCATTCGCTCTTGACGTGCCTCGGGCCGTTCACTAGCGTGGGTGCGGCCGCTGGAAAACAGGAACAGACTCCCGCCGGGAGGGCTGGATCATGAAGGTTCTTGCACTCTCCCTCGCTCTCATCCTCATCGTTGCCGGCCAGGTCGGCTGCGGCAAGAAGGACAAGGACGACGAGAAGGACGAGAAAGGCGCGATCGAGACGACCGTCGATTCCATCACAGGGTACACGGCCGTCCAGGCGAAGTTCAAGGCCCAGAGGCAGACGATCCAGATATCCATCGACAAGGCGGTCGACTACTTCGTGGTTGAGCACGGCCGCCGCCCGGTTTCGCTCCAGGAGCTCGTTGACGGGGACTTCCTCGACAAGAGGTACCTGAAAGACGAGTACGGCAAGCCGCTTGAAGTCGAGGCGCGCGACGGGCAGCTCGTCGTCCGCAGCATGCGCGTCAACAAGGAAACCGGGCGCCGCGAGCTGAACTGGTCGAAGAGTTTCTGATGGCGACGCGCGCGCCCGGGACCGTCTACCTCGTCGGCGCCGGGCCCGGCGATCCGGGACTTGTGACGGTCAGGGGCGCCGAGTGCATCCGCCGGGCCGACGTCGTCGTCCACGACCGCCTCGTCAATCTCCGCCTCCTCGAACTCGCGCGCCCTCCGGCAAAGATCATCGACGTCGGCAAGGCTCCTGCCAGGCCACGGGTCAGCCAGGACCAGATCAACAAGCTGCTCGTCGCGAAAGCCCGGTCGGGCAAGACGGTCTGTCGCTTGAAGGGCGGCGATCCGTTCGTCTTCGGCCGCGGCGGCGAGGAAGCGCTCGCTCTGGCCGAGGCGGGCGTTCCGTTCGAGGTCGTGCCGGGCGTGACCTCTGCTGTCGCCGGGCCCGCCTATGCCGGCATCCCCGTGACGCATCGCGGCCTCGCCTCGTCGGTTACGCTGGTGACGGGCAGCGAGGACCCGGCGAAAGAGCACGCCGCCATCGACTGGGCGTCGCTGGCCAAGGGGCGCGGCACGCTCGTCTTCCTCATGGGGGCGCGGAACCTGGCCACCATCGCCGAGGCGCTCGTTCGCTATGGCCGCGCGCCATCGACGCCCCTCGCCATCGTCGAGTGGGCCACGTACCCGTTCCAGGTGACCGTCGAGACGACGCTCGATGAAGCGCGTGATCCCGTGTTCGCCCAAAGGATTCAGCCGCCCGTCGTCGTGGTGGTCGGCGACGTGGCTGGCCTGCGCGGTCGGCTCCGATGGTTCGAGCGGAAGCCCCTGTTCGGCAAGCGGATCGTCGTGACGCGCCCGCGCCGCCAGGCGGCTTCCCTCGTGCAGCAACTCGAGGAGCTCGGGGCCGAGGTGATCGAGCTGCCGACAATCGAGATCAAGCCGCTCAAGGACTTCGGGAAGCTCGACGCCGCGCTCCGCCGGCTCGGCTCGTGCGACTGGGTTGTCTTCACGAGCGTCAACGGCGTCGGGGCGTGCTTCGACCGGCTTGCGGCCATGGGGCGTGACGCGCGCGCGTTCGGCACGGCACGCGTCGCCGCGATCGGCGAGGTGACGGCCGCCGAGCTCGTGCAGCGCGGCATCCGGCCCGACCTCGTGCCGCCCACGTTCACGTCGGCCGGGCTCGCCGAGGCGTTCAAGCGCCGCCGGATTCGCGGAAAACGCCTCCTCCTGCTGCGTGCCGACATCGCGCCCGACGATTTACCGAGCCTCCTGCGCGAACGAGGGGCCCGCGTCAGAACCGTAGCCGCCTACAGAACAGTTCGGGCCAGGCCAGGCGCCACGGCCATGCAAGTGCTTGTTGACCGCCCTGTGGACGTGGTAGCGTTCACCAGCGCTTCGACCGCGCGGGCCTTTGCGGCAATCGCCGACCGGAGTCGGCAAGAGGTCGGCCGAACACAACGGCACCGGCTTGCGTCTAAGATTGTGTACGCGAGCATCGGACCGGAGACGACCCGCGCGGCCGACTCATGTGCGCTGAAGATCGCGCTCGAGGCGACGACGCACACAGCGCGCGGCCTCGTCGAGGCGATCGTCGGGTTCGTCGAACAGGAGCGGAAGACGGCATGAAGCGTTCAGGCGTCATCGCCCTGGCAGCCAGCGGGGCTCTGACCCTGCTCGCCCTCATTCTCGGCGGGCATTTGTGGCTGCTCATCAACATCCAGCCGTATTTCCTCATCGGCCTCCTTGCCGTCCTGCTTGTCGCCTACCTGAACACCCGGCGGGAGCTCGCTTCTTCGGGGGGCCGCGACCGGCTCTTGCTGCACTTCATCAACGTGCTGGCGTCCTGCATCGTGTGCCTGGGCCTGCTTCTCACGCTCATCATCCTCGCCAGGACTGCCTTCTGCACTCGCTTCCACAACCCGACCGTGTGGGGCGATCTCGTCGTCGCCCTCCTGCCGTTCCTGTACTGCCTGGCCATCGCCGAGGTCGCCTGCCCGGCGCTTTCCCATTACTTCGTGTGCCGCGTCGAGCGCGCTGAACAGGCGCGGCCGGACGCCGGCGCACCGAACTCCTCCTGACCCGATCGCCGCGGCGATCGCCGCTCAGTGCATGGCCGGTCGGCGTCGATTTCTCTTGACACAGGCGGAGTTATTTGTTATTAGTAGCTACGTGGGTATCGGGGCAATCTCTGGGCCGACTCAGCCTATCTGGCGCGTTCGACTCCAAGACGGTTCCCATTCCACGCGAGGAGGTTGCATTATCATTGCGGCGGGCCAGGCCTTGCCGGAACCTGCGCTTATTGGGGAGGGGGCTGGTCCGGCTCGTTGGAGGAGGTGAGCAAATGGAGCGAAAGGCAATCGCGGCGGCGTGTTGGATCGCGTCAGCTCTGCTTGTGGTGGGCCTTGGAGCGCCTGCGTGCGCTGACGACCGCGTCATCCCGACGTGGCGCGGCGACGAGGGGAGCACGGTCCAGTCGTGGGACTTCGTCACGAGCGGCGAGTACAACTTCATGACCATGCGCTACGAGTACGACGCTCCCGACGGCGAACCGACCGCCAATCCATATGGCGTTGCCACAATGGAGGTGTGGCCTGGCCTCAAGATGGGCGGCTATCTCTTCGAATGGGGCGGCCGCACGGGCGTGTGGGACTCGACGATGGAGTTCGAGGCCGAGATCCCCAACAGCCAGATCCCCAACCCGTATAAGGAGATCCGGGTGCAGATCACGTGGGCGGCGATCGACACCTACGAGCCGACGGTGGCCGTCGTCGTTGACCCGTGCTACACGGTCTCGGATGCGGAGCTGATCGAGCAGATCAACCTCGGCCCGACGGGGGTGCCACTCACGACGCCGTGGTACCTGAGCGTCTACCGGGTGTACGTCTGGGACAACCCGCCGATCGAGACGGTGCAGATCACAGGCCCGATCAGCGTTGACCAGATCGTCATAGACACGATCTGCACGGTGCCCGAGCCGGCGGCGCTGGCGCTGCTTGGCCTCGGCGTTGCGGCAGTTCTGCTGCGTCGGCGCGGGAAGCGGTAATCCAACAACCGTAGTCACCGAGTCTTGACGGGGCAGCCGATCATAGGCTGCCCCGTTGTGTGTCTGGCGGCGTCCGCTCAGGTGTTGTCTTCGTCCCGATTGTGCGCAACCCTCGGGGGTGGTCTTGTTGTCATTGGTCTGGACGTGTTCGCAGGGAGAAGTACTCGCAGGCCGTCGAGCACCTCGAGCGGCCGCTTGACCACCTTTCTGGGCGAATAAAAAGCGAAGCTTGTCCTTGACACTTCCTGCCTACTTCGGTAGCTTCCCATCTCACAAGCGCAGGTGGGAAGTGAAACACAGGATAACTCTCGACGGGCGAACCACAGACATAGACATTTGCGCAATCGACGCTTCGCGATACCCAAGCAAGCGCTTGGCGTTTAGCCAGGGTGCGGAGGTGGAAGGAACATGCCTGAGAGAACGATCACGATCAACCGGGCGCCGCTGCAGACGCTGCGGGCGGTGGTCGTGGCCGAGGTGCTCGGATCCGACGGAGTGGAGCTCCGAGCAGGCCGCACGGGAGAAGAAGACCGAGTATGATTTGTGGTCGTGGATTCTTCACGATCGCAGGGAAGAGGTGTTTATGGCTACGAGGATGTACACAGAGTTCGCCCGCTACTGCCAGCTCATCAACCCGGCCGAGGACTACGCGAAGGAAGCAGCGGTCTGGCGCGATGCGCTCCGCAGCAAGCTGGGCCCGGGACGACACACGATCCTTGAGCTCGGCGTGGGCGGTGGGTGCAATCTGTCGCATCTGACCGACGAGTTCGACGCGGTCGCCGCCGATATTTCGCCGGGGATGATCGAGCAGGCGAAGAAGCTAAACCCCGGCGTCGAGTTCCACGTCGGCGATATGCGCACCATCCACCTCGGTCGAACGTTCAAGGCCGTGCTGATCCATGATGCGATCAGCTACATGCAGACCGAGGACGACCTGCGGGACGCGTTTGCCACGGCCGCGGCACACCTCGAGCCCGGCGGCGTCTTCCTGACATTGCCCGACTACGTCCGTGAGGTGTTCAAAGACCCTATCGTTTCCGTCGCCACGCGCCGCGACGCCACGACGACGTTCACCTACGTGGAGTACACCTACGACCCGGATCCTGCTGACACGACCGTCGAGACCCTGTTCCGGTACTTCATCCACGAGAGCGGCACGCTCAGGATCGAAGATGACCGGCACGTCCTCGGCCTGTTTCCGACGCAGACGTGGCTCAAGCTGCTGCGCGAGGCCGGCTTCGAGGCGGAGGCGCTCCCGTACGACGTCGAGGGCGCGCACGGCGCCCCGCTGTTCCGAGGCGTTCTTAAGCAAGCAGCCGGGCCGAGCTGAGGGTGTCGAGAATGCCTGCGAAGACCATCACGATCAACCGGGCGCCGGTGCTCACGCTGTGGGCGGCCGTCGTGGCCGAGGAGCTCGGCTACGACCGCGACGCGGCGCTCACGCTCGGCAAGGCGATGGCGGGCCTGACGGCGCAGACGAAGGGCCGGATGATCCGCGTCTTCAAGCCGCCGAAAACGCGCGACGGCAAACCACCCAAGAAGATCGGGCTAGGCGAGGAGTTCTGGGTCGAGATCTGCGGCCGGCCCGTCCCGGCCAAGAACACCGAGGACGGCGTCCGCGCCGTCGTCAAAGACAAGCCGATCGAGCCAGAGAAGGTGGAGAAGTACCTGACTCAGAAGTTCGGCGATGACCTTGGCGCCGTGCGAACCGCCATGGAGGAGCTTGCGAGTGCGTTCGCGCCGGACGACCTGGCCGGCGCGGCGTACTCGCTCTACGAGCGCTTCCGGCCCAGCATCCCGCCCGGCAAGCGCGGCTGGGGCGCCAAAGGCAAGCTCGACCTGAAGCTGATCCGCTCGCTGGCAAGCTGACACGCAGACATGATTTCATCGAATGAGGGAGGACGATAATGGGCGCCCAACCCGTCGTTGAGTCGTTGACCGATCACTTCACCCGCACGTTCGACATGCTGCGCGGGGCGATCGAGGCGTTCCCCGAAGAGGAGTGGCGCGCGGCGGACGAGGACGACTTGATTCCCGCGCGGCAGGCCATCCACATCATCGAATCGTCTGCTTTCTACTCAGGCGAATGGACGGGGAAGAAGTTCCCGACGGGCAAGCGCCTCGGCTGCGACCGGGAGTTGGCGCCGCCGGACGAGCTGCCGAGCCGCCGAGACGTGTTGACGTATCTCGACGAGGCGAAGGCGAAGGTTGAGACATGGCTCACGAAGCGCGGCGACGACGGCCTGCTCGGCGAGCCAGAGGACAAGCGCTTCCCGTGGACGGGCAAGTGTGAGCTTGGCCGAGCCCTCTACCTCATCCGCCACATGCATCATCACCTCGGCAAGATCCACAACGAGCTGCGCCGCCGCGGCATCGACCGGCCCAAATGGCGCTAGACTGAACGGGTTGACAGGGATGATGGCGTTCAGGTAAGAAAGGCACGTCGGCCATCGATCAAGGCTGCATGCCTGTCAGGCTGGGGCCGGACGAGGAGAACACCCGCATGATTAACGCGAACACCATATAGGGTCAGGCAGCACTGCTGGTTGCCTGACGGCATGTCTGAACGCCCCGCGTGGAGCGATCGAACCGCTCCTAAACCAAGGCAAGGCGTACCGCTCATGTCGTCAAATCGCCGCGGACGTTGCCTGCTCTTGTGTCGTCTGAGTTCTTCTCCGGCCCATACGGTCCATCCCGGTGCCTAGCCGGTTGAGCCCGACGAGCGGCTCGTCGAGGAGTTTCCCTCAGACTCATCACTGGATGTCAGTTTCTGGCGCGAGGAGGCGTTGTGCAAGCACGAGACTATCCATACACGCACAGTGACGCCGAGTATCAAGAGATGTGGGAGCTGTTGGTGGAGAGCTATGCGATAACTCGCAAGCCACACAACTGGCTCTTCGCCCGACTCGAGAACTGGAAATACGCTTCGCTCCACATGCCGGCGCCGTTCTTCACGCGCGACGTCCACTTGTGGCGAGACAGCGCGGATCGGCTTGTCGGTTTCACCATCTCCGAGCATGGGGATAACGGTGTCTATCTTCAGATTCATCCCGAACACCGTGCCGTCGAGACTGACATGCTGTCCTGGATCGCGCACGGCGTCGAACGAGGCAAGGAATGCGCTGAGACGCACGCCTACACGGACGATGGAGAGCGTTCCGATCTGTTGCGTTCTCTGGGCTATCGGGACCAGGGAAACAGCGGGAACAAGTACGAGTACGACACGTCCCAGCCGGCTCCAGAGCCGGCGTTGCCGCCGGGATACTACATCAGGCCGTTGGGTAGAGGTGGCAAGCACGATCGCCTCATCGAACTTGAGAACAAGGTGTTCGGCCAGTCCGACCTCGGTGACGCCTGGTTCTACGGCAAGGCTTCGGCACCAAGCTACTCGCACGATTGGCATCTGATCGTCGTGTCGCCTGACGGCGAGTACGTGGCCTTCGCCCTCGTGTGGGTGGACGCGCGGAACCGGATCGCCGAGATCGACCCGGTGGGCACGCACCCGGACCATCGCCGCAAGGGGCTGGCAGGAGCGCTGCTCAACGAGTGCTTCCGCCGGTTGCAGGCTTGCGGCGTGCGCCGCGCCTACATCGACACTGGTCCGGACCCATTCCCCGCCAATCGGCTCTACGAATCGCTTGGGCCTGCAGCCAAATACCAGGAGCATCAGTGGGTGAAGCCTGTGGATTAGAGGACGCTTCGGTCCTGAGACAGATAAGGGAATGACCAGACAAGACGTGAGGTTTGAGATGATGAGGCAAGCGCTGCTCTTGACGTTGTGTATTGCGAGCGTGCTCTTGAGCGCCTCGCCGCTGTGTGCCCTGGAACAGCCCATCTTCGACGTGCCGCGCCTGGAGAAGATCGTCATCGACGGCAAGGCTGACGACTGGGCCGACAACGGGTTCCGGGTGGAGATTGTCTCGGGCAGGGATGGGGTCTATCTGCCTGCGGACGACCTCGACGTGGCGTTTCGTCTCGGGTGGGACGCGCGTGGTTTGCTGCTGCTCCTCAAGGTCACCGACGACGTCCACGTCGAGTATCCTGACGGGGAGCACTTCTGGCGGGAAGACTGCGTGCAGTTGTTCTTCGCCGAGAAGCGCGGCGGCAAGGACCTGATCTTCGCATTCCTCTCGCCGGGACTCGACCCCAGCTACCCCGAGCTGCGGCAGTATCTCACCGACAAACGCAGCAACGAGGAGCTGAAGAAGCAGCCGCCGACAATCGAGGCGGCCCGTACGAAGACCGGCACGGGATATGTCATGGAGGTTCTCCTGCCGTGGAGCAACCTTGGCATCGAGCCGGCGGTCGGGCGTGAAGTCGGCTTCCAGCTCTTTGTCGACGAATCCGACGGTCCGGACACGGATTTCGCCGTGCGGTGGTTTCCGGCACTCGACACGGCATACTACACAGACCAGATGCACCGCGTGCGGCTGTCGGAGACCCCGAGCCCGCCGGTCATGGCGACCGCCACCGGGAGGTACGAGCGCTTCCGCCGAACGAACATCGCCGTGACCGGCATGAAAGAGCTTGTCGGCAAGACGATCGCCGTCAAGATGGGCGACGTCGAGCTTTCAAAGGGCGAGCTGACGGAGAAGGATGGTCGGGCCTCGTACAGCATCGAGCTCCCGATGCCGGCACACGGAGCCTCCTACGATCCCCTCGATGTCTTGATCGACGATAAGCTCATCGAGACGATCACCCTGCCGGACGCTGCCGAACGGCGGGCCCGCGCGTTCATCGGGGCGAGGCTGCGCTTCGAGCCGGCCGTGTTCTCGTCGACGCGATTCCCGTCGTGCGAGTTCGAACAGCCGTCGCGCGTCGAGGACCTCATCGGCCGCTACTCGATCACGACGACGTTCTACGACAAGGACTACGACAAGGTGAAAGCCGCCGAGCAGCCTGGCCGGTACGGCGCCGTCGTCGAGATCACCACCGAGTCGGGCCGGACGTTCCGTCGCTTTAACACGCTCTATCGCCTTTCCGGTAGCCCCGACTGGTTCAGGGTGTGGAGGGGCGAGATGCATGCGACAATCAACCTGCCCGAGGAGTACGGTGTGGACCCGCGCGTGATCGAGTCGCAGTCGCGCATCATCGGCGACCACTTCAAGTGGTGCGCGTTCGACGATGACCTGTCGTCTCGCGACCCCGGTTTTGCCGCGCTTCTGGCCGGGCTTGCTGAGACCGATCCGGCTGCCGCGCCTGCCGGCGTCACCGACGATGTCTATGCCCGCGACCGGCAATGGTGGATTGGCCTGAAACGCAAGCTCTACGGCATGGACGAGCGTTACCCCGACCCGTTTGTCTGCCCGCGTCCGATCGAGGGCAACCCGGCCCCCATGCTGCGTGAAGGCACGGCGACCGAGGCGGGTATGAAGCCGGACGCCGTCGAGAAGATCGACGCGGTCTGTCAAGCGTGGGTGGCCGAGAGCGGCGAAGCGTTCGCCGTCTGCCTCGTGCGCAACAGCGTCGTGTTCTTCCACAAGGCGTACGGCACCCGCGACGGTGAACCGCTTACGGTCACGACACCGAGCTGGATGGCATCGATCACCAAGCTCATGTCGGGCACGCTGTTGATGACGCTCGTCGATCAGGGCCTCGTCGAGCTCGACGACACCGTCGACGAATACCTGCCGCCGTTCCAGGGCATCGAGGTTGAAACGCCGCTCACGATCCGCCACCTGTACAACCACACCCACGGTCTGCTTGACATCTGGGGCGACGACATGAACGACCTCGAGGAGGTCGCTGCCGGCTACTACCCGCATCAGAGCGTGTGCAAACGCTGGGAGTACAGCGGGACCGGCCTCTCGCTCGGCAGCAAGATCATCGAGCTCATAAGCGGCGAAGTGCTTGCCCGCTTTTACAGGAACCATCTTCTCGACCCCCTCGGCTGCACCAACACGGAAGTGATGGGCAGCTCCGGCGACACCTTCAGCACGCCGCTCGACATGGCCAAGATCGGCCAGATGTTGCTGAACCGCGGGGCGTATGGCGATAAGCGCTTCTTCAGCGAAGAGACGTACAAACAGATGCTCCCGCGCACGTATCCCGACTTGCCCGGCCTCATGCCCGGGCTCGAGTATGGCGTCGGCACCTCGCGGTCTGCGGAGACGGTGGCGCTCGGCTTCGGCGAGGATTGCTTCGGCCACGGCGCTGCTTCAGACGCAACGTTTCTCGTCGACCCGACACACGAGCTTATCATCGTCGTGACGCGGAACAGGGCGGGCGAGCACTTCGAGAAGCACAAGGAGCTGTTCATCGCCGCCGTTCTCGAATCACTTGAGGAGTGACTACGGTGGCGACTGAGAGGCGGAGCTGGTGGGACAACTGCGACGTGCCGGCCCGACAACCCACGCACGAGCGACGAGGAACAGCGACGCAAGGCCGAGCTTGTCGCCGCGATTCGTCGCCGCGAGATCGACCCCGAGGTCTACGGCTACACGTATGACCTGTCCCGACCAGTCCCGAACCGCGTGTAGGAGCGAGAACGGCATGAAGCGCATCGGACGCCTTCCACTTGTGACAGGAGCAGCAGGCAAAGGTATGGGGCGGAGCATCGCCTTAGCGGCAGCCCGCGGCAGGCTTGGCAGCGGATTTGCACCTCCGGAGGGCGCGGCTCGTTGGCGCGGCGTGAAGCGGGCTCGCCTTGTCGGCATGATCTGGCGCTACGACCCTGGGAACTGAAGCGATGAGGGCCGCGTCAGGAAGGCCGAGGATTTCCGAAAAAAACTGTTGACAGCGGGCCGCCGGTCCGACTAAAAGGGTAGCTGAACATCAGAAGGGTCTTTGTACCCTCGGATAGATCGCGTTCTCAGAGCGCGCAAGCTAGACTGACGGCGTGTCGTTGATCAAGTGGCTTGTTGACTTCGGGCCCCCGAGGGCTCGGGGCGAGCCAGTTGCTCGTGGGCTCGTCGGGTTTTTTTGTCCTCACACCCGACGAGGTGGCGGGCCCGGCGGCGGCTCTGAGCGCGAGTCAAGGCTCTTTGACAGGCCAGCAATGTAGTGTGTCATGCTTAAGCAGGTAAACGCGCTTGTGCTATGCAAGCGCGGGACCTTGCGTCAATTCTGAATCCGGGCGTCGGCGAGATCGGTTGCGATCCGACGTGTCGGATGGCAACAAGATCGGCGACGTTCGGCCAGGTATCCTGCCCCGTAAGGGGGAGGATGCTCGGTGTTTTTGACTTTCTGCCGCGTGGGCGAGCGATCGCCCAAGTGGTTGGATAAGTTTAACTTGGAGAGTATGATCCTGGCTCAGAACGAACGCTGGCGGCGTGGATGAGGCATGCAAGTCGAACGGGGAGCGCGCCGATAGCAATATTGGCGTTCTCCTAGTGGCGGAAGGGTGAGTAACACGTGGGTAACCTGCCCTCGAGCTGGGGATAACTTGGGGAAACCTGAGCTAATACCGAATGAAGTCCTTGGGAGCGTGCTCCTTAGGATGAAAGGTGGGGATCTTCGGACCTGCCGCTCGAGGAGGGGCCCGCGGCCCATTAGCTTGATGGTGAGGTAACGGCTCACCATGGCTGTGATGGGTAGCCGAGCTGAGAGGCTGACCGGCCACACTGGGACTGAGACACTGCCCAGACTCCTACGGGAGGCTGCAGTCGAGAATCATTGTCAATGGGCGAAAGCCTGAACATGCGACGCCGCGTGGAGGATGACGGCCTTCGGGTTGTAAACTCCTGTCACGAGGGACGAAACCCGGCAGGGTTAATACCCCTGCCGGCTGACGGTACCTCGAGAGGAAGCCCCGGCTAACTCCGTGCCAGCAGCCGCGGTAATACGGAGGGGGCGAGCGTTGTTCGGATTCATTGGGCGTAAAGGGGGCCTAGGCGGCTTGGCAAGTCGGATGTGAAAGCCCACGGCTCACCCGTGGAACTGCGTTCGAAACTGCCAGACTTGAGTACGGGAGAGGAGAGTGGAATTCTCGGTGTAGCGGTGGCATGCGTAGATATCGAGAAGAACACCAGTGGCGAAGGCGACTCTCTGGCCCGATACTGACGCTGAAGCCCGAAAGCCAGGGGAGCGAACGGGCTTAGATACCCCGGTAGTCCTGGCCCTAAACGATGTGCACTGGGTGTTGGAGGTATCGACCCCTTCAGTGCCGAAGCTAACGCATTAAGTGCACCGCCTGGGGAGTACGGTCGCAAGGCTGAAACTCAAAGGAATTGACGGGTCCCCGCACAAGCGGTGGAGCATGTGGTTCAATTCGACGCAACGCGAGGAACCTTACCAGGGCTTGACATGTAGCTGCTCATCCTGGGAAACCAGGACTCCTTCGAGGGTGCTACACAGGTGCTGCATGGCTGTCGTCAGCTCGTGTCGTGAGATGTTGGGTTAAGTCCCGCAACGAGCGCAACCCCTGTCGCCAGTTGCCAGCGGTTCGGCCGGGGACTCTGGCGAGACTGCCGGTGTTAAACCGGAGGAAGGTGGGGATGACGTCAAGTCAGTATGGCCCTTACGTCCTGGGCGACACACGTGCTACAATGGCCGGTACAGAGGGAAGCCAAACCGTGAGGTGGAGCAAATCCCAGAAAGCCGGTCCCAGTTCGGATTGGAGTCTGCAACTCGACTCCATGAAGTTGGAATCGCTAGTAACGGCGCATCAGCCACGGCGCCGTGAATACGTTCCCGGGGATTGTACACACCGCCTGTCACATCACGGAAGCCGGTTGCACCCGAAGTCGCTGGCCCAACCCGCAAGGGGGGGAGGCGCCGAAGGTGAAGCTGGTGACTGGGATGAAGTCATAACAAGGTAGCCGTATCGGAAGGTGCGGCTGGATCACCTCCTTTCTAAGGAGCAGGCACGGGCAGACGGTCCGGATCCGTCCGGACGCGTGCCCGAGCCGAGGTCGATCGGACTCGACCTCGAGTCCGCAGCCTCTGGCACGCTACATTGCTGGCCTCTCAAAGGGTCGTCCGACAGCACGAGCTGTCGGCGGGGCCGCTCAGCGGCCCCCATGATCTTTGAGAAGCGTTATCGGAGAGTCGCGCGGGCTCATAGCTCAGTTGGCTAGAGCACTCGGCTGATAACCGAGAGGTCGGTGGTTCGAATCCACCTGGGCCCACCAGCCGATGGGCCCGCAGCCGCACCTGCCCGCCAGAAGCGGGGCTGCTTGCCGTAGGCACGCGCCTCGCGGGGATATAGCTCAACCTGGTAGAGCACCTGCTTTGCACGCAGGGGGTTACCGGTTCGAATCCGGTTATCTCCACTGAGGGCTCCGGCACAGCTATCCAGTGCCGAACGTGTCACAGGCTTGGGAAGGTGAGCCCCAAAACGAGGATGACGCTTCAGCTCAAGAACATGTCGCTCAAAGCGGCGCTTGAGTACCTGCTGGCCCCGAGCGGACTGACCTATCGAATCGCCGACGGCGAAGTGCGAATCGTGCTCGCCGAACAGGAGGCCGAGAGCACAGAATAGCTGCCCAGCTCGAGCTCGCGCAGAATCTCAATGACAGAGCGGCCACTCGACGAGTGGCATCGCGCGCGATGATGCGCATCGCGATAGATTTCAGGGCGCCCTGAGTGGCGCAGCCGCCACGCGCGGCTGGAGCCGGCCTCGGCGCCCGAAGGTCTTTGACAGTTGAATCGAGGTTGCGAAAGGAAGAACTGAGACGACGCGTCTTGGATCTTGCGGACTCGGTCTGCGCCGGGTCCGCCACTACCGGAATATGGTCAAGCAATTAAGGGCTTCTGGTGGATGCCTTGGCGTCGGTAGGCGATGAAGGACGTGGTGTAGCTGCGATAAGCCTCGGGGAGCTGCTAGCAAGCTTTGATCCGGGGATCTCCGAATGGGGCAACCCGGCCGGGCAATACCCGGTCATCTCCCGGTGAATCAAATAGTCGGGAGAGGCGACACCCGGGGAACTGAAACATCTCAGTACCCGGAGGAGAGGAAATCAACCGAGATTCCCTGAGTAGTGGCGAGCGAAACGGGAACAGCCCAAACCGCCTCTTTATTGGGGCGGGGTTGTGGGACCTCAACGTGGGACGTGGACGGGTAGCAGAACCGGCTGGAAAGCCGGGCCAGAGAAGGTGATAGCCCTGTAGGCGAAACCCCGAAACGCCCTAGAGGAATCCCGAGTACCACGGGACACGTGGAACCCCGTGGGAAACTGGGGGGCCCACCCTCCAAGGCTAAATACTCACCGACGACCGATAGCGAACCAGTACCGTGAGGGAAAGGTGAAAAGAACCCCGTGAGGGGAGTGAAATAGTACCTGAAACCAGAAGCCTACAAGCGGTCGGAGCCCTATGTCCTTCGGGACACGCGGGTGACGGCGTGCCTTTTGCATAATGAGCCGGCGAGTTACCGTGCACGGCAAGGTTAAGGGGTATGCGCCCCGGAGCCGTAGCGAAAGCGAGTGCGAAGTGCGCGACAAGTCGTGTAAGGTAGACCCGAAACCGGGTGATCTATCCATGGCCAGGGTGAAGTCGCCGTAACAGGCGATGGAGGCCCGAACCATTGAAGGAGAAATCTTCTTGGATGAGCTGTGGATAGGAGTGAAAGGCTAATCAAACCCGGAAATAGCTGGTTCTCCCCGAAATAGCTTTAGGGCTAGCCTCGCGCCACTACGCCATGGGGGTAGAGCACTGGATGGCTTAGGGGGCTTACCAGCCCACCAAACCCAACCAAACTCCGAATACCGTGGCGACTATCGCGGGAGTCAGACTGCGGGGGATAAGCTCCGTGGTCGAAAGGGAAACAGCCCAGACCATCGGCTAAGGCCCCTAAATCGATGCTCAGTGGGAAAGGAAGTGGAAGTGCTATAACAGCGAGGATGTTGGCTTAGAGGCAGCCATCATTTAAAGAGTGCGTAACAGCTCACTCGTCGAGTACTTCCGCGCCGAAAATGAACGGGACTCAAGCATCGTGCCGAAGCCGTGGGTGGCGCGCGTTCGCGCGCGTCGCGGTAGGGGAGCGTTCCATGCTGGCTGAAGGTCGACCGTGAGGACGGCTGGACGGCATGGAAGTGAGTATGCGCGGCATGAGTAGCGATAAAGGTGGTGGAAATCCGCCTCGCCGAAAACCTAAGGTTTCCTGGGGAAGGCTCGTCCACCCAGGGTTAGTCGGCCCCTAAGCCGAGGCCGAAAGGCGTAGGTGATGGGGAGCAGGTCAACATTCCTGCACTACCTTATCGGTGCCAAAGACACGGGGATGTGACGCGGTGTAGATGGCCGCCCGAGCGATCGGAAGGGCTCGGCTTACCTCTCCCGCAAGGGAGAGGCGGGGACGTGGCGGCTACGGCCAACGCGGATCGGCTTGAAGCATCGCCAAGAAACAGCATCACGTGAACCGGTGGGTAACCGTACCTGAAACGGCCACACGTAGGTGGGTAGAGAATACCAAGGCGCGCGAGATAACCCTCGTTAAGGAACTCGGCAACTTGACCCCGTAACTTCGGGAGAAGGGGTGCTCTCCGGGGTGGCCCATCGCAAGACGGGCTGCGTTGGAGAGCCGCAGAGAAATGGCCCGGGCGACTGTTTACCAAAAACATAGCACTCTGCCAAGTCGCAAGACGACGTATAGGGTGTGACACGTGACCAATGCCAAAAGGTTAAGGGAATCGGTTATCCCTTCGGGGAGAAGCCGTGAACCGAAGCCCTGGTGAATGTCGGCCGTAACTATAACGGTCCTAAGGTAGCGAAATTCCTTGTCGGGTAAGTTCCGACCTGCACGAATCGTGCAACGACTTGGGCGGTGTCTCAACGAGGGACTCGGTGAAATTGTAGTCGTGGTGAAGATGCCACGTACCCGCGGTTAGACGGAAAGACCCCGTGCACCTTTACTGCAGCCTGGCATTGAACTTCGGTGCAGCATGTGTAGCATAGGTGGGAGGCGATGAACCCGGGGCGTTAGCCTCGGTGGAGCCATCAGTGAAATACCACTCTTGCTGTAGTGGGGTTCTAACGCCGTCCCGTGAATCCGGGCGCCGGACAGTGTCAGGTGGGTAGTTTGACTGGGGCGGTCTCCTCCTAAAAGGTAACGGAGGAGTGCAAAGGTACCCTCAGCACGGTTGGCAATCGTGCGGCGAGCGCAAAGGTATAAGGGTGCTTGACTGCGAGACCTACACGTCGAGCAGATGCGAAAGCAGGCCTTAGTGATCCAGCGGTTGAATGTGGAATCGCCGTTGCTAAACGGATAAAAGGTACGCCGGGGATAACAGGCTCATAGCGCCCAAGCGTCCACAGCGACGGCGCTGTTTGGCACCTCGATGTCGGCTCAACGCATCCTGGGGCTGTAGGCGGTCCCAAGGGTTCGGCTGTCCGCCGATTAAAGCGTTACGTGAGCTGGGTTCAGAACGTCGTGAGACAGTTTGGCCCCTATCTGCCGTGGGCGTAGGAGAATTAAGGAGAGCAGACCCTAGTACGAGAGGACCGGGTTTGACGGACCGCTGGTGTTCCAGTTGTCTTGCCAAAGGCATCGCTGGGTAGCTACGTCCGGACAGGATAAGCGCTGAAAGCATCTAAGCGCCAAGCCCACCTCAAGACTAAATATCCCTCCCCCGCCTTCGGGCGGGGGACTTAAGGCTCCCGGTAGATTACCGGGTTGATAGGTCGCAGATGTAAGTCCAGTAATGGATTCAGTCGAGCGATACTAATCAGCCGTGCGACTTGATCTAAATTCTTTCTTTTAATCCTAAACGATACAGATTAGATGCTCCTTTTTGGTCTCTCTATGAATTTGTCGAAAAATTTTGCGAAGAAAGAATTTGGTTTGTGGTTCGTAGTTCATGGTTCGTAGCAAAACCCCTCCCTACCTCAAGGTGGGGAGGGGTAACCACAAACTAATAACCAAAATTTTTCTTTCAAGGAAAATTTTCCGGCGGCCTTAGCGAGAGGGAAACACCTGTTCCCATTCCGAACACAGAAGTTAAGCCTCTCAGCGTCGATGGTACTGCTTGGGTAACTGGGTGGGAGAGTAGAACGCTGCCGGGATAAAATTTGAAATCCCGACTCAAATGAGTCGGGATTTTTTTGTTGACAACCCTCCTTTCAATTGGCAATATTAGTTCTGAATGATACTCTTAAGAATTCGCGGTACAGTAGGTAACGGACACCTTGTCCATCACTATATGTTTCCGTAACTGATGAATAAGACATGACTCAACTGTCAGAAGCGCAGGGTACCTGACCTACGAAGCAAATCAAAAACTGGAGCAACTAATGAGTGAATTTAAAAGACCGATTCTCTTTTATATTATTTGGATTCTTTCAATACTAATAATAATTGCCACGCTCATTTCTAAGTGTGAAGTTATTGAGGATAATCGGCGATTTATACTCCTCCTCTTACTAATTGGTATTTTATTCCTCCCATTTCTCTCTAGCCTCAGTATTGGAAATCTGTTTAGAATTGATCTAAGGAAAATTGGGGAATCAATTGATAAATTAAGAGAGACTGTTTTAAATGTTCTTCAATCAAATGTTCAAAATAAACAAGAAGTAAACATTTTCCCCTTAAAGACTCCAGATGACCGAAGTGAACAAATAAGAATAGAATTAAGATCACAGCGATACGCTGAGCAGGCGTACAGTCTATTCAAGCAAGGTCGAATTTTGGAATCGATAGAATTCTATCACAAATCTTTTGAATGGGATAATAACAATTGGGTAGCAGCATTTTTCTTGGGATTCTTGTATTTATCATTGAACGATTATAAAATACCGGATGAAAAATTGGGAATTGATAAATTAGAAAGATTATCAAGATCAGTTTTTTACTCTTCAATAGCTACGATAAATGATCCGAATCATTATATGCAATTCATGAATCTTGGAATTGCACAAGGACATTGGGGTGAGTCTAGAATGTTGACATTGGCGTTAAGAAACCTTGAAAAGGCTTACAATATGTTAGACTACGATCCAAATGTCAAGAATGCTCCCAAATTGTTTTTAAACAAAGGTAAGTGTAGAAGCTTTATGGGTGAGTTCTCCGAATCGTTAGGTGATAAGGATAACGCTAGAAGATATAGAAAGGAAGCAATAGATATTCTGAAAAGCTGTCCTCAACCAGTGCCAAAAGATAGGGACCGTTGGCTTAAACAAGCAGAAGATGCATTACAAAGGTTAACGTGATCTCACGTTGGTAACGGACGCCTCGTCCGTTATCCCGCCAAAGGCGGGACCAGGATGAATCCGTTACCATATAATGGGCGTCACGGACGAGTTTCTCACCTCTCCCCCTTTGTCCCCTTCAGGGTGAATCCCTTCAGGATGAACCCCTCTCCACAGGTGTGGAGAGGGGGAGATCGAAGATCCGTAGGACAGGGGGTGAGGTCCTTATTTCGAGGTGAACTATGAAAAAAAAGAATCCCTGGGTGGCAGCAATCTTGAATTTGCTGTTCCCCGGAATAGGTTTTGCCTATTTGGGCTCAGCCGCTCTCATTCTGGCGGGAATCATTCTTTTTATTTCCGACTTGGGTATTGAGATCATTTACTACAAGCATACTGTG
>Ga0307430_1000486_pt1 | contig 34454 bp, 36 predicted proteins | sample SalMarWE160130MG_FD_202159 | JGI IMG/M metagenome (GOLD analysis project Ga0307430, IMG submission 202159) | Salt marsh sediment microbial communities from the Plum Island Ecosystem LTER, Massachusetts, United States - WE1603-130 | ecosystem: Environmental > Aquatic > Marine > Intertidal zone >...
GTTTTTTTTAATTTTTTCTTATTTATTTTTATTTTTCCTTTTTCAACAAAAGTGTAAGCATGGCAAGGAACTCCATGAATCATCTTTTTTGACTCAAGACAAAAATCCTTAGTCTCAAAAAACTTGCCAGAAACTTCTTCTATATGCATTTTTAATTTCCCGCTAAAAACAAATGCCTTCATTAATTCTTTCATAAATTTTTTTGTCCCTCTTGGCCCATAAATGTAAAGAGTTTTTCTGTAATTACTAAAAGACAAGGTCTGAAGCAATCCTGGAATCCCAAGTACATGATCCCCATGCCAATGGGTTATTAGAATTCTCGTTATTTTATTTGGATTTAATCTTGCTTTCCTAAATTGTCTCTGAGTTCCTTCGCCACAATCTAAAAGAATATTTTCTCCTTTATACGTCAACAAAATTGAAGTATGATTTCTCTCTGCGCTGGGGATAGCACCACTTGTCCCAAGAAAAGTCAGTTTTATTTTTTCTGTCATGAAAGACAGAAGTTAAAATGGTTTTTATAAGTTATTAATTCGGCCTTTTTTAACTAATTCTTTTGCATAATCACTTTTCATAAAAACTTCTCTACATTTATCTTCTAAAACACCGCTAATAATTTCTACATCTCCTCTCTTCGAAAGATTATAAAATTCAGGAAGATTGTCTTTAAGAGAAGTTGCTCCGCTTTTATCTAAATTGATACCATAAACTAATTTTTTTATATAAGACTGGACAATTGCTCCAAAACACATTGGACAAGGTTCATAAGTAGTATAAAGAGACAGTCTACCTTTGTTTTCTTTAATAAAACCTTTTGAAAGATTATTCAATGTATTTAATTCAGCATGAGAAAGAAGACTATTTCCGGAATTAATCCTATTTCCATCCCTAGAGACAATTGCCTCACCTAAAACAATAATTGCCCCAATAGGATAATCTCCTCTTTGAAAAGCAAGTTCTGCTTCTTTAATAGCTTCTAACATATAAAATTCATCCATGAGTAAAAAATAAGAAGAAGATTTATAATAATTATTGTAATTTCTAATTACTCTTTTTTCAGAGCTGTTGAAGCAGGAGAAATAAATATAATTGTGTCTCCTCTCAAAAAAGTCAGACCAAGATTTCTTTTTATCTCGCCATCTTTTATCTCTTTTATATTGTCGAGGACAAGATTTATATGAATGTCAAAAGCTAAAAGTGTTCCTACAAACTGCTTGTCTCCTTTTAGATGCACAAGAACTTCTTTCCCTTTTGAATTATTCAAAAGATCTAGTGGACGCTCAATTCCGTTAACCATCTTAACTCCAAATTATGGAATATTTTATACTTTTTATTTGATTGACTAATTTATAAATCCTTTGGTTCTCTTCTCCAAGCAAAAGATTTAAACAGAAAGTTTATAAACAAAAAACAAAATTCCATATTATGCGAAAAGGAAGGAAGATTACAGGCGGCAGATACAAGAAAAGAAGGAAGAAAAGATTATGTGAGATGCCAGGGAAAAAAAGAACTGTAAAACTCGGAGAGGAAAAAAGGAAAGGAATAAGAGTTAGAGGTGGAAATAGAAAATCGCTTCTTTTAAAAGTAAAGTATGTAAATGTAAAAGCAAATAACAAAAGTAAAAAACTTGAAATAAAAAATGTGCTTGAAACTCCTTCAAACAGATTCCTTGCAAGACAAAACATTGTTACAAAAGGTACGATTGTTGAAACAGAACTCGGCAAAGTTAGGATTACAAACAGGCCAAGCCAGGAAGGCGTAGCAAACGGTATTTTAGCCGAGTAAAGTTTAAGTGAATATCCTAGAATTCTACAAATCCGACGACAAACTAATTGTGCAAAGCCAAAAAAATAGAAGGCTTTATAAAGGGAAAAGATTTAAAAAACTTGCGCTTAGACAGCTTATAAAGGTTATCATTAATCTTTCAGTAACAAATTTCAATACAATCTCTAACAACCAATAAATTTCGATTTTAAAAAAAATGTCTTTTATAAAAAAATGCCCTGAGTGTGGGAGTATTAACCTTACTTACGACCCTTACCTCGGGGAAATTATATGCAATGACTGCGGTCTTGTCGTCGAGGACAAGATGGTTGATACAGGAATTGACCATCAAGGAAAGTTTGACAAAGATAAGAAAAAAGGCCGTGGAGGAGCTCCGACAAGCATTCAGAAATTTGACAAAGGACTCACTACAAATGTAGGAGAAATCTCAGACATATACCGGCTAAAGCCAAAGCACACGCGTAAATTTCTAAGACTAAAAAAATGGCAAGAGCGTGTCTCAACCTCTATTGAACGTAACCTAAGGCTGGCAATGGCTGAGTTAAGAGTTATTGCTTCTTATCTAAACCTTCCTAATGTTGTAAGAGATGATGCTGCAAGAATTTATAATTATGTTGTTCAAAGGGGATTAGTGCGTGGGAGAAGCATGGAGTCTGTTATAGCTGCATGTCTTTACGCAGCCTGCAGAAGCTACAACATCCCAAGAACCCTTGATGAAATGGCAACAGCTTCAGATATAGAAAGAAAAGAAATAGGGAGAACATACAGATTTATTATAAGGAAATTGGGAATTAAAGTAAAGCAGAGTTCTCCAAAAGATTACATTTCAAGATTTTCATCTGTTCTTAATTTATCACCAAGAACACAAAACGATGCATTAAAAGTTTTGAAAAGAGCAGAAGAAGTAGAGCTCACATCAGGAAGAGGTCCTGCAGGAATAGCAGCAGCAGCACTTTATGTAGCAGCCTTAATGAACGACGAAAAGAAAACACAAAGGGAAGTCGCAGACATTGCTGGAATAACAGAAGTTACAATTCGTAACAGATATAAAGAACTTATAGAAAAACTCAATCTTGAAGACAAGATAAAGCAAAAAGAAGCAGAAACCAAAGTAAAGAAGAGAGAATAAAAAGCATTTTATAAATCATTAAGGATACTTAGGATAAGATCTATTACTTTTCAAATATTTCATTCCACCTATAATAACCAGAACTCCTGCTATAAAAACAATCCAATTATTAACTGATTGAATAAAATCAGGCATAGAAATAAAATTAAAAGAGGAATTTATTAAATAAAGCCCAAACAACAAGTAAAAGACAAAACCTAACATCCCTAATTTTCCCATATTTAAAACAAGGAGATTTTGTTTAAATATCTTTCGTCCGTCGCAAAGGCTAAACTTTTTATATCAAGAAAAACCCATAATAATTAAGCGGGAATGCCGGAGTGGTCAAACGGGTCAGGCTTAGGCGAGGAGGTTTACGAAGGATAAATTATCCTATTAATAACGCAAACGAGCCTTGGAGAAACCTGATGGCTTAGTGCCTACGAGGGTTCGAATCCTTCTTCCCGCATTTTAAAAAAATCAGGCTCCGCAAACTCCAGGGAAAAGTTGAACCACCTTATCTTTGCTTGTATCTAAAACATCCTCTACATAATGGGGGTTTCCTACAAAGTATTTTTCACCTCCACTTTCAACATAACAATTAGTGTTCCATCCGTTGTAAGTTCTGAGAGCACGCTTCCAGCCAGAATAAGCTCTTTTCTCAAAATCACTTGCCTTTACAACTCGACCATCATATGCTTGTGGTCTATAACAATTATAAATTTTCTCTCCAGGATTATAATTATTTGCTAAATAATTTATTCCATATCTAACATTCTCTTCAAAAAGAGTTTTTTCTCCATGGTTATCCTTATTTATTTGCATCACACCAAAACTACTACCTTCATCGCCTTTCAAAAGTCCATCAGATTTACCATCACAGTATAAAGGATTTCCATCTTTTTGAGCTGGAGAACAATGTTGTATAGTACTCTCTGTCATTGCAAGCATCAAAACCAAACACTCAAAATTTTTCACATCTGTATTCTCCTCAACAGAATCATCACTTATTCCCCTCTCTTTCTTTATTTCTCTTGCTATTCTTATTATCTCATTGCCCAAAACTTTCTGGCATTCCTCTGTTGTTGAACATGTCAAACCTGTTAGCACCCCTCCTTGTGATACAGGCGGATTCTCAGTATCGATTGAGAATATAATCTCTGCTCCTTCAAGAAGAGAACCTACATTTTCAAGCGCCCTTATTAAGTTTATATTATCCTGAACAGGCTGTTTACCATCTGCCTCACCACCGCTAACAGTAATTTCTGGAACAGGCATCCAATTTGATTTATCAGGAGACCATTGCCATATATTAGAAGAAGAATCAAATTCAAAATAAAGAGGAGTGGCTTCTGTCTGAGAAACAACAAACATTTTATCAGGGGTAAATTCAACTTTTTCTGTAATCAATTTAGGACTCGTGTCTTCTTTCTTTATTGTTCTTTGAATTAAGGATGACAAACCACTCAGGTAATCCTTTCCAGTTAAACTATTCACAAAATCTTTGTTTCTCTCAGATAACTCAGGAACAATTTGCACCATTGTGGCATCTTCTCCTGATTGCATCCCCTGAGCTAATTCAGACGAATACCAATTTGTATCATCAGAGCAATCATCCTTACACCAAAACCACTTATTCTCGTCGACATATCTTAAAAAGAGACTTGATTGCAGCCATCTTCCACCAACCCCCCATAATCCCCCGCTCTTAAATTCAAGAGCAGGGTAAATAATCTTGCTCCCAACTATCTCTTGCCCAGGAACTTTGGGAATTGTATCTGCCCCATCTCCATCCTCCTTAAAGTTGGTACTAAAAATCCCTTTAGCAAGAGTCGCAAAAGAATTTGCCCTGAATAAAGTTAGATACCCTTTCTCATGGCTGAAAAAGACCCTGTCAAAATTCTCATTAATTTTTGTTATTATTTCCTTATGCTTCCCATCATTTTCCATATTCTTAAGTTCTTTGACAAACTCGCCAAAATCTTCAATGAGATTCATATCTTTTTTCAAAACACTAATCCAATTTTCTTCAACTTCCCCCAGGGCTTTGTCTTCAAGTGTTGTAATGTCTACAGCATTTTCAACACTTTTTGTATCAAGCCAGCATTTCATATTAGAAGTGTCACAATAACCTACTTCCTGCCACCTTGCGTTTTCTGTCCCTGCGTTAGGGTCAGTGCTTAAGCCAGGATTATCTGTTGAGCAAACTCTTATAATGCCTCTATTATAAATTTCAGGATTAACTATCTCTTCAACACCTGACTGAATATTAGGGCTCACCAAACTAAGAAGATTTGGATTTCCAGAGATGCAGGTTTGTTCTGTGGTTATGTCTGTCCTGGATGCTTCATCAGCTGCAAACTTATCTGACAAATACTGAACAGCAAAATCAGTAGAAACCTGCTTAAAGCCGCACTCTTCCTGATTATTTACCATTATGCATAATTCATTATAGCCAGAAGCTGCTGTAAAGTCCTCTGTCTCCTGGACTCTTTCCCCTGCCTCGATAAATCCCTTGCCAACAAGTTTTCTCTCAGGAACCCCCCAGGGCAGTGTGTTTGAATCTCCCTTAAGGTAAACTTCATACTGCGCAGGGAAATCCTGACCCGCATAAACATGATAAAAAACTTTGTAATGTGAGATAGGTGGTTCTGTTGCAGTTGTATAAGGTATTTCATCAAACCATCCCAAAAACTGAGACGGAGAATCCGGAGCAATCAAAGCATCAAAGAGTTTTCCAGCGTCCATTCCTGGAACAGAAAGCCAATTTCTGCAAACTTCTGTTCCGACCCCTTCAACTGACCTTGCCTGGAATGCTTTAAAAGATTCTGCTGCATAATACTGTGTGAAAAATGTTACAGAATCTGACGCTTTGTCAAATGAATCCTGCACATTAAGATACTCGCCGCCACCTCGGACATTTTTCCCAAGAAGAGAACCCACCACTTCAGGAAGCGCGTATTTCACCGCAGGCAAACTCTGCCTCCAGAAAAAGTCACATGTATAAATAGAGTGTAATGTGTCGCAAACTCCCACTTGCTGGCCTGTGTCAAGACTTGTCTGAAGACATTCCTGATACTCTTCAAGAATATTCAGATAGCCATCAATTCCTGCATAAACACCTGAAACACAGACAGGTACTTTAACTTCTGGGAAATTTGGAAGGCACAGAACCATGCTTCCAATAACACCTGACTGAATTACATTATCAACAGGATAAGCCCCTCCCAAATCACATCTCGAACTTGGGCAGATAAAAGGGTCACAAACATTAAATAAGATATTACACTCACTTGGGGACATAAAGTCCTGACATTGAATATCTGGTGTGCCAATTGCTGCGTCTCCGACTTTTATTCTTTGTCCCATAATGCTTACAAAATCACCTTTTCTAAGTCCAGAGTTATACATAGCTGAGGCAGTCCTAAATGCTACCTGAGCGTCATTTATCCTCTGCTGAGCTTCTGCAGATGAAACCCCTGGGAACTGGTCATAAGCCTGGCCAGTGCCAAGGTTAACTAATCTACAAACATCATCAGCTCCTCCAAAATCAATAACTTTGAAAAAGTCCTCACGCCCGTCAGAACCAACATTGCAAAGATAGAAATTAGTTACTCTACCTGAATCATCATAAGGCTGCAAAGATTGCCCTCCTCCCAAAGGCAAGATTGGTTTAATAGCTGCATACCATCCCTCTTCTTTATCAAAAGGAACAATTGCAGGCAGACCTTCATAAGCCCCTGTTTGATAATACCTTATTTCACAATTTGGGCATTTATTCTTGTATGTGTCTGCGTCAAAAAACTGAAAAATAAATCTTTGTTGTATTTCTTTTTTAGTCTTCTCATCTGCAGGAGTTCCTGTTGGATCATAGACATCAACTACACGATACTTCTCTCCGGCATCCTCTTCTAATTGAAGAGTATATTCAATCCCATTATAGATAAGCATATGTGCAGGAGTATTTTCAGGGATTTGTCCTACAGGGGAGTTTCCTGTTGTTTTCCCGCTGTAAACCACTTTAGTTGCATCTCCACTCGTGTAAATGCTTACATCAAGATTCCTCAAATTCTCAGGAAGCTTGTCCTTAAGTGTTTGTATTGTAACCTCCTCCCTTGCATTAATCCACACATCACTAAAAAGATTGTTCAGTTGAGTTCTTGCTATCTCTCTTGTTCTCTGATCTTCTGAATTCAGAAGTGCAGAATAAAGCTCAATATCTCTTGCTTGTGTTATAAGAGTATTCTCAGAATTTATATTATCAAGAATATCAGAAACAAGCACTTCTTTTCCCTGCACAGAAACGCTTGTCAGCCCTGCTTTTTCAATATCATCTTCAATACTTGGTTTTTGTTTCTCAAGGTATTTCTCTAGACAGGCATTTGTATTCACAACTTTTTCTCCTAAAAATCCACTAGTACCCTCACATTCCGGAATTTCCTCGCTAAAGATTTTGTTTATTTTTTCTATTTCACTAGTGGTCTCATCAATAGCACCCTCTATCTCCTCATTATTTTCAGACAAGCACTCCTCAACTGTTCCAGGGAACTCTCCTGTGTTGACCATTTTTTCACACTGCTCAAACCATCCGCCAGATTCCCTCATAACAATTTGCCTTGCAGTTCCCTCACCCCCAAGATTTGCGAAAAAGTTCTTTGCCACAAAAAAGGTTCCTGTTGCAAAGCAAGCTGCCTTCCCAACCTTGACAACATTGCCAAGATTATCATTGATATTGCTCCACTGCTCTATTGTTTTGTTAAGGCTTTCAATTCTTTCTTCTGTCTTCTCTGGTGAGAGTTGTATTGCTCTTTTTTCAATCCCTATCTTGAACGGAAATGTCGCTTCTGTTTCTTGGCGATTAACATTAGACACAACAGAAACTTTTGCAACTTTTTGAAGATTAACTTTCTGAAGTGAAAAGACATAACCTGCGCGCGAATCCGGGAATCCCTCTTTTAATGTTATTGTTATTGCTTCCCCAATCACAATCCTCTTAACTCCTTCAGCCACACCTTCTCTTATATTAGTCCTTATCTTTGCAGAGTCTTCCCCAGAAGGATCTTTATCAACATCAATCAGCTGGATAAATGCACCGGTTTCTTCATCCAGGGTGAATATATCCTCTTTTCTTAATTGATAAGAAACAATGTCTCCATCTGGATTTCTGACAGAAACCACTGCCCCAAGCTCATCAAAAGTTGGTTCTTTAACCCCGTCAATCATGATAGAATAAACTCTTCCGTTTATCTCAACAATTCTTGAATCAATGTCAGAACTTGAGTATTTGTATGCTTGACTGCAAATACTAGGAGGTTCAAAATTAGGATATCTTTCCTCATAATCTTTGCATAACCCAATAGCTATGCTTTTCTGATGTGTTTCCCATACAAGCACTATTTTTTCATACAATGCCTGCTGATCAAGTGGCTCTCCTCCTTTGATCTCTGGAGGATATGTCTCACCAGCATGGCTCTCTATAACTGTGTTATAATCAGAAACAGCATTTTCATAATTTTCCTCAAATTCAGATAAGATTTCATACTTTTGCCAAAAAATTCCTGAAAAGTCTACATCTATCGCACCTGCAAAATTAACAATCCTTACTTCTTTCCCAAAAGCATTTTCTTTCACTCCTTCTAAAGTGTCTGTTATTTTATCAGGATAAGAAACAATCCTAAAAGACTCCCCGCTAATAATCCCTCTTCCAATTGTCTCAAATATAGTAAGATATGATTTAAAAGCCATTTCAAAAGCAGAAAAGACGCTGCTTATATCTCCATCAGGAGCTCTATTAAAGAAACCTGCAAAATTCCTCAACTCATCATCAGATAATTTTTCTTTTACCTCTGGCAGCTCAACAAGGGCAATTGCTAAATCTTCTTGTTCTTTTGTTTCATCCTTTGTTGTTATATATACAAGATAAACACTTTTTTCTCCAGATTCAGTCTCAAATAATTTATCACCTACACCAAAATCCGTTTCAACATCCCCCACACTAAGAACTACTCTTGGATTTATACTTAAGTCAAAAATGCTTGTCCCCTCATCCTCCCTGCATTTAACGGTTACTTTTTCAGAAACCCCTCTTTTTTCTATCCCTCCTCGGGGGATAAAGCATTTATTATCTAAAAATTTTTCTCCTTCCTGCAGTTCAAGAAAATCTCCGTTAACATTAAGCCTTACAGTTGTATCAGGACTTTTTAATTCATCAAGCCTTAATTGAAGTCCGCCCATACAATAATCAAAACCAGGCATAAGCATTTCCCGTGATGTTTCTCCGACTTCAAGAGGTCGTGTTGTTGCCCAGACTCTTTTGCCTGTCGTTTCAGTGCTATGCTCTTCCCTTCCAGAATAAATTGAAATAACAGCACTATCATCGCCAATTGATTCTGCCCTCAAATACCCTCTTCCCTGCCAAAAACTATACTGCCTAAAATTCCTATTCCATTCATCATCATTCATCTGAGGAAGGTAAAATGTTGCCTGCCCAAGACCAAAAGCGTTTTGAATATCATAGCTGATTCTGGCTGTAAGGTTTCCCTCAACAAAATTAGGCATCGCAGATTCATTTTTCTGTTGTTTTAAAACAATAACAGCATATCCAATTTCATCCATTATTGGCTGATTCATCTGAAGACCTGCTTGTCCAAGAGCAGCCTGTGCAGGATAATACCCAACACCTGAAACTTCTGCAGGCACATCTCCTCTAAAAGAGATGCCGTCTATTGCCTCAACACTTATCAGGGGATTTAGCTGTGTTGAAGTAATTGGGCAAAAAACAGGCACATTCTGTTCTTCAAGCAAATCACTTCTCACAACAGAAGGCGTGCATCCAAGAGGTGAAACATAAAGAAGAAAATCTTGCCCAGAATCACATAATCTCCTGTCAAAATTTCCATAACTATCAAAAGCGCCAGGAAAGCTGACATCACCAAAAGACCCCTTAACCTCTGTATATGGCGAGTATCCAACAGAATATCTTGAAAAAGATTCTGCTGAAACAGAATTAATTGCTATAATCGCTCCCAATGAGATTAATAAAAATAACGAAATAATTTTCTTTCCTCTGTTTTGTTTTTTTTCTTTCATTTTATTTGAATATTATGTCAAGCCCCTTAGTTTCGAAAAGCATGTAGTTTGTCTGAAGTTGCTCCATATTTTCAGGCACAGGCAGACTTTCTGCATTGACCTCAATAACTCCTGGGCTTTTCAGTTCTGATTCTAAAACAAAATAATTTTGAGTTCCTCCTCCAGCAAGTGCCTGGGAAACTATCTGTTCAGGAACCTCTACATCAAAACATTTCTCATAAGTCATTCCAAAAACTCCAAGCACACCTGACCTTGGAACCTCAACACATTGTTCTGTTATCATCTCTCCTATATTAATTTCTGTATCATGGAAAATATAAACCTGAATTTCATATTGCCCTTCAGCAAGCTCAACAGTTCTCTGTTCAGGATAAACAATTGTCTTTGTTGAATCATCTGAAGTAAAGTAAATTATTGCTTCATCACCATAATTCACATTATCAAGTTTTAATTGAATTTCTTTTCTATAAAGCTTCTCCATAATTATATCCACGTTTCCTGGAGAAACAGTTGAGAGCAAATACCTTGATTCTTTGAACCCTTGTGCTCTGACTGAAACAAAACCATTCACACATTGAGGGAAATCATCAACAAGACTGCCTTGATCAGAAGCCTGTCCTATAAAACAACTATCTCCAAAACATTCAAAAGAAATGTCTGCTTTCACAGGATTTCCATCTCTGTCTCTAACATCAACATTAACTTCTGTGTTCTTATACTTACAAAGCTCTGAGACAGCGCCTGCAAAAGCCTCACCTTCTAATGGTTCGCGAGCATTATTTCCCTGAATAATAACTGCTATTGGAAACTGAAAGATTTCATCTCCTGACTGAACCTGAACTATAACAGGGAATTTCATGTCATAAACATAATGATAAGGAACATAACAAAAACCAAGCACCCCCAGTCCTTGCTGAATCCCAATAGGACTTGAAACCAGGAAACTTCCTTCTGATGGCGTGACCTCAAAGCTATGAGTCCAGTTCCTAGAATTAAGAAAACGGACTTCTTCTCTTACAGGAAGCTCAACAAAAAAGTAATCATCTGTTGCTATCTGGCGATTGTTTGTCATTGCTTGAGAATTGGCTTCAATTGCTTCCTGCAATTCATCAAAAACTTCATTAGCATCCCATATCAAAGGACTGCAAGTAATCTCTGTACCGTCAACAGGAGCATAGTTCCACAAAACATCCATAGCATACCCCTCCAAGAATAATTCTTTCTGCTGTTCATTATAAATTTTCACCGCAGAATCATACAAAGAGCCAAGCTTTGAATCAACCACAATTTTATGATCCCGCACAACAACACTCTCATCTCCAAGAGCAATATTCAGATCTGTATTTAACTCAATTTTAATTCGGTCCCCTTCTATTTCAACTTTTGAAGCGGGCTCTGTCCACGAGATTTCAAAACCTTGCTCATAATAATCATCATAATTGCAACTTGCTATTTTATCTTCAACAAAACTTCCAAGCTGAGCTTCCATAATCCCTTTTGTCGGAACCTGTTCTTTTGCTATATTATTCCCAGAAACATAAAACCAATAGGGAGTAGGATTTCCTAAAAAGTTCAGTTGAGAAGAAAAGGGCATATATTGGGAACCTGGCTCAAACTCTGGCAGATAAATATAACCTGCCTGGCTTTCCAAAACCTTCACCCCTGTCAACGCAGAATCTTCAACACATGATGAAAAACTTGTATAAAAAGGCTCAGCATATGCAGGAATCTCCACACCAACTATAGAAGGTCTCAAAAAAAAGAAAAGTAAAACTGCTGCGATTAAGAGTATTGCAATTATTATAAAAATAGTTACCTGCGCACGTTTTTTTGATAAAAATTCCTGGAAAGATTTCCTGGAATACGCGCCTGAAACAGCAGCATCCCCCCTCTTAAACACCATAAGAAAAAAATGAAATCCAAATATATAAATTTATTGATAAATGGAAACATCATATTTAAATATTTTAAAAACAAATTTTAACAGGTCTATTGGCCTATGTTGACTAAGCTTAAACAACATTCCATGATCCAGTGGTCTATGTTGGCCACGCTTGGACGACATTCCAATGGTCCCGTGGTCTAGTGGTTATGACGTTTCCTTGACGTGGAAAAGATCGCAGGTTCGATTCCTGCCGGGACCATTTCCAGAAAATGGGTATAAAAAAAGCAGTAAAAAAGAATATGGAAGAATTAGGGAAATTCTTATTGCAGATAATTGCAATTTTTTTGGTTATTTTTTATGTTATTCCCTGGTCTCTTAAAACCATACCTAAATCATATGATAAAATAATCTTGTTGGTTTCTTTGGTTATACTGATATTTTTAGTTATTTTAATTGTTAGTATAATTAATGCCCAAAAAAGAGGACGCTCTAAAGGATGGATTAAAAAATTCCTTGAATGGGACAAAAAATTAGAGAAAAGATTCTCAAAAAAATAATTATTAACAAGCTTTAAAAACCCGTTTTCTCTTTTTTCAGAATGAAACTTCCAAAGATAACAAACAGATTTTGTCCTTTTTGTAAGAAAAAAACAAAACAAAAGATAAAAGTAGTAGGAACAGGATTCAAGAGAGGAACTCTTACAAAAGGAAGCATCACAAGAGCAAAAAAAAGAGGCCTTGGCAGAGGGATAGGAAATAAAGGAAAATGGGGTTCTAAACCACCTGTCTCAAAATTCAAGCGAAAAACAAAAACAACTAAAAAAACAAACATCCTCTATACCTGTGAGGTCTGTGGTAAGTCAAAATACCGCGCAGGAAGAAGAAATAAAAGAACAGGAAGGGTAATGCAGGAGTAAGATGGCAGAATACAGTGACTTTCAAAAATTAGACATAAGGGTTGGAGAAATTGTTGAAGTAGAAGATTTCCCAGAAGCTAAAAATCCATCATATAAACTAAAAATAAATTTTGGAGATGAAATTGGAGTTAAAAAATCAAGTGTTCAAATTGTAGAAAATTATAAAAAAGAAGAGTTAAAAGATAAAAAGGTCTTATGTGTAGTTAATTTTCCTCAAAGACAAATCGGACCTTTTATGTCTGAAGTTTTAACATTGGGCATTCCAGATGCAGAAAATGAATGTATATTAATTAAACCTGATAAAGATGCTCCATTAGGAGCTAGATTATATTAAAATGGCACAAGCAAAAAAAAGAAAAAAGTTTTTTGATGTGAGTATGCCCCTCATCAATAAAAAGACTCAGTTGTATAGCTATAATATTGAAGACTTAAACGGAAGAATAATTTTTTATGATTCAACAAGACTTTTCAGAGGTAAGAGTGTACTCTTAAAGCTAAAAGTAGATGTTAAAGACGATCATGCCACTGCAGAGCCCCATGAATTAAAGATAATGCCTTGTTCTTTAAGAAGAATGATAAGAAAAGGAACAAATTATGTTGAAGATTCTTTTTCAGCTGAATGTAAAAATGCTGTGTTAAGAATAAAAACATTTCTTATTACAAGAAAAAAAGTCTCCCGTGTTATAAGAAAAGCTCTAAGAGACAAAGCTAAAGAAGAGTTAACAAATTATGTAAAAGGGAAAAACACAGAAATCCTATTTGATGATGTTATGAAAAACAAGATTCAAAGATCTCTAAGTCAAATACTCAAAAAAATCTACCCTCTTTCATTATGCGAAATTCGTACCTTAAAAATTGAAAGATTTAAGGAAAAAGGGAAAAAAGCAGATAAGGAATAGTCTGACAAAACTCTTTTAAATTAACTTATTCTCCTTAAAATATGCCTGTGTAGCTCAGTGGTCAGAGCGACGCACCTGTAATGCGTAGGTCGGGGGTTCAACTCCCTCCACAGGCTTATTGAAAATGAAAAACCTAAACAATAAACTGAATAAAATATTCAATCAATTCTTTATATTAGGGATGATCATTTCTGCAGGAATAATATATCTCTCTGAAGCAATTTTCAAAAATGTAATTTTTTTTACCTCAATTAATATGCCTAAAACACAGTTCATTCTTGGAACTTTTTTTGTAATAAGTGCATTAACTTATTTTTTTATAATCAGAGACTTTGATAAAGAAATTTGGGCTCAGAGCATAAAAAGAGGATACCTTGTGGGAGTTTGCGTTATAATATTAACACAAATTTCTGTTATGATAGGTTTCCCTTAATTCATCCAAATAGAATAATTCTATTTCAGCTTAACAGCAGTTCCATAAGCAAGCATTTCACTTGCACCCTGCATTATCATTGATGTTGTGAACTTCATCCCAATAATTGCATCTGCTCCAAGCTTGACTGCGTCATTAACCATCCTATTAAAAGCCTCGTCCCTGGAATGAACTGTCATATCAGTATAAGTTTTAATCTCACCCCCAATCAAATTTTTCAGGCCAGCGCCAATATCTCTCCCAAGATTTCTTGCGCGAACAGTATTTCCCCTAACAACACCTAAAATCTTAGCAACCTTTTTTTCTGGAATTTCATTCGCAGTCGTAACAATTATTTTATGCGCCATCTTATTTCCTGCCTTTCTTTTTATTTAAATTTTTAGTTTTTCTGGGAATAATATCCTTCCTAGCTTCAATTTCATCTTCATTTTTATTAAAAAGGATTATAATCCCAAAAACCAAGAAAACCAAACCAGTAAATATCCCTACAAAATCAATTCCTGGTCCATCTATAAAACCTACAAAAAGTATAAACCACAATCCAAAAATAGACATAAGCCCTCCAATAATTAACCTGCTTATTGACATGATCAAAGAAAACATCTCCTATTAATAAACCTTACTTATCAACAACCCCTGCTTTCCCGTCATCAACAAGAATTTTTGCAACCTCTTTAGGAATGTTCACAATCTGTCCTTTTTCAAACGGACCTAATTTTTTGCCTTCTACATCCAAAAGCTCACCGACATCTTCCTTAAACATGATCAATTCATTTCTAAATTCCTCTCTTTTTCCATTTAATAATTCACTAAGTTTTTTATCAGAACTCTCTATGCTTTTCATTAGATCTTCAAAAAGAGCCTTCTCAAAAGAAAGCATATTATCAAAGTCTTGTTTTGAAATCCCTGTCTCTGCAGCAATAAGAACAAGATTAAGTATTTTTTTCTTTCTTCTGATTATCATTTCCTTGAAAAGCGTCACAGCATTCTCCAGCTGTTTCTTCGTTTTTGTAATCATGTCTGAGAAGATATCCTCGTCTTTCAGAGACAATTGCTTCTTTTCTTTAAGATAATTGGAAACCTCCCCAATAAAATTCTTGGGCAAAGGCTGGAGATTGTCAGAATAACGCTCTTTTCGTGCTGCCTCATATAAATCATTGTAAGTTATCATCTTTTACATAAACCGAAACTATCAAAGATATTTAATAATTGCTATATTGCATAAGAATGTTCAAGAGCCTTCATTAGGGATTTGTCCTTTCGCAACTAAATTCACAGAAGTTATATGGGCAGGTACAGAAAAAATAGTATTTATTGCATATCCTACAGAAACAGGAGAAGCTAAAGTAATCCCATTTTTCTTCCAATACTCATAACCCCCATATTCTTTTACAACATCTAACACAGCTTTTTGAACAGATTTATTATCATACATCCCAGTATCAACTGCGCCTGGTCTTATATCAGTAATATAGATTTTTTCTTTCCATAAATCAAGCATAGCTGAATTTGTATATCTGCTTATTGCACCTTTTGCAGCACAATGCGTTCCCCCACGATTATAACCTCTTATTGCAGACATAGAACTTATTATTGCTATTCTTGATTCAGTATTAAATTTTTTGTTCTGTTCTCTAAAAATAGGAAGTAATTTTTGCATTAAAACATGTGTCCCTTTTAGTAATACTGTAGATTCCATCTCTAAGAGTTTTGGAGGAATTTCTTCAATATGCAGATAAGGATTATCATCTTTTAAGTTATAATTCCCTGCTCCCAAGCCAATTGATTGAACCCAAAATAAAGTTTTATCTCTTGGCAAATCTTTAACAAATTTTTCTATTCTTTTTTCATCAGATAAATCAACTGCACTATATTCTACTCTTTCTTCTGGGACATCTAAGATATTTAATATATTCTCCTTAATTTTCTTTAGTTTGTCTTCTGTCTTTGAAACTAAATGAACAATAGCCCCATTAGCTGCAAGAACAAATGCAATTCCAGTACCAATATTAATTTTCATTTCTTTATTATCAACAAAAATAGAATCATGACTTTCTTCTTTTGTGGTAATATCATAAAATTTATACTTTATTGGTTTAAAACCGCAACCAGTTATAATAATTCTCTTTCCTTCCAACAAATTTGTTTTTGGAATAGATTTTAATCTCTTAGCCATAAATTAAGAAGAACAAACCACTATAAAAAACTATCTCAAAAATCCGACTTTATCAAAAAGCTCATTTCCCATCATCCCTCCAAGACTGCCTTTTCTTGCATTTTTTTCACAAAATTTTATTTTTTCCTCTTCAGGATTTTCAGGGTTTTTCTTTGGATAAAAAGGGATTTTTTTGTTTGCTGTTTTGAAAAAAGAGACAATCTTATTTTTTCTCGGAGGCCGGTCATTATAGAACAAAACAGGCACAGGGTCAGCAGAATGTGCTTTGAGCTTACAGGGTGTTGAATGGTCTGCGGTCACAACAACCTTTATTTTTTTCGGAGGGGCAAAGTCTTTCAAAAACCTGAAAAGAGTTTTGTCTATATACTCTATCATCAATTTTTTCTCAACAGGTTTATTATCATGGCCTGGCAGATCTGTTTCCTTAATGTGGATATAAGCATAATCAGTAGTTTTGTAATTCTTTTTTAAAACTTTAATAGAAAATTTACAGGCTTTTCTAAGGCCCTTACGGAGGTTCTTGTAGGAATCCAACCCCTTCAGGATAGGATAATCAAATGAGAAAACCTTCATCCCGCTAACCCTTGAAAAGCCAATTTCAAGAGGCATATATGAAACAGAAAGCCATTTCCTGTAAAACTTTAATTTAGGCGGCTCAATTCCTGCCCCCCTCATAAGAAGAAAATTTGCAGGTGCCAGACCCTTTTTTCTCCTGGCTTCATTCAAAGGATGAGAATCAAGAACCTCAAAAACTTTTTCAATAAATTCGTTAAGAATGTTAACAGTATATTGTGTATTCTCCTCGTCATCCAAAGCCTTAAACACACCTATTTTTTCTGCTTCTTTTGCCTGCCCTTTGGAATAAGTAGAGTCATTATCCGAAACATTGTCTGAAAATCCTCCCCTTAAAACCAAAACAGCACGATGCTGAATTGTTGGCTTAAAGACAAACTTGCAAGGAAGTTTTATTTTGTTAATTTCCTTAGCTAAAATCCTTGCTTCTGCTGTTGTTAATGTACGGCCTGCTCTTCTATCAATTATATTTCCTTCTTTCAGAGAATCAATTGTTGCAAAATTAACTCTTAAAGCCAAATCCCCTCTAGTAAGTTTTATGTCTGTGCCCCTGGCCTCAAGCTGCCCTCTTGTGCTATCAATTAAATCATTTCTAAAAATAGAAACAATTGCCTCATCTGACTCTGGAATAAACCCTGGCTTCACAGGATACATGTAACCCATTTCACCTCTTGCAGCTAAAAAATCAAGATTAGGTGTTTCTGCAGCTTCTAAAGGCGTTTTTCCATCAAGCTGCCGGTTAGGCAAATCTCCAATCCCATCAAGAATAACAAGTATCCCTTTCATTTGGATTTCCTCCAAAAAAGACAAATGAATGAAAATCTTGTATTTGCTTTCATAAAAAAAAGAGCCTCCGAAACTTTATAAAAATTTATGTTCGTTCACCAGTAGTTTTATGATAGACAAAAAACTCTGCATAAGGCTATCTTTATAAATTAAATCTTATTATTAAAAATATGTTCTCAAAACTTAAAGACAAACTCAAAAACTGGGCGAAAAAAGTCTCTGAAGAAAAAGAGGAAGAAGAAGAGATTAAAAAAATTCCAACACCCATGAAGTTTAATGTGGGCATGAAGCAGTACCAGCCTGATTTGGAAAAAATTCAAGAAATCCAAAAAGAAGAAGGATTCTTGAAAAAAATAACCTCAAAGGTAAAAAAGATAAAAATCTCTGAAAAAGAATTTGAGCTTTATGGAGAAGAGCTACAGATGTTACTGGTTGAAAATAATGTTGCTTTTGAAGTAGCTGAAAAAATTATTAAAGAGCTTAAGGAAGAAATAATCGGAAAAGAGCTTCTGAAAAAAGAGGTTGAGTCTGAAATAAAAGATGCTTTGAAAAAAATAATTGAAAAAATACTTATTGAGCCTTTTGATATAAAAGAGAAAATAAAAGAAAAAACAACTGACCAGGCAAAAGAACCTTTTGTGATTCTTTTTGTGGGAATTAATGGCTCTGGAAAAACAACAACTGTGGCGAAGATTGCATCATTCCTGATCAAAAAAGGTTTTTCCTGCGTTCTTGCTGCTGCAGATACTTTTAGAGCAGCTTCAATTGAACAGTTAGAAAAACACGGTGAAAGGATTGGAACAAAAGTTATATCGCAGCAATACGGCTCTGACCCTGCAGCAGTTGGCTTTGACGCGATACAACACGCAAAAAAGAATTTCATAAACGTTGTTTTAATAGACACTGCCGGAAGAATGCACACGGCAAAGAACCTCTTAAAAGAAATTGAAAAAATCTCCCATGTCTGCAAGCCTGACTTGAAAATTTTCGTCGGCGAAAGCATCACAGGAAACGATGCTGTAGAGCAGGCAAAAAGCTTTGACTGGGCAATAGGAATTGACGGAATTGTGCTCTCAAAGGCAGATGTTGATGAAAAAGGAGGCACAGCTCTTTCAGTCGGCTATGTCACCAAAAAACCAATTCTTTTTCTCGGAACAGGCCAGGAATACAGTAAGATAGAACCTTTTGACAAGGAAAAGTTCCTAAGGAAGTTGGGTCTTTAAGAGTCTTTCTAAATGTTTAAAAAAGAAAAAAGTTTTAATATAAGGGTAAGATTCCCTTGAATTCAAAAAAAGAATCTGGATTGGAGAGGATGATAAAAATAGAAGTAAAAAAACATCCCGAACCTTTTATAACCCCTAGCATGTGCAGAGAGGGTGTTAGTTCTGTAAGAAATCCAGGAGCGATAAAGCATAAGGGGGAATATATTTTATTATGCACTATAAGGTCGTCTGACAATATAAGCAGACTACATTTGGCAAGAAGTAGCGACGGAAATAATTTCAAAGTTGATAGAAACCCATTTATAAACACTGATAAAGATTCTATAAAAGGTGTTGAAGATCCAAGAATCACCAAAATTAGCGATGAATATTATATAGTATACACTTTATTTAAGGGTGTTAAAAAAGATATAAAAAGAAGAACAGTAAATACAACAAGGATTGGAATGGTTAAGACAAGAGATTTTAAAAATTATTATGATAAAAAGATTCTATTAGATAAATGGGGGGATAATAAAAATGGTGTAATTTTCCAAAATGAAAATACAGGTGAATTTTATGTCATTCACAGACCATTTCTTGGAAAAGCAAAAGAAAAGCCTTCTGCATATCTTGCAAGAACAAAAGATTTTGAAAGATGGGAAAACATGGGAATTTTTTTAAGCCCAAGAAAAAAAATGTGGGATAGTGCAAGAGTTGGAATTAATACCCCCCCAATTAAGATGGAAGAAGGATTGCTATTCCTCTATCATGGAGCAGATAAGAAAAAAAATGTTTACAAGATTGGGTATGTCTTAAAAGACCCTAAAAACCCAATAAAAACTCTATATCGTTCTCCAGAAGCCATTATAAAACCTGAATATGGCTGGGAAACAGGGGAATGTGATGGGGGAGCAGAAATTCCCATGGTTGTTTTTGGCCAAGGAATTGTAGATACTGGAAAAGATAGTTGGGAATTTTTCTATGGTGGGGGGGATAGATATATAGGAAAGGCGGATATGAGGATAACTAGAAATTAACCAACCCAAAAACTTAATAACTTATTCTTTACTCACTAATTCATGTTTGAAAAGCTTGGAGAGATACTAAGAAAGGCTACCGATAAGATAGCCAATGCTGTATTTCTTGATAAAAATCTGGTTGATTCCATAGTAAGAGATTTGCAAAGAGCACTTATTGAAGCAGATGTAAGTATTGTCCTTGTGAAAAATCTTTCTGACAAAATCAGAAAAGCAGCACTTGATGAAAGAATCAAGGGAATTGAAAAAAAAGAGCATATGATTAAGCTGCTTCATGATGAGCTAACAGCAATTTTAGGTGAGCATAAACAAATAAAACTTATCAAACAAAAAGGCAAACAGAACAGAATAATGCTTCTTGGCCTTTATGGAGCTGGAAAAACAACAACAGTAGCCAAGCTCGGAAATTATTTTGCAAAAAGAGGTAACAAGGTCGCTCTTATTGGACTTGATACTCACAGGCCAGCAGCTCCTGAACAACTAAAACAACTTGCTGAAAAACACAAAATCAATTATTTCATAGATACAGAAGAAAAAAATCCTGTAAAAGTGTGGGAGAATCTTGAAAAAAGCGGGAAACTCAAAAGCTATGATGTAGTTATCCTTGACACAGCAGGACGGCACACTTTAGACGATTCTCTCGTCAAAGAAATAAAGGCTCTTGCCAAGAAAATCAATCCCACTGAAACAATCTTAATCATGCCTGCTGACATTGGCCAGGCAGCAAAAAAACAATCTCAGGAGTTCAAGCAGGCGGTAAACATCTCTGGAGTAATAATCACAAGAATGGATTCAACAGCAAAAGGCGGTGGTGCCCTGACAGCATGCGCAGAAACAAAAGCACCTGTGAATTTCATAGCAACAGGAGAAAAAATAAACGACATAGAAGCTTTTGATCCAAAAACATTTCTATCAAGACTTCTCGGAATGGGCGACTTGCAAACATTAATTGAAAAAATAAAATCTGTAACAGACAAAAAGAGCCAGGAAAAAATCCAGAAAAAACTAGAAGAAGGAAAACTCTCTCTTGAAGATGTTGTTGAACAAGCCCGCTCCTTGAACACTCTTGGTGGGTTTGAAAAAATCAAAGGTATGATTCCAGGCTTCATGAAAGTAAAAGACAAAATTCCAGAAAACGTTCTTGAAAACCAAGAAGCAAAAATCGCCAAATGGGAGCATATAATCAAATCAATGACAAAGGAAGAAAAAGAAAACCCAGAAATTCTTGAAAAACAGACCTCAAGAATCTCAAGAATTGCAAAAGGAGCAGGAGCTCACACAAGTGATGTCAGAAGCCTGCTAAAACAATACAAAATGCTCAAGGAAATGATGAAAAGCGGAATGACTGATATGGATATGTCTAAGGGAATGAGCCAGAAGCAACTTCAAAAACTCGCAAAGAAGTTCGGTAAGAAAGTTAGGAGGTTTTAGGGAGATGGAAATTAAAGAAATTATTAAATGGCTCAAAAAGAAAAAAGAAGCACAAAAAGAAATTAAAAAAGAGGATGAAAATTTATCTAAATTGTATAAAGAATTAGAAAATTATTCGCCTGCGGACATTGTATCTGATAGGATTAAATCTATTATAAATAAGATACAAACAAATATAAACGGAAAAAAAATTTATTTGCTTGAAGGAAAAATCCACATAATTTATTTTATCTTCTTTATTTTGGGAGGGGGAATAATTTTTTCTCTTTTTATGACTCCAAAAATAATTATTACTATTAATGTAGTTATTACAAGCGTTATTATTATTTTTATTGGAACACTTATTACAATATTATTAAAACATAAATTATCTAAACTAGACAGAGAAGCTAAAAGAAAAAGTGAACTAGCACAAGCAAAATATTTTGAAAGTTTAGTAAAAAAATAAAATGAAAGATAAAAACATAGAAGAAATATTAGATTTATCTTCTGAAAATGAAAATAAAATAATTAGAATTCAAGATTCTTTTACAAGAAGATTTGGAGCAGAAGAAAGAAAAGAATCTCAACTTAAAATGAGAATACTTTTTGAGAGAACAGCACCAGAAATGCTTCCTTTCATCATTTATTGTATTTATATTGGAGCTTCTGCTTTGGTAGGTTTTCCTTTTATTTCTCAATATGAAGGGTGGAAATTTTATTCTTATGTGATTTCTTTAGTAATTATATGTATATTACCCATTTTAATTCTTCCAAGATTCCCTCTTATAAAATGGTTTCAAAAAAAGAGGTGATAAATAAAAAATGAACCGAGATGAAAAATTAAAATGGTATAGAAAAGAATTTGAGAAAATTAACAAGACCATACAAAATAAAAATGAATTATTTTATCCTGACTTCTTAAGAATTAGAAATTTTAAATTGCAAAATTCTACAATTGAAGATGAAAAAAATATTAAGAAAATAACATATAAGGCATTTAAGTTAGCAGAAAAAGATAAAATTCAAGAAGCTGTAAAAGAGTTACTTAAATTAAATGGCGTAGCGATACCAATTGCTTCTACAATTCTTGCTATGAAATTTCCAGAAAAATACGCTATAATAGACAAAAGAGTTATAAAACAATTAAAGAAGGATGAATGGATGAAAGATTATTTGAAAAATCCAAAAACTTATGAGGAATATATTTTGTTAATGAGAAAAACAAAACCATTTAATTTATCCTTAAGAGATTATGAAAGGAGTTTATTTGAAAAATGACCACAAAAACAATCCAGCAAGGAGCTGAAGCAAAAATAATTCTTAATGGAGATTTTATAATCAAAGATAGGATTTCAAAATCTTACAGACATCCTGGGTTAGACAAAACAATTCGCAAAAGAAGAACAAAAGCAGAAACAAAACTTCTTCAAAAAGCCTGTGAAATAATAAATTCCCCCAAACCTCTAACAACTATTGAAGAATTTGATAAAATAAAAATGCCGTTTATCAATGGCAAAAAACTCTCCGAACATTTAGATAACTTCGCATTAAAAAAACAGAAAGAAATCTGCAAACAAATGGGAGAATCAATAGCAAAACTTCATGGCAAAGACATTATTCATGGAGATTTAACTACAAGCAATATGATTTTGAAAAAAGACCATGTATATTTTATTGATTTTGGACTTGGCTTCATAAGCCATAAAATAGAAGACAAAGCTGTTGATCTGCATCTTCTCAGACAGGCTTTAGAGGCAAAACATTTCCAGAACTGGCAGGTTCTTTTTAAAAAAGTCCTTGAAGGATATGAGCATTACAAAGAAAATGAAAAGGTTTTAGAACAGCTGAAAAAAGTTGAGAAAAGAGGGCGTTATAAGATATGATCTCAATCAGAAACCCTTATAAATTAATTTAGTATTTCTTTTTTGTTATTTAAGCCCTGTAGTATAGCGGTCAAGTATACGGCCCCTTGGAGGCTGGGACCCAGGTTCGAATCCTGGCAGGGCTATTCACCACAATAATTCTTATAAACAAAACTTTCCATCATATTACATTGCCAATTTTTTGGTTACATTGTGGCTAAAATGAAAATAAATAGACCTTTTGATTTCTTAGAGCAAGTAAAAGGCAAGTTTGTTACGATAAGACTTGTCAACGGAAAAAAGTTTGTAGGAAAGCTAAGGAGCTTCGACCAAAATTTAACATTGGTTCTGGAAGATGCCTTAATTGACAACAAAAAATTTCCTATATTGATTCTAAGAAGATTCAGCGGAATGATAAGCTTGAAGTAAGCAAAACTGAAGATTTATCTTTCAATCATAGTGGATACTTTGCTATTCCTTAAACACCCTCTTATAAAAAATTTCTCTGTTAATTTCTTGTCTGCTTGGAGTAATCTTTCTGAAAAAATCCTTCAAAGCTGATTGCTTGTATTTCTCTCCTACCAAAGCAGCTGCAAGTTTTTTGTATTCAACACTTCCTTTTGACTTTGGTTTATGAAACGTGTATGGTTTCATCTCTGACAAAGATCTAAGAACATTCAGGTCATAAGGAATTACTGCCAGAACAGGAATATCAAGCGTCTCCTCAACATCACCAAAAGGAACTTCAAAATCCCTGTTATGAACTTTATTGAGCACAAGGCCAGAAATAGGAGTCCCTCTCTGCTTTGCAAGTTTGGCTGCCTTGATTGTCGCACTAAGCGTAGGGCGGTCTGGTGTTGTAACAACAATAAGTTCGTCAGACGCAAGAATAACTGCAAGAGTTTCTTCGTCAAGTGACGGCGAGGAATCTATCAGAATAATATCATAACTCCTTTTTAATCCTTTAATCCTATTTTTTAGCTGCAAAGGACTTACCCTCTTATTATTAAAAATCGAGGCAGGCATAACATGAAGTCCTTCTGTCCCCTCAATCTTATAAATTGCGTCTTTGGTACGTGCTTCTCTATTAAGAACATGATGAAGAGTTTTTTCTGGATCTATAACATTAAGATGAAGCCCTAAAGTTGGGGATGATAAATTTCCGTCGATTAATAAAACCTTTTTTCCAAACTCTAAAAACGCAGAACCCAAGGATGCAACAATGCTAGTCTTTCCAACACCGCCTTTTAAGCTAACCACACCAATTGTTTTCCCCATTTTAATCTTAAAATAAAGATTTTAACATTTAAATCCTTTGCCCTAAAAGACACACATAAAGTTTAAAAATGAACTCCTTTATTTTATAAGATGCCAAAAAAGACAATTGGAAAAAAAGAACCAAAGAAGAATGTAAAAGCTCCTTCTAAAAGAATATCACAAAAAGAATTCGAAAAAAAAGTTATTGAACTTGCAGATAAAGGACTAACATCAGAAAAGATAGGTGAAACCCTTAGAAGAGAAAAAATACATCCAGACGATTATGATAAAAAAATCTCAAAAATACTAAAAGAAAAAGACAAATATACTATCCCTAATGTGATAAATTTAGAGAAAAAGCTTGAGAGAATAAAAAATCACCGCGAAAAGAACAAGCAGGATAAAAGAGCTATGAGAGAAAGAGATAGGATAGCTTCAAAGCTGAGAAAAATCAAGAAATACCATAAGATAATTTAGGTTTAATATGTAAAGAGTTTTCGCTGATCCTACCGAATCGTTAATTAAGTAAAAATCATAAGATTTAAATGCAAAAAAAAGAGAAAAATTCTTTGGAAGAGACCATAAAGTCAGTAAAAGAAAAATTTTTGGAAAAGACAAAGGACAAGGAAACTCTTTTGATAAGCCATTTCGATACTGATGGAATAACTTCTGCAGCAATAATGATTCAGGCACTAAAAAAACTTGACAGAAAATTCTCTGTAAAGATTCTAAAAAACCTTGAGGAAAAATTTATCCACAAACTCCCGCAAAACAAAGTGATTTTATTTCTTGACCTTGCTTCAGGAAGCCTTGATTGTATAAAAGAAGCAGGTCTAAAAGACGTGTTTATAATAGACCATCACGAAGTTATCCAGGAAATTCCAGAAGGCGTTGAAATAGTCAACTCATGGCTTAATGAAGAAAAAATTAGTGGTTCTGGTCTAACCTATCTTTTCTGCAATGAGATAGATTCTTATAATAAAAAGTTTGCAAAACTTGCTGTCCTTGGTATGATTGGTGATCTTATGGAAGAAAACATAGAAACTCTTGAAAATTTTAGTGATGGACTTATCAACGAAGATATAAAAAAAATAAGAGGACTTATGATTTATCCTTCAACAAGACCTGTAAACAAAGCTCTTGAATACAGCTCGCAACCATATATCCCAGGAGTCACAGGAGACTACCACGGAGTTATTGAAATACTAAGAGAAGCAGGAATAGAACCTTCAAAAGGTAAATACAAAAGTCTTATAGAATTTAATGAAGAAGAAATGAAAAAACTCACAACCGCAATACTTTTAAGAAATCCGAAAGCAAAAAACAGAAAAATGATTGGAAATATATACCTCCTTAAATTCTTTAACAAGCTTGAGGATGCCCGTGAACTAAGCGCAATGGTTAATGCGTGTTCAAGGCTTGGAAGAAGTGATGCTGCGCTAAGCTTCTGCATGGAGCTTTCAAACGCAAAAAAAGATGCAGAAGGAATTCATACAAAATACAAGCAACACATAATTTCAGGACTTAATTTTGTTTCAAAGGCAGAAAAGATAGAAGGAAAAGGATTTATTATAATCCACGCATATGATAAAATTAAAGATACAATCGTCGGAACAATAGCGAGTATTCTTTCAAATTCTCCGATGTATGATGAAGGAACAGTTATCACCACAATGGCTTATTATGAAGACAAAATAAAAGTCTCTGTAAGGAATGTCGGAAGAAGCGGGCGCAATGTTCGCGAACTTCTCAGCGCCGCAGTAGAAGAACTAGGAGGAGGCGAAGTCGGGGGGCATGAATTTGCAGCTGGTTGTCTGGTTCACAGAGACAAAGAAAAAGAGTTCATCAAATTATTGAAAAAGAATCTTGAAATTGAGATGGTAAAGATTTAAAACTCGCCTAATTCTTGTTTTTCAATGGCACTTGAAGAAGGAGATGTTGTACTTTGCACAGTGGACAGAATCATAGGAACAAATGTCTTTGTGAGAATTCATTTAGACAATAAGGAAGTTGAGGGTTCTATTGTCTTCAGCGAGGTTGCGCCAGGAAGAATAAGAAATATTAGAGATTATATTGTTCCAAAGAAAAAAATAGCCTGCAAAGTGCTAAGAATTCTCAAAGGAGGAATTGAGCTTTCTCTGAGACGTGTAACAAAAGAAGAGCAAAAAGAAATAAAAAAGAAATACGAACTTGAAAAAAGTTTTGAAAAAATACTAAAAAGCATTCTTGGAGAAAAGGCAGAAAAAATAATTGAAAAAATAAAGGAAAAAGAAAAAGTTTATGATTTCTTGCAAAAAGCAAAAGACTCGCCAAATGAAAGAAAACAACTGGAAAGCCTTGCAGGCAAGGAAAATGCTGAAAAGATAATTGAAATAATAAAAACTCAAAGGCAGAAAAAATCCATTCTTAAAAAAGAGTTATTTATTACAACTTCTGAGCTTGATGGAATAAATATCATAAAAGAAATTCTAAAAGAATTACTTAAAGAGGTAAAGAATGCTAAGTTAAGATATACTTCTGCAGGACATTACACTCTTGAAAAAGAAACGGAGGATATAAAGAAGTCTGACCGTGAATTAAGGGAGATTCTAATAGATTTTGAAAAAAAAGCAAAATCCAAAAGAGTTGAATTTAGCATAAAAAAATAAAAATATTTTAGTATTTCAGAGAAGTAAAAAATATCTTGGAAAAGAGGAGGGTGTTTTTTCTTTAAAAATTCAAGAATCACAAAGCTTAAAAGCAGGGATTTTTATGATTGTTATAGGTAAAATGGAAAATAAAAAACCCATAAATCAGTTTAGTGTAATTGTTCTTGGAATAGTTTTTGACCCAAAAGAAAAAAAAATTCTAATAGGAAAAAGAGAAGATGATCCCTACATCCCCCAATCAAGTTGGTGTTTCCCAGGTGGCAGACTTTCTGATGATGGAGAAGTAAACCAGACATTAATTGAAAGAATAAAAGAACAAACAGGACTTGAAGTTAAGAACCTTGGAGCAGTATTTGCCAAAACTTATGAAGAAAAAAGAGACTTATTAGCAATTTACTTCATGTGTGAAGCTGTTAAAGGAAAATTCAAGAGTGGCGGGAAACTAAAAGAACTAAAATGGGTAAGCCCAGGAGATCTAGAGAAATATTTTACAACATCTTTCCACCCAAGGCTAAAAAGATACCTCCTTAATATAGTCTCAGCAAATAATGATTTATGAGTAAACTAAAAATCTGCAAAATCTGTAGGCTTTATACTTTAGAAGAAACCTGCCCAAAATGCAAGAAAAAAACTTCTGACGCTCATTACAAATTTGTTAATTTCAACAAAAAAAAGAAATGAAAAAATTTAGAGGTATGCTGCTTAAAGAAAGTCTTCTAAATGAAGATATTCTAAAATTAGTAAAGGCGATTAAACCAAAAGGGTATCTAAAATATAAGCACAGATAAAAAAGAAAAATCCATTGAGATTACTAAGATAAAGTTGATTGCTTTTCCCCAAGCAAAGCTACCCCATATTCTCCATCAAATCCTGCCTTAATCTGTATCTTTCCCTCACGATTCTTTAAAATCAATGAAACAATTTTCTCATCAATGTGAACTAAAAGTTTTTCTTTTGGCAATTTTAAAAGTATATTAAATTCGTTTCCAAATTCTTTTATAAAAGGATCATAAATCCCCCATACCTTTTTGCTCTGCATAGAAACCCCTACTGCAAGAGAGATAATTTCATGTAAAGGCAAAAGTTTGTAAAAAGATTTTGCAGTTTCTGGCCTGAATCCCTTAGGATATTTTGAAATTTCCTCAACCCTGTAATCAACGCCGATGGTCAGAGGTTTACCGCAAACAGGACAGATTCCTTTCAGTTCTTTTGTTTTTTCAGGAGAACATGAAAAATTACACTTTCTATGTCCATCCCAGTGATATTTCCCGTATTCAGGGGGAGTTTCTATTGTTGATTTCAATCCTTGCCCTGTCCTTATTGCTTTGATTATATTGTCATAAGTTAGCTCAGGTATCTCAAATATAGTTGCCTCTCTCCCAATACGCCATGGCCAAAAACTGTGAGCGTCTGAAAAACTCACCACATTTATTTTTCCCGAAGCAATTTCCTCAAATTTCCAGAGCATCTCAGGGTCTGCTGACAAGCCAGATTCAACAGCATAAATTTTATCTGTCTGATCCTGGAAACATTCCTTCAAAGAATCAAAACCAGACTTGCTTCCAAACAAGCCAAACCAGGGGGTCATGCAATGAGCAGGAATAATCTCAATTTTATCATCAATTTCTTTTAAAGACTTAACAAAATCTGGGCAGGGAATCCCAAAAATAGGTCTTCCATCATAATCAATTCTGCCCTTGCTTTTCAAGAAATCTGTGATTTTATCTGCAACTTTCTTGCTCGGAGAAAAAACCACTAAATGAATAGCACGCCTTTTTCCACCCTGACTATACATCAAGCTTATTTCTGTCTGTAATAAAAAAGTAAACCCGTTCGCAGTCCTAAGTATGCCTTTATCATCCTCTATCAATTTCTCATCAATCTCTTTTCTCCATTCAGGATGCTGAAAATCCCCTGTACCAAGCAAGTTAACACCTTTTATTCTTGCGTACTTCTCAAGATTCTCAATAGAAAGTTTCCCTGAAGTTGCGCGAGAATGTCTTGAATGAATGTGCAAATCAGCAATTACTTCCATAAATAATTAATAATAAAAGGGTTCTTAAAAATTTAGATAAAGAGAAAGACCAAAATGATTTAAAATGTCTTACCGAGTCTAAATAGAAAGAACAAGCCCTTATATTTCAGCCCGGATAGAATATTTCCTTGCGGAGGAAAAGACCCAGGTTCAAATCCTGGTGAGGGCATTTTATAAATCAGTAATTCTAAAAGAAATTCACAGGATTCAATCAACAACCCCTGCATCAGTTACATTGAAAACTATCTCATTGTCTGGCAGGTTTGGAGAGTCAATCAATTTAGCTACACGGCTTCCAGCTTTGCCTCTTCTAAGATAAATTCTATATGTTGAAGCATGCCCGACAATATGTCCACCAATTGCTGTTGTTGGGTCTCCAAAAAGCTGCGCAGGATTTGCCATAACCTGATTTGTCACATAAACTGCTAAATTATGAGTCTCGGCCAGTTTCATAAGATGATGAATATACCGATTAAGTTTCTGCTGTCTGTCTGCCAATTGCCCTCTTCCGGAAAACTCCACACGAAAATGAGCTGTCAAGCTGTCAACAATTAAAAGCTTTATAGGTTCTCCATCTTTTACCATTTCTGAAATCTTATCTAAAAGAAGAATCTGATGATCTGAATTAAATGCACGAGCAATGAAAATATTTTTCAAAACTTTTTCAGGATTTGCTCCATAGTGCTCAGCAATCTGCTTTACTCTTGAAGGTCTGAATGTTCCTTCAGTGTCAATAAAAACACACTTTCCGCTCACACCACCTTTTTCAGGAGGAAGTTGGGAGTTCACTGCAAGAGTTAAACCTACCTGTGTCTTTCCAGAGCCATAAGCGCCAAAAGCTTCTGTAATTGCTCTGCTTTCTACCCCTTTTCCCCCAAGAAGATTGTCAAAATTCTTGCTTCCGGTTGTAATATAATTTACACTCTCTCTTTTCTTTGCATATTCTGTTCCTTCAACAAATCCTAAGTCCATCATGCCACGGGCTGCCTGAATAGCTTTTCTAGCCACAGCCTCGCTCATCCCAGAAGTATTAGAAAGATCAGGAGGAGTCATCACTGCCAGGCTCATTAGATCATAAATCCCTGCTGACTCCAGTTTTGCAGAAACAGCAGGACCAACTCCTGGCAAATCTGTCAGATTGTATTCTTTTTTCTCCCCATTATTTTTATCTTTAGAATCAGAAATAGCATCTTTAATTTTTTTAACTTGTCCTTTATCCTCTGTCTTTACAGCCATAATTTTCTAAGAAGGCGGTCATTTATAAAGATTTTTTGCCTCTGAGATATATATTAGGTTTCTCAAACTTAGAGAATTAATTAAAAATCTAAGTCTCTTTATATTATATCTTCAGGAACTCTATACTCTTCCCATCTTACTCTTTTATCTTCAATCGCTTTCCTGAGCTTCTTTTCAGAAGAAGATAGTTTTGAACTCTTGCTTTTTACTTCAACAAAAACAACTTCATTTATATTTTTCTCATCCATCCCATTAAAAACAATTAAATCAATGGGCTTGCCAATAAATCTGCACTCTGTAGGCTTGTATTTAAAATCAGGAAGGAAAGGAGCTAACTGCTCTGAAAACTGGCCTCCAAGCACAGCTCTGGACCTTAAGATAGCATCTCTCCTATGAACAGGAATTTCTGCTTCCCAGTGCCTATCCCTTCCTCTTGCTCCAGTGCCTCTTCCAATTAGATAAGCTATTACAAGACCTGTAAGAAAAACAGCAAACAAGAGAACTGTTGTAATTGTAAACTCCATTATTTAACCTCACGATTTTTCAAGCTCTTTAATGACATTTTCAACGTCAACCTCTTTCACATTATCAACAATGATTTCAGAATTGTTAAAGAAATTGTTAATTCTAACATTTCCTGAAAAGAACATTTCCTTGCCAAGAATGTTCTCTTTTTTCTTTAAAAGAATTTCTGGGTCTTCAAGTTCAGTAGCTTCAATCCCAAGTCCCTTAAGAGATTCATGAAATAAAACAGCACGAATTGAATCTGTTCCATCATCAAGAACAAGAGTCATAACCGCTCTTTTCTCAGGGATAACTTTCTCATGGGTCTTACACACAAAATCTTTTCCCTCATTTTCAACTTTTTTGCTGCATTCAGGGCAAACGAAAAAAAACCTGGGCTCAAAGGCCTGAACAATAAATGCTCTTGTACCAACAGATTCTCCTTTTTTAAAATCAGAAATGTTTTTTCCATGAAAAACTCTTTCTGTTATAAGCTCCTCATCGTTAAAAATTTCACTGCTCGGTTTTATCTCTGAGAAATTTCCTAGATGAATCTCATTGTCCCTCATTGCCCCATTATTAATTTCAACAACAACCCCCTCCTTAATCTCTCCCTTCTCAACCAAAGAAACGTGATTTGTATCCCACAAAACAATTCTTATATTTGAACTTTTGTCAGCTATCCAGAGATTAACAACTTTAGACTCTTCTCCTTTTTTAGTCTTAAATGTCCTTACAGGAGAAGTTCTTATAACCTTACCAATAACATTTACATTTCTCATCCCAGGGAGTAACTCATCAATTTTAAGCCTCTCGCCCTCAAAAGAAATGCCTAACTCAGAAGCAATGATCTGCGCAGCCCCTTCTTTACTAATAAGCCCTGAAAGCTTTAACCTTTTATCCTCAATCTTGGACTCAATCTCATCCTTTCCTAGACCAGAAAGTTTTGAGATTTTCTCAAGAATTCTTTCGTAATTGCTTTGAGCCATTTTGTATTCATGAACAAAAAACTCATGATTTTTAAGTATTGTGATAAAAAACAACAATCAACCCAGACCTAATATTTTATAAACTTCATTTTTTAGAATAAATCATGGGAATAGTAGCTGTAAAAATAAAAGTTATGCCTGATTCTCCTGAAACAGACATAAAAGAAATTGAAGAGAAAGTCAGGGAAACTTTGAAAAAAGCTGATTGCGGAAATCCAAAAATTGAAATCCAGCCAATAGCTTTTGGTTTGAAAGCATTGATTGTCTTGTTTGGCTGGCCTGAAGAAAAAGAACTGGAAAAACTTGAAGAAGAAATGAAAAAAATTAAAGGTGTCGGCTCTGTTGAAGTAATTGATATGAGAAGAGCAATTGGATGATTTTTAAAGATTTACTAAAATAGATTATTCTAAGACCAATAATTTTATTAATAACTTCTTATTTTTTTTAAACATGTTAACCCCTGAACAAGCAACAGCTGTAAAAGAGCAGATAATTAAAAGTATAGAGAAAGGATTTCCGGCAGAGAAACAAGAATTTGCAAAACAGCAAGTTGCAGAAATGAAGCCTGAACAGCTTGAAGAATTTTTAAAGAAGAATAACATCAAGCTAGCTGGCTCAGATGCGCAGTCTCAGAATCAATGCATTTTCTGCTCTATTGTCGCAGGTCAGATTAACTCGTATAAGATTGATGAAAACACAAAAGCACTTGCTGTCCTTGAAATAAATCCCCTTGCAAAAGGGCACACAATTGTTATTCCAAAAGAACATATTCCTTCTTCTGATAAAATACCTCCTCAGGCATTTTCCCTTGCAAAAAAAATAGGAAAAAAGATAAAATCAAAATTAAAGCCAAAGAAAATTGAAATTTCTTCATCAAATTTGTTTGGTCATGAGATAATCAATGTCATACCTCTTTACCAAGAAGAGATGCCTACTGAGAGAAATCCTGCAAAACCAGAAGAACTTTCAGAACTCCAGGAAACCCTTTCCAAAACAGAGAAAAAAATCCAAAAAATAAGAAAGGGAAAATCTTCTTCTGAAAAATTGAAAGGGAAAATCTGGCTACCAAGAAGGATTCCATAAAAAACTCACCAAAGCCTCAAACAATCCCGCCTGCCATAAATAAACCAAAGCCAGGAAACTAATTAAAAAAACAGGTGTAAAAGGGATCCCATATCTGATTAGAACTTTTTTATTTTTTCCCTTGAGCTGTTTTATCTCTGTTTCTTTCAGCCCATCCCAGCCAGCCTTAATCACCCTCTTCCCCATTTTAACATCCTTATACAATAAGTCCCCTACAACAAGATTTTTCGCGTCCACTGTTTTTATAAGACATGATTCATCAACTGCTTTTGTGTAAATATAAAGATATGGAAGGATAAAAATTAGGGCTCCTAATACAAAAAACACCTCTTCTAAAAACCCGAGAGCCATAATAACAAGACCCAAAACAAAAAAAAGATAAAAAAACTTCTTCTTTTTTAACAAACCTAACTGCCCTGACAATTCTTTTTTGAATTTTTTAAGATTAGATAACGCTAAGTAAATGCTAGACAGAATTGTGTAAAGAGCTCCTATAAAAAAGAAAAATAAAAAGAAAACAATAAAGATTTTTATGTTAACTAAGAAGCTCCCTGAAAACGGCAAGATAGCGCCGAGAGATATTAAAAGCTTAAAATCTCCGCCAGCAAAAAACCTGCTGTAATAAAGCAGATTTGAAAGTGTAAAAAAGATTACCAGACCTATAACACCCTGATAAAAAAATCCAAAGCTCTCGGAAAAAAGACTATAGAAAAATCTAAATCCCAGGGCAAAGGCTAAAAGGCTAAAATTAAGCCAGTTTGAGATTTCTCTTTTTCTCAGATCCTGAAATGTCGCAAATACAAGCCAGACAACTGCCAAAACAGAAAGGAACACCACCTCTAACATAATCTAAAAAGAAGATTAATATTTATAAATGTGGTCTCCGACAAAAATCGCATTTATTTATTTTTTCTTATTTACCCTTGTCCTTCCCCTTCCACCTTTTTTATAAGGATGCCTTTTCTTTTCTTTCTTCTTGTCTTTTCTTTTCTTTCGCTTTTGAGGAACAGCATAATCCATATTTAGAAAAGAGAAAAACAGATTAATAAACTTTATTCATTTTTGTTTTAAAAGAATTTTAAGTTATAAGTAACTATCCGCTTCTGCCATCTATACCCCATACATTTTATCATTCAGTTCCTTCCAATAACTTAGCACACTCTGATTCTAATTGTGGGCAGGGATCAATCCCGTAAATCGCATAACTTGAATTAGTTGAAAGTTCATAACAAGTTGCAGGTACCTCTTTTCCCCCCGCTCTCAAAGTTCTATTCTGCCCACAAAAAGCATATGTGTTCCCTGTGGTACATGCCACCTGACACTGCGAGATTATTGTATCAACATTATCCTGTTGTATCCAAGGAAGCAGTGTTTGCCATCCAAAAAAGAAACCAACCACAAGAACTGCCAGAACAACTACCCCTAGAACCATGAGAATAATAGCATTTGTGCTCAATCCTTGTCCTTTGATATCTTTCAAAAAAGCACCACTTCTTTTATCCATACCCTCTTCAAGGTTATTTTGTTTAAAAATG
>Ga0307430_1000490_pt1 | contig 34296 bp, 30 predicted proteins | sample SalMarWE160130MG_FD_202159 | JGI IMG/M metagenome (GOLD analysis project Ga0307430, IMG submission 202159) | Salt marsh sediment microbial communities from the Plum Island Ecosystem LTER, Massachusetts, United States - WE1603-130 | ecosystem: Environmental > Aquatic > Marine > Intertidal zone >...
GGTGTAGTGTCACTTCCTGATAATGTCGTAGCGTCTGCCTGAATAGATGGGTCTGACTCATTACTGCTGTTATCCACTGCTGTTACTCTGTAATAATACGTTGTTGTGGCAGTTAGTCCAGTATCAGAATACAAACTTGAAGTCGCATCTGCTACAAAATTACCGCCATCGGGTGTAAATCCGCTTACAGTATCCCTGTATACTTTATATCCTGCCAGGTCTGGCTCTGTGTTGTCATCCCAGTCAAGGTCTATACTGTATGAGCCGGTTGCTGTAGCTACCAGCCCGGTCGGTGCCTCAGGCGGTGTAGTGTCGCCCGGGTTTGTTCCTTCCCCGCCCCCTGCCAGGGGATAAATCTGTGTAATTACATTTATCGCTGTATTCATCGGATCTTTTGAGATAGATAACTTTATCTGCTTATAGCTACTTCCACTTACATAAACTTCACTGACTTCATAGCTTATACCATAACCATCTTCAATAAGCGCAGGGTTATCCTCACCCCAGTCAGGATTTACGGATGTAAGCTCAATGCCTTCATAATCCATTGCCCTTATGAGCTCCATTTTTTCACTGGCAACCGCTAAAGCTTTAGTTTTTGCTTTATTTACTTTTATAGTATCAACCGCGATCATAGTTCCCCTTACCAGCACGACAGTTATAATAGACATTATAAAAAAAGCTACTATCACCTCCACAAGGCTAAAGCCATCTTCCTGTTTTAAATTTAATTCCTTATTTATATATTTTTTAATAACCTTTAAATATCTGCTTAACATTTTACTTTTTTATCAATCATTATAATTAATTATATATTCAACCGCTATTCTGTATACATCCATACCCAGCCCGATTATAATACCCGATGCAGCAGGAGATACAACAGACTTTCCTCTCCAATCTTCTCTTCTGAATATATTTGATATATGCACTTCTATGGTTCTGATTTTACTCGCCACTATGGCATCATAAATACCATAGCTATAGTGGGTTAATGCTCCGGGGTTTATAATAATACAGTCTATACTACCCATACACTCATGAATTTTATCTATAATCTCTCCTTCATGATTGGACTGGAAATACAGGAGTTCTGCTTTTCCTTTTACAACTTCGTCAAGCTCTCTTTCTACATCATTGAAACTTTTTTCTCCATATATTTCTTCTTCTCTTTCACCCAGCAAATTTAAATTAGGTCCGTTAATTATAATAATTCTTTTCATTTTTTCTTTTTCCTATAATAAAAATTTACAAACCCGGTATATTAATAAAATTAGTATAAAATTCAGTCTCTGCTCAACTATTAATAATATATTTGATATATTCCTTATATATATTTCTATTTAATTATACATACTTTTTTTTATATTATCAACAATTGTACCCTTACTGAGGTTATAATAGAAAACAGGTTTGTTTAGACCTTTAAGAAGAACAAATTTATTCTTGGAAGACTTAAATTTCTTATCATATTTTATTACATCAATAATTTTAGCCAGATTTATCTCCGGCAATCTGAAGGGTAGTTTTAGCTTTTTATACAATTCTATTATTCTGTCTTTAAATTCTTTTTTTAACAGACCAAGTGAAATTGATATATCCATTGCTATTATCATTCCGATACTAACAGCCTTACCATGGTTTATATCTTTAAGATTGAAGGCATTTTCTATACTGTGACCTATTGTATGCCCAAAATTTAATAAATTTCTGTAGCCGGTATCAAATTCATCTTTCTCAATTACCTTTGCTTTTATATAACAGCACCTGTATATAATATCCCTGAATACTTTTTTCTTAACAAGTTTAAATAATCTATCTCTATCATCACTGCATACATTTCCTTCCAGTTTTTCCAGTATTTCTTTATCAAATACTATCCCGTATTTTACTATTTCACCCAGCCCGTTTATTATCTGGTCTTCATCAAGTGTATATATGAATTCCGGGTCAATAACAACTGCATCAGGTTGATAGAAACTTCCGATTATATTTTTTATATTACTATAATTAACACCCACTTTTCCGCCTATGCTACTGTCAACCTGCCCTATTATAGTTGTGGGGCACTGGATAAACTTAATTCCCCTGTGAAATGTAGCAGCTGCAAATCCCGCTATATCACCTATTACTCCTCCTCCAAATGAAACGACAACATCATTTCTGTGTACATTAAAGTCGATAAGGCTTCCATACAGGTAATCAACACTTTCCTGGCTTTTAAATTCTTCGCCATCCCTTATTATTGCAATCTCACTCGGAAGCCCGCATCCTCCGAGAGAATCTTTTATGGTTTTTTTATAAATTCCATATATTTTATCGTTGGTTACAAGGAGGATTTTTTCGCAATCTTCAAACCTTTTTTTTATCAGTTCCGGTAAAAAATCTTTAAAAACAGTGTCTGTATATACAGGGTACTTTTTTAAAATTGTTTTAACTTTAACTATTTTCATTTACTTTTTGGTTATCCACATATTTATTTTAAGGTTACTCAGGAGTTAAGCAGGTTTAATATTCGCCCCGAAGCCCCGGCAGGTTCATCCCGGTCATTATTTATAATTATATCTGCATATTTTCTGTAAAGCTTATCTCTTTTACCGGCCAGATTTCTTATAGCCTCTTCCCTGTTTTCTACTTCAATAAGAGGTCTATCTCCTGTATTTTTTAAACGCTTAAAAACATTTTCAGGAGAAACGCTTAAATAAATTACCAGGCTGTTCCTCCTTATTATTCCCATATTTTTGCTTCTGTTTACAACTCCGCCCCCACAGGCAAAAATGCAATTTTTGTTTATATATATTTTTTTTATTACTTCTGACTCTAAATTTCTGAAATAATCCTCTCCATATATTTTAAATATATCTTTTATTCTTTTATTTTCCTCTAACTCAATTATTCTATCCAGGTCAATAAACAAAAAATTTTTTTCCGCTGCCAGTATTCTTCCCAGCGTAGTTTTACCGGAACCCATAAAACCTATAAGAGATATGTTCTTGTAATCCATATCATGTTAAATTTTTCCAATATATTTTTTATAGTTTTTATAATTTTCTAAAATTTCATCTATATTATCCTTACCAAACTTTTCCTGTATTTCATTTAAAATCACTATGGATAACATTGATTCGCCAATCACTGAAGCAGCCGGAACCACACAGACATCCGACCTTTCTTTAAGGCTTGCTGAGGCTTTTTTTGTTTTTATATTAACCGTGCCAGGACCTTTAGATGTGGTGGGTACCGGCTTCATACTTACCCCTATAACAACCGATTCCCCGTTTGTTATTCCTCCCTCTATCCCTCCGGCTCTGTTTGTTTTTCTATAAAAACCGGTACCTTTTTTATAGTAAATTTTATCATGGAAATTAATCCCGGTTATATATGGTGCCATAAACCCGTCCCCGATTTCAATAGCTTTTACTGCAGGTATGCTCATAAACAAACCCGCTATCCTTGAGTCAATCCTTTTATCCCATTGCTCATATGAGCCAAGACCCGGAGGTATCCCTGTGGCAATGACCCTGAATTTTCCTCCAATGCTGTCGCCATTTTTGATTACTCTGGTTATTTCTTCCTTCATTTTTAAACTAATTTCTTTATCGGGGCACCTGACTTCTGATGATTCAATTTCTTTTAGCGTGCTCTCATTTATTCTTCCTTCTTTTACTCTGTTCCCCAATACAATATTTCCTATCTGATATACATAACTGAATATACTTATTCCAAGCAATTTTAAGATTATCCTGGCAAAACAACCCACGGCCACTCTTGCCGCTGTCTCTCTTGCACTGCTTCTCTCTATTACATCTCTTATATCATCAAGCCTGTATTTTATATAACCATTTAAATCTGCATGTCCCGGCCTGGGATTCAATAATTTATCTCCACCCCTGTCCCTTTCTTTACCCCGTGGACCTGTATCCATTATCTCTTTCCAGTTATCCCAGTCCCTGTTTGCTATAATAAAAGATACCGGGGAACCAGTAGTTTTACCTTTCCTTACTCCGGAAATTATCTCTATGGTGTCATCTTCTATGGACATCCTTCCGCCTCTTCCAAAACCGCTCTGTCTTCTGTGAAGCTCTCTGTTTAATAAATCTACATCAATTTCAACACCTGAAGGATATTCATCTATAATTCCTGTAAGATATTTTCCGTGAGACTCACCGGCTGTTAGAAATCTCAAATTTTAAACACCTTTTTCAGTCGTATACCGGAATTCCGATATACAGGGTTATTATTTCGTCTCCCTTTAATAATACCAACGAGTTTATATTTATTGCCTTGATTAAATAAACATCTGATAGAGTATCAGACTCTTTCAAATTATAAATATATTCATTAAAATTTATTTCGGCATATTCAACCCCATCTTTGCTAAAGATTCTCTCCAGTGTAATAATATTTTCTTTTTCCTCTTCTTCTACTATATAAAATGGTTTAAATGGGTCTCTTATTGAATCATCAATTAGTTTGATTTCGCTTTCAATAACATAGCCTTTCTTTATATCTTCTTCCCCCTTTTTAATTTCTTCAACTTCGCTTTCATCTATTTCAACTTCTGGCAGAACCGGTTCCTCTTTTGCGTCGCTATAGTCTTTACTCATGAGATTAATGACAGAACATCCATAAACAGATATGGACATAATAATAAAGACCGTTATAAAGCCGGCTGCAATTATAATATCCTTAACGTTAAAACTCTTTGATGGAATTATTTTTTTACTTTTTTTAAATATCATATTTTTTTAATTTATTTTTTATAATACAATTCAATTCTTATATTGGCGCTCAAATATTCATACTCGCTACCCGTAGATTGAATTATTATTTTATTGACCTTTGCTATCCTCGGAATTTTTTCAACCGTGTTTATGAAGTTTAATATATCATAATAAGAACCATCTATAATTAAATCGGCCTCAGTTATAACCAGGCCCATTTTTTCTTCTTCCTCACTTACAGTTTTTTCTGAATAATTAATAGAGTAAATATCCACATCTGAGTAACTGGCAATATCATAAATCTCATTGGTAAAAATACTGTTATCGCCGCCTGTCGGGAGTTGTAATGAATACTTCTGGTATTCTGCATTCATTAAATGATATTCATCCCTTACCAGAATAAGATTGTTCAAATTCTCCATCAATGCTTTATTTTCTTCTTTTTCTCTTTCAATAGAAGCATTGTTTTTAATACTTGCAGTCAGATTGGGAACAAGAACCAGTACCGTAAGTAAAACAATCACCAGAAAAATTGCTATTATTATAATTATTTTAATTTTAATATTCATATTAATATAAAAAAATATTTATTAATTTATCTACATTTACTGATTCAGCATCTCCAGTTCCTGGTCCAGTATTTCTTCGTCGCCGGTCTCTTCTTTTTCAACTTCATCCAGACCCAGTTCTTCTATATATGGCCCTATGTCAAGATATGCGCTGATATTAAAAGATAATACATCCAAATTGGAGCTTGTTACATAATCCTTACTGATATTGTTAATCCATACTTCTCCTATATTTTCCATATTTCTTAAATAAACCAGTAATCTCGTAACATCTTTGTAATCAAGCGCATTTCCCGAAATTGTAAATAATAATACTTTATTTATCTCTTCAACTTCACCCTCTTCAAGGCTGGAAATTAACGAATAAAACCTCTCACTGTCACCCTCTATATAATCAATATAAGCATTTTCCGGCATATTTTCTCCAAAATCATAAAGTATGTCCGACCATAATATTTCCCTGGCCTTTAAATATTCTATAACTTTAGCTTTCTTGTTTACTTCTTCTTTAAAACTGGTATAGGCCTGTAATTTATTTATATAATTATTTAGCTGCATATTTACTCTTTCGTAATTTTCCAGCTCCGGTGTTAGACCGCGGTTAACGTTGTAAATTATAAAGGAAAAGCCGGCCGCTGCTATTAATAATATTATTAATATTACCATCACCGCGCCAAGCATTATACTTTTTACATCTCTAACTCTCTCTTCCTTTGGAAGGAGGTTTATAGTTTTCATTGATTTAAGCCCCTTAATGCCATGCCTATAGCTACCGGGTCAAGCATGTAACCCCCGTCTTCACTATAACCCGCAGCTATTTTAATATTTTTTAATGGAAAATAATCGTTTATATTTAACATTTCAACTTTATATTCTATTTCCTGTTCTATATATTTATCAATATTTCTTATATATTCACCGGTTAAAATAATTTTCCCCACACTTGATTTGGGATTTTCCTGTAAGAAGTGTTCCACCGATAATTTAATTTCCCCTATAAACCTATCCGTGGTGCTTTTTATTATTTCTTTCACTTTATCGCTGTCAGGCTCATCTTTAACTTTATCTTTACCGGAATTTTTACTCTCTTTTTCTTCAGGTTTAATGAAAGAATCTCCGGTTTCTTTCTTCTTCTTTTCTGGTTCGTTTTTCTTTAACAGCAGGGATTTGAAATCAAATTTTGATAATACTTCCCCGCAATATTTATCATCTTTTTTTGTTTCCTTTGAAATCTCATTAGTAAAGCTTCCTATAGAAGTAGACGTAAATCTCGGATATTTTAAGTTATAGTCCTGTATCATCTCTATTATTGAAATTTCCACTCCAAGGTTCGCGACACAAAAAGCTGTATGCTTGTTCTTTACATCTTTATCTTTTTCAATTCCTTTTATATAGTTTACCGTCCTGTATAATGCAAAGCAGTTTAAATCAATAGCCTGTGCGAGCAGACCGGCCTTTTTAAAACTTGAAACCACATCATTTATCATGCTCTTCATCGCCCCTACCAGCATTATTCTTGAATGGTCCTCTCCTTTTTCAACCACGTAATAATCATATAAAATATTATTCCTGGGTATGGGAATAAAATCACTGATCTGGTATTGTATGGAATTCTTTATTTCATCGTCATTTATAACCGGTATCCGGATTTCTTTTGCAATCACTTTCTGGTTTGCAATTCCGATGAAGACTTTCCTGTCAGAAATCTTATTTTTTCTCCAGACTTCCTTTAAACTGTTTGAAAGAATTTGTGCATCCTGAACTTCCCCTTTGACCATACAGTCCGGTGGTATCTCTTCTCTTGCCATATTCGCAATAGTAAAGCCATTTCTTGATTTTAAAAGCTCAACAATACTTAATCTTGATGAACTTAAATTTAATCCTACTGCCAGCATTTTAATCACTCTCTTTTTATTTTAAAAAACTTACATACCATTTTAAAATATTATTACCCCAAAATAAAGCAATTATACTTCCCAGTGAAATAAAGGGCCCGAATGCTACTAGCTGTTTTAATTTCCTTTTTCTTGCGATAACCAGCAATACACCATACAATGCACCTGTCAGAAACCCCAGAAACAGTGCCGGTATCACATCCCTTACCAGAAACACTCCTGCCATAAGACTTAACTTGACATCACCCATTCCCATTCCCCGGGGAATTATAAGGTGAATTATAAGCATAAACAAAAAAGCCCCGGCACCGAATGCAAGAGGCATCCACCATCTTTCTAAATTTAAAAAAACGCTTAATGCCAGCCCCACAATGGTAAATGGAAGTATTATCGCATTTGGTATTATTTGAAATTCAATGTCAATAAAAGATATTACTATCAGAACGATGCATAGAATAATCCCGCTTATTGTTTTTACGGATAAACCAAAAAAAATATAATTTAATACAAATACTATTGCGGTTATTAATTCTATTAATAGTGTATTTACCGGTATCTTATTCTTACAGAACCTGCATCTTCCCCTGAGCATAATATAGGAAATTACAGGAATATTATCATAAAAAGGAATCTCTTTTCTGCAATGGGGGCAAAATGAACTCGGCTTTATTATAGATATTTTACGGGGAAGCCTGTATGCAACAACTCCAAGAAAGCTGCCTGCAGTAAGGCCGCATGTAATAAATATTATATATAAAAATACTTTATATATTTCCATTTTGCTTATTACTTTATTACAGTTTTTTTACAATCGGTAAATTTATATTTTTTCTATTATATTGCTATATTTATTATAATTGAATAATAATTTTAAAAAATTATTTTTCCTGTATAACTTTAATATTTTAATAATATAAATTTATATAATTTTTTTTATCTTTTAATAATAACATGGTATTTTTCTTTAGTCAAAAATTAAAATATTGACCTGAAATTTAAATAAATTAAGAGGCAGTCTTAATAACTACCTCTTAATTTATTTTTTTATATTATTTTTACTCCGATATAATTTGTATTATATCGCCACTATTATTGCAGCTGCCCATCTATTATTTCTATATCGTCATCACCGGCGTCCGCTTTATCCGGTCCATAGCTTTCCAGGGTATAAGAACCAGCAGCTAATGTGTATACATAGCCAGTATCCCATGGGTCGGTTGGAGGTACCGGATCCATATATGCACCACCTTCAAGTGCTGTCACCAGTGCCGCAAAGGTAGTTGCCGGATAAGCTTCCTTATCCGCGTAGTGCATCTCCAGAGCAGTGGCGATATTCTTTAATTCGCTCTGAGCTGCTGCTATCCTTGCCCTGTTTCTTAATACCATGTAGCTCGGTACAGCAATTGCAGTAAGGATTGCCAGTATTATGATTACTATCATAAGTTCAACAAGTGTGAATCCTTTCTCATCCTTATGCATATGCCTGTATAACCACTTCATTTCTTACCTCCTTTATTTGATAGAAAATTATTTTTTTATTATTCATTATATTATTATACCCTTAAATAAAATTTTTAGACATTTATTTATATTTATATTCCTAAATATAGAAAATTATATATTAATTAAAAATTATATTTAATTATTATATAATAAAATATAAAATTATAAAATTATTTATTATACAATAATATTTATTTCATACATATTTGTCAATAATAATTAAATATTTATCGGGTATCCGGTAAATCTTTAAATTCGGGGCAAAAAAATTAGTTGCACGCGAAGTATTCTTTTAGCTGCTTTATACTCTCTTTTAGTTTTCTGGAAACCGATTTCTGCGAAATTCCTATTTTCTTACCTATTTCCTCCTGGCTGAATCCCAGGAAATAACTTAGAACCAGTATTTTTTTGTTTAATTTATGCAGCCTGTCTATGGCATCCCATAATATTATTTTATCTTCCATTACCAGGTCAAAACTTTTATACTCCTTTGACCTTATAAGGCTCCTATCATAACTTAAATTATCTTCTGCTTTATTACCGTTACCCCCGGCGCAATCATTTATTTTCCTGTTATTGTAAAAGGCTGCCTCTCTGGCTTTTAAGAATTCATTTACTCCTTCTACCGGTATATTTATTCCTTCTGAAATTTCCTCTATGGTAGGGTAACTATTATTTTGATTTTCATATTTTTTAACATATTCGGTGAATATTTTATTTAGCTTCCACAACCACCGTGGGCTTTTTACCAGGCGGTTATCTCTTATGAAGTGAAGTATTTCGCCTTTTATATAGTTAACGGCAAAAGTGGAGAACCTGGTATCCACACCTGTATTGAACCTGTTTATGGCTATTACAAGACCGGTTAGCGCAACCTGCCTTATGTCTTTCCTATCACAGTAATTAATTTTAAAATCAGAAACAACCTTATAGGCAAGCTTCTTTGTTTTTTCAAGTATTATATTCAATATTTCAGAACTGCCTGTATTTTTATATATCTTTATTAATTCTTCCACAGTAAGATTTCTTAACCTTAATATATTGTCCGTATCATAATTTTTTGATTTTAATTTTTCCATGATTAAATCTGAATAATGCCATTAAAAAAATGTTTTATTAATTTTACATTGCCTGGTATATATTAAACATCGGAAGATACATTGATATTACAATTATACCTATAAACCCCGCTACAAACAAAAGCATCAGGGGTTCCAGCACTGTTACCAGCATATCTATGGTATTTGCCACTTCGTTATCATAAAAATCCGCAATTTTACTTGAAATGCTATCCAGCGTACCGGTCCTTTCCCCCACCCCTATCATCTGTACCATCATATCAGGGAAAATAGATATGCCTGACATGGGATCAGAAATATTTTCCCCTTCTCTTATACTGGTCCTTATTTCTTCAAGTGCTTCATCAATAATAACATTGTCCGCAACTCCCTTGGCAATTTCCAGTGAATTTAATATTGGAACCCCGGTGGCAAGCAATATCCCAAAATGTCTCGCAAATCTTGCCAGCGACATTTTTCTAAAGAGGTCACCAAATTTCGGCAAATTAATTTTTACACTATCCATTATGTGTCTTCCCTTTTTTGAACTTACGAATTTTTTAAATAAATATCTTCCACCAAATACAACAACTACCAGAATAAGGTAAAAATATATATTTTTAAATAACCCGCCTACTGCCATAACCGCTTTTGTAATTCCCGGAAGCTCTGCTCCCAGCTCTTCATATATACCTTCAAAAGTAGGAACCAGAAATACTATCATCACAATAGATATAATTGCAGCAAAAACCAGAATAAATTTTGGATAAGCTGTTTTATTTCTTATGGTTAATCTCAATTCCTCTTCTCTTTCAAGGAAATTTGCCAGGTCATTCATGGTCCTATCAAGCACGCCTCCCGCCTCGCCTGCCCTTATCAGACTTACATATAACCTGCTAAAAACTTTAGGGTGGTTTTCCATTGATTCTGATAGTGAATGGCCCGATTCCACGTATACCCTTATTTCTGAAATTATTTTTTTTAACTTAAGATTCGCGGTTTGCCTTTCAAGAACAATAAGCGATTCAAGCAAGGACATCCCCGAAGAAATAAGAGTAGAAAACTGCCTGGTGAAAATAACCATATCTCTTATTTTTATACGATTAAAAAAACTAAAACCTTCTGAAGAGCCTTTTAATTTGAGCTTTTTCTCTTCTTTTGCTTTATCAATATTGATTATAAAATAGCCCATGTCCTTTAGCTTTGATTCAACAACATCCTGTGTTTCGGCATCTATAAAACCCTTAATTGACTCACCTTTTAAATCCCTAACCGTATAATTGTATACTGTCATAATTAAAACCCTCTTTTATTGACTCTCAAAAACAATCAGCCATTAATCATTCTTCTTACCTCTTCTACGCTGTGTGCCTTTTCCAGCGCCGTTTCCTCTGAAATCTTTCCTGCCTTATAGAGGTTCACCAGCGACATATCCATGGTCATCATACCCCTCCTGCCGCTCGCCTGTATTGATGAATAAATCTGATGCACCTTTACTTCTCTTATCATATTTTTTATGGCATCGTTAACGAACATAAGCTCTGTTGCAGGCACCCTTCCATCACCTTCTCTTGTAGTTAATAACTGTTGCACCAGTACTGCCTTTAAAGTTCCGGCAAGCTGTGCCCTTACCTGCCTTTGCTGATGAGTTGGAAATACATCTATTATCCTATCAATGGTCTGGGGCGCGTCCTGGGTATGAAGGGTAGAAAAAACAAGGTGCCCGGTTTCTGCAGCAGTAAGAGTGCTTGATATTGTCTCCAGGTCCCTCATCTCTCCCACCATTATAACATCCGGGTCTTCCCTCAAAACATATTTAAGGGCATCTGCGAATGAATGAGCATCCGCCAATATTTCTCTCTGGGATATTATACTTTTTTTATGTGTAAACAGATACTCTATAGGGTCTTCAACGGTTATTATATTTTCAGACCTGTTTTGATTTATTATCTCAATTATGGACGCAAGTGTCGTTGACTTACCGCAACCGGTGGGGCCCGTAACCAGCACGAGACCCCGCGGATATTTTGCAAATTCTTTAATCTGAAGGGGTAAACCGAGTTCTTCAACAGATGGAATTACTCTTGATATGTATCTAAAAGCAGCTGCAAGTGTGTTTCTCTGATAATAATAACTGCATCTGAATCTCCCATAGCCCGATATAGTATGAGAGAAATCAACAGACAGCCCTTCCCTTAACCTTTTAATTTGTTCTTCATTTAATATCCTGATTAACATTTTTTCTGCCAGTTCAGGAGTAATATCTCCAAATTTTTCTAACTTTACCAGATTTCCATGTACCCTGAATATAGGGGGGAGGACACATACAATATGTACATCCGATGCATTTACATTTATGGCCTCAAGTAAAATATCATTGATGTTCATCTTATCTCCATCTATTTTTCTTTTTATTGTGTTCTATTTATTTTATATTATTTTTTTAATTTGTTAATATCTTATTATTTTAATCTTTTTTTTGATATGTCCATTAAAATCCTGTTTTTTATATCCTCTATACAGTTATCTTCAGGTAATATCCCGAACCATATTTCAAAAGATAACCCAGCCTGGTTCACCAATAAATCAATTCCACTTATAACCTCTGCCCCTTCCCTTATGGCTTTTTTTATTAAAAGCGTTTCCACAGGGTCATAAACCATATCAAAGATAAATTTATCTTTTAAATTACACTTTTCTGGTACCGGCATAAAATTCCGGTAAGATTCTATATTCATTCCAATAGGCGTGCAGTTAACAATTAAGTCAGCGTCATCAACTTTCCCCCCCGGCTCATTAATGCTATCAAGAGGCTCTATCAAATTATCAGGATGGGTTTTAAAATCTTTTATTATTTTTCTTACCTTTTCTTTTGTTCTGTTATGCACCCATATTTTCTTTACTTTCTTTAACACCATACCATATATGACACTCCTTGCGGCACCACCTGCCCCTATCACAAGGCAACGGCTTTCTGTCCAGTTAAAATTCTTTTTATCCAGCGGTTTTAAAAACCCCATCACATCAGTATTAAAGCCGTTTGAAATTTCTTTTTTTTTATCAAACTTTACCGTGTTAACCGAATTTGTTACCCGGGCTATACTGTCTTTTTTATCAACCATGCCCGATATTTTTTCCTTATAGGGCATGGTTACATTTAAGCCCGCAAACCCCAGCTTCTCTGCACCATTAAATGCTTTTTTTAAATTTTTTTCACTAAATTCAAATGCAAGATAGACAGCATCCATAGAATATTTTTTTATAAAAAAATTCTGTATTGCCGGAGAGTGGCTGTGCCCCACCGGGTTCCCTATTAAAGCTACCACACTTGTTTTAGCACCAATCATTTTTAAACCACATTTTTACTATGTTAAATTGTTACATTTACTGTTCTAATATTTTATTTCAAATATACTATATTCCCTGCTATCATTAATTTCTTCAATTTTTACTTCATTTACATAAGATAAAGAAGGCCCATTTTTTATTTTATCCATGAATATCTTCAGGTCTTTTTCTCTTCCCTGGCATACCGTTTCCACTCTACCCTCAATTGTATTTTTTACATAACCCTTAATATTATATCTTTCTGCTGCTGACTCCACATAGAACCTGAATCCCACACCCTGAACCCTTCCTGACAGTACCGCCCTATATGTTTTAATATTTTCAGTCATATATCTTTTAATTTATTTATAATAATAATACTAAAAAATTTTTATATTTTCAACTTCTTAGATTTATATTAATTTTATTGTATTTTTAAAACATGAAACCTGTAAAAACAAAAATAAAAATAATTCATGCTTTAATTCTAAAAATTGAAAAGGGATGCAACCTTCCAGGCCCGCAAATTATTACCAGGTCATTAGGATTCGCGCATTTTACTTCCCTTTCATCGGCCACCAATAATATTTTTTTTACACTGAATTTTAAAGGTTCCCTGCAGGGTTGCAGCACATCAATTGTTTCGCCCTTAACAAACTGATTTTTTACCTTTATGATTGGCCCATCATACTTTTCACTATAATCATGGTATACACCTATAAATCTATATTTTTTTATATAGCCAACATTATCATTATCTTCAAGTTCACTTCTTTCTTTCAGGAACATGAATCCCTGGGTAAAATTCCTGTGGGAGCACTTTTCAAGCTCATTTTTTAAATAAGATATTTTATCATTATCAAGAATTCCCTGTTTTACATAATCAAGCGCCTTTCTGTACACCCATGTTGTCACACTTACATAGTTTTCTGTTTTCATCCTTCCCTCTATCTTAAATGCGCTGACTCCGGTATCCACAAGCTCCTTTAATCTGCCCAGAAGGCACAGATCCCTTGAATTATAAATAAACGTCCCTTCTTTATACTGTTCTATGGGAAAAAGCATATTTGGTCTTTCTTCTTCCATTAAATAATATTTCCACCTGCAGCTCTGGGCACATCTTCCCTTATTTGCATCCCGACCTGTCATATACTTGCTAAGCATGCATCTACCTGAATAGGATATGCACAATGCTCCGTGTATGAATATCTCCAGCTCAATATTTGTTTCTTTTATAATTTTATTTAAATCCGAAAAACTTATTTCTCTTGCAAGATTTACTCTTTCCACCCCTATTTTTTCAAAAAATTTTACTGCCAGGCGGTTATTTAAATTAACCTGGGTGCTCATATGTATCTTTTTCCCGGGTAAAATTTTACGCACAAGCTCCAGAGCTCCAAAATCAGCTACTATAATTCCGTCAATATCAATATCCTTTATTCTTTTCAAATACTTTTCGGCCCCGGTAATTTCACTTTCACTTATTATTGAATTAAGAGTAAAATATACTTTTACTCCATGCTCGTGGGCATAACTTACTCCCCTTTTTAATTCCTCAACTGTAAAATTCCCTCTGATGCTTCTTAAATTTAACTTCTTACCCCCAACATAAACAGCATCGGCACCATAATTAACCGCATATTTTAATATATTTAAATTATTGGCGGGAACCAGAAGTTCGGGTATTTTTTTATCTCTTAACATTTTTTATTTAAAATAATCCCTCAGAAATTTTGTAACTGATATACCATCACCTGTATCAAAAAAATAGCTTTCAAAATATTTGTTTCCGTTTATATATTTTATATATTCCTTTATGCCATTAACACTATTATAGTCATGACCGTTTACCTTTCTTTTAAATATCCGGCCCCCGTAAAATATATTATCTGCAATAATCAATGCTCCTGAATTAAGTTTACCCTCCACAACTTTAAGATAAGAAAGATATTCATATTTTGCCCCATCTATAAAAACCATATCAAATTTATGTTTAATTTCCGGAATAATCTTTAATGCATTGCCTGCCAAAAATTTGCATTTTTTTTCAGGAAATTTGCCTTTTATGAATTTCTCGGCTTTTTCTAATCTTTCCTTATTAAGGTCTATGCCGGTGTAATTTCCTCCCTTTAAATTTTTTATTATAAAGTAGGATGAAAATCCAATACCGCAGCCAATTTCAAGGATATTTTCCGGTTTTCCAATCAGGCAGATTATTTCCAGAAACCTTCCCGCATCCTTATCAACTACGGGGATTTTTTCCTGTTGAGCTTTTTTAAACAGGCTATCTAATAATTTTATTTCTTTCAGACAGGGCTTTAATAAATTATTTTGCGTTGCTTCTATTTTTTTCATGTTCCTGTAGGGTTGATGCAAAGGAATGAATATGCTTTTCGCTGTCAGTCACCACAAAATATAAGTAGTCAACATCAGCAGGATTTAATGCCGCTTCAATTGATGCAACACCCGGATTACAGATGGGAGTGGGCGGTAGGCCGGAATACATATATGTATTATAGGGCGAGTCAACTTTTTTATCCTCCTCGGTTAAACCTTCATCCCATTTATCAAGGTAATAACAGAGAATAGCATCTATATCCAGTTTCATATCTATGTCAAGCCTGTTATGAATAACCGCAGAAATTAAAGCTCTTTCTTCGGGAACATAAGCTTCTCTTTCAATCATCGAAGCTATCTTCAAAACGTCATAATTTGATAGGCCCTTCTCTGCCGCATAAGTGTAATCAAGGCTAACCGTCTCCACCTGATACTGGGCGAGCATCATTTCAATAACATCCTTTGCAGAATAATCTAGAGTTATTTCGTATGTCTTGGGAAACAGAAACCCCTCCAGGCTGGTGGCTTCTTTCAAATAATCATAATTATAATTGCTTATATCTTTTACCCGTTCCAGTTCTTCATATTCTATAAAGGGTATTTCCCCGGCTACTCTGTCTATTATTTGCTCTACCATATAACCTTCCGGAATGGTTAACTTATAAGTTACTACCGGCGTACCTGCGGTTATCCCGTTTAGCACTTCTTCATATTCAGAACCTGTCTTCATCACATAAATTCCCGGTATCAGGCTTTTCTCCTCTCCCCTCTGTTCAACAAATAATCTAAATAAGAAAGCATTGTCTACTATATTTTTTTCTTCCAGAAGTGAAGCTATTTCCTTTAAGGTCATTCCTTCCTTTATCTCAAATTCAACATCTACCCCAGACGGTGGCTCACTATCTTCCACGGTATTAAAAAAATTACAGGACACAGCCATAACTGATAATATAAATAAAAATATAACCACCGGAATAAATATAAAAATTTTCTTATTTCTGTTTTTTATATCCATTTTTTATTTAATCCCACTTTTATTCACTGCACTTAATATTTTTTACCTGTTATCCTATTTATTTCTGCTCAGATAATCCTCAAGTATTATACACGCCGAGTATTTATCAATCTGTTTTTTTTTATTATTTTTATTATATTTATTAAAATTTCTTAACGGTATTTTTGTGGTGTACCTCTCATCAATATAATCAATTTCAATTCCCATTTTTACCACTACATTTTCAATAAAACTAATAACCTTTTTAGCCTGGCTCCCGACTTCACCTTTAAGTGTATACGGTATCCCCACAATTATTTTCTTTATATTGTATTTATTTATAACTTCTTTAAGCTCTTCTTCTATTTTTTCATCATTTTCTATCACTTCAAGGGGTGTTGATAGAATCTCCATTTCATCTGATACGGCAACACCTATTCTCTTATCTCCAATATCCAGTCCAAGGATTCTCATATTTTTTATTTATCTTTTAATATGCCCAGAACTCTGTCCCTTACCAGCTTGATGGCTTTTCCTGTATTCCTATCGGAAAAACCCATCTGTGCATACTTAGGCTTTCCTCCTCCGCCACCTTCCAACTGTTTACCAATCTCGCCGGCAATTTTACCGCAGTCTACTCCTCTGGCTGACAGATCTGCTGTTGAATTTAGTATTAAAACAGATTTATTATCCACTCTGCTTCCAAAAATTAAAAAAGTATTTAATCCCTTGAAATAATCTATGATCCAGTCTCCTACTTTTCCTATACCACTTATCTCCATATCGTATAATAAATCAGAGTCTGAAAAATCATAATCAATTATCTTTAAACCGGTATCCGAAGGCTTGAATCCTGACTTTTTTATTATTTCCCTTTTTGCAACTTTCATTTTAAGCAATAATAATTCATTTTCCCTTTTCTTTATGTTATCTTTCAACTTTTCAATAGCTTCCGGTATCCGGCTATCTTTAACTTCAAGACCGGCCGAAATTTTATTCAGTATCTCGTCTTTTTTCTCAAGATATCTGTAAGCGTGTATGCCGGTCAGTGCCTCTATTCTTCTTAAATTGGCCCCCGTACCTGAATCAGAAATAATCTTAAATAAACCGATTTCACCGGTCCTTCCTACATGAATGCCCCCGCAGAGCTCCCTGCTGTAATTATTTATTTCAACCACCCTTACAAACCTTCCATATTTTTCATCAAATAAGGCTATCGCGCCTATCTCCCCTGCATATTCCCTGGTAGTCTCATAACACCTTACAGGTTCATCTTTCTGTATCTTTTCATTTACCATGGCTTCTATTTTTTTAATATCGCTTTCTGATGGGGCATTGTAGATGGAATAATCAAATCTAAATCTATCTTCTCCAACAAAAGAACCGGCCTGTTTTACTTCATTACCATATATGCTTTTCAGGGCCCAGTGAAGAATATGGGTTGCGGTATGGTTTCTGCTTACATTTTTTTTGAATTTACTATCAACCTCTGCTATTATTCCATCTCCCACTTTCAATTTACCTTTTTTAATACTACCTTTATGAGTATAAATCCCCTCTACAGGTATAAAACAGCCTGTAACCTTAAATATATTATTATCTTTTCTTATACTGCCCCTATCACCGACCTGCCCCCCCATTTCTCCGTAAAAGGGAGTCTCCCTTAAAATTATTTCACCTTCCTCGGCCTCAATTAGCTGTGAAGCAAATTTTTTGTTGCCGTCACCGTCAGTTTTTATTATTTTTTCAATTACGGTACTGAGGTTACTCCTGTTATATCCTAAAAATTCTACTTTCATCTCTTTACTTAAAGGGCCATAGAGCTCTATGTCTTTATTCAATTTAACGCCGGACGAACCCTTACTCTTTGATTTTTTTGTATGCTCTTTTAAATACCGGTTAAATTTATTTAAATCAATTTTTATTTTATTCTCAGATAATATTTCTCCTGTAAGCTCAACCGGAAACCCGTATGTATCATATAACCTGAACGCATCACCGGGATTGATGTATTTTCCTTTGGCTTTCTTTATTTCCTTAACTTTCTGGATTAAAACCTTATTACCCTCCTTTAAGGTTCTTGTAAATCTCTTTTCTTCATCACTTACCATTTTAAAAGAAAAATTTTTTTTCTCCAGAAGTTCCGGATACCATTTTGAATACTTATTTATAACTACTTCACCTATATCATTTAAAAAATAATCATTTATTCCTATCAATCTGCCGAACCTGATACATCTTCTTATTATCCTCCTCAGAATATAGCCTCTCTTCTCATTTGAAGGTACCACTCCATCAGAAATTAAGAAATATATGGCCCTTATGTGATCCGCTATTATTCTCAGGCTTCTATCAAATTCCGGTTTGTTTACCCTGCTGTTTTTATCAGATAATTCTTCTATTTTTCTTATTATTTCTACAAATAAAGATGTTTTAAAAACAGAAGGAACTCCCTCAAGAACAGCCATAATTCTTTCCAGTCCCATGCCGGTATCTATATTTTTTTGCGGGAGCTCTTTATAATTTTTACCGTCATAATTATACTGTGTAAAAACAAGATTCCAGATTTCAAGAAATCTATTACAGTCACATTTAGGACTGCAGGTTTTTTTACCACAGCCATATTCCTCCCCGAAATCATAATATATCTCTGAACAGGGACCACAGGGTCCGGTATCTCCTGCAGGACCCCAGAAGTTGTCATCCTTACCGAACCTGTATATTTTATCACCGGTTATTCCGGACTCTTTCCAGTATTTAACCGATTCTAAATCAGCAGGTATATCTTTGTTCCCCTTAAAAACTGCTACTTTTAACCTGTCTGCAGGAATTTTTAATTCATTTAAAAGAAAATCAAGAGAATAATTTATCGCTTCCTTTTTAAAATAATCACCAAAAGAAAAATTACCCAGCATTTCAAAAAAAGTAAGATGTTTATCTGTGTAACCAACACTGTCTATATCACTGGTTCTGAAACATTTCTGAACTGTGGTAATTCTTTTTGAAGGTGGGTTTTTTATACCAAGAAAGTATGGTTTAAACTGCTGCATCCCTGCCGTAGTCAGGAGTACACTCCTGTCGTTATGCGGTATAAGGCCCGAGGATGCTAATACCATATGGCCTTTTTTTTCAAAATATTCTATAAAAGTTTCTCTTACATCCATAAGAATTAAATTTTAAAACTCAGAAACTATCAATATTTTAAACAAAACGGATACTCCATTTACTCGTAACTACAGGAAGTTTTTTGCGCCCTGCGCTCTGCAGGTGGATGCCCTCCTGACTGTTTTATAAGTCCCGCTTAAAGCGGGCATTTATGCTACAATCAAAGCCCGGGCTTCCAATGTAAATTTGTTGGCACAAAAATTAAACTTTAGTTACGAAATAAACAGAGTACCCGGCATGATGTTATCATAATTAAAAAGTTTATTCAATAAATCACAAATTAACACTACAGCTATACTTATTTTCTTTATTTTTCTTCCTCCATAATGTTAATATGAACTTCTCTTAGCTGTTCCTCGCTGACAACAGAAGGTGAACCTGTAAGCATGCATACTGCTGACTGCGTCTTGGGAAACGCTATAACCTCCCTGATGCTGTCAAGTTTTCCCAAAAGCATAACCAGCCTGTCCATTCCCAGGGCAATACCTCCATGTGGCGGAATACCGTGTTCCATTGCCCTGACAAAAAACCCGAAATTCTCCTCCACTCTGTTTTCATCTATCTGAAGTATTTTAAAAATCTTTTTCTGTAAATTCGTATCATTTATTCTTATAGAGCCCCCTCCTATTTCTTCCCCGTTTAATACGATATCATAGGCTTCCGATTTCACTTTTAAAGGGTCTTTATCAAGATAACCTGCTGTATTATCATCGGGTTTTGTAAATGGATGATGAACGGGACTTATCCTATTCTCTCTATCGTCCCATTCAAATAGTGGAAAGTCATAAACCCATATAAAATTGAACCTGTCTTCATCCACTAATTTTAGCTTATGTGCAACATGATTTCTTATAATACCGAGACTCCTGCATGTAACCATGTATTTATCAGCGACTATCAGTAGTAGATTATTTTCCTTTAAGCTTAAAGTTTTAATTAAATCTTTTTTTTCTTTTTCAGAAAGAAACTTTGCTATCGGTGACTGGAAATCCAGATTTTTGCCAATTTTAATCCATATCAGCCCTCCTGCCCCGCTCTTTTTTGCCATCTCTACAATATCATCAATATCCTTTCTGGTAAGAGCAGAACAGTCATCAATTACTATACCTTTTATGAAGCCGTCATTATTTTTTAACGTTTTACTGAAAATCTTCAGGCCACTTTTTTTAAATATTTCTGAGATATCTTTTATATTAAGGCCAAATCTTAAATCGGGCTTATCTGTCCCATAAATTTCCATACTATTTTTCCATGTTATTCTTTTAAAATAAGGTTCTATTTCTTTTCCAAATACCGTTTTGAATAAATAATTAAATAAACCTTCTATCATCCTTATTACGTCTTCCACCTCTACAAAAGTCATCTCTAAATCTATCTGCGTGAATTCAGGCTGCCTGTCCGCCCTTAAATCTTCATCCCTGAAACATCTTGCAATCTGGTAACACCTGTCAAAACCAGAAAACATAAGTATCTGTTTAAATAGCTGCGGGGACTGGGGTAAAGCATAAAACTTGCCGGGATTCAATCTCGAAGGTACCAGAAAATCCCGCGCTCCTTCAGGAGTGCTTTTTCCCAGTACAGGGGTTTCTATTTCCAAAAATCCCCTGGAATTAAAATAATCACGTGTAGCAGCAGTTATTTTGTGCCTCAGTCTTATATTCTCCTGCATTTTTTTTGCTCTTAAATCAATATATCTGTACTCCAGCCTGACATTTTCTTCTACTTTATTCCTATCTTCAATCATAAAGGGAGGTGTTTTTGACCTGCTAAAAATAGTTACATCCTCTACAACTATTTCTATTTCACCTGTTGATATAGAAATGTTAACCGTATCTTTTGACCTCATCCTAACTTTACCGGTTACTTTAATGACATACTCATTCCTTATTTCCCTAGCCATCAAATAAGAATTATTATTTATTTTAGAATCAAAAATCAGCTGAACCACTCCTGAAAAATCTCTTAAGTCTACAAATATTAACTTTCCGTGGTCCCTTCTTTTATTAACCCAGCCGCTTAAAGTAACTTTTCCACCTTCATACTCTTTATCTATTTCTCCGCACAGGTCTGTTCTCATGCCTGTACTGAATACAGAATTAACCATAATCAAGCTCCTATAATCTTTTTTATTTTTTCCTTTTCATTCTCCCAGTTAACCTGGTATTGCCTGTATTTTTTAATATCTTTTATAGTAATAGAGCCGTTTTTAATTTCATCTTCTCCAATTATGAGAATAAAATCATAATCATTCTCGCCAGCCCATTTTATCTCTTTCTTCAAACTTCGTTTATTAAAATTTATATCGCATAGAAATTTCTCTTCCCTCAGATACCTTAAAATATCTAAAGAATAAAGTTTGCAATTCTTATCCATGGCTATTAAATAAATTCTTGCCTTTTCTTCATTTTTCTTAATCTTTAAATTTAGCTGTTTCATCAGCATAATTGTCCGGTCAATTCCAACTGCAAACCCTGTTGCCGGTAAATCCGGCCCACCCAGCTGTTTCAGTAGATTATCATATCTTCCTCCACCGCCCAGGGCATTCTGGGCACTCTTGAGGTCCTCTGATATTATTTCAAAAATTGTTCTTGTGTAATAGTCAAAACCCCGGACAAGGCTCTGGTCAATCCTGTAATTTATATCAAGAGCTTCCAGATATTTTAAAACCTCCTCAAAATTCTTCCTGCATCCAGGACATAAATAAGAAAAAATTGAAGGTGCTTTCTTTAATACGCTCCTGCAGCCACTTTTCTTACAATCAAATATCCTGAGGGCATTCTTTCCAAACCTCTTCTGACAGTCAGCGCACAGTTTACCTACCTCCGGCTTCAGATATTTTCTGAACTCAAAAAGAAATTTTTCCCTGCATTCACTGCATCCTATACTATTTATTTTGAGTACCAGCTTCTTAAATCCCAGTTTCTCAAAAAAAGAATTCAAAATCCATATAACCTCTGCATCTATAAGCGGGTCATCGGTTCCAATAGATTCTACTCCCAGCTGCCAGAATTCTCTCATTCTGCCCTTCTGGGGCCTTTCATACCTGAACATATTACCTATATAAAAGACCTTTAACGGAAGATTTTCAAATAACATTTTATTTTCTATTACAGCTCTGGCTATAGATGCCGTCCCTTCAGGTCTCAGAGTCAGTGACCTTCCCTTCTTATCCTGGAACGTATACATTTCCTTCTGAACAATGTCGGTAACTTCTCCTATGCTTCTACTGAATACCCAGGTATATTCAAAAGCAGGAGTTATTATTTCTTTATAGTTAAAAACCTTAAATACCCGGCGGGCAGTATCTATAACAAAGTTTCTGTAATCTATATCCTCACCATATAAATCTGCCGTTCCTCTTGGAGAATTTATTTTCAAAATAAATCACCTTTTTAATAATATTTCATTTTTAATTTTTTTCACCTAAAAACTTATCCTTAAGATAATAATTTGTTTTTATTTCGTATTCAATAGTACTTTCTTCGCCATGACCCGGATATATTGTCAGACTCCCGTCCATTTTTTTTAATTTTCTTAGTGAATCTCTTATCTGCCGTATATCTCCTCCCGGTAAATCTATCCTTCCCACTGCGCCTCTAAAAATTAAATCTCCGGTTAAAAGAAAATTATCTATTTTAAACATTACACTTCCGGGCGTATGACCCGGGACATTTATAATTTCAATACCCAGATCCTTAAAATACTTATAATCCGAATCTTTTATTAAATCATAAGTTTTTAATGATAATTCATTTCTTCCAAAAAATGAAGAAAGATTCTTCCCGGGGTCTGTTATAATTTGTTCCTCAAACTCATGTATGTAAAAAGGAATATTGTAATATCCAATTATATCATCAACGGCTCCAATATGATCGCAATGACCGTGGGTATTTAATATAAAATCAGGTTTTATATTGTAATAGTTAAGATTTTTTTTTATAGTTTCAAAATCTCCGCCCGGGTCTACTATCACATTTGCAGAATCCAGTGATAAAATATAACAGTTAGCTTTTAAAACCCCTAACTCCAATCTTTTTAAAATCAATGCAGCTTTCTACTTTCTGGGCAAAACCCTGTAAGCGTCATAAACTGAATCTACCTGTTTCAGGTTATTAATAACATCTTTTAATATATATTTATTATTAATCTCTATTAAAAACCTGAATTTGATATGTCCGCTTTTATTAACCCTCAGAGTGTTGGCACTTACTATATTTAAATCATATTCACTAATAACATTTGTTATGTCACGAAGCAATTTAGTCCTGTCAAGCGCTTCAATCTGTATTTCGGAATTAAATTTATATGGAGCTTTCTTATCCCATTCAACTTCTATAAATCTTTGCTTTTCGATATTCATCAGGGTGCTTATATTTGTGCAGTCAGCCCTGTGGACAGAGATACCCTTTCCTCTTGTTATGTATCCTACTATCTTATCTCCCGGCACAGGATTACAGCATTTTGCTATGGTCACCAGTACTTTTTCCATTCCCCTGACCCTTATCCCTGTACTTTCCTTTCCCTGCAGTTCTTTCCTGTGAATGTCTTCAATGGTTAATTCTTTCTCTGTTTCTTTCTGATTCAGTTTCTTTACTATTCTGGTAAAAACCTGATGTGCCGACACTCTGCGTGAACCAATGTTCCTGAAAAGACTGTCCACCTTTTCGAAGTTCATTTCCCCCGCAACTTCATCAAAAACTTCCATGGGGACACTCTTGAAAGAAAGGCTGTTCTTCCTTAAAACCTTCAACATTATATCTCTGCCTGCATTATATGTTTCCTGTCTTTGCTCTTTGCTGAACCATTGTTTTATTTTATTTCGCGCCCGGGAAGTTTTTACTATATTAAGCCAGTCCCTGCTGGGACCTTTCTTATTTCTTGATACAATTATTTCCACTATATCACCATTCTCAAGAATGGTTTCTATGGGAACCATCCTGCCATTTATCTTTGCACCTATGATATTATGCCCGATATCGGTATGTATCTGATAGGCAAAGTCTATAGTAGTGGCTCCCCTCGGTAGATTTATAACTTTTCCCTTAGGGGTAAACACAAAAACTTCTTCTTCAAATAAATCAAGTTTCAGAGACTCCATATAGTCACGGGGGTCCTTCAGCTCTTTCTGCCAGTCCAGCAGTTGCCTTATCCATGCAACCCTTTTATCAAAATCGCTCAACTTTTTTATATTGCCTTCCTTATACTTATAATGGGCCGCAATACCATACTCTGCAAATTTATGCATTTCAAAAGTTCTTATCTGTATCTCAATAGGTTTACCCTTTAAACCCATGACTGTGGTATGAAGAGATTGGTACATGTTAAACTTGGGATTTGCGATAAAATCTTTGAACCTTCCCGGAACCGGTTTCCACAATGAGTGTATTATTCCCAGCACTGCATAGCAGCTCTTTACATCATTAACTATAATCCTTATTGCTATTATATCGTATATATCTTCAAACTTTCTATTCTGCCTGGTAATTTTATTATATACGCTGTAATAAGTTTTTATTCTTCCGCTTATGTCCACAGAGATATTTACCTCTTTTAACTTTTTATTTACTATCTTTATGGCCTCTTTTATAAGCAGCTTTCTCTCTTCCAGCTTTTCATCAAACATATTTTTTATTTTTAAATATTCCCTTGGATAAAGATATTCAAAACTCAAATCCTCCAGCTCTGATTTTATCTGGTAAATACCAAGCCTGTGAGCGATAGGAGCATAGACTTCAAGGGTTTCTATAGAATTTTTCTTTCTCTTCTCTTCATCCAGAAAATGCAGTGTTCTCATATTGTGAAGGCGGTCGGCAAGCTTTACAAGTATTATCCTGACATCTTCAGACATAGCAATTATCATTTTTCTTATATTGTTTACCTGCTGTTCTTCCTTGCTGTCAAAAACAATTTTATCTAATTTTGTTACCCCGTTTATGATATTGGCAATTTTCTGTCCAAATTCCTTTCTGGCCATTTCCAGGCTGTAATCCGTATCCTCTATAACATCGTGTAAAATTGCTGAAACAATAGAAACCTGGTCCAGTTCAATATCAGCAAGTATTCCCGCAACCTCAAGCGGATGAACTATGTAAGGTTCACCTGATTTCCTGTACTGGTTCTTATGATATTTCTTTGACGTCTGGTAGGCCTTATTCAGCAGCTCCTCATCCACATCAGGATTATAAGATTTTATCCTGTTTATTAATTTCTTATATATGAGGTCCGTATTTATATTTTTTGATTTGCTATTTACTTTTAAGCCCATTTTCACCGAAATTTTTATTAATTATTTAAATTTATAAACATTATTATAAAACATTTTCTAATTCTCTAAAATAAGTCAATAATAACAAGCCTTATAGTTCCAAAATTCCCCCGGTTATTTTCCTCAATTCTATATAAAATACTGATTTTATTGTTTTTTAATATTTTTTCTTTTATCCTTTCATCCGCTCCGAATAACATTGCATCTATTATTATCCCATCTTGCTTGAGTTTTAACCTGATATGCTTTCCCTCTGACAGGTAAGAAAAATTATATATAACACAGTCCCTGGTTAAAAACACGGGCCCGGGATTTTCATTGCCAAATGGTTTAAGTAAATTAATATCTTCCGGTATTCCTTTACTTATATGTTTAAAATTTATCTCAACATCATAAATGTTTTTTTTCTCAATATCATCTATTTTTAAAGTATTGCTGACAATTTTTACCAGACTCTCATAAAAAGTTTCATAATTTATGGCGTTCATGCTTATACCGCATGCCAGTCTGTGCCCCCCAAAACTATCAAACAGATTACTTAATTTATTTAAATTCTCATATAAATCAAACTTATCGATACTTCTCCCCGAGCCTTTAACTCTGCCCTTAAACTCCCTGAATAAAATAGCCGGTATATTAAACTTTTTTACAATATTTGAAGCAACTATTCCCAGAACCCCTTCATTCCAGTTTTTTGATTTACCTATAAATATCCTTTTTTCTTCAATAATGCTCTTAAAGTCATTATTTTCCACTATCTCATTAAATATATCTTTCTGTATCCTCTGCCTGCTCTGGTTAAATGAATTAAGTTTATCTACTATTTTATCCAGGGTATTCCCTTCTTTAATTAACAGGTCAAAGCTTGTTTCTGCCTTTTTAATTCTACCTGCCGCATTTAATCTTGGGGCTATTATAAATCCTATATCATATTCATCTACATATCCCTTTTTTCCGTTTAAAGTATCTATCATTTTTTTAAGACCCTTATTTCTGGTTTTTTGTAAAACCTTAAGACCCTTTTTTACTATTATCCTGTTTTCATCAACCAGGGGCATTATATCCGCAATTGTTGATATGGCAACCAGGTCCAGAAAACCGGTAAGATAATCTTTTTTAAAGTTCTTCTTAAATTTATGGTCAAGTTTCCTTAAAATAGCGGTTATAAATTTAAATGTAACCGCTGCCCCGCTTAGATATTTAAATTTATACCCGGAATCTTTTAGTTTTGGATTAATTATTATATACCTGTCCGGTACTTTATTTAAATTAACCGATTGATTGTGATGGTCACATACTATTATATCCGGGCATGAATTTTCTCTTACAAAATCCTGTACCTCTACACAGTTTGTTCCACAATCTACTGAAATAATTAAATCATGCCTGCCCTCTCTTATGACCCTTTTTAAAAAATCAACTGACAGGTCATAACCCTCTTCAAACCTGTCGGGTATATATACATCTGTATCCAGCCCCAGCTCTTTTAAAAATTTATACATAAGTGCAGCGCTTATGATTCCATCGGCATCATAGTCCCCGAATATTATTACATTTTCCTTTTTTACCAGTGCCTCTTTAACCCTTCTTATGCCATCACTGATTCCGGGGAGTTCCATGGGGTCATGGAGATTTTTAAGAGATGGATTAAGAAAAGAAATTACTTCATCTCCGGTTATTATATTTCTTCTGGCAAGGAGTTCCAGTAAAACCGCACTGTATCTTTTTTCTTTTAAAAGTTTTACATCCGGTTTTCTTTTATTTCTGCATATCCAGTTGGAAGGAATATCCGTCATTTTTTATTTCTTAAATTTTGGGAACCTATTGTTCCAGGCCACAAGAATTGGGCTTGCAAAAAATATAGATGAGTACGTTCCGGTTATTATACCTATAGTAAGAGCCACAGCAAAATCTTTTAGCGCTGTGGTCCCCATTATAAGAAGCAGTATTACCGGAAATAACGTGGTTATAGAAGTATTTATGGACCTTGACAGTGTTGCATTTATTGAAGTATTAACTACTTCACTATAACCTGACTTTCCTGTGAGAGGGGTATTTTCTCTTATTCTGTCAAATACAACAATAGTATCATTTAAAGAATAACCTATAATGGTAAGCAGAGCAGCTATGGTTGAGGTATTAATCTCACGGTTTAAAATAGCATACACACCGACCGTAACCAGGACATCATGAATTAATGCTGCAATTGCCACTGCTCCAAACCTGAATTCAAATCTAATCCATATATATATCAGGATTCCGGCAATACTTATGGCAATTGCTTTTAATGCATTCAATATAAGTACATTCCCAAAACCCGGGTCTACATCTCTATCCTGTAAAAGTTGCCCTTCAACTCCTATTTTTTCATCCAGTGCATCCAGTATTTCATTTTTTTCCTCTTCAGTTATTGATGTTCCTATTTCTTTTACTTTTATTCTAATAATGAACCTGTCGGATTCTGTCTGTATTAAATTATTTACCACCCGCTGTATTATTATATTCTGGTGCCCGATGTCACTCATGATTTCCCGTATTTCGGCTGCGCTGGTATCTCTTTCAAATTTTACTTCAATAAGTGAGCCGCCTAAAAAATCAATTCCCAGGTTAAACCCTCCATTGGCAAAATATCCAATTACTCCTGCCAGTATCACCGCAAGTGATATGAAAAACCATATTTTCTTTTTACCTACAAAATTAAAATTATAACTTCTAAACTTCAATATAGTTTACTCACCGCTCTTTCTTCTTATCCCTAAAAATGCCGGGGTCGACATTCCGGGAATTCCGGCCATTAAAAATATAAAGGACCTGGTAAATAAAAGGCTTACTACCATACTTATTACTACACCAAGGCTTAAAGTAACCGCAAAACCCTGAATGGGACCAGTACCAAACTGATAAAGTGCACCTGCCGTAATTAAAGTGGTAACATTGGAATCAGTTATGGTCCTTATTGCATTTTTAAAACCCTCACTTACGGCAATTCTGGGAGATTTATCTTTTAATACCTCTTCTTTTATTCTTTCAAATATTATAACATTCGCATCCACCGCCATACCTATGGTCAGTATAATTCCCGCTATACCGGGGAGTGTGAGCGCAGCACCTATAGCCGATATTATCCCCCAGAAAATTATAATATATATTATTAGCCCGATAGCAGAGTAAATACCGAACCCCCGGTAATAAAAGAACATAAAGACAATTATTAAAATAAAACCGGCTATCCCTGCATATATCCCTCTGGTTAATGAATCCATTCCGAGAGTCGGACCGACAGTGCTGCTTTCTTCTATCTTGAGGTTAATGGGAAATGCCCCTGTCTGCAGGACAAGTTCAATATTCTTTGCCTCTTCTATACTACTTATACCAGTAATTTCTGCTTCTCCGTCTGTTATCGGAACTTCAATATAAGGTGCCGATTCAATTTCCTCATCCAGTACAATGGCAAGGTTTCTTCCAGTATTTCCGGTTGTAATTTCACCAAATTTTTCTACTGCTTCGCCTTTAAAACTTAAACCAACTCTTATGTTTCCATAATTATCATAACCCGCTACTGCATTTGCGAGCCCTTCGTCACCCTCTATAAGTACGGGCCCGACCAGAGTTGCAGCGCCTGTCCTTGAATCAACAAGTATCTCTCCTATCTTCTCATCCTCTTTAACAATGAAAATCTCTCCTGTCACATCATCGTATTCTACAATACCAATTATTTCTTCAGAGTTTAAATCGTATTCTTTGGAATCATCATTTTCTTCCTGAGTTTCCTCAGACCCGGTTTGACTTTTAGGGGAAACAAGAATTATCTCACCACTTTCAGGGTTGGTTATCAATCTGCCTCCTGTTATTGCAGGTTCACCCTGATAAAACTTATTTATATCTTCAATTAATAATGTTTCTTCAGCCCCGGGGTCAATTAACAGTTTTCCGTTTTCATAATCCAGGCCAACTATAGACCAGCTGTTATCTATTCTGGAAACAAAAGTACCCCGGACAAGGCGGAATTCAAGGTTTGCGGTTTTACCTATTATTTCTTTTGCGCTATCGGGGTCCTCTACTCCCGGAAGCTGAACCACAATATTGTTTACCTGATCTCTGGTAATAAGAGGTTCCGATACACCCAGCCTATCAATCCTGTCCCTTATAATATCCATGGTATGGTTAAGCTTTTCCGGGGTTATATCTTCCGCTTCCTCTCCCACAGGTTTGAGAATAATCTGGGTGCCACCTTTAAGGTCAAGCCCCAGTTTTATAGAATTGGAAATTGAGTCTCTAAAAATATAGTAGAAACTTACACCTATTATTAGAATAAAAATTATAATAATAGTAATATGAATTTTTTTATTTCTCATATTTACTGTTGAGTGACTTTTCTGGCAATAGCACTTTTATTTATTTTTATATCTATCCCGCTGGCGATTGTTATTATCATAACATCATCTCTTACATCTTTAATCCTTCCATAAAACCCTCCTATGGTAACCACTTCGTCGCCCCTCTGCAGGTTGGACATTAAATCCTGCGCTTTTTTTGTCCTTACCCTCTGTGGTCTTATGAGTAAAAAATAAAATGCTACTGCAAGTATTGCCAGCCATATCCATGTACCGTAACTGGCAAAAATACCGGACATGGTACCGGCTTCTGCTGCCTCAGCAGTCTCGGTACCCCCGTCTGTAGCCTCTCCTCCTGTTGTAACCGGGTAACATGAAGCACTCAAAACACCCAGGCCAACTATAAGCATACCAATAACTAAAATACTTATTAATCTTCTTTTTAAATTCATAAACACTCCTTAAAAAATATTTTTCAATAACTAAATATCACTATTATTAACTTTTTTAAAATTTTTGCAAATATATATTAAGTCGGTTTTCCGCCTTCTGTACTTTTAAGGATTATAAACAACTGCCTGTGGCCGAATATTGTTTACAAACCGGCATATATAATTAATACAAAACTAAAATATATTTATATATTATAATATAATTAAATATAAAAAAACTTCTAACACCCGGGACCGGCACGGGCTATGGGTTATTTTAACCTAAGTTATTTTAGTATACAATATTAAAAATATAAAAGTTAGAAATATAAAGAACTTCAAGATGTGGAAAAATTTATAAATATATTAGAAATATAACAATAAACTTTACACTTTTGTATTTTCCATATATTTTGTTAAAAAATTATGTTTGAAATCATTAAAGCTCCCGGCCAGTATGGATTTCCTTGCCCGGTTAACTGTGTTAAAAATAAAATGAAGGTTGTGTATGGTCAAAAGTATGCTTGAAAGTATCTCTCTGCTCCTGAACAGATGCCTTAAATAAGATTTTGAATAATTTTTACAGGTGTAACAATCGCATTCATTATCAAGGGGCGTCATGTCATAAGTATATTTTTTATTTTTTATATTTATTCTTCCTTCTGAAGTAAAAGCACTTCCATTTCGAGATATTCTGGTGGGCATAACACAGTCAAACATATCCACTCCGCTACTTATAGCTTCTATAATCCCGATGGGGTCTCCCAGCCCCATAAAATAAACAGGTTTTTTTCTATCTACATATTCTATGGTATAATTTAAAATATCAATTGTTCTATCTCTTTTTTCACCGACACTCAATCCACCAATTGCTATACCATCAAAATCCATCTCAGATATTGACCGGGCACAATATTTTCTTAAACTTTCTATAAATCCACCCTGAACTATTCCAAACATCCTGTTATCTTCATTATTGCCCGTGCTTCTTTTTGCTTTTAGTGACAATTCTGCCCACCTGATAGTCCTTGTTGCTGCTTCAAGAGTATAATTGTAATCTTCGTTAAATGGTATGCATTCATCAAGAACCATAATTATATCAGACCCTATTCTCTGCTGCATTTTTATCACATTTTCCGGAGTAAAAAAATGACTTGAGCCATCAACTATGGACCTGAATTCAACTCCATCATCTACAACTTTTCTTATCCTGCTCAGACTGAACACCTGAAACCCGCCGCTATCGGTTAATATACTTTTCTTCCAGTTCATAAACCTGTGAAGCCCCCCGGCTTTTTCTATAACTTCAATCCCGGGTTGAAGGTAAAGATGATAGAGATTTCCCAGTAAAATTTCACATCCCAGTTCATAAAGCTGCCCACTTGTAACTGCTTTAACCGCTGCTTTGGTTCCCACTGGCATAAAAACAGGGGTATTTATTTTCCCCCTTTTTGTTGTTATTGTTCCCGCTCTTGCGCCGGATTTTTCATCTCTGCCTGCAATTTCAAAAAAAGCCATGTTTTATCATTTACTTCCTTTTAATTGCCGTATACTTTTCATTAATAAATAGATTTTAATTTTTTTTATTACCTGCTATATTTTCAATTTATCTCCGGCCAATTTATCAAGTTTTTCTCCATATTTAAGCCTCTTTTCAGCTTCTATCAATATAGTTAACAACATCTCAGTATAAGACATATCCTTCAGCCCGGCCATTTTAGCCAGGTGTCCATCCCAGCACCACCCTGGATTAGGGTTGACCTCCAGTAATTTTGGTTCCCCTTTTGAGTTTAACCTCCAGTCAAGACGTGCATAATCATTGCACTCAAGTCTTTCAAACATTCTCAGAGAACAACCAACAATAAATCTTTCAGTTTCTGCCTTTAACCCGGCGGGTATAGATTTAATTTTCCAGTAGGGTGAATCCTGCAACCATTTTGCCTCATACCCGCAAACCTTTGGAAGTCCGGGCGGGAGCCCGGAGTAATCTTCCTCAATTATTGGCAAAACAATATAAGAATCCGGCAGATTTCCTATTATTCCCACACTTAAATCTTTTCCTTCTAAAAATTCTTCAATTAATATAGGTTTTTCATACCCGAGATTATCTCTTATTTCAGAAATTACGCAGACAACATCTTCAATGCTATTAACCACATTTCTCTTAGTTATACCAAAACTTGAATCACCAAAGTTTGGTTTAATAATCATTGGAAAATCAAAGGGAACTTCAAATGATACATCACCCGACTTTATAAAAAAAGCCCTGGGAGTGGGAATTTGCATTTCTTCTGCAATACCCCTTATAAGTGATTTGTCATAACAATTGGCAAGACAGGCGGGCTCAGAACCTGTATGCGGAATTCCCAGAATATCAAGTAACGCCGGAATATGGAGTTCCTTTCTTGCATCATTAAAATAACCTTCATCACAAAGATTAAACACAAAATCTATCTTACCTTTTTCCTGCATCTTAATAAGGTCTTTTACCATTGTTTCATGGTTGCAGAGATAATAAAAACGATAATTATAACTTTTTTCAATTTCTCTTAAAGAATCTTTTAACCTGTCAATAGTGTACAGGTCATCTTCATCAAATAAATAAAGGGGTTTTAGAATATCAACCTTATTGGGGTCACCCAGTAAAACAACCACATTCCTTAAGTAATGCTTTTTACTCTTCACCGCTGACCACTCTTTTTTGGCTATCGCTGATACAATAATCCTTTTCTCGGTCATACCCAGGTCCTGATTTCTTTTTGAATCAGGGGTTATACTCCCCCGGGAGCTGATATTACTGAATCCAGCCTGTTTTAAAAAATCAATTATTTCATCCACAGTATAAAGTCTTTCAGCATAAAATTGGTCCGCAACCACTCCGCTATCCACGTTACTTATTATTTCCCTTGAAATCAATCTTGTTTTATCAAGAGATAATGAACGTTCCCTGCAAACAAAATATTTCTTATCTATCCACTCCCATGAGCGTGGTTTAATATTTTTTCTTAAATATTCTCCATCAGATATATCAATCAAGAAGCGGCCCCAGGGCTTAAGGACTCTCAAAACTTCTTTCAAAACCAGCATATCTTCTTTAGCTGTTTCAAAATATCCAAAGCTATTACCCGGAATCATAACTACATCAAATGTATCGGGAGCATAAGGAAGTTTTCTTGCGTCACCCTCTCTGAATCTAACAGATAGGCATTCTTTCTTCGCCTTTTGAATAAGGTAGTGAGACCTGTCCAGACCTTCCACATGATTAAATCCCCTGTTTGCAAGCTCCATGGAATGGCGCCCGTGTCCGCAACACAGGTCAAGTATCCTGTCCTCTGGAGCTAAATTCAGTATCTTTATAAATAAATCTATCTCTTTCCGTGTAATCTCCCTGTCATCAACAATATCCCCATCTGTTTTTAAATAATTTGAGTTAAAAATTGTTTTCCACCAGTCCGGTTTTAAATACTCTTCCAGGTTAACTATGGGTCCGATTGTTTTTTTACCTGAATTTGAATTGATAAATCTTTGAGGCGGTTCATCCTTTTGAGAACTTTCTCTCATCCTCTATACTCCTCGTATAATAAGATAATAATTTTATTAATAATATTTATTGCTATAGAATATTAACCAAATAAAGCCAGGCAGAAAGACAAATTAACTACTCCTTTTGACTGTCATCTGACAGATCAATTAG
>Ga0307430_1000491_pt1 | contig 34200 bp, 29 predicted proteins | sample SalMarWE160130MG_FD_202159 | JGI IMG/M metagenome (GOLD analysis project Ga0307430, IMG submission 202159) | Salt marsh sediment microbial communities from the Plum Island Ecosystem LTER, Massachusetts, United States - WE1603-130 | ecosystem: Environmental > Aquatic > Marine > Intertidal zone >...
AAGAAGCTGCACGTCGCAATCGTATCGAGTTTGGCGGCTCCAATGCCACCCAGGACGCTGAGAGCTGACCTCTCGGCATGGGCATTTTTAATTGTCGTCGATGTCCATTTCTAATTGTCGCTTGACAATGAAAGCCAAACTACTTCGACTGACTATAGCGGGGCTGGCCGTAACCAGTCTCCTGTTGATGGCAGCAGGTTGTGGACCATCACCAACGACAGAGGCACCTGCAACCGAGGCACCCGTCGCTACAGAGGCACCTGCAACCGAGGCGCCCGCCGCCACAGAGGCGCCACCCACGGAAGTACCACCCACGGAAGTACCACCCACGGAGGCACCCGCCGCACCCACCGTACTAGATCGTCCGTTTATTACCCTGGCAGCCGACGTTGTATTCTCCATGGATCCGGCTGAGGACTGGAGCTTTGGCGGTGGCGCAGGTGTCCTGCTGCATGCCTATGAGACCCTGCTGACCTATGAGGGTGAAGACTTTGCCAGAATCAAGCCGGTGCTTGCCGCCGAAATTCCGACAAAGGAAAACGGCGGCATTTCGGAGGATGGCAAGACGATCACGTGGCACCTAAAGCCGGACATGACCTTTCACGATGGGACGCCCATCAATTCTGAGGCGATCAAATACTCAGTCGAGCGCCAGATTGCCCTGGCTTTTGGACCTGATTTCTATTTCCAGAACCTGGATTCCATCACGATCGTCGACGACTTGACCTTTGAAATGCACCTGAAGGAGCCGTCTTCTATGTTCATGAGTGTTGTGGCATCGCCGTGGGCAACCCGCATCGCCAACCCCACGCTTTGCAAGGAACACGAGGTGGACGGCGACTGGGGCCACGCCTGGGTCGCCGAGCACGACGCTGGCTCCGGGCCGTACATAATCGAGAGCTGGGACCGCGACGCTCAGCAGATCAAGTTGGTCAAGTACGAGAACTACTGGGGTGGCTGGGAAGAGGGCAAGGGCATTGAAGAAGTTATCGTCCGTTGGGTGACTGAGCCCTCAACGGTCCGCGCACTCCTTGAAACGGGGGATGCCGACCTCGCGTCGAGCCTGACGGCTGAAGACTGGGCTGAGCTAAGCGCCACAGACGAGATCAACGGCTATGCTTTCCCGTCTACACTGCTCATGCAAATCTACCTCAACAACGAGAAACCGCCGACGGACAACAAACTGGTGCGCCAGGCATTGAAGGCTTCATTTGATGCCGAAACCATCATTGATGGCGTGCTAGGTGGTCTGGGCCTTCCAATGGATAGCTGGGCGCCGCCAGCGTATGCGGGCGTTTCCAAGCCCTCGAACTATATCGGATTCGACCTCGACCACGCCCAAGAGTTGCTTGCAGAAGCCGGGTATCCCGATGGCTTTGAGTTCACGGTCAAGGACCCCGGGCTGTTCCAGAACAGTTCCCTGGTGCTCGAGGTTTGGCAGGCGGACCTGGCCAAGATCGGTGTCACAATGCACATCGAACCAGTGGATCAGGGCCAGTTCTACACCGCACTCCTCACCGATCCCCCCGACGTCCCAGTATCGTACCTGTCGAACATGGGCCCCGACTTCCCGGACGCTTGGAGCGCTATGTGGTACGAGTTCAGTTCCGATTTCGTCGCGCCAGGTTGTTGCAACTACTCGAATTACGCGAACCCGCGGATAGACGAGCTCATCGCCGAGGCTGAGCAGGAATTCGATGCCAAATCGCGCGATGCTCTCTACGCGGAGGCCTTCGAGATTCTTGAGGATGATGTACCAATGCTCACGCCGCTCAACTTCATGCATACAGTCGCCATGAGAGACTATGTCCAAGGCTACCACTATGTGTTGGCACTGAGCTATCAGTACGTCCCGTACGAGGAGATGTGGATCAAGTAGCAACAGGTTGCCAGTATTGTGGCTGGGATGGCGATTGCGCCATCCCAGCCACCTCTCTTGAGGGTAGACTATGTCGCGATTTATCGTCCGCCGGCTAATTTCGTTGGTGTTCGTCTCGATCGGGATCACCCTGATCACGTTTACAGTTTCGCACATAGTCCCCAGTGATCCAGCTCGTTTGGCATTGGGTGCGCGCGCCCAGCCAGAAGCCGTCCAAAAGATGCGTGAGAAGATGGGGTTGGATCGCCCGTTGCCGGAGCAGTACCTCACTTATATGACCGGGTTGTTTCGCGGCGACTTTGGTGATTCGCTATACACCCGTCGTACCGTTCGCGAGGACCTGGCCGATTACCTGCCGGCCAGTATCGAACTCACAATCACCTCCCTACTGTTGGTCATTGTCTTTGGTTACCCCCTGGGTGTATTGGCTTCATATCATCAAGGCCGTTGGATTGACAGGTTGGTCAACTCGCTGTCTGTGATAGGTGTAGCTATCCCTGTGTTCTGGATTGGCATTGTGTTTCAGTTGATTTTTTACCGGGGCCTGCAGTGGCTGCCAGCCGAAGGCCGTCTTCCCATCGGTGTGGATGGTCCACCCACTGTCACAAATCTGCTGATCCTCGATAGCCTCCTGGCTGGCGATATCAAGATGCTGGGCACCGTGCTGCGCCACCTGACTTTGCCCGCTGTCACGCTCGCGCTGCCCAACCTTGCGTATGTCGTCAAACTGGTGCGCGCCAACATGATTGAAGAGATGAGCAAGGACTATGTCTGTACTGCCAAGAGCAAGGGACTGACGAGAAAGTATATCTTGTGGAAGCATGCCTTGCCGAATGGGCTGCTGCCCGCCATCACACTGACTGGTATGCTGGTCGGGGCTATGCTAGCAGGAGCCTTCCTGGTGGAAATTATCTTTAATTGGCCCGGAATCGGATGGTATACCCTGAAAACGATCCTTTCCCAGGACTTTATGGCGGTGATTAGTGTAACACTGATTGTTGCCCTGGTCTACATGTTGTCCAACTTGGCCGTTGACTTGTTATACATCCGCCTGAATCCGCGCATTCGATACAGTTAAAACGATGCAGCAATTCATCACACACTTTTTCAGAAAACGTTCTGGCTATGTGAGCGCGTTCTTTCTGCTAGTCATTGTGTTCACGGCGACCTTTGGGGAAGCAATCGCACCCTATGACCCGCTGGATGTGCAGGTCAAGATCAAGCTGCAACCCCCCAGTGCTGAGCATTGGTTGGGAACGGACGAGCTGGGCCGTGACTTGCTCAGTCGAATTGTCGTGGCTAGCCGCATCTCGTTGCTGGCGGGCTTGACGGTATTGGTGCTATCTGTCACGACAGGGATCATTCTGGGCTTGATATCTGGCTACGCAGGAGGCTTGGTTGACGAGATTCTGATGCGCCTGACGGATATTTTTCTGGCCTTCCCCCCGTTGATATTAGCGCTGACAATCACAGCCGTGCTCGGCCCAGGCTTAAGGAACGCCATGCTGGCTATCTCCATCTCTTGGTGGCCATGGTATGCGCGATTGGTACGCGGGATGGTGTTAAGTATCAAGGAAAAAGAGTATATCATGGCTGAACATGCTATTGGGGCACCAGGATGGCGGATCATGCTGTTTCACATGATTCCCAATCTGATCTCGGTGGTGATTGTGCAGGCCGCTTTGGACATGGGAAGCGCGCTGGTTCTAGCTTCGAGCCTGAGCTTTATTGGGCTAGGCGTGCAGCCTCCCCAGCCAGAGTGGGGCGCGATGGTCAGCGAAGGCCGGCGCTACGTATTCGTCGCCTGGTGGACAGGGGCTTTCCCCGGCCTGGCGATCTTTGCCACTGTGTATTTGTTCAATGCGTTTGGCGAAGTGCTTAATGAGACATTATCAAGACGAGATGTCATCATATAGTCACATAGAAGGGCAGGGCAGAGTCTGCAACATTTGTATCCCCTTAGACAGTCCAAATCCTGATGCCGACCGATTCATCCGCTGCATGCTGGGCGAAGAAAAGGCCGACAGGCCGCCGACGATTGAGTACATGGTGGACCCTGTTGTGATGCGCCTGGTTATCAAGGACCTTCTAGGCCACGAGTGGGTGGTCCCCCAGTCCGACGACCGGGAGTCACAGGTTGCATACTGGGACAACGTCGTCGAGTTCTGGTATCGGATGGGGTATGACTTTGTCATGATGGAGCGAGCGCTGCCTTTCCCTAAGCGTCAAATTCTCGCCCGAGACACAGCGCCTCAGTCCGATGGTGACCGAGCCTGGGCCGACGAGCACCAGGGAGCGATCACGTCCTGGGAAGATTTCGAGGAATACAACTGGCCCAGGATCGAGGAGGCTGACTTTTTCCCGTACGAATATGTTGATTCCCACCTGCCGGATGGCATGGGGCTGATGGCCTCCCACTCTGGGGGTATCTTCGAGCACCTGACCTGGATCATGTCCTACGAGCGCCTCTGCTATGCCCTCTATGACAACCTGGATCTGGTGGAAGCCATCGTTGAAAGGCTGGGGACGCTGCTGGAAAGCTATTTCGCCCGGCTCTTGGAACTGGAGCACCTGATCGCCCTGTGGCCCGGGGATGACATGGGCTTCCGCACGGCCACGCTGATCAGCCCCGACCACCTGCGCCAATACATCCTGCCCTGGCACCGCCGGTTCGCTGAGATGGCCCATCGTCAGGGAGTGCTCTATTTTCTGCACTCCTGTGGGAATGTCGAGGCCATCATGACAGACCTCATCGAGAACGTTGGCATTGACGGTAAGCACTCATTCGAGGATGCGATCATCCCAGCGCCGGAGTTTCACAGGCGATACGGCGACCGCATCGCGACCCTCGGCGGGGTTGATATGCATGTACTCTCATCTGCCGAGCCTGACAGGCTTCGACGATATGTACGCAACCTCATTGAAGCCTGTGCCCCGATGGGGCGCTTTGCCATTGGCTCGGGTAATTCAATCCCCGGCTACGTGCCGGTAGAGAACTATCTCACCATGCTTGATGAGGCGCTTCGCTAGCGGTGAGTACCAGGGCACGCCCAGTCGAGGTGCACAGTTGGTTAACCGGGTATTGTTTGCCTGACCAGGTATGAGGTAACCGCGATGTCCGTAAATTTTGTGATTCCTCCTGACTTTGCTGAACGAAATGAAGATGCTTTTGCTGCCGTGCTCCGCGGCGAGAAACCAGAGATTGTGCCCGTGAACCTGATGTTAGATAGTGTCCTCCACATGGAGATCGCTGACATCACTGCGGATGAGTACCTTCTTGACTATGAACTGCAATGGCAGGCTCAGGCGAAAACCTACCATCGTTTTGGTGGGGCAGTCGCCATTATGCCTTTCTATTACCCGGTCATAGAGGCGTCTGCGCTGGCACGGGTAGAGCCATACTGGGGGAAACGCTCAGCGCCAATGATTCACCCTTGCATCCTTAGCGAGGCGGACGTGGATCGCCTTCGCCCCCCCAAGATGGGGGTGGACGGTCTGATGGGGCACGTGGTGAAATGCACCGAGTATTTTCTGAAACGCTCAGAGGAGACCGGTATTCCTGTAGCAGTGGATTACGGTTCTATGGGGCCTATGGACATCGCCGCTCTGATGATGGGGCCGACCGAGTTCTTCATTGCCACCCAAACGAATCCCCAGCTGGTTCACAGGCTTCTCTCGATCATCGTGGATGTGTGCATTGAATGGATTAACTGGCGAATACAGTATTTCGGCGGGCCTATGGAGGTGCTAGACACAGGCGATGACTACTCGGCCTATTTCAGTCCCGACGACTATGATGAGTTCGTCGTGCGCCATACGGGCGCAATCATGCGCGCATTTCCAGAGGCCTACAATATGTTTCATAGTGATGGGGACTACACCTACAAAAACGTGCACAAGGTGAAAGGCCTGAACATTGACATGTTCAATGCCTTCACGCCCCGTCTTGACATAGCGCGTGTACGAGAGATTCTGGGGCCGGACGTTGATCTGGCAGGAAATGTACATCCCATTGATGTCATGACGTTTGGCACACCAGATGATGTGCTCAGGGAGTCCAAACGGTGCATCGAGGCGGCGGGCAAGAACGGACATTTTGTGCTCGCTCCAGGCGGTGGGGTCGGAGCCGGCACCAGGCTGGAGAACGTTGATGCATTAATTCAGGCTTCAATCCAGTACAGTTACCTGATGAACGAGACCTAACCTGGATATGTATGCGCAGGAGTTGGACGGGAAGTTGAAGCAGCAAACCCAGTTCAGTTGGGAACGCATTTATAGTTGTCCTATATACAACAAGTAAAGGAGATTTGCTATGAGCACCGGTAAAGTTGGATTCGCCAAGACCTCTGCAGAAGGCACCTTCAAGCCCCTGTTGCCGTTCAATCCCCAGGATGTGCTTGAGGCCATCGCCATGTACCTGGACGTCCAGGGGGAACGATTGCTATTCACTTCTGTTGACTTTGGCCAGTTTGCCCGCAGCTTCTGTACTGAGGTTCGGGAGAAAATGTCTGCGAAGATTGACATGCCTGCAGACGCGATTATTTTCCACAGTACCCATAACCATACCGGGCCGACGAACGAAGACTATGTGCTTCATAATCACCCGTTGGATGACCTGGTCGCCTGCCTGGCTCGGGTCTCAAAAGAGGCGATGGACGCGGCCGTGCCAGCCCGCATGGCATTGGCGGTCGCCAATGTGGGCAATCAGTACAGCCTTTGCCGTCGCAAGTGGCTCAACGACGACATAGCGAATGTCACCAACTGGTATGGTTACAAGAACGACATGCCACGCGGGTCAACCGCCAACCATCTGATCCGCGAACGGCTCGACCGCTGGTTCGGGGCTGGCTTTCCCGACCCGGAGTGGCTGAAAGAGCCAATTTATTACGATGAACCGGTTGATCCGCTGGTGCAGTTGCTGGCCTTTGAAGACGAGCGGGGCAATTCGCTGGGGGGGATGATCCACTTTGCGGCCCATCCCCACCTGATGAATGGGGCGGAGCCTCTCTCTTACGCCACAGACTACTGCGGTCCGGCCCGTCGCTGGCTGGATAAACAACGAGGGGGCATCCATCTGTTCGGCGAGGGCCTGCAATGCAACCTGGTTCCACGAGAGACCACTGAGTTCGTTCCTCGGCCCGACAAGCCCAACTGGGCCGATTCGCCGTATGGGCCCGATGGCTCGCTGGTTGCCGCCGATCTCGACGACCTGCGCCGTAGCGTTCGGGAGATGGGTGAAGGACTGGCCATTCATACACTTGAGGCTCTGCAGCAAGCAGAGTTCAAACCTCTCGCGACTCTGGAGGTGAAAACGTGCTGGCATGAATTGCCCATGCGCGCCGACGTGCCGGAGAACTCCAAGATCGCGTGGGAGATTCGGGACGAATGGGGTGGTAAGATCAAGCAGGCGCTCAAAGAAGGGGGCTCTATCATCGAAATGAAGCGCATGGCTGATCAGTATAACCGCTTCCACTGGATGCAAAAGATGCTGGACGAGTGGTACATACCCACGCCTGAGGAGATTGCCGACAAGCGTCTGCCAGTCCACCTGCAGGCCATCCGACTGAATGACATACTACTCGTCGGTATGCCGGCCGAAGCCGGCCGTGATACGACACTATGGTTGCGGGCGCACACGGTGGGCAAGAACCTGATCACGGTGCAGCAATGCAATGGCGATATCGGCTATATCATTCCCGCCCAGGATCAGCGCGGCGGCGACTATGAGGCGATGTGCAGCCTGATCGCTGAACACGGTGAAACCGTGCTGCGCGAGGGTGCCCTCTCTCTGCTCAGCGAACTAATGTGAGACAGAGGAGAGAATAGAAAGATAGGAGGTTATCCAAATGCCAAAAGCTGAGGCCCTGGCTGCCATGTTTCTGGAAGGCCCCCCGTATATCCCGGAGTATGATTGGCTGGATCACCCAGCGCTAATGGCGGAAGTATCTGGGTTGGACCCGTTCGAGCACCCGACCGAGGCGCATAAGATCTGCATCGAGAAGTTGCGCATAGATTGGGTGCTCTTCTTGCATGGCCGGGGCATGCGGTTTGAGGAAGGCGAGATCAAGGAGGAGAATGGCGGACGCAAAAAGTACACTGAGTGGGGCATTTCGGGCAGCGAGTGGGAAGCGCCGCCCGAGCGCTTCAAAACACCCGAAGACGTCCTGGCCTTCGACCCCTGTACCAGCGATACTTCCGGCATCAGCGTGCTGGACCCCAATTGGTCCGAGAATATTCCTGATTGGACGCTTGAATCGCGCAAGATTCTGGGTGACGCGGCCCTCGTCACTGGTTGCTACTATTGTACGCTGATGATGTGGTTTGTGATGACTTTCGGGTGGGAGTTGTACCTGATCACCGCTGCCAGTTATCCCAAGGAGTTCTCGTGTCTCATCGACCGATTCGCGGAACTGACCGCGCAACGCTATCGCAACTGGATAGCAAAGGATGACTCGCTCATCTTTCACACCCACGACGACATTGCGATGACGCGAGGCCTGGTCTTTAGCCTGGACTGGTATCGTAAGAACTTTTGGCCACACTATGAACGGAACTTTGACATCCTCAAGCAGGCTGGGAAAAAGATCATCTTTGTCTCCGACGGTAACTACACCGAGGCCCTCGACGACCTGGCCGCGCTGGGTGTGGATGGGTTCATTATTGATCACACAATGGACCTGAAGGCGATCGTCAAAAAGTATGGCCAGACCAAGGTGTTGGCTGGCAACATCAACACCGATGTGCTGACGCGCGGTACGCCCGATGATGTTAAGCAGGAAGTCAAGCGCTGCGCCGACATTGGGCGCGTCGCGCCCGGCTTCTTCTTCCGCCCCATCGGCGACTTGCCGCACAATATCCCCCTGGAAAACATAAAGACCTATTACCAGGCGATCATAGATTACGGGAGGCGATGATGGATAGTTCTTCTATCTGGCGACCGAGCCTGGCGCTGATGAATCAGGCTAATATTGAACAATTGCACGCTGCTGCAACGACAATTCTTGAAACGACCGGCCTGAACGTACATCATCCAGAGATGCGGCGCAAATTGGCCGATGCTGGTGCCAAACTGGGCGAAAGCCCGCGCGTCTATATCCCGGCTGAGGTGGTAGAACAAGCGCTTAGCACAGCCCAACGCGATATCGTCATTTACGACCGGCTGGGTGAGCCCGCGATGCCGCTCGGGCCACATCAGATCTACTTTGGTACGGGGTCGGACCTGATTTACACCCGCGACGCCGAGACGATGGAGCGGAGGGCCTCCGTATTGGAAGACGCAGCGCGAGCGGCTCGGCTGTGCGACGCGCTGGACGAGATTGACTTCGTGATGTCCTTCGCCCTGCCCAGTGATGTCCCCAACGAGAATGCTGAGCCGCAGCAATACTACGCCTTGTTGCACAACACCATCAAGCCGGTTATTATGACCAGCTTCTCTGGGTTGAACGCGCTTGAACGCATGCACGAAATGGCCTGCATCATTGCCGGCGGTGACGAGGCCTTTCGACAGCGACCGAACTATATCATGTATGGCCAGTTTGTCTCTCCCCTGCAACATGACCTCCAGGCAATCGAAAGACTTATCTTTTCCGCCGACCACGAAGTTCCGCTGATTTACATCCCGACGATTATGCCGGGCGCTAGCGGGCCGCTCACGCTGGCCGGGTCGCTGGCACTGGCGACTGCCGAGTCGCTGGCTGGGCTGGTGATGCACCAGATTCAGCACCCTGGTGCACCGTTCATTTTTGGCGCCTGCGTCAGCCAGTTAGACATGCGCACGATGCTCTTCCCTTACGGTTCGCCCGAGTGGCGGCTGAACGATCTGGTCATGGCCGAATTGTCTCGCTACTATGGTCTTCCGGTCTTTGGTACCGGCGGCGCCACCGACAGTAAACAGGTCGACGCACAGACAGGCACAGAGTACGCCTCTAGCCTGCTCGTAGCAGCGCTGGCAGGTACCAACCTGATCCACGACGTCGGATACCTCGACTCGGGCCTCACCGGTAGCCTGGAGAGCATTGTGCTGGGCGCCGAACAGATTCGCTGGGTTAAGCACTTTATGGCCGGGATAGAGATGTCGGAGGAGACGCTGGCGATGGAAGCAATCACTGAGGTGGGACCCGGCAGGCAATTCCTGGATCACGACCATACGCTTAAGCACCTGCGCCGGAACATGTGGGTACCCTATGTTACAGATCACGACGGGTACGACAGTTGGACTGTCAGCGGGGCCAAGGACTACGCGATGCGCGCCCGCGAATATGCCCGACAACTGGCGCAATCGCACCAGCCGCAGGCTATTGATAATTCAGTGGAAACAGCACTCAGACAACTGTGCAACATGTCATAAAGGAGACAAGACATGGATACAACGCGGCGCGATCAGATACGAGCAGAATTGGGAAAAGTAGAGGCTGTCCTGGCAGCGACACCATCCATTGACCCGACGCGGGCCATTACGTCCCAAGAGTTCAAGGCGCGCCAGCGCAAAGTCTGGGGAGCGCTCGAGCAGGCCGGGTTCGACGCGGGCTTTGTCTTCTCAGACGAGCATTATAACGGCGATGTACCCTATCTGGGCGGCAACACCAACATCACCATCGAACAAGTGGCTGGGATCATTGGCCCCAACGGCTTCCACTTCATTGCCGGCCTGGAAGGCGGTTATGTGGTCGAGCAACTTGCGCCCCGCGCTGCAGCACCCGTGCACAAAGTTGAGATGTTACAACTGGCAGGTGAGGACTATCCCATTGACGCCGAGCACCCCGAGCAGGTCTTTGAGATCGCTTGCGGCAAAACGCCCAAGCGCATCGCATTACTGTCACCGCGCCAAGTGGTGCCGGTGATGCTGACCGAGTTTCTGCAAGACATGTTTGGCCCCGACAGCGTTGTCGACGCGCAGGAGATCTATGGCAGGCTCAAGTACGAAAAGTCGGACGCGGAACTGGCGCTGACCAAGGACGCCAGCATCATAGCCGATGCGATGATGCGTGCCATGCTGGCAGTGCTCAAGCCAGGCATGCGCGAAACGCAGGTCGCTGCCTGGGGCAACTTTGTCGCCCGGGAGTTGGGTGCTGAGGAATTGGGCTGGGACATTATGGTCACGGCCAATACGGCTAATCGGACTCTGATAGGCAAGGCGCTTAATCGCACCATTCAGCCTGAGGATATGGTTCATCTCGGTGCATCACCTAAGCGGGACGGGTTGACTTCCTGTGTGCGGCGCAGTGTCGTGGCACTAGAACCCGGACAGGCAATGCCGGCCGGACACCGATATTGGCTGGATCTGATCAAAGAAGTGTACCAGGTCGGCCACGAGCAGTTTATTGTCACTGCACGCGACAACTTGCCGGCCTATACCATCGAGAAAGCCATCGTGGACTTTCTGGCGAGCAAGAGCGATGAGGTGTCACGTCGAGTTGGCCACACTGTTGACTTGCCTGCCCAAAAGCCGTACTCGTGCGTTCACAACGCCGGTTATACGGAATGTCAGGAATTTTTTGGAGCCGTGACCCTGGAAAGTCAAGATCCGCTTGGAGAGCAAATAATCAGCATGCTCGACGTGGCGCTGCGAGGCTGTGGTAGTCGTTGGGATGAGATCGTTATCCCTGGGTTGGACTGTGTCATTGTCGAAAATACTTTTGGCAAACACGGACGCCGCGCTGAATGTTTTAACTCGTTGCCGGAGGACTGCCAACTTCTTGTGGGGAATGGCCTGGAATAATTCTACGCGAAAAGCAAGGTAACACCTAACGCAAAAGGAGGCCAAGAGTTCATGGAAACCTTAGAAAAGATATACAATGCTGTGCTAAAAGGCAGCAAGGAAGACACCGAGGAGGCTGTTCAAGCTGCGATTGATGCCGGTGTCGAGACGGGCACGATTTTAGGCCATGGGCTGATCATGGCGATGGCGGAGGTGGGACGGCTATTTGAGGCAGGTGAATATTATGTGCCTCAGATGCTCATAGCAGCCCGGGCGATGCAGAGTGGACTGAACCTGCTCAGACCGCTGCTGGTCAAGGCCGGGATAGAACCGGCAGGCCGGATTGCCATCGGTACTGTCAAGGGTGATCTACACGACATCGGCAAGAATCTGGTCGCGATGATGCTAGAGGGCAGTGGGTTCGAAATCGTCGATTTAGGCACTGACACATGGCCGGCGCGGTTCGTTGAGGCTGCAAAAGACGGTGCCCAGATCGTTGCGATGTCGGCATTGCTGACAACGACAATGCCCACGATGAAAGAGACAATCGAGGCACTTAAAGAAGCCGGCCTAAGGGACAAGGTGAAGGTTATAGTTGGCGGCGCGCCGATTACTCAATCATACGCCGACGGAATCGGCGCCGATGGCTATGCTCCCGATGCCGCCAGTGCCGTGCGCATGGTCAAGCAATTGTCAGGATTGCAGTATCAGGCAGGTGTGAGTTGATTCAGTTAAATGCTGGTTTTGATTCTGAACTGGAAGGGGTTGAAATCCGGCACCGAGCTGCGCTGGACGACGGATACTTGTTTTCCTGGATGTTCGAGGGACTGGGAGGAGCGTCGTTTTTGTACCCCTGGGACATGCTCCACCCTGAGTGGAAGTCGCAACGAGATGGCTCATTGGGGTATGATATGAGTTGCCCGGGCAATAGCGAACATCCATTGTGCATCCAGGTACGGTTGAAAACTGCATCTGAACATCAACTTAACCTGGAAGCAAGTATGCACAACCTCTCCGAGCGGTACTATACCTACTGTTGGGCGGACATGTGTCTGATGTTCAAGTACGCGCCACGATACGCTGACAAGCATGGGGAACGTTGCATCTTGCATACGGTGAAGGGCCTCGTGCCAGCAAACAAGTGGGCACGTAACGTGCGGAAAGACGCCTGGTCGCCTGTAGTACAATCGTATCAGGTGGAGGGAGTCAACGCCCCGTATCCGTACGGTGTGGTACAAGGTCTGGCACTGTGGAGCGCGTCGCCGGAACCCGTGCAAAGTGGTTGCATTATGATGGCGCGTGACGACGGCAAATGGCACATCGGCCTGGGTTGGGATCTGGTGGCAAGCGTCGCGCACAACCCGGACGATAATCATCACTGCATGCACAGTGATCCCTGGTTCGGAACAGTACCGCCTGGAGGAACCGTCACCCGACGCGGCGTGATTCTGTTCATTGAGGGTAGCGCCGAGGATCTTCTCCGGCACTACCTGAAATGGCGAGGCTGAGAAGTAGGTATCAATGAAGGTCTACATTTTGACAGACATTGAAGGAGTTAGTGGCATTGTAGATTTTGACCGGCAATGCTGGCCCGATTCGCCGGATTTTCGCCAGGCGCAAGAACTACTCACTGGTGAAGTGAATGCTGCCGTCCAGGGAGCCGTCGAGGGCAGCGCAGACACCATTGTGGTATGTGATGCCCATTATAGGGGACACAACATACTGGTTGATCAGCTTCACCCGGCGGCAGAGTTGATCCAGGGGAAGATGCGCCCTTGCTGGCTGCCTTGGATTGAGGAAGGGTATGATGCGTTCGTCCAATTAGGCGTACATGCGATGGCGGGGACGCCTAACGCCGTGTTGTGCCACAGCATGGAACTGGACATTGTGCGCATCACGCTGAACGGGCAGATTATTGGTGAGATTGGCATGGCAGCGGCAGCGGCTGGCGCTCTAGGCATCCCGACCGTCATGGTTACAGGCGACCGGGCGGCTGTCGCGGAAATGCAAGCGCTTGTTCCGCAAACTGAGGGCGTCATTGTCAAAGAATCCCTTAGTAGACGCCTATCCCGCAGCAAAGCGCCAGCAAAAGCACGGGAGATGATCCGCGAAGGCCTGTTAAGAGCCTTGCAGAGAATCGGCGAGATCCCGCCATATCAGATACCTGCGCCCTACGTGCTGCGGGTCACGTATGTCACGCCCCAGGCAGAGTACTTGCAAAAAAAAACTGATTTGTCCACCCGGGTTGTTGACCCTACAACCATTGAGTATACCGGCAGCGATTTGATCAAACTGTTCAAAATTTTTGAGTAGATCAAAGCGAGTGCCCAGTAAAAAGTCAAGAAGAGATCAAGGAAAAGGAGAGAAGGAATGAAAATCGGTTGCGCTGCACTGTATCCGATTACACGGTATGGCTTCCCTTACAGTTTCGACGACTATCTCAAGGCTATTACTGAGATGCATTCGGCTGGCTTTGAGCACTGTGAACTGGAAATCAACGTTGACAATGATCTGAAAGAATACATTGAGCGGGCTAATGAGGTCAAAAGTGCACTCGTCGCCAATCAAATGACCCTCTCGGCAGTCATTGCTGTGGTCAATGGGGGATTCTCTACCAATACCGAGATTGCAGAGGAGTATCTGCGCAAGTATGAGCAATTATGCCAGTTTACGGCAACCGTCAGCGGCGAAACCGTCTGTATGTGTGCCTATATGCCACCCGAAATTGAAGGGGTTGAAGGAACGGAGGCATATTCTGGGAGCCCCCCTATACAAGTGCGGGTGCCGGAAGGTTTCGACTGGGACAAGTTCTGGGAAAATGCTGTCCATCGCTTTGCCCAGATGGCACGCATTGCTGCCAAGTATGACGAGAAGTTGATTATAGAGAACCGCGTGGGCGACTTTGTCAATACGAGCGACGGTGTATTGAAGCTTATCGAAGATGCTGGTGAGCCGAACGCTGGTTGTCTTCTAGATGTAGCACATACTCATGCCACCAGAGAGCACCTAAGTCTGGTTATTCCTAAGCTCAAGAAACGGTTGATGTATGTTCATCTGGCGGATAACGACGGCACGTATCCATACCATCTGCCTGCTGGTCAAGGAAACCTTAACTTCCCCTCTATTTTCCGGAGTCTGAAATCAATCGCCTACGATAGCTACGTCAACGTTGATTACGGCGGCGTGCCTGCTGACCAGATACTGGCGGAGGTGACGAAAGGGCGCGAGTATTTCGAGAGGTGTCTTACTGCCTTGTAGAACTTCATACGAAGCCAGTTATAAAGTTCACAACTACTGACCACTATGGGCTGTAAAAGCAAACCTGTTACGCATGCCATCGGCGTAGACATAGGTGGCAACAGTGCGAAACTGGGCATTGTGAGTGATGCAGGCAAGATAATCTTCCGTCAGCGCGTAGCAACGCCTACGCCCGATCAACCAGAACTTGTGGCAAAGGAATACGCTCACGCCATCCACTACTTGCTGGATCGTTGCAGGGAAATGGCAATTCGACCCATAGGGATTGGCGTGGGGATGCCAGGACACATAAGTGAGGACCGCCGAACTTCAACGTTTAGCAATGTCCATGTCTTGGACAACTTTCCACTAGTTGATTTCTTAAGCGAACGCTTTCACCTTCCAGTCGAACTCGATAACGATGCTACATTGGCAGCTCTGGCTGAATATCGCTTTGGTGGGGGGCGTGGTGCAAAGCGATTGATTGTAGTGACCGTGGGGTCGGGGATTGGGGCTGGTCTCATTGTTGATGGGAAGCCGCAACGTCCGATACGTGGATGCATCGGCGATCCTGGACATATAATCGTTGCCCCAGAAAGTCAATGGCGGTGCGGATGCGGCTGTCGCGGGTGTCTTGAAACAGTGGCCTCCAGCCTGGCCATTGAACGCGAAGCTACGGCGTTGGCACACCGGTCCCCCAATTCCGAGTTGACCAGGGTGTTGAATGACCGCGGAACGCTCTCGACAACGGATGTGCTCCGTGCCGCGCAAGAGGGTGACACACAAGCCCGGCGTGTCCTGGAGCAAGCGGGACACTGGCTAGGGGTCGGTTTGGTGTCATGGTGTTACTTTTTTGATCCAGATTTGATACTGATTGGTGGGGGGGTCAGTGTGGCGGGAGAAATATTGCTATCTCCAATACGCCAGGTGATGGCCGAGGTAGGAATGCCGCAATACGTGGCGGACGTGCGCATTGCTTTAGCAGAGCTTGGTAACGACGCAGGTATGATTGGGGCTGCAAGCCTGCTGTTGAGTTCCCAGCAAACAAGGAGAAACGGTGAATAGTGGCTATCTCGATGCAATTCTAGAACAACCGGATGCTTTGCGCAGAAGCATTGAGGGATTTCCATCAAATCATCCTGATTTTGTCTAACTGGCCCAAAGAGTACGATCTAATGACTACAGTCAGATTATCCTGACTGGACGGCGTCGTGAAGGCCAGCGCCACAACCGAGTACCCGATGTTTACACCTCAACCCCTGTGGGCGGAACAAGACCCCGCCGACTGGTGGACCGCTACGGTGACCAGCATCCAGCAAGTGTTGGACGAGGGCAATGTGGAACCTGGGCAGGTGGCCAGCGTGGGCCTCACCGGGCAGATGCACGGCCCTGTGCTGCTGGACGCCCATGGCGGGGTTCTGCGTCCGTGCATCACGTGGAACGATCAGCGTATTGCTGACCAGTGCACCGCTATTACCCAAAAGGTGGGCGCGGACAAGGCGCTCCAGCTCACCGGCAATCCGGTGTTGCCTGGCTTCACCGCGCCCAAGATCGCGTGGGTGCGTGAGCATGAGCCGGAAGTCTACAGGCGGATCGCAAAAGTCCTGCTGCCCAAAGACTACGTCGCTATTGCCTGACGGGAGGCTTCTTCAGCGAGGTGTCGGATGCGTCGGGAACCTCAATGTTCGATGTGGGCCAGCGCAGATGGTCGGATGAGATGCTGATGGCTCTGGCTGTACCGCGCCGGTGGCTTCCGGAGGTAACCAAATCGCCTTTGGTCAGCGCTCGCGTGAGCGCACGAGCCGCCAGGGAAACGAGTCTGTTGGAAGGCACATCGGTGGTGGGCGGTGCCGGCGACCAGGCAGCTCAGGCCTTCGGCACGGGCATCATCGCGGAGGGAGTGGTCACGGTTCACTCTGGGTACGTCGGGCGTGGTTCTCGTGGCATCGGATACCTATCGTATGGAGCCAGAGGGGAAACTGCACGCCTTTTGCCAGGCCGTGCCCGGCATGTGGCATCTGATGGGGGTGATGCTCTCGGCTGCCGGCAGCTTCCGCTGGTACCGCAACGCGTTGGGCGACATGGAGCGCGTCCGGGCTGAAGAATCAGGGTGTGACGCCTATGATCTGCTGACCGAGGCTGCCGCCGAGGTGTCGCCTGACTGTGAAGGATTGCTCTTTCTCCCATATCTGAGCGGCGAGCGCACCTCCTATCCCGATCCCAACGCGCGGGGCGTGTTCTTTGGGCTTACATTGCGACATCGCAAAGCCCACTTAACGCGGGCTGTGCTGGAGGGTGTGACGTATGGCCTGCGCGACTCGCTGGAATTGATGCATGCGCTAGAGATTTCTATGGAGCAAGTACGGGTTTCGGGTGGAGGGGCGCGTAGCCCACTGTGGCGCCAGATTCCGGCGGACGTTTTCAACACAGAGATCGTAACGGTCAACGTGACCGAAGGTGCGCCTACGGCGCGGCGCTGCTGGCGGGTGTGGGCGCTGGCGTGTACCACAGCGCCGCCGAGGCCTGTGACGTGGCGATCCGGGGATAGGCCGCACACAACCTGATCCAACAGTGCCCGCATATGCCGATTATTATCCGCGCTACCGCGCTGTGTCCTGCGCTCGCGCCAGCATTTGAGGCCATTGCCCAGGTCGTGAGCAAGCACCTGACGACAGAGGGAGAGCCACAGCCACACCTGAAAGAGTTTGCGTAGATCAGAAGAAATTAACACACATCAGGAAAGCGCATAGGGCCAGATTGCCCCACTGCATGGGATGTTGTAGAAGCAATCTCCGGCCAGTTCAAAGGGAGACTGGCCAATGAGTTTGGTGCCCTCGAGAAAGCGCCAGCAATTGCGGGTCAAGGCCCAAGCATTGAGAGTCCAGAGCACGCTCTCTCCCCTGCCGCCTGGACATCCCGATAGACGGTGCTCTTGCCCAGGGGACACTCCAGGACTGTCAAGGCGTCTTCCACGCCCTCGTAGCTGAGCCCCAGCAGGTAGAACAGGACAGCCAGCCCTTGAGCCGGTCCGAGTGGTGCGCCTCGCTTACTACCGTCGGCTCTACACGGGGAGTACTTACGCGCAGGCGCATCTCCAAACCTCCCATCGAGGATACTCCCATCTCACCACCAGTTTCCCCGTTTTTGAAACAGTCACCAGACACCAGACAGGAAGCCTTGACAAGCCGGGAAAGTCATGGTAAAATAGCACTGAAATCTGAGATTTTAGATTTATCCACTTTGGGGGAACTATGGAGACAGGTCCTTCTCTGTCGCACATTAACACGCGTAAGATCAGTGAGGCTGCCTACGATATACTGCGAGAGAAGGTCGTCAGTAAGGAATTCACCCCTGGGCAACGCCTCAACCTCGACGCCATTGAAAAGCAGTTGGGCATAAGCCGGACGCCTCTTAAGGAGGCTTTGATCCGATTGGAGATGGAGGGCCTGATAAGAATTGCCCCCCGCTCTGGCACCTATGTCACCGACCCCGGCCCTAAGGAAATTGCCGAATCATTTGATGTGCGGAGGGTGCTTGAGGTCTACGCGGTCGAACTGGCGGTGCAGCGAGCAAGCGACGAAGACGTAAGGAAATTGCGGGCGATTGTTCAGGAACTAGGCGACCTAGTCACTGCGGAGGATCGCGATGCCATTTACCCTCGCTATCTGACCTTGGACCATCAACTCCACCGACAACTCGTCGCCCTCACCGGCAATCAGTGTCTCTGCCAGGCCCACGATCGAGAGAACGTGCACGCGCAGATGGCCCGGATACGTTACAGGCGCTCGGAGCGGGAGCTTGACACAGCCCAGGAAGAACATGAGCGCATCATGGCTGCTCTGGAAGCAAGGGATGTGGAAACCGCCAAGGCCGAGATGGACGCTCACCTCAGGCGCGCCAAACGATCTCTCCTGGCCGATATGGGAGCAGTGATTTAGAAGTGAGTGCTAACTGACATCGGTCTGTGGTGGATGTTGCTGTCGTATGGCAAGCAGGAAACTACAAACGTGGCAAATGGTCAAATGAGAGTGTAATGGCGGTGCTAGAAATTTTGGGAAGACTCCATTGGACTTTTATTAGATGAGCCGAGCTTTTACAACGATGCGTGTCTAGGAGAGGACAGCATCATAATGAGGAAAAAGCTAGAGCAGGCAAAGGGGCGGCTCGCTTTGACCAATGGTCGCGTGATTTTACCCCAGAAAGTTGTGACCGGCAAAGCGGTTATCGTGGAAGGGGATAAGATCTTAGGCATCGGCGATGCGGGCTCTCTGGATGATAGCACAGAAAAGATTGACGTGGGTGGGCGCTACATCGCGCCGGGATTGATCGACATCCATATCCACGGGGCATTTGGTCATACATTCAACGAACCCACAGTAGAGGCGTTCGCGTCTATCACGGAAGGGAATATAGCACACGGCGTGACGTCGCTGCTGATGACAATAGCAGCGGCCCCTATCCCCGACCTGGTGAAATGTTTGGAATTTGGCCGCCAGTGGATGGACGAATCGCACAAAGGATCTCACATGTTGGGTGTGCATTTGGAAGGCCCTTACTTCAGCATGGCGCAAAAAGGCGCGCAAGACCCAAAGAATATCCGGACCCCGGATGACGGCACGCCCGACGTGTTGCTGGAACACCACAACGTGATCAAGATAATGAGCTATGCGCCGGAGTTGCCGGGCGCCCTGGAACTCACGGCCAGGCTAGCAAAGCTGGATATCGTGCCAGCGGCAGGGCACAGTTCTGCAAAGGATGAGGACGTGTTGGCGGCGATAAAAGTCGGCCTGCGTCACGTCATTCATTTGTGGAGCGGACAATCCAGGGCCGTGCGCGAAGGTCCCTGGCGAAAGCCTGGCCTCCTAGAGGCATCGCTGGTCTTTGACGAACTGACTGCAGAGATGATCGCTGATAATAAGCATCTGCCGCCTACTTTGATGAAGCTAGCATACAAGTGCAAGGGGGCAGATCGCCTGTGTGTGATTTCTGACGCGACCAGCGGCGCGGGGATGCCGGAAGGCACTCACTTTCATATGGGCGAAATGGAATATGAGGTGCATGATGGCGTTGGGATGCTTCTGGACCATACGCGCTTCGCGGGCAGTACCACACTGGTGAACCAGATGGTGCCAATCTTGACAGACGTTGCTGGCATCCCGCTGGTGGAGGTGATTCGGATGGCAACCCTGACACCGGCGCGCGTCATCAGTCTTGATGATCGCAAGGGTAGTCTTGAAGCTGGCAAGGATGCTGATATAGCCATCTTTGAGGACGATTTTACTGCTCGGCGAACAATGATCGGCGGACAGTGGATGTATGCTGCATAAACTGGAGGGAGGCAGTGTTCTTAGGTTTAGCGCTATCGTAAGCACCTTGGCTGACGATAGCGATGCGAGAGAGGAGAGTATCAGTGAAACCAGTGAAGACAGTAAAATATGAAAAAATGCCGGTCAACATTTATGACTCTAACGAAGCTCTTGGGGTGGCTGCCGCCGACGCGCTGGCTGAGATCCTCCGATCAACTATTACTGAGCGTGGAGAAGCATCAATCATCGTTGCGACGGGCAACTCGCAGCTTTCATTCATGAAGGCATTGCAGGCCAAACAGGACATTGCCTGGGACAAAGTCACAGTGTTTCACATGGACGAGTACCTCGGCATCTCAGACCGACACCCGGCCAGTCTCCGACGTTACACCCGTGAGCGACTCACTGATGTCGTTCATCCGCGTATATTCTATGGTATCAAGGGCGACGCTGAAGACATCAAAGCTGAGTTGGCGCGTTACACCTCTTTGCTCACAGAGTACGAGCCAGTGGCTTGTGTACTTGGTATCGGCGAAAATGGGCACCTGGCCTTCGATGACCCACCCGCCGATTTTGACACTGATAAGACCATCCACGTTGTGACGCTGGCCGAAACGACCCGCGAGCAGCAAGTAAGTGAGGGGCACTTTGCCACCCTCGATGAAGTGCCAAGGGAGGCAATCACGCTGACTGTGCCAGCGCTGCTGAAACCCCCGCACGTGCTGGTGGTGGTACCAGAAGCGCGCAAAGCCTCTGCAGTCAAGGCGACGCTGGAAGGCCCGGTCACGCCGGACTGTCCGGCGTCTATCCTGCGCACTCTAGAGCACACCAAACTTTATCTTGATCAAGACTCCGCCTCCTTGCTCCAGCACTCAGGTTAGAAGCGGCGGATTGATAAGTCATAGGAGGCGGTAGTCTCAAGATAGTGTAACGGTTGTGCAACTAAGGTCTAAATCGTTCGTATCAGCGAAAAAGCCCAACACGGGCGACCCAATGCCGGTGAGATGGCGACTTAGTCATAGTCTAAGCTCAAGATACCAAGGTCGCTCGATTTCGTCAACGGGGTGCCTAACCACTGAGAAAAAGTTCTGGGCCAGTTACCAATCGTTCACCAATCAAGTCAAGGAGGTGTTAGCATGGCACAACGTAAGGTCCAAGTTTCGGTGGTCGGCGTGGGACTGATAGGCGAGTGGCACGCAAAGACGTGGCATAGATACGACCGCAGCGAATTGATGTGCGTTTGTGACACCAACGAGGAACGTGCCAAGACCGTGGCTGAGAAATATGGGTGCGAATACACCACGGACTACAATGAAATAGCCATGAGTGATGCGGATGCTGTTAGCATCGCCACGCCGGACTTTGCCCATACAGCCCCCGCACTAGCTATGATCCAGGCTGGAAAACACGTGCTTATCGAGAAGCCACTGACCACCAGTGTGGCCGAAGGGGAAGAGATCGTCGCTGCAGCAGAGCGGCAGGGCGTGAAAGTGATGGTAGCCCAGGGCATGCGTTTCAATCCGCCAATGATCACCATGTACGATACCATTCAAAAAGGTGAGATCGGTGACTTGGTGATGGGCTACATTCGCCAGAGTAACACCCTACAAGTGCCCACGGAGATGCTTTCCTGGGCCAGTCAGTCTGGTCCGCACTGGTTTCTCTTCGCCCACAGCATGGACCTGGCCCGCTGGTTCACAGGACAGAAGGCGATAGAGGTGTATGCCCAGGGAACGAAGAAAGGGCTCGCCGAAATCGGCATTGATGCCTACTCGGCCATACAAGCGATGGTGAAATTCGACCACTGTTTCTTTACCTTTGAGACATGCTGGATTATCCCCCGTTCCTACCCCAGCATCGTGGAGTTCGATCTGACTATCTACGGCACCAAGGGCCGCTTGAACTATGGGCAAAACCGCAGCGGCATCGAGGTGTCTACTACGGACAAGCATGCATATGGCTGGGGGGTAGATGAGATTGATGGCAAGCTGATGGCCTCGGATTATGGCTACGCGATGCATTTCATCGACTGCGTGGCCGATGACAAGACGCCCATCACTACCGCCGAGCGTGGGCTTGAGGCAGTCGCTATGATCGAAGCCGCTGTACGCTCAATGGAGGAAGGTCGCCCCGTGGCTCCAAGTTCCCTCTTGAGAGCAAAGCCAGGAAAATAGAGCAAAATAGAAAGGAGCGAGTTCTCATGCCAACCATGACTGTTGTGTCATACATACTGCGCGATGTCCACTTCGATGCCAATGACCAGGAAAGGCAACGCCATCTGCTTTTCGAAGACTTCCAGAAAGATCCAGAACTGAGTGGTCGGCTCATATCCACGGTGTGGATGGCCTACAACTCCTATGATGGCTTGCTGTATTGTGGCCTGACCGCATTCAACAACGATATTCTGTATACCTTCGACCTTGACACCAAGGAGTTTCGGAGTCTAGGCTTTCAGTCTGTGGCGGAACGATTTGACGTCAAGATCCATCGGTCTTTGGCCATAGACGGGAATGGTGTTGTGTATGGGGCGACTGCTGGTCTTCACGATCTGGACCAGCGGGCCGAGGCAAAGGGAGGCAAGATCTTTCGTTACGATCCCCGGGCAGGCGAGATCGAGATATTAGGGATACCGCTTCCGCCAGATTATATTCAGTGCGTCGCCCTTGATAAGCAGCGAAAGATCATCTACGGTTTCACCTATCCCGTTGCGCATGCATTCCGCTTCGACATCACTTCACGGACGAGTAGAAATCTTGGGTACATCGGTAGTTTGCCCCACTCACCGGTGATTGATGACGATGGCAACTTATGGGGCACCTGGGGAGGGACCTGGGCAACCGAGGTCGGGGCAGAGGTGTGCAACAATCTGTTCAAGTATGATCCAGATCCTGATAAGATGACCTGGTACCAGGTCAGTCTGCCCTCTCTCTATCCTGGTGACGCCGCTGAGCTCGACAGTGCTGTGAACGGCAGTGATGGCTACATCTACATCGGCACGCGGGCAGGGGCGCTTGTAAGGCTTGATCCAGAGTCGGTAGAAGTAAAGTACCTGGGCCGGCCCCTCGCGCGCCCACGCATACCGGGCCTCATCGTGGGCAAGGATGGCCTCATCTACGGATGCGGAGGCGATGACTATGACACCCATCTATTTGCCTATGATCGAGACACTGCACACTTCTTCGATCTGGGTCCGATCTATGACTCGGAACGTAAGACCTCGCCTTTCCTAACCCATGTCATTTGTGAACCCCGCCCTGGTCTGTTCTACGTGGGTGAGACGGACAATCCGGATCGCTCGGGATATCTGTGGGAATGTAAGGTCGAGTTATAACGCATGAATTGCAGAGTGTCACCAACACTAGAAGGAGGAGATAAGAGCTATGAACACGGACGGCCTCACGAAGATTATTCCCTAAAGTTTTCCCTGGGTAAGGGGCTCAGAGTGAATCGGCACTGCCCCTTGGTGGTCAGAGTACCTAGACCTAGGTGCATGGTGAATGCAGGAAGGAGATGATGAGAATCAGCAAAGTGCGAAAGTGCCATCTCAAGGCGATACCCTGTTTGCATCCAACATTTAGTTCAAAAACTAAGGAGGAAAATCATGAAATGCAAGTCTATGTTCATCACTTTGAGCACGGTAGTGGTTCTGGTGAGCCTGGTCCTTGCGGCGTGTGCTCCCGCACCTACCGCTAAACCAGCCGAGCCAACTGCTACCCCTGTTCCGAAGCCGATCGCTACGCCGAAGCCAGAGCCGGTCACGCTGCAGTACATGACTTACGAGGCGGATCCATTCCTTGAGCCCGTATTCAAGCGGTTCCACGAGCTCCATCCCAACGTGTCTGTCGAGCACGTCGACGGGGGCGGCTACGACAACTTCCTCATCAAGCTCCAGACCGGGATCGTGTCTGGCGAGGCTCCCGATAGTTGGTTCGCGGAGCCAGGCATGATGGCGGACTTCCTCGTGGCAGGCAGTCTCCTCGATCTGATGCCCTACATCGAGCGGGACAATGTAGATCTGGGGATCTACTATCAGGACATAGTGGACTCGATGCGATACAAGGGAGGCCTGTATGCCCTGCCCATGGGTTGGGTCGACATCGTCATGGTCTACAACAAGGATCTCTTCGACAAGGCGGGTGTGCCCTATCCAACCGATGACTGGACCTGGAACCCGTCGGACGGTGGTGACTTCCTGGATCTCGCTCAGAGACTGACCCTGGACAAGAACGGGAAGCACCCCACCGACCCAGGCTTTGACCCCGACAACATCGAACAGTATGGCTTCGCTCTCAACAACTGGTGGTGGACCGAGAGCTGGATCTACAGCAACGGCGGCAAGTACATGGACAAGGACTTGTTCCCTGACAAGTGCCTGCTCGGCGAGAAGAAGGCGGTAGAGGCCATGCAGTTCGTCGCTGACTTGCTGCTCAAGTACCACGTTATGCCCTCGCCGGACTTCCTCGGCGCTTTCGCTGGCGAGGGTAGCATTCAGGCCTTCTACACCGGCAACATCGCCATGACCATGATAGGCACATGGCATTTGGCCGACTTCCAGAAGATCACGGATTTCGAATGGGACGTCGTGCCGGTGCCCATCGGCCCAGCCGGTAGGGTGGCTTACGCAGGGTACTCCACTGTCGCCGCGTTCGCGGGGATCAAGCACCCAGAGGAAACCTGGCAGTGGTTGAAGTTCTTCGCCGGGGAGGAAAGTCAGAACATGTACCACTCGCTGGACGGGAACCCGTCAGGAATCCCCGCCACCATGGATACGTGGCTCGACAGCTTCAAAGGCAAGCCCCCGGCCAACGTTGCTGCCTTCGGTAAGAGCATGGAGAAGACCGGCACTGATCCCGTTGGCCCGGGCATGAATGAGATCTTCGACCTGGGGATGAGAGCATGGGACCTAGTGCTGCTCGGGGAGAAGACCGTCGCTGAAGCGTACGGCGAAGTGATGGAACAGGCGAACCAGATCGTTGCCGAGAAGAAGGCTGAATAACCGCAGTGCGAACGCCCGCAAAGCCTGCCACCTGTGTGGGTGGGCTTTGCGGGATACATACGCGAAGCTCTGTTAGCTATGCATTTCTATCCGGAAAAAAACTGGTGCCTATGCGGCAGGTATGGACTATGGACATTCAGGTAAGGAATTCGACATCACATAATCAAGTGCAGCAACATGCCACTATATCTCGTGTCTGTCTTCACAGCAGACCGCTGGCTGTCTTATCGTTACGTGGGGCCAACTGCAGGGCGTGACCCGCCTACTGTATCTGGCAGGAATCGCCGCTTTCCACCCATATCTAGGGACGCGCTCGGCCTGATCAGGGCATGCCGTAACAGTTAGACAGCCAGGGACAGCAGATGCAAGACCTAGCGCCGTTTGAGGATCGCTTGTCTTGCCAACGCGCGCCGAACTCGAAGCATTCAAGACGCGGGCGAGGAGTAAGTAGATGCCAACGCACACTCATCGCGAGCGTGTGATGATGGCCTTCAATCACCAGGAACCAGACCGCGTTCCGCTGGATATGATGGGGAATGCGTCTATGCTCTTGGATGAAACGTATCTGCGTCTGCGTGATTACCTAGGTTTGGCCCCCATACCCCCTGTTCGCTCTGGGACCACTGCCAATTACTATGATGAGCGGGTTCTTGAGTATCTTGACGTTGACTTCCGCCGCATCTTCTTGAAGAAGAAGCCTCAGGCAAAGACAACAACTCGCGAGGATGGCTCCTATACAGATATCTGGGGCGTTCGCTACCAGAAGGCCGGTCTGTTTGTCAACGCCTTAGAGCACCCGCTGCAAGGCGCGAGGACAGTTAAGGAAGTCGAAGCGTATAGTTGGCCAGAAGCCAAGGACATGTTCACAGCCGAGGGGCTGAGAGAACAAGCCAAACGGAAATACGAGGAGACCGACTATGCGCTTGTGGCTCGCAACCCACTGAGCTTTGGGTTTCTGGATCGCGCCTGTCAGTTGAAGGGGATGGCTGAATTCATGCTGACCCTGGCGCTGGCGCCTAACGTGGCTCGTTGCATCGTGGCTCACTTGCTCGAGATCTACAAAGACGTCTATGCTATCTTCTTGGACGCAGTTGGACCCTATGTGCAGATGGTGGAGGTGGCTGACGACCTGGGCACCCAACAGAACATGCTGATTTCCCCTGCTATGTATAGAAGATTCATCGAGCCTGCCGAAAGAGACTTCTATGCTCTCATCCACGAAAAGGCGCCCCATGCCGCCCTTTTCCGCCATGCCGATGGGGCTATCTTTGAAGTCATCCCTGATCTGATTCAGGTCGGAGTGAATGTTCTGAATCCGGTGCAAACATCATGCAAAGGTATGGAGGCACGGAGACTGAAGCAAGCTTATGGTAGCTCCATCACCTTTCATGGTGCGGTTGAGAACATAGAAGGTGATGTATCCACCGACGAAGTCGTGGCTGAAGTCAAAAAGCGGATCGATGTGCTGGCTCCAGGTGGTGGTTACGTGCTCGCCTCGTGCAACCATATGATTGACGTGAAGCCGGAAAACATCGTCATGCTGTTCGAAACTGCCCGCGAATATGGGCGCTACCATTGAGAGGAGCAAGTATCGATAATCCTCAAGGTGGCGGTTTCGAGGCTGCTGATGCGGGCGTTGATGCCGCACCTGAAGAAACCGGACCCGATTGGCATGTCGGTTGATCTATGATCGAAGCCTCATTGAGAGTGCCCATATTCTTGGAGTGGAATCTGACGTGGTTTGAACACATCGATCATATCCCTCACCTGGATGCCTTGCTCGAGAAAGTGCGCCAGAGGAGGTTCATTCTGTATGTCAGGCAGTGTCAAAACTTTGGTGGTGTCCCTCAATTGCCGTGATGAGCAACGCCAAATGTGGTAGCATTAGCCGAAAAGCCCCCTACATATAGTGGTTGCATGATCAAAAAATCGGATTTGCCGCCAAAAATCATCGTTTTCTTAGAGACCTTATTTTTGCGCAAACAGAAGCGGTTTCTATTCAATTTGGATGGTTTTATGCAAACAGAGACCGTTTCTAATCCGATTTTTGGTGCTAATTAGACCAATTTGAGAGATTGTGCGATCATGCTCAAAATCTTCGTTTGACTTAGACAAGGAGGATGGTCACATGTCTCTTCAATTTGGTTTGACACCAGAGCTGACCAACACTCAATTTGCACCTGTCGCGGCGTTATCCGCCCATTACGAAGCACAAAATGTGCTCCGACCTCTACAATCAGTCACATCGGAGGTCAAGCAAAGCGATTTCACACTAGCAAATAAGCTCACTCAGGTCATTTTGAGCATTCTGACAGGGTGTGAGTTCGTCTCAGTGGTCAACACGAAACTTTGCCCCGAGCAGAAATTGGCACAACTCTATCGAATCGATCGCTTTGCCGACCAATCCACCTTATCCAGAGCCTTGAATGGGCTAACTCAAATGAACATGGTTGAGTTGAACACCGCTGTGCAACAAACCTGTCACCGCTGCAGTCGCACCTTGCGCCACGATTGGCGCGGTTTCTTGTTGCTAGACTTCGATCTGTCCGGTTTACCCTGCGGAAAACAGGCCAAAGGCGGTAGCAAAGTTGCACCTTTCGGCACGGCGCACACGCAGCTTCGAAGCACAAAAGGCGCTTATCCTGCTGACAGACCTGACACACAATCTGTTGTCGGATTTCCGTTATCGCGGTTTGGCCGACTCCCGTTTTGCACAGTGGGGCCTCAAACGGATTGTCCGCGACTTGCTGGCAATCCCAGGAAGGCTGTACCTTGAGGACGGACAACTCAAACGAATCGAATTGCTGTCCACGCACCAATATGCTGATGAACTGATTACTTGCTTGGAAAAGTACTGTTCAGGTCACTTTGGCGAATAGAAATGGCCTCTGTTTGCATCGACTCTTCCGGGCCAGAATAGAAATGCGGTCTATTTGCGCAAAAATATGGAGAGAACTTCACCACATCTAGTGCCTCGCCTTGGCGTTACCACTATATGTGGGGGATTTAGACCAAATTCATCAAGGGAGTTAAGGGACACTACCAAAACTTTTATTTGACCCTCTATAGAAGGCATAAGGAGCCCTTGAATGACCGAAATCAATACTGTAATCGGCGTGCATAAGCAGAACAGGAAACCCAAGTTCAAACGCAGTGCGAGGGTATGGAAGGAGTGGCTGACCGGCTATCTGATGCTCTTGCCGAACTTGATCGGTTTTCTGGCTTTCACGTTGGGGCCGGTCATTGCTGCTTTCGGCTTGAGCATGACGAAGTACAATGTCATCACCTCGCCGCGTTTCACCGGCCTGGGGAACTTTGCTCGCATGGCCAAGGACCCGATGTTTGCGGTCACCCTCAAGAACACGGTCGTTTTTGCCGCGATGAGTTTGCCGCTTCAGATCATGCTTGGCCTTGCCTTAGCTGTGCTTGTGAACCAGGACCTCAAGACCGTCGGTCTCTACCGTGCGGCGTTCATGGTGCCCTGGGTGTCTATGTCCGTCGCCGTCGGGTTGGCCTGGATGTGGCTCTTGAGCAGCGACTTCGGACTGGTTAACTATGTACTCGGCCTGGTGGGTATCCCTCGGCAGCGCTGGTTGCAATCCATGACCCTGGCTCTGCCGTCGGTGGTGGTGGTCACCGCCTGGAAACGCATGGGGTGGGACATGGTTCTCTTCCTGGCGGGGCTGCAGGGCATTCCGCAGTATCTCTATGAGGCCGCGGCCCTTGACGGGGCCTCAGCCTGGCAACGCTTTCGGCACATCACCCTGCCACTGCTCCAGCCGGTTCTCTTCTTTGTGACTATCGTGACCATCATCGACACCTTCCAGACCTTCGACATGGTCTACGTCATGACCCAGGGTGGGCCGGGCGATGCGACCTATGTCTTCGGCCTCTTCGTCTACCGGCAGGCCTTCAAGTACGGGCGTATGGGCTACGCCGCCGCGTTGTCAGTGGTTCTCTTTGCCATCGTTGTGGGCGTGACGTTGCTGCAATACAAGTTCATTGGCGAGCGGGTGTCGTATGAGCTGGGTTAGTCGGCGGTCGTTGGAACGAATTAGAGAATTAGAGAGGTAGGGCAGGACTATGAGCACTTATCAGTCGACGCGACGGTTAGGCGGCTTTAAGCAGCAGTGGCCTCGCATCCGGAAGATCATCATACACATCTTTACTCACCTTCTCCTCATCGCCGGGGCAGTCTCCAGCTTGATACCTTTCATCTGGACCGTCTCTTCATCATTGATGAATGTGGTGGAGATGTTCTCCTTTCCACCTAAGTTCATTCCTGATCCGGTTGAATGGAAGAACTATGGAGACCTGTTCGCGTTACTCCCTATGTGGCGCTATTCATTTAACACGATAGTGTATAGTGTGAGCTATACACTGGGGCAGTTGGTGTTCTGCTCGATGGCTGGCTATGCCTTCGCCCGACTCAAGTTCCCGGGGCGGGACGTGCTCTTCTGGGGCTACCTGGGCACGATGACCATCCCCTATGCTGTTATCCTCATCCCACAGTTCCTCCTGGTTCACAAGATGGGGCTATATAATAGCTACGCCGGGCTGATCCTGCCTTGGCTGCTGGGCAGCCCGTTCGGTACTTTTCTCATGCGCCAGTTCTTCTTGACCCTGCCCGACGAGCTGGAGGATGCAGCGTTGATAGATGGCTGCAGCCATTTCCGCATCTTCTGGCAGATCATGCTGCCCCTGTGCCGGCCCGCCCTGACTACGCTGGGCACTCTCAGCTTCGTGGGGGCATGGAACGATCTGCTGTGGCCGTTGGTTGTCGTTACCTCAGAGCGGTATAAGGTGTTGAGCGTCGGCCTGGCCGGGCTCAGCCCTTCTATCCACCACATTATCCCCTGGGGGATGATTATGGCCAGCGCAGTGGTCTCCATGGCGCCCATCTTGATTCTCTTTCTGGTCGCCCAGCGCGAATTCGTGCGTGGCGTTCAGTTCACTGGTTTTAAGTGATGGACAGCCCCACGGACGGAGTGGAGGCTATAAAATTATGGCTCACGTATGCTTCCCGTGCAGATTGGCTCACAGCCGTTACGGATGGCAACATCACCGTGGACGAAGCATCGGGTAGCGTCTCACTGCGAAGGGGCGTTCTCCTTTGTGACGAGTATGGCCGTTGCACGCGTCGTGACCGCGAGGAGATCGGGGGGGCGGTTGTCGCCAAAAAGGAGTTCGTGCTCGACAGGGCAGACGTGTTTGGCGCACAATTGTGCGTGGCAGCGGAATGTCGGGATCAGGACGCGGTGCTAGAAATCCTGGTCAATGGAGAGCCCGTACTATATCGTTGTCCTGCACAGCCCGAGTATTGGGAGCAGGGCTGGGTCATCGTGGATGTGCCGGTGGGAGCGCTTCGACAGAGCAAGAACGAGGTTCTCTTTCGGACAGTGAAAACCGGAGATTGGTGCCTATTCATCGAGGATTGTCGCTGGCCAAATCGCAGTGCCAAGAGCAAGGATGGCGGTCGCACCTGGGATTACCATCACCTAGGATTCACTGGTTCACACGACGGTGAGTACCTGGTGCGGTTGCGGCTAGATCGCTATGCCCTCAGCGGGATGCTGACCTCGCCAGTAATTGATGTGGCGGAACTCATCGCTGACGACTTGGTGCCCTTGCCTACGCACTTGGGCGCTGTGCGCACCCATGTCGAGGCAGACCTACCGGCGGGGACGGGCATGACGTCGGCAATCAGATGGGGTTCTACACCTTCATACTCACCCGAGACGTGGTCGGATTGGCGATCAGCCGAGGACAGCGTGTGTCGCTGCGACGAAGAGGGACGCTATCTACAATGGCGGATTATCCTCTCCACCGTTGAGCCGACGGTGACGCCAATGCTGCAGCGACTCGTTCTTGAGCTAGACGTAGAGGTGAGACATAATGCTGTTGACGGTTCACTGAGAAAGGGGCGTAAGCAGAGTTCTGTCACATTCCGTGGGTCATTTCCTTTTGCGCATCAACCAGCGAACGACCGGCGGTTGGAGATGTTCCGGCAGCGGTGGCACCTCGAGAAGGTGGTGGCAGGGGCACAGACAGACTTGGAGCGAATGATCCATCTACGACAGTGGGCCCGAGATCAGTGGCGGGATGGCTGGGATTCAGGCGTGCTTGACTTCGTACCCCCATGGGACGCACCGATCATTCTAGAGCTTGCCAGCCGTGGATTGAGTATGGGTATGTGTACCCACTATGCCACTGTATTTGTGCAAGCGTGCTGGAGCCTGGGCATGGTCGCTCGTCACGTGATCATCCGGCAACATTGTGTAGCTGAGGCCTGGTCAAACGAGCTGATGAAGTGGATCATGATGGACGTTGGGGGTGACAAGAACGATGAAACGCGGATGACCTACCACATCGAGCGCGCCGGGATACCCTTGAATGCCTTGGAGTTGCACCGCGCCTGGCTGCAAAAGGATTTCGATGATCTAAGGCTGTCGCCCCCGGAGGCAGAACAAGTCTTCTCTGTGCGGGACCGGGTTCATCTTTTCGAGCGATGGGCGGTCACACTGCGCGAGGATGACCTGACGACGCTGTCGCCAGGTGAGCTTGAGCACGGAATGAGGTCCTACTGTTTTGACAAATACCTTTGGTGGCGGGATGCGGAGACACCAGAGCTTCCCTATTTCTCCATGCACTCGGATCGGGAGGCAGACTTCTATTGGAGCGTCAATCAAACGAGGATACATCTTCAGGCTAAAGAAGATCCCGACACGGTGGACGTGCAGCTGGAGACCGTGACGCCGAACTTCTCCCACTACTTGGCTCGTCAGGACAGAGGGCCATGGCGTCGGGTCCCCTCTTACTTTGCCTGGTCTATTCACTGCGACGACAACATCCTTGAGATGAAGAGTGTCAACCTCTTTGGCCGGGTTGGACCTGTTTATGCGGTGTTACTTTGCCTTCCATCTGCTTGGTCAGGACGAAGTACTCGATGAGCCAGCCCACTGTTATATTCATCTTGTCTACTCTTGCTTGCCTGAAGCCTCTCGCCTTCCTCTTCATTTTCATCCTCCTGGGCGAAAGTCTGTTGTCCAGTGGACAAAACATTGCGAAATAGAAAACCGAGTCAGGTTAACACTTTGGCCTCGTGTCAGTCACTCACTTTCCCAAAGTGGGGCAAAAACAGGTAGTGTCCCTGGATAACTGAGATAATTGCTGGCATACTATCGGCGAACTCCCACTGGGGGTGAAAGATGAAGCCGATAGTATGACTAATCGTATTATCGTTGGATTTTGCAAGTTCTTGCAATTTAGTCAAGTAACTTTGTAAGTTCAAGAGTGAGCGAAACACCCAAAGATCACATAGCACCTGAACAACTCAAAAGAGACCAGCCACCAGTCCCAGACTGGTGGAAGTGGGACGTGTGGGCGGAATGGCTTTGCCGCCCCCGCCGCTGGAGGCGAAAGTGGCGCAGACTATGTCGCTTGCCCTATAAACTCAGACGTTGGTACAGACAACGGGTGTAGCGGTGGCGTCTTCTCTGGCGAGCATGGCAAGAGTTGATGGAGGGCGCGTCACAGGGAGCGCCGCTTTTCAAGGATGATCAATCGTCCACGCCATTACAGGGAATGAACCCAATAGCCGCTTCGCAGGTTTAAAACCAGAGGACCCCTTCGGCGACAACGACCCAGAACACTGAGGCAGAGACCTCCCATCCCGCTCAACGGAGGGCCGGGTGTCCCCGAGCGATCCAGACCGATCATCAATGCTGCCCCAATGAGGATTGCACTTCCTACAGCATCGTGGAGCCTCATCCTGATCACAACATTGTCGGGTATGGCACCTACACCACAGCCCACGGGGAAAAGCGGCAGATGTATCTGTGCGTATCATCTCAATAAGTTAGGGCAGGTCTGTTGGTGATGGTGAAATGCCTACCCAGGTGTGATGAGATACCAACAGGGACAAGCACGTTAACAGTTTGACAGTAAGCTGGGAGCCAATCTACGGCGGGTGCCACGATGCTCCCAATTGAAGTTGCTCTGCTCGTCTGGTGATCAAGTCGGCGAGGCTAGGCATTTCGTAAGCGCCAGAGACGCGGTCGTAGATGTAGTCATAGAAACTCACGTCCAGCTTTTTCGCCGTGGCCGCCAGCGTTTCAAATGTGTCCCAGGCCTTCTTTCCATCTTCCGAGCGTGGCCCAGAGCTGATTTTCCGCTTGCGTCCCCGTCTTCGCGCTCCAAGTTCCGCCGGGTTGTTATGCAACGGGATCTCAGGGTGCTCAAGCACCATCAGCAGGAAGGGCTTCTTAGCTTTGCTTTTGGCGATGCGCTCATCCAGCGCGTCATAGCCAGTCGTGGTCGAGAAGAGTTCGTCAAACTCGTCAGCCAGCCGGGCACGATCCTCTGGGGTCGGGTGCTTTCGGTAGTCGAGGAGTTGATCGTAGAAAGCCCAGTAGCGCTTCAGGAAGGCGTCCAAGAATTGGCGATGGTATGCCACGTGGGGAGTGAGCTTCTTGTAGTGCCGTCCATCGTGTATCCAGCACAGGGCCAGTTCTTCGGTCACCAACTTGAACTGAGGTGCGTCGTCGCAGATGACCAGGCGGACAACAGGGAATTCCAACTGCGCGTGGTAGGCCGCCACGGCCGCAGCATCCAGTACCCGAGGCCCGAATTGCCCCTCGTATCCACGGGGCAACTCCGCCAGATAGGTCTTGCTTTCAGATTGCGAATGGTACTTCTTCTTCCGAAACAGAACGTTGTCTGTCCGAATAGCGATATCCTGCACAACCACGTCTTCGTAGCACTTGAACCGTGCATCCGCAGGCAGACGCTCCGCTTCAACGTCGAGCACTTCTACCCGGTCTATCTTGACCCGGTCCAACTTGCGGCTCTTCTTCCACTCCTTCGGCTTGCGTCGTTCCTGCTCAGAGGAGTGGTTGGACGAAGCCTGCTTTCTCCTGTTTGGCTTGATGTTGGGCTTGCCTTGTTCACCCTTGAGACGGTTGTTTTCGTCACGCAGGCGCTGATTTTGCTCTCGCAATTCCTGGTTCTCCAACTTCAGGTCTTCAACCAGGTTGAGCAACATGACGATGGCCTGGCGTGCGCCTTCGAGGTCTTGGATTTGGTT